>Ga0187783_10002589_pt1 | contig 13404 bp, 15 predicted proteins | sample 1015_SJ02_MP02_2_FD_132471 | JGI IMG/M metagenome (GOLD analysis project Ga0187783, IMG submission 132471) | Tropical peat soil microbial communities from peatlands in Department of Meta, Colombia - 1015_SJ02_MP02_20_MG | ecosystem: Environmental > Terrestrial > Soil > Wetlands > Peat | place...
CCGGCGCGACCGGTGCGACGGGAAGCGCCGGCGTGACCGGAGCCACAGGGGCAAGCGGCGCGACCGGGGCAACAGGCGCAGCCGGCGCTACGGGGGCGGCCGGCGCTACGGGCGCCGCCGGAGCCACTGGCACACCCGGCACACCCGGCGCAACCGGTGCGACGGGAAGCGCCGGCGTGACCGGAGCCGCCGGGGCAACTGGCGCCGCCGGGGCTACAGGCGCCGCCGGGGCTACAGGGACGGCTGGCGCCACGGGCGCAGCCGGAGCCACTGGCACACCCGGCGCGACCGGCGCGACGGGAAGCGCCGGCGTGACCGGAGCCACAGGGGCAAGCGGCGCGACCGGGGTAACAGGCGCAGCCGGCGCGACGGGGGCGGCCGGCGCTACGGGCGCCGCCGGGGTGACCGGTGCGACGGGAGCCACGGGACCGGGCGGAAGCACCGGGGTTGACGGAAGCACGGGCGCCAGCGGAAGTACAGGTGCCACCGGAGCGACCGGCTCCAACGGGACAGAAGGAGCGAAGGGGATAACAGGGACAACTGGTCCAACGGGAACCACCGGGCCTACTGGCGCGACTGGAGCGACCGGAACAGGAATGACCGGGGCGACCGGGGCGACCGGCATCGCGGGTGCGACCGGGTCCAAGGGCAGCACCGGTCCCACCGGACCCGCTGGATCGGACCCGATCGGCGGCCACGAGGCGATATTCGGCAGCGAGCGACTGGTACTCAGCGGTGAGTGCCTGGGCAATGTCGCCAATATGAGCTACGCGAGCGTCTGCCCGAACACAGCTGGGCGCGACTTCCTGTTCACCGAAGGCCCAGTCTCAGCAGGCGGCGGGTTGATCTCCGATCTGCAAGCCGAAGCCGCAACGGCCCCACTTGCCAAAACGAGCTCGGCGGTGAACGTCATCGACGAGACGCCGAGCGGACAGCAGACGGTCGTGATGACGTGTACGGTCGCGGCAGGCGCGACGAGCTGCTCCAATATCGGGACGGTCTCGATCGCTGCGGGTCACTACGTCATGGTCCAAGTCAACACCACCGCGTTTCCGACGACCTGGCGGGTGAGCTTCCGCTACTGACCAGAGCTGACACGGGCAGCGGCGAGGGGGTCCGTCTGAGATCCCCTCGCTCAGCTGCCTGCGCTGTGCGCCCCGCCCAGTGTGCGCCCCCCGCCCAGCGTGCGCCCCGCGCAGCGCGTGCGCCCTTCGAGCTAGCTGATCGTGCGCGCTCGGAACGGTGCGGTCGATCGTAACGATGCACCCGGCTCCCCAGGGCACACCCGGCTGCTTTTGACGCGGCGGATCGGCGCATTTGCGCGAGATCGCTGGAACAAACGTCCGATCGGCCCTGGACGCCTTCACATCGCGCGTGCGCGTGTCGAACCCGGCAACGCCCCCGTCATAGGGTCCAGCCGATGCCCGGATCGCATCTCCACAGCACCCTCGCACGCCCTGTCCTCAAAGTCCTTGCGCTGGTCGGCCTGCTGGCGCTCGCGATCGTGCCGGCCACGGCGCTTGCCGCAAGCGCGCGCGGTCGCCATACAAAGGGCGGACACCACAGCGCTCCGACCCAGTGCAAGGGCAAGAAAGGCAAGTCGGAGTCCCGGCACTGCAACGGCGGAGGCTCGAACAGCGGCCTCGTTACGCTGACAGACCACGCGACCGGATTCACCGTCCGCGCGCCGCGCGACTTCTCGCTCACGCGCACGTCCAAAGGGGTCGAGAAAGTGTTCTCGAAGTCCCGCGGTGCGTTCGTCAACTACCTGCTCGTCGCTACCGCCGAAGCCCCCGCGAAGGTTGCCGCAACGCTGATCGCGCAGAGCAAGAGCACCGTGACATCGTCAACGCAGACCCCGACGTCCTACACGGCGAACGTCGTCCACGCCGGCCACCGGGAGCGCTTCCAGGTCCGACAGGTGAGCTCGGGCAAACTGGCGCTCATCGCCTGGGGCGTGCACAAGGTGGTCAGCAAGCGCACCGGCAAGTCGAAGGGCAAGCCGTCACACGGCAAGGGGCCCAAGCAGGGCGGGCATCGCGCGCTGAAGGCGAGCACGGCCAATGCCGCCGCCGCGTCATCGCTCGAACCGTTGCTCGAACAGATCGCCGGCACGGCGCGCGGGGGCAAGGCTATAAGCACTCCGATCGAAAAGAAGGCAAACCCTGTCGCCCCCGTGGCGCTGCAGCCGTTCACCAACTCCGACCACTCTGCGACGGCGCAGGTGCCGGTCGGGTTCAACTGCGGCGGCGCCAAAGGCATCATCGAATGCCTCGACACAGCCCACGGCGGGATCGAATTCGGTGTTGGCATGCCCGTGTGCGTGCCCGGGTCCACGAAGGCCTACTACGCAGAACACGTTCCGGGCGAGACCGCCCTGTGTCCGGCGATCGCCGGCTATCAGGAAAGCACCGCCGCGGCCACGACACTGTGGGGCCCCGCGCTCGACAGGCTGGTCAACGCGGGTATAGCGGGTGTGACACTCGTGACGAGCAAACCGGTCTCCTTCGCGGGCTGGAACGCCTCCTTCGACCTGCTGCGCTTCACGCGCAACGGCGTGCCTTGGGAAGCGGCGATGATCGCGGCTACGACTACCGCCACCGGCAGCGCCGAAGAATGGCTCTTCTACTACTCCGACGTGTCGGCGCCGCAGAGCGGCGACTCCGCCTACGGACAGGCGCTTGCCCAGTCGTGGGCGAGCTTCAACCCCTCGGCGGCCGAGAGTCAGCGCCTGACCGAATCCGAGAACGCCCAGAAGGAGACGACCCAGATCATCGACGAAGCCGACGCCTTCCGACAGGAAGTCTCCGAGGAAGCCGACGAAAACTGGGACGCCTACATCCGTGGCACATACGAACTGCCCGGTGAACGGGTCACAGGCGAACTAGAAGAAAAGACGCGCGAAGCAATCGGCAAAGCCAAGGAAGAAATCGAGGAACAGCTTCCTTGATCGCGCGCGCCCGCCGAGCAGCTCGGGTCTTGTCAGCCCAGCGGCTCGGGCTCGCGGACGACCTCGCTGGCGGGATGCTCGACGAGCGCGACCACCCGTTTGGCCATGAAGCGGGCGGTTCGCACCGGCTGCCCGCTGCGTGTCACCTCGGTGACCTCGACGATCCCACGCACCGTCGCGACCTCCACGCGGCGCCCAGCTCGCGTTGCCTTGACCTCGTAGGCGCGCGAACCGTCATCCAGCGCCACGACGATCTCAACGCGATCGCCCTTCATGACGCCAGACTAGCGCCAGCCGCGGTGGTTGGCACGTTCCGTCCCGAGCTCTGGCGACGCCGCTCTATGCCGCGCAGTCCCGGCATGCGCCGTGCAGCACGATCTCGTGCTCTGAGACGGCCAGCGGCACCCGCCGGCTGAGCGTCTGGATCGCCTGCTCCAGGCCGGGGTCTGAGAAAGGCATGACGGCGCCGCACTCGTCGCACACGAGGTGGTGGTGGTGCTCGGCGCGCTCGGGTACGCGCTCATAGCGGACCATCGTCTGGCCTATCTCCACGCGCTGGACGAGTCCCAGCCGCTCGAGCTCATCGAGGTTGCGGTAGACGCTCGCGCGGCTAACGCAGCGCGCGGCGCGCTTGGCGCGCAGGGCGTCCTCGATCTCCTGCGCGCTGAGCGCGCACTGCTGCTGGTTGAGCAGCTCCAGCAGCGCTGTGCGGGCCCCGCCGCGCCGATGTCCGGCCGCGGCCAGCCTGGCCTGGGCGCGCTGGATCCAGGCGTCATCAGGGGACCGACCCGCCGCGCGCCGGACGTCACCCTCGTTCGGTCGCTGGGGGTCAGTGTCAGCTCGCCGGCTCATGTGAGGATGGTATGGCGTTCGGGTGGATGTGACGGGGGTTGTGTTCCCGATGTGACCGCGCCGTCGACGTCCAGGCGGCGCCTCGGCGCTGCCCACACACGCCCCAGCGCGTACAGCGCCGCACCGATGCTGCCGACGAAGAAGCCGATCGGGTAATCGGTCGTATAGGAGAGGGCGATCGCGGCCCACACGGTCGCAAGCGCGAGCGCCACCGAAAGCCACAGCGCGAGCGCCGGCTTGGCGGTGAAGGAGCGCGCCGCTGCGGGCGCGCCGATCATGAGGCTGAAGACCAAAAACGTGCCCACGACTGGCACCGTCATCGTCGTCGCCAGCGCGACCACGAACAGAAACACGATCTCCATGCGCCAGGGATCGATCCCCCGCGCCTGACCGGCCTCGGCGAACACCGAGGAGAGCATCAGCGGCCTGTAGAGCAACGCGACCACGAGCACGCACACCGCGGCCAGGCTGGCCGTGGGAGCCAGCTCGTTGGAGCTGATCCCGAGCACCTCGCCGAACAGCAGCGAGTAAACGGCCGGCTCGTACTCCGAGCTGAGACTGAGAAATAGCGCACCGAGCCCGAGCATCGTCACGAGCGCGAGCGCAGTGACCGCGTCGTGGCGCCCGCGACGGCCAAGGACGCCGATCACGAGCGCCCCGAGCAGCGAGAACACGGCCAGCCCGACGAGCGTGTCAACGCCGATGAGCACCGCTCCCGCAGCGCCGGCGAAGGCGCCGTTGGGAATCGCGTGGGCTACGAACGCAGAGCCACGCAGGACCACGAAGAACCCGACGACGCCTGCCACCACCGCGACGACGCTCGCGACGACCCAGGCGTTGACCATGAAGCCGGAGAACATCTGCCTACCCCCTCCCTCCGCGTGCTCGCCGGCGCTCTCTCCACCCGGGCACGCCCGAGAGCAGGTAGATCACGAACACGATCGTGACGACGAAGAAGCTCACCGGCCAGCCCGTGCCCTTCGGCGGCCAGTAGTAGCTGTCGTACGCGAGCACTATGCCCAACCACATCGACGCCGCACCGAGCAGCGCCGCAGCGAGAATCGCCCGTCCGGGCCGTTTGCTCACCCGCAGCGCCGCGGCGGCGGGGCCGACCAGCAACGCCGTCGAGAGGATCGAGCCGATCGTCAGCGCGCACAGCGCGACCGCAAAGGCGAGCGCGAGCAGGTACGCGACGCCGAGCAGGCGCACGGGCACGCCCCTGGCTGTGGCGATCTCGGGGCTGACCGTGCTCAACAGCAGCGGTCGGTGAATGACGAGCATGATCGCGACGACCACGAACGCGAGCACGGCCACGAGCGGGATCGTCGAGCCGGTGATCGTGAAGATCGATCCGAACAGCACCGTCTGGGCTGCGCCGGTCGTGTCGTGGACGGTCGTGTCGAAGTAGAGGAACAGCGCGGCGAGCCCGAGCGCGGCGGCGAGCACGATCCCAGTCGCGAGGTCGCGCCCGCGCGTACGCTGGATGCCGACCAGCTCCATCGCCCCCGCCGCGAGGACCCCGGACGCGAGGAATCCCCACAGCGGCCCGGCGCCGACCAGAAACGCGCCTGAGCCGCCCGTGGTGTCCACGTCACCCAGCGCCTCGGCGGCAAAGGACTGCCTGCGCATCACCGTGAACACCCCCAGTCCCCCCGACAGGAGCGCGACGACGGCCCCCACGATCACCGCGGTGCGCACCGCGTCGCTGTCGAAGAAGCCCGTCTCGAAGACCGGCGCCAGGAAGTGACTCACGCGTCGACCTCGTGTGTCTCGGCATCGGGAAAGCGCAGCTCGTGGCCGCCGAGGTCCTGGCCGGCGCCCGCCACAACGATCACTCGGCCGTGCACGTGCAGGACGTCGACGTGATGGCCGTAGAGTCGGCTGAGCACGTCGCTGCGCACGACGTCCTGCGCGCGTCCGCTGACCGCCCGGCCGGCCGCGAGGTACACGACGCGGTCCATCACGGGCAGCAGCGGGTTGATCTCGTGCGCGGAGATGAAGACCGAGATCGACTGCTCGCGCGCGATTCGTGCCAGCAGTGCCACGACTTCGTCGGCGCTGCGCAGATCCAGGTTCGCGAGCGGCTCGTCGGCCAGCAGAAGTCGTGGTCTGCCCACGAGCGCGTGGGCAATCAGCGCGCGCTGCTGCTCGCCGCCGGAGAGCAGGCCGACTCGCGTGTCGGCGAACTCGAGTGCGTCTACGGCCGCGAGCATCTCCTCGGCGCGCTCGCGCCGCGCGCGCGAAGGGCGGGCGATCCCGAACCGGTGCGCGTCGATGCCGAGCGCGACGAGGTCGCGCGCGCGCAGCGGCATGTCGGGATCGAGCAAGAACTTCTGCGGCACGTATCCGATCAGCGGATTGCGGCGAGACCGCGCTCTCCCCTCCACGAGTACGCGCCCGTGGCTGAGTGGCTGCATCCCGAGGATGACCCGAAACAGCGTCGTCTTGCCCGCGCCGTTGGAGCCGATCAGGCCCGTGAAATCGCCCGCGCCGATCTGAAAAGAGACCTCGTCGAGCACCGTGCGGCCACCAAGCCGCGCGGTCACCTCCTCCACCGACAGGACCGGCCCTTCGTTGCGGCTCGCCTGGCCGCCATCACCGCTCGCGCCGCTCACAGCTTCTGGGTGGATGCCCTGTCCGCGACCGCCCTTTCCAGCGCCGTCAGCTCGGCGAGCATCCACGACTGGTAGTCGTATCCCGGCGTGGGCATCGTCTCGTATACGCCGACGACCGGCACCCCGGCGTGCGCAGCCTGTTTGAGGAAGCCTTCAGTCACCGAGTCGGTGACCTGCTGGTTGTAGACGAACACCTTGACCGTGTGGTCCGCGAACAGGCGGTCCTGCAGCGACACGTCCTGGGGTGAGACGTCGGTGCCGTTCATGATGTCCGCCTGCATGCCGAACGGGGTGAGGTTCTTGATGCCCGCCGCTTCCAGCATGTAGTCGCCGACCGGCTCGGTCGTCGCGGCGGTCGTATTCGGGTAGCGCGCGCTGAACTGGCGCAGCGCCGTCAGCCACGGCTGCAGCGAAGCTTCGAACGTCCGCGCGTTGGCCTGGAAGTACGCCGCGTGCGTCGGCTGCAGTGCCGACAGATCGGCCGCGAGCGCCCTCGCCACGGCTGGCATCGTCGTCGGCTTGTACCAGAGGTGGGGGTTGGGGGTCGATTCGGGCAGGCCGAGGAGCTTCTGGACATCGATGACCTTGCGCGAGGAGCTCGGCGTGGCGGACTCGATCTTTTCCATGTACGTGTCGTAGCCGACGCCGTTCTGGACGATCAGCTTGGCCTGGCTGACCTCCTGTGCGACGCTGGGACTCGCCTCGAAGGTGTGCGGGTCGGTGTTGGGGTTGCTCTCGATCGCGCTGACCTGCACGTAACGACCTCCGATCTGTTCGATCACGTTGGCGTACTCGTTCTCTGCTCCGACCGCGGCGATCGCGCCAGGGGTGGCGGCGCCCGACCCCGACGCCGAAGCGGAGCCTGACGAGGAGCTGCCGCAGCCGGTCAGGGCCGCGATAGCGAGCAGCGACAGCAGGGCCGCGACAGCGAAGAAAGCGCGGCCGGGAGCGCGAGCGGGGCGATGCATGGCGTGCATTGGGTTCAGTTCGTGTCGTGGCTGGCCGACTCCAGCTGCACGAGCATACGCTATTTAGGACTGCATCTTATTCTCATCTTGGTCCGCGATAGGGCCGCCTGCTGCCCGCTGAAGCGGCCCAGGACGACCTCGTGCTCGCGGCCGCAACGCGCCGGAGATCCTCTGGCTACACGGCGGGCTGGTCGATTCGAATCAGGTTGCCCGACGGGTCACGCACGGCGAAGTCGGGTGTCCCCCACGGCTGGTTGGTCGGCTCCTGCACGATCTCGGCCCCCGCGTCGCGCACCCGCTCGAAGGCGGCGTCGAGGTCGTCGGCGTGGAAGTGCACGCCGTTGAGAGCGCCCTTGGCTATCAGGGCCGCGAGCGCGTCGCTGTCGGCGGGGGTGCCGTTGAGGTAGTTGGTGAGCACGATCCCGACGCCGGGCTGGGAGGCGGCACCGACGGTGATCCAGCGGAAGTCCTGGCGGGCGACGTCGTTGCGCAGCTCGAGCCCGAGCGTGTCTCGGTAGAAGGCCAGCGCGGCGTCGGGCTCGTGGACCAGCACGAAGCAGGTGGAGAGGGTGAGATCCATGCCCGCCACGCTATAGAGCCAGCGATCCCTGCGCTTCTCCGATCCTGCTCGACTTGCGATTCGGGCGGGTGAGGTCCTTTGCGATGCATCCCGGCACGCGCGCGAGCGCACCGTGATTACGGGCCCTGTAGACCGCGGGCGTCTCGCCCACCAGCTGGGTGAAGCGTGCGCTGAACGAACCCAGCGACGAACACCCGATGGCCGTGCAGACCTCGGTGACAGATAGGTCGCCGCGGCGCAGCAGCGCCTTCGCCCGCTCGATTCGCCGGGTCATCAGATAGGCATAAGGGTCTCCCCGTATGTGACGTGGAACTGCCGTGAGAAGTGTGCGGTCGACATCAGCCCGGCGCGCGCGATAGCGGCGACGTCGAGCGGGCGCGCGTACTCCCGATCCATGAGATCGCGGGCGCGGCGCAGGTGTGCGAGGTTGGCGCGCTCCTCGGGGGTCACGAGGCGAGCGTCGCGGCGTCCCGGGTGCGCAGATCGACGAGGCTGCGGTAGCGCGTGGCGCGGAAAGCCGCGCTGACATCCAGACCGGCGTTGGCGGCCAGCAGCTCGAGGTCGCCCAGCGTGCGCTCGCGGCCACCCGTGTAGGCGAGCATGCGCAGGTCCATCTCGGTGCGCAGCCCGGACGCGGCGACGTCTTCGAGCAGGCCATCCTCGATCACAAGCACCCGGCCCGTTGGGCCGGCCGCCGCGGCGCAGCGGCGCAGGATCTGAAGGGCGTGTGCGTCGTCCCAGTCGTGCAGCACGCCGGAGAGGAGGTAGGCATCCGCGCCCTCCGGCAGCTGCTCGAAGAAGCTGCCCGCCACGATCTCGCAGCGCTCGGCGACGCCGGCATCGGCGAGCGTGCGACCAGCAGTCCCGGCCGGGCCGGCGAGCTCCACCAGCGTGCCGCGCAAGCCGGGATGGGCGGTGAGGATAGCGGCGAGCAGCGTCCCATTGCCGCCGCCGACGTCGATCACGTGGCCGAGCGTACCCCAGTCATAGCCCGCCGCGATCAGCGACAGCTCGTTGCGAAGCCGGGAGGCCATCAACGTGTCGAAGGCCTCCGCGAGCGCCGGCTGGGCGGCGAGGTCCTCCCAGAACCCGCGCCCGTAGATCAGCGGGTAGGCGGGGCGTCCTGTGCGCACCGTGTCGAGTAGGTGCAGCGCCGAGAGCTCGGCGCGGCCGACGGGGCCTTCGATGTCAAGCCACGCCCGCCCGTCGCCCGGATGCCCCTCGCGTAGCTGCTCGCCCAGATCGGTGAGCGAGAGGGTGCCGGTGCCCCGGCGCTGCAATGCCCCGACGCTGACCAGGTGATCAACCAGCCGGCCAAGCGCGTCGGGATCGCTGTCGGTGCGCTGCGCCAGCGCAGCCAAAGAATCGGCCCCCTCGGCGATGTGATCGGCCAGACGCAGCGTAGCCGCCACCCGCACCGCCATCGGCGTGAACAGGTCGGCGATCGCCCACAGCCGCGCTGGAAACCCCTCGTCTGCCACGGCCAGCCACCATAGCCAGGTCGGGATGGAGCTTGCTACTCGTCGTCGGCTTCCAGCTCTTCGTCGATCGCGCCGCGCCGCGCTCGGATGGCCGCTTGGCGTGTGCGGATTGCCTCCCGGCGCTCCTGCAGCTTGGCGCGCAGGGCCTCGTATGCGACCTGCTGCGCCAGCTCGCGTGCCGCGTGCCCGAGCTCACTCGCATCGCGTCGCAGCTCCGCGCCCATGCATCTGGCGTCCTCCCTGGCGCGCCTGCCATCGCGGCGACGCTCGCGTGCGTCGCTGCGCGCGCGGCGCTCGGCGAGGCGATCGGTGCGTGTCAGCTCGTGCCAGGCGGCGCGAGCCTGCTTGAGCGCCTGCTGGACCTGGCGACGTGCATCTTCAGCGGCGATCGCCGCTTCGCGCAGCTGGCCGCGAGTCCGCCGACCCTGCGCGAGCAGGTTGAAGGACCACAAGCCAGCGTCCAACAGGCGCGCCGCGCGCTCGAGGTCTTCGACGACCACGGAGCGCAACTCGACGCCGCGCAAGCCCGCTTCGATGTGGCGAATCCGCGCGGCGAAGGAGAGGTCGCTGAGCGCCACGATCGCGCGCGCCGCCACCATCGGCTCGGGATCACGCGGATCGACGTCGGCGAGCTGGGCAAGCTCGGCAGTGGCGACCTCGACGAGCCGGCTCTGCAGGTCCAGCCACGCGGCGCGCAGCGCCGGCGTGGCGGCGATCATCTCGTTGAACAGGGGAAAGAAGGCATAGAGCTCATCGGGCAGGTCTTCGAGGTCGTCCATGTCGTCGGCCAGAGCGCGCAGCACCGCTTTCGTCGGAGACTCGCCCGGGCTGCGTCCGCGCAGCGCCGTCACCAGCCGATCGACCGTCTCGTCGGCGCGGTCGAAGACGAGCGACTCCTTGGTGGGGAAGTAGTTGTAGACGGTCTTCTCCGAGACCCCGACGATCTCCGCGATCTCAGAGACCTTCACGTTGTCGAAGCCGCGCACGACGAAAAGCGTCGTCGCGACATCGGAGATCTGCTGACGGGTACGGCGCTTCTTGCGCTCGCGCAGCCCGTCGTCAGGATGGCGCCGGCGCGCCCAACGCTCCTGTGTCTCGCGCGCGACCAGGAAGGCTGCGGCGAGCTCCTCGCCGAGTTCATCCTCGAGCACACGCCTGATGCGCGCGTCATCGAAGAGCTCGTCGATCATCCCCCCGTCGTCTCGTGCGCTCGCAGCGGCTGCCGCTGGGAAGGTCTCGCCGTTCATGTGCGCATCGTAGCAATATTTCCAGTTGCATAATTTTTTCAGTTACTGTATTATATCCACATGACCGAGTCGATGATCGAAGCTGAGGCCCTGCGCAAGCGCTTTGGGTCGACCGTGGCGCTCGACGGCGTCGACCTAGAGGTACCGGCGGGCTCGATCCTCGGCCTGCTCGGACCCAACGGAGCCGGCAAGACCACCGCGGTGCGCATCCTCACGACGCTCTCGCTGCCTGACGGGGGCCGGGCGCGCGTGGCCGGCCACGACGTGGTCACCGAAGCTGACGCGGTGCGGCACGGGATCGGCGTGACCGCTCAGGAAGCGACGCTCGACGAGCTCCTGACAGGTCGCGAAAACCTCGAGTTGGTCGGTCGCCTGGGTGGGCTGCGTCGGCGTCAGGCCGTGGTGCGCGCGAAGGAGCTGCTCGCCCAGTTCGACCTGCTCGACGCGGCCGATCGGCTGCTGAAGACCTACTCAGGTGGGATGCGAAGACGCCTCGACCTTGCGGCCGGGCTGGTCGCGCACCCGCCGGTGCTGTTCTTGGATGAGCCAACCACCGGCCTTGACCCGACCAGCCGGGTCCGCATGTGGGCGATCATCCGCGGCCTCGTGGCGGAGGGCGTGACGCTGCTGTTGACCACGCAGTATCTGGACGAGGCTGATGAGCTGGCAGACGGCATCGTCGTGATCGATCATGGGCGCGTGATCGCGAGCGGCACCGCCGCCGAGCTGAAGGCGAAGACCGGTGGCGCGCGGCTCGAGGTCACGCTCAGCGAGCCGCGCCCAGACGCCGGTGAGGCGCTCGAGGAGTTTGCGGCCGGCCCCGTGCACGTGAGCCGCGACGGTCGGGAGCTGAGCGCACCCGTGCGCAGCGTCCCGGGGCTGGCCACCACGATCGTGCGCGCGCTCGACGAGGCCGCGATCACGGTGGACCACGTCGTGGTCCACCAGCCCTCGCTCGACGACGTGTTCTTCGCCCTCACCGGGCACCCCAGCGAGGTGACCCCCGAACGGCAGGAGGTGCCCGCATGAAGGGGCTTCGTGACCTGCTCGTGCTGACCAGGCGCAACCTCGTGCACATCGCACGTGAGCCGCTGCAGCTCTCCGACGTGACCGTGCAGCCGGTGCTCTTCACGCTGCTGTTCGTGTACGTGTTCGGCGCCGGCGTGGTCCTGCCCGGAGGCGGCAGCTATACGAGCTTCGCGATCGCCGGCCTGCTCGCGATCAACCTCACAACCTCCGCGATGGGGACCGCCGTGGGCCTGAGCGCGGATCTGGGCAACGGCGTGATCGAACGCTTTCGCACGCTCGCGATGTGGCGGCCGGCGGTGCTCATCGGGCGCACGTTCGCCGATGTGCTCACGGCCATGATCTGCTCGGCGTTCGTCGCCGTTACGGGCCTGATAGTGGGTTGGCGTCCGGAGGGGGGCGTGCTCGCCGCCCTCGGCGGCTTCGGCATCTTTCTGCTTTTCAGCTACGCGCTGTCGTGGGGATGCGCCTGTCTGGGGATGATCAGCAAGGGTCCCGAGTCCGCCCAGAGCGTCGGGCTGGTGCTCCTGTTTCCGCTGGCGATCGTCTCAAACGCGCTCGTGCCGACCGAGCACATGCCCGCAGCGCTGAGGACGGTCGCCGACTGGAACCCGATCAGCGCCGTCACCTCGAGCGCGCGCAACCTGTTCTCCAACCCGAACCCATCGGCGAGCATCCACACCTGGCCGATGCAGCACCCGCTGCTGGCGTCGCTGCTGTGGTCGCTCGCGCTGATCGCGCTCTTCGCCCCGCTGGCAACGCACCTCTACCGCCGTCGCACGACCGGCTGAGCGCGCCCGCCCGGCTTTCCGAGCGTTTGACGCCAGCGCCGTCGGTCGGGACGGCGCGGCTTCTCCTTCGTCGCAGGAGTGACCGCGCAGCAGAAATCTAGCTGCGATCGCCCGCGCTGTGGTGCCTCCAGCCCTGGCCATACTCGGCGTCGTGAAGTCGGTGCAGCTGGTGGGCATAGTGATCCAGACGATCGGCGGCCTCCTGGGCTTGGTGGTAGTCCTTGCCGTGGTCGCGGGCCGGCGTCTTCTCCTCAGCACGCTTGCGAACAACGTGCAGCTCCTCGTGGGCGTTCTCCACGAGCTTTTCCAGGGTCTGTTGAAGATCCATTCCTTCGCTCCCATCCGTCAACTCATCGGTCTCGGCGCGACGGTCCGAACTGGATCTGACCTACGCCGGCTCGTAGTACGTCGGGTGATATTGCCTGATCGCGACACGGTCGGTTTCGATGACGATGGATCTAGATGCGGATCGACTCGCCTGTTACAGGCCGGCCGGCTCCCGTAGCGTCGATCTCCGGCAACGATCGCCTGTAGCCGTCGCGTCCGACAGCGCATACAGCGGCCGAAGCTGCGAGCTGGATGGCGAGCAGCCGGATGTTATCGGTGGCACGGTCTTGGCCGCGCCGGCAATTGCCGGCTCGGCCAGCGCTGGAGCCGCTCCGGGCAGCAGCAGCTCACCGTCGCGCGTCGCATTTTCCCCCGCAGGATCGGGGCGCGCCAGGATCTGAATCGAGAACCTCACCGACCGAATGACGCAGTTTTGTGACCCGAGTGGCTGTCGGGAAAAGGGTGCCGTCTGGTGGGTTCAAGAGACTTGCGGCATGCCTCAGAACTTCATCGAGTGTGACCGCGAGCAGGTGCTGTTGATGCCACCGAGCCTCGGAGAATGGCTGC
>Ga0187783_10002590_pt1 | contig 13402 bp, 10 predicted proteins | sample 1015_SJ02_MP02_2_FD_132471 | JGI IMG/M metagenome (GOLD analysis project Ga0187783, IMG submission 132471) | Tropical peat soil microbial communities from peatlands in Department of Meta, Colombia - 1015_SJ02_MP02_20_MG | ecosystem: Environmental > Terrestrial > Soil > Wetlands > Peat | place...
GCAAGCAGCGCCGAGCCGCTTATCTTCTGCGCCGGCAGCCCCTGCCTGCGCAGATGCTCCTGTAGCAGGTCGCGCCCGATGTGCTCGGTGTCCTGGCGGGACTCCGCCTTGAACCACTGCTTGATCTTGTTGCGCGCGCGAGTCGTCTTGACCATCGCCAGCCAGTCGCGGGAGGGGCCGCGCTCGCGCTTGGCCGTCAGGATCTCCACGATGTCGCCCGAGCGCAGCTCGTAGTGCAGCGGCACGATCTTGCCGTTCACGCGCGCGCCCACGCAGCGGTGGCCGATCTCGGTGTGCACCTCGTAGGCGAAGTCCAGCGGCGTCGCCCCCGCCGCCAGCGACTTGACCTCGCCCTTGGGCGTGAACACGAACACCTCATCCTCGAACAGGTCGTTGCGCAGCGCCTCCTTGAACTCGCGTGGATCGGACAGCTCCCGCTGCCAGTCGAGCATCGAGCGCAGCCACTGCGGCTTGGCCTCGGGACGCTGCTTGTAGCGCCAGTGGGCGGCGATCCCGAACTCGGCCATGTCGTGCATCTCCTGCGTGCGGATCTGGATCTCCAGCGGCCTGCCCTCTGGCCCGATCACCGTCGTGTGCAGCGACTGGTACATGTTGAACTTGGGCATCGCGATGAAGTCCTTGAAGCGCCCCGGAAGCGGCTTCCACAGCGAGTGGATCGCGCCGACCGTGCCGTAGCAGTCCTTGACCGAGCCCACGATCACGCGCATCGCCGTGAGGTCATAGATCTCGTTGAACTCGCGGCCCTTCTTGGTCATCTTCGAGTAGATCGAGTAGAAGTGCTTGGCGCGACCGGCGATCTGCGCTTCGATCCCCAGCTCGGCCAGCTCGTGTTCGAGGTATTCGCCGGCCTCGGCGACGTAGCCCTCGCGGTCGGCGCGCTGCTGGGCGACCAGGTCCTTGATCTCGCGGTACTTGCGCGGGTGAAGCGTCGCGAACGCGAGGTCCTCGAGCTCCCACTTGATCGCGTGGATGCCCAGGCGGTGGGCCAGCGGCGCGTACACCTCGAGCGTCTCGCGCGCCTTTTCGGTCTGCTTCTGCTTGGGCATCGCGTCGATCGTGCGCATGTTGTGCAGCCGATCGGCCAGCTTGATCAGGATCACCCGATCGTCGGTCGCCATCGCCACGATCATCTTGCGGTAGTTCTCGACCTGGGCCTCGTCGTGCGAGGAGAACGTGATCCCGGTCAGCTTGGTCACGCCGTCGACCAGGCCGGCGATCTCCTCGCCGAAGCGCTCGCGCACCTGCTCGATCGACACGCTCGTGTCCTCGACGGTGTCGTGCAGCAGGGCCGCGCACAGCGTCTCGGTGTCGAGCCCCATGCCCGCGCAGATGCGCGCCACCCCGACGGGGTGAACGATGAAGTCCTCGCCCGACTTGCGCCGCTGGGCGGCGTGGTGCTCGCAGGCGAAGGCGAACGCGTCGCGCACGCGCTCGCGGTCGATCTCCACCGCCGAGTCCGCGGCGTGCTCGGACACGATCGCGAACAGGTCGCCGAGCATCCGCCGCTGCGGGTCTGTCAGATCGAGATCCGCCAGCGCCGGCACCGGCCGGCGAGCCTCGAAGCCGACCGCCTCGCGTGAGGGCTCGTCGGCGCGCACGCTCGCCGCCGTGGCCTCCTCCAGGCTCGTGCCGGCGAAGGCCTCGCCGGTCCGTGGAGCGTCGGGATCGGGTGCGATGGCCATGGTCACAGGGTAGGGGAGCGAGCCCTCAGAGCAAACCGCGGATCATCTCAGGGCAGCGCGAACAGGACAAGCTCCTCCTGCGGCTCGGGGTCGTGGCCGTGCCCAGGCTCTGGTCGCGGCGGGGGTGGCGGCTGCCGCGCGGCCTGCGAGGGTGCGACCGCGACCGCGCGCAGGCCCGCGGGCACCGGCTGGGGGCGCTCAGCGCACTCGTCGCGCGCGGGCCTTGCCTGGCGGAGCACCAGTCGCGGCTCGCTGACGCCGTTGTACTCGTTGACCTCGAGCGTGAACGTCGCCTGGGCCGCCTGGCCCTCGGCGACCGGCAGCCGGCCGCCCGTGCCGAACGCCACGGCACGGGCCCGGGCGCGGGGAGATTGGACGGTGAAGCGGGCATGGCGTCCTTCTCCCATCGGCCGCACGTCGGTGAAGCTGGCGTCCTGCACCATCAGCGACACCGGGGGATTGCCCATGCCGAACGGCGCCAGCGCCTGGAGCTCCTCGGCGAGCCCCATCCCGAGCTCCTCGCCTGCGACGATCGCATCGACGCGCTCGACGGGCGCGAGGTCGGCGGGCGCGAGCATCCGCCCGGCGTACGCGTCGAGCGCCGCGGCGAACTCTCCGACGTGCGCGCGGTCGAGCTCCAGGCCGGCGGCGGCGCGGTGGCCTCCGTATGCGCGCAGCCGGTCGCTGCACGCGGTCAGCCCGGCGAGCAGGTCGAAGGCCTCCACCCCGCTTCGTCCTGAGCCGCGCCCGGCGTCGCCGTGCAGCGCGATCATCACGACCGGGCGGCGGCTGCGCTCGGCCAGGCGCGAGGCGACGATGCCGATCACGCCGGGGTGCCAGCCCTCGGCGGCGAGCACGTACGCGTAGCGCTCGCCCGCCGCCGCCATCTGCGCCTCGGCCTCGGCGCGAATGCGCAGCTCTACCTGGCGGCGCTCGCGGTTGGCCCGCTCGAGCTCCGACGCGACCTGCCCGGCACGCGCCACGTCCTCGGTTAGCAGGAGCTCGAGCGCGGCGTCGGCGCGATCGATGCGCCCGGCGGCGTTGAGCCGCGGCGCCAGCGCGAACGCCACCGCGCGCTCGTCCGCCCGTGCGGGATCCAGACCCGCCACCGACATCAGCGCGCGAAGCCCTGGCTTGCTCGTGCCCGCCAGCGCGCGCAATCCGCGTCGAGCGAGCGTGCGATTCTCGCCCACGAGCGCCACGACATCGGCGATCGTCGCCAGCGCCACGAGGTCGAGGTCCTCCTCCAGGCGTGCGCGTGCGCGCGCGAGGCCGGGGTCGCCTGGGCCCGCAGGCCCGCCGGCCTCATCGAGCAGCGCCTGAGCGAGCTTGTGCGCGACGGCCGCCGCGCACAGCTGCGGGAAGGGGTAACCGCACACGCCCGGATGCACGATCCTCGCCGGCGGCAGGACGGCGTCCTCGCGCGGCGCATGGTGGTCTGAGACGATCACGTCCATCCCCAGCTCACGGGCGAGCGCGACCTCTGACACGGCGGTGATCGCGCAGTCGACGGTCACGAGCAGGCGCGTGCCGCGCGCTGCCAGGCGGCGCACCGTGGCGGCGCCGAGGCCGTAGCCGTCACCGCGGCGATCGGGCAGGTACCAGTCGACGTCCGCGCCCAGCCCGCGCAGCGTACGCACGAGCACCGCCGTGGCGCACACGCCGTCGACGTCGTAGTCGCCGTGCACGGTGATCCGCCGGGCACGACGCACGTGCGCGAGGATCGCGCCCACCGCCTCGTGCATGCCGGCGAAGGCGCTTGGCGCGTGGGCCTCGCCGGCGGCCAGGAACGCCCGCGCCGCCGCCGGCTCGTGCATCCCGCGGCGCACGAGCACCTGGGCCACGGCCCCGCTCACGCCGAGCGCGCCACGCAGGCGCGCCACCGCGGCCGGCGGGCAGTCGGCGATCTGAAAGCGCGGCTCGAGCACGCGCCAACAGTAAGGTCGCGTGTCGACGGAACGCTACGCCCGCCGTCGCTGAAAAACCGCGGGCGCCGCGGGTGCGCTGCAGTGCGCGACTGCAGGCCCGCTGAGGGCGGGCTGCGCCCGGCGGGCCCGGGTGAATCCTCAGGCCGAGGCCGGCGGCGCCTGCGCAGCCGCCCTGGCTTCGCGGCGCATGCCCTCCAGGTATGTGGCGGCGATGCCGAGCAGCGCGCCGGGGACGGCGTACAGCACGACCGCGATGTCGGTCGCCCGCTGGCCGGGAACCTCCAGCGAGCCGACTTTCGCGCCGTAGATGATCAGCCCGAGGATCACGGCGCCCGTGAGCGAGCCCACGAACGCACCCACGATCCCGCCCCAGAAGCGGTCGGGCAGGAAGATCGTGAAGTGCCAGATGGCGAGACCCATCATCACCCAGCCGAGCATCCCCATCAGCGGCTTCTCCCGTGTTTGCGGTTGCGCGCGCGTCGGCGCTTCTCGCGCGGCTTGGGCTTGTCCTTGAGCACGAGGTCCTCGGGCAGCAGATCGGCGGCCGGGTCGCGCGCCGGCTCGGGCTCGCCGGCCTGGCCGTCGGGCCGCGTGGCCGCGCCCTGGTCGGCCTGCGTGGCCGCACGCTCGACGACGCCCACGCCGCCGGCCTTGGCCTTGCCCGAGGGCTCGGCGGCGGGCTCGTCGACGTCGAGATCGCGGACCAGTTCCTGGAACTCTTCGCGGGAGATCTGCTCGCCGGGATCCTCGGGGGCGATCAGGCTGCCGCGCCGCGTGCGCCGGCGCTTGGGCTCGGGCTCGACGTCCTCCGGCGCGCCGCCGGCGATCGTCGCGTACGCCGGCACCGCGCCCAGTTCACGGACGATGCGAGCGCGGCGATGCCGGTAGCCCACCTCGCGCTCCTTCCAGTGCGTGAGCACCGGTGAGGCGATGAAGATCGACGAGTAGGCGCCGGAGGCGATGCCGACCATGAGCGCGAACGCGAAGTTCTTGAGCGTTTCGCCGCCGAACAGCAGCAGCGCGATCACGGGCAGCAGCGTGCAGAAGCTCGTCGCCAGCGACCTCGTGAGCACCTCGGACATCGAACGGTTGACGATCTGCGAGAAGGCCGCGCGCGGCATGCGCGGCACGTTCTCGCGCACGCGATCGAACACGATGATCGTGTCGTACAGCGAATATCCGAGGATCGTGAGCAGCGCCGCGACCGTCGCAGTGGTGACTTCGCGCCCGGTCAGCGAGTACACGCCCGAGGTGATCAGCAGATCGTGCATCAGCGCGATGAGCACCGGGATCGCGTACTTCCACTCGAACCGCAGCGCGATGTAGGCGGAGATCACCAGCAGCGAGGCGATGATCGCGATGATCGCGCTCTTGGCCACGGTTTTGCCGAACGTCGGTCCGATCGAGGTCGAGGAGAAGTTCCGTGTTCCGGGGGACCGTTCGCCGTGACCGAACCTCGCGTTGAACGTCTCTTCGACCTTTCGCACCGCTTCGGGACGCAGCGTCTCGGTCGAGATCTGATAACCCGACCCGCCGATGTTGCTGCTCGTGATCTTCTGCACCTCGGCGTTCGGGTAGCCGGCCGCCGCGACCGCCGAGGCGACTTCGTTCTCTGACACCGGTCGCACGAACGCCGTCTGGATGCGCGTGCCCGACTTGAAGTCGATGCCGAAGTTCAGCCCCCTGCCGCCGATCGCGAGCGCGCCGATCAGCAGGATCGTGCCCGACAGCGAGAAGAACCACTTCGAGGCGCCCATGAAGTCGAATTTCCAACCGGCGCCGCGCCGCGCCGCCGCGCCGAGCGCCGCCGGGCGAGAGACCACGCGCGAGCGGCTCATCACGCCAAGCGCCGCCTGGGTCGCCAGCACAGCCGTGAACAGCGACAGCAGCGTGCCGATCATGAGCATGAGCGCGAAGCCCTTCACTTCCGCGGTCGCGAGCGCGAACAGGATGAACGCCGTCATGAGCGTCACCACGTTGGCGTCGATGATCGCCGCGAACCCGCGCCGGTAGCCGGTCGCGATCCCCGAGACGACCGATCTCCCGCCGCGGATCTCCTCCTTGACGCGCTCGAAGATCACGATGTTCGCGTCCGCCGCGACGCCGATCGTGAGGATCAGCCCGGCGATCCCTGGCAGCGTGAGCGTGACCGGGATCAGCTTGATCAGCGCGAAGAAGTACAGCCCGTAGATGAGTAGGCCGCCGACGGCGATCGCGCCGAGCACGCGGTAGAAGACCAGCAGGAACACGCACACGACGAGCAGGCCCGCCAGACCGGCCAGCAGGCCCTGCTTGAGCGCCTGTTTGCCGAGCGTGGCCGACACCTGCGAGCGCGAGATCAGCGTCAGCTTCAGGGGCAGGGCGCCGGACTGCAGCTCGCTCGCGAGTTCCTGGGCGGAGTTGAGCGTGAAGTTGCCCGAGATCTGCGAGCCGTTGGTCGTGTCGATCCCTTCGGGGTACCTGGTGAAGTCGATCGAGGGGGTCGTGATCAGGGCGTCGTCGAGCGCTATGGCGAAGTGCTGCAGCGCCGCTTCCTTGCTCACGCCCGGCAGCTGCGCTTCGCGGCCGCGTTCGGCGATTTCCTTGGTCACCTGCTGGAAGACTTTTTTGCCGCGCGAGTCGAATTCGAACACGACGTCGGGCTGGCCGTTTTCGCCCGCGCCTTCGGCGTAGCCTTGCCGAGGGTTGGTGATGTTGCTGCCTTCGAGCGCCGGGGCGTCGTTGAGCACGTACCAGCTGTTGGGGTTGCGGTTGGTGATCTTGCCGTTGGTGCCTTCCAGCGGTCGCGACTGCACGATCACGGTGCCGGGGTTGACGCGTACCGCCCGCGGCACCGAGCCCGGCGGCGCTTTGTAGCCGTCGGAGTACAGCGCCGCTTCGGTTTCTGCCGACGGGCAGGTCTTGGGGTTCGGTTCGGCCGGGGTGCCTTTGCAGAGCATCCGTTCGTGGTTGGAGTCGACCAGGTACCAGCTGCCGTAGATGCACCCGTTGACCTGTTCCGGAGTGCAGCCGCGCTGCCACGTGGTGTCGTTGTCGCGCAGGATCGCCGGGCGCTTGGCCGCGCGCATGACGGCCTCGTACTGGGGGACCCCGTACTCCTCGGCGCCGGCGGCGGCGCCCCCGGTGACCGTCGGTTCGCTGACCCCCGCGGGCTTGCCCGAGGGCCCGATCACGTTTGGCTCCCAGTCGTAGAAGTACAGCTGCGCTGTCTTGCCGACCTCCTGTTCGGCGCGCCCGATGTTGCTCACGTCGGGCAGCGCCACGACGATTTCATCGGCGCCCGAGCGCTGGATTTCCGGGTTGGCGACGCCCAGCTGGTCGACGCGCTTGCGCATGATGTTGATCGCGCGTTCCAGCGATTCGGTGTCGACCTTGGCCTGGGCTGTCGGGCGCGCCTGGTAGACGAGCTCGGCGCCCCCCTTCAGGTCGAGCCCCAGTCGCGTCTTCTTGGGCTTGATCACGCTCGGCAGCCCGACGATCACCGCCAGCGACGCGGCCGCAAGGCCGGCGACGATGAGCAGCACGAACATGTTGCGGCGTCTGTCGGTCATGGCGCCACCTATTTCTCGGGCGTCAGCACGAGCAGCAGCCCGCCCTCGTCGTCATAGGCCGGGAACATGTCAGCCTTCGCGTCGGCCACCGCGTCGCGTTCGCCGCTCACGCGCACGGGTACCTCGAGCGCGCGCACGCCCCACTCGAGCACCGTCCCCAGGGGATCGTCGCCGTTGGAGAACTCGAGCCCGAGCACCTGGTCCACGCGCTGGCCGATGACCTCCTCCTCCTCCAGGCCGGTGAGCGCGAACGCGTTCTTGCCACACCCGATCACGCGGCCCTCGCCATCGCACACAAAGAAAGCCGCGTCGGGCGCCGGGTAGTAGTCGTCGAGCAGTTCGAACAGGAACGCGAAGCCGCACTTCACGCAGCCCTTACGCTGGCGGGTGAAGCCGATGTTGCGGTCGACCTCGCTAGAGCGATGGCCGCAGTTGGGGCAGATGAAAGGATGTGACATGTCTAGATGATGAGATCGATCATCCAGCACAGGGTACGCAAGCCGGGCGCTTAACGGGAGCGGTCGCACCTCAGGCCCCGGGGAGGCGGGAGTCCGCCGCGCGATCCCGTCAAAAGAGGGCGGCCTCGTCGGCGGCGTTCGCGCCGAGGGCCGCCGGCGCCTCGAGCCCCAGGTGGTCGAAGGCCGCAGCCGTGGCGGCGCGCCCGCGCGGAGTGCGCTTGAGCAGCCCCTCGCGCAGCAGGTAGGGCTCGTACACATCCTCGATCGTGTCGGCCTCCTCGCCGACCGCCACGGCGAGGGTCGACAGACCGACGGGCCCACCGTCGAACTTCTCGCAGATGGCTCGCAGGATCTCGCGGTCGAGACGGTCGAGGCCGAGCTCGTCGACCTCGAGCAGCGCCAGTGCGGCGTGCGCCGCGGCGGCCGTCACGACGCCCTCCATGCGCACCTCGGCGAAGTCGCGCACGCGCTTGAGCAGGCGGTTGGCCACGCGCGGGGTGCCGCGGCTGCGGGTCGCGATCGCGCTCGCCCCAGCGTCATCGAGCGCGATCTGCAGGATGCCCGCCGAGCGCCGCACGATCACCGCGAGCTCATCGGTCGAATATGGCTCCAGGCGCGCCTGAATGCCGAAGCGGTCGCGCAGCGGCGTCGTCAGCAGGCCGGCGCGCGTGGTCGCCCCGACGAGCGTGAACGGAGGCAGCTGGAGGGTCACGACGCGCGCGCCCGCGCCCTGGCCCACCGTGATCGGCAGCCGCTGGTCCTCCATCGCCGGGTAGAACGTCTCCTCGAGCGCGCGCGGCAGGCGATGCAGCTCGTCGACGAAGAACACGCTGTGCGGCTCGAGCGCGGTCAGGAACGCGGCCACGTCCCCCTTGCGCTCGAGCGCCGGTCCGGCCGTCTGCACGAACGGGACCTCCAGCTCGGCCGCGACGATCTGCGCCAGCGAGGTCTTGCCCAGGCCGGGCGGCCCGGCGAGCAGCAGGTGGTCGAGCGCATCCTCGCGCGCCCGCGCCGCCTCGATCGCGACGCTCAGCTGCTCGCGCAGCGTCTGCTGGCCGACGAACTCGGCCAGGCTGCGCGGGCGCAGCGAGCGGTCGAGCTCGTCCTCCTCGAGCAGGTAGGGCGTCTGCACGCGCGTCGGTTCCTCGCTCATCGCGTCGCCGTCCGCGCCACGCGCAGGGCCTGGGCGATCAGCGCCTCGGGGCTGTCGCCGTCGACGTCGGCCAGCAGCTGCTCGGCCTCGCCGGGGGCGTAGCCGAGCTCGAGCAGCCCCTCGCGCGCCAGCGCGTGCGGACCGCGATCCTTGCCCGCCCGCGCGAGGATCGGTCCCCCGGCCACGGCCGTGTCGCCGGTGACCCCGACCTTCTCACGCAGCTCCACGATGATCCGCTCGGCCGTGCGCTTGCCGACGCCCGGCGCGGCCTGCAGACGAGCCGCGTCGCCGCGCGCGAGCGCGGCGACGAGCTCCCGTGGCGGGCCACCCGAGAGGATCGCGAGCGCCACCTTGGGGCCTACGGCCTGCACCGAGAGCAGCATGAGAAACAGGTCGCGCTCCTGCTCGGAGTGAAAGGCGTATAGCGTGAGCGCGTCCTCGCGCGCGATCAGGTGCGCGTGCAGCGTCACCTCCTCGCCGACCGCCGGCACGTGGCGCAGGGTCTCGGCCGACACCGCGGCCCGGTAGCCGACGCTCGCGCACATCACGACCACGTGGTCGGGACGGCGCAGGGCGACCTCGCCGCGCAGCAGCGCGATCACGCCAGCGCCCCCGTGAGCGCGCTCGACAGCGGCGCGCGGTTGACGTGGCAGATCGCCACCGCCAGGGCGTCGGCGGCGTGGTCTGAGCGGGGCGCCTCGGCGAGCCCGAGCAGCGCCGCCACCATCTGCCCGACCTGCCGCTTGTCGGCGCGCCCGCTGCCGCAGACCGAGCCCTTGACCTGCTGGGGGGTGTAGCCTGCGCACGGGATGGCGCGCTCGCCTGCCGCCAGCATCGCCACGCCGCGCGCGTGGCCGACGGCGAAGGCGGTACGCACGTTCTGGCCGAAGTAGAGCTCCTCGAGCGCCATCGCATCGGGCGCGTGCGCGGCCATGAGCTCTCGCAAGCGCGCGTGGATGTCGGCCAGGCGCCGCTCGCGGGCGAGCTCGGGCGCGGTCTCGATCACACCGCCGTCGAGCGCGAGCAGGCGGCCGTCACGGCGCGCCACCAGGCCATATCCGGTGCTCGCCAGACCGGGATCGATTCCGAGGACGACCATCGCCGATTGATTCTGCGCCGGGCCTCGGACGCCTGCCTTGCTTAGGCTGCCAGGAAATGAGCGACGAGCCGATCGACTTCGCGGCCGAGGGCCTGCTCCACGGGCTCGAGGGCCAGCAGCGCGCCGAGCGCCTGGCGCTGCTCGAACGTCTCGCCGCCGACGGCGTACCCCTGTCCGAGCTGCGGCGCAGCACGGAGGCCGGCACGATCGTATACCTGCCGGCGGATCGGGTGATCGTCGGCCCCGAGCGCTACACGCTCAGCGAGCTCGCGCAACGAAGCGGCGTGCGGGAGGGCTTCCTGCTGGCCGCCCGTCGCGCGATGGGGTTGCCGGTACCCGAGCCCGACGAGCCCTCCTACTCACAGGTCGACCTCGACGCCGCGCAGATGATCACCGTCGCGCGCGGCGCGGGCATCTCCGAGGAGGAACTGCTCGACCTGCTGCGCGTGCTCGGACGCGGCCTCTCCCAGGCGGCCGAAAGCCTGCGAGCCGTCCCGCTGAAACTCGTGCTCGAGCCGGGTATGAGCGAGTCACAGCTCGCCTACCATTACGCGCAGGCCGCGGCGGGGCTGTATCCGCTCGTCAACCCGCTGGTCGCGAACATCATCGCGCTGCACCTCAAACACGCCACCCAGAGCACGGTGGTGAGCGCGCTGGAGCGAAGCGGCGGGCAGCTGCCCGGCTCGCGCGACGTCACGGTCTGCTTCGCCGATCTGGTCGGCTTTACCCGCCTGGGAGAGGAAGTCTCGCCCGACCAGCTGGGCCGTCTGGCCGAGCGCCTGGAAGCGGTCGCCTCCGACGTGGCCAGACCACCCGTGCGGCTGGTCAAGACGATCGGCGACGCCGCGATGCTCGCCTCGCCCGAGCCCGAGCCGCTGCTGGAGGCGGCGCTCAGCTTGATCGACACTGCCGACGCCGACAGCGACGAGCTCCCCCAACTGCGCGTCGGGGCGGCGCTCGGGCAGGCGCTCCTGCGCGCCGGCGACTGGTATGGCAGGCCGGTCAACCTCGCCAGCCGCATCACCGCGATAGCGCGCCCCGGCAGCCTGCTCGTGGACGCGCGACTGCGGGAGGCGGCCCACGGTCCATACCGGTGGTCGTTCGCCGGCGAGCGCCGGCTGCGCGGCGTTCGCGGCCCCGTGCCGCTGTTTCGTGTCCGCCGCGCGGAGCAGCCGTCGCCCGGCGGTCGCTAACCCGCGACCCGCTCGAGCACGTCGGCCGGCGCGTCGAAGTTGGCGTGCACGGCGTTGACGTCGTCGAGCTCTTCGAGCGTGTCGATCAGGCGCATGAGCGAGGTCGCCTGCCCCTCGCCGATCGGCACGAGGCTCGAGGGCCGGTGGGCGAGCTCAGCGCTCTCGATCTCGATGCCGGCCGCCTGCACGGCCGCCAGCACCGTGGCGAAGCTGGCGGGCTCGGTCACGATCTCGAACACGTCGTCGTCGGTGGATATGTCCTCCGCGCCGGCCTCCACGGCGACCATGAGGTCGTCTTCGGAGTAGCGCGCGGCGTCGATCACGATCGCGCCCTTCTTCTCGAACAGGTAGCCGACCGAGCCGGGCTCGCCGAGGCTGCCGCCGTGCTTGGAGAAGGCATGCTTGACGTCGGCGCTCGTGCGATTGCGGTTGTCGGTCAGCGCCTCGACGAGCAGCGCCACGCCGCCGGGGCCGTAGCCCTCATACAGCACCTCCTCGATCGCCGCCGCCTCGCCGCCCTCGCCGGTCCCTTTGGCGATCGCACGCTCGATGTTCTCCTTCGGCATCGACGCTTCCCTGGCCTTGCGGATCGCGTTCTCCAGGGCGGAGTTGCCCGCCGGGTCTCCCCCGCCGTCGCGCGCGGCGACCGTGATCGCGCGCGCCAGCTTGGTGAACTGCTGGCCGCGGCGCGAGTCGACGACCGCCTTCTTGTGCTTGATGCTCGCCCACTTGGAGTGCCCGGACATATCGGGCAGTGTACGAGCTGGGCGATCACGGCCGGCCCGGCCGGGGCTCCCCGTGCATGGCTCGCCCGCGCCCCGGCGCCGCGGCACGGGCGCATAGGATTGCCGCGGATGAGAGGTCCGCCCGCGCCCGAGATCTTCAAGGCCTACGACATCCGCGGGCTCTACGGCGAGCAGATCGACGGCGACGTGGCCGAGCTCATCGGGCGGGCCTTCGCGCGCGTGCTCGCGCGCCTGGCGGGCAAGGCGCCGGGAGAGCTGCGGGTGGGGCTCGGACGCGACATGCGCCTGACCGCGCCGGAGCTCTCAGCGCGCTATCGCGACGGCCTGCTGCGCGAGGGCGCGAGCGTGATCGACGCCGGCGAGGTGGGTACCGAGATGCTCTACTTCCTGGTCGGCTCGCGCGAGCTCGATGGCGGGCTGATGTGCACGGCCTCGCACAACCCCAAGGCCTACACGGGCGCCAAGCTCGTGCGCGACGGCGCGATCGCGCTCTCCGGTGACAGCGGAATCCCGGAGGTCCGCGAGACGATCGAGCGCGAGCTCGCACAGGGCGCCGGTCCGGGCGGCGCCGGTGACGACTCGGCGCGCGCGACGCTAGAGGAGATCGACCTATACGGCGCGTTCCAGGCCGCGGCGCTGCGCTTCATCGACGCCGACGCCGTGCGCTCGGCGCCGGCGCTCGCGGTCGTCGTGGACGGCGGCAACGGCATGGCCGGGCCGATGGTCGGGCCGCTGCTGGAGAGCCTCGAGCTCGAGCTGATCGAGACGGGCTGGACGCCCGACGGGAGCTTCCCGGTGCACGAGCCCAACCCGCTGCTGCCCGAGAACCGCCGGGCGATCATGCGCCAGGTCACAGACACCGGCGCCGACCTCGGGATCGCCTGGGACGGCGACGCCGACCGCTGCTTCTTCATCGACGACTCCGGCGCCTTCGTCGACGGCGACTTCCTCACCGCGCTGCTCGCGCAGTCGCTGCTGGCGCGCCATCCCGGCTCGGCGATCCTGTATGACGTGCGGGCATCGCGCGCGGTGCCCGACACGGTGCGCGCCGCGGGCGGCTCGCCCTACGTCAACCGCGTCGGCCACGCGTTCTTCAAGGCGCGCATGCGCGAGGAGGGCTCGCTGTTCGGCGGCGAGGTGTCCGGCCACTACTACTTCCGCGACTTCTACTGCGCCGACTCGGGCACGCTGCCGGCGCTGCTGATCCTCGAGAAGCTCTGCGCCGAGGGCGTGTCGCTGTCGTCGCTGCTGAAGCCCTACCGCTCGCGCTACTTCATCTCGGGCGAGATCAACTCGCAGGTGGCCGACCAGGAGGGCAAGATGGCCGAGCTCGCCGAGCGCTACGCCGACGCCCGCCAGAGCAGGCTCGACGGCATCTCGATCGACTACGACGACTGGCACTTCAACGTGCGCCCGTCGAACACCGAGCCGCTGCTGCGCCTGTGCCTGGAGTCGCTCGTGTCGCGTGCGGACATGGAACGCCGCCGCGACGAGGTGCTCGCGGTCATCCGCTCGTGAGCGGGGCGGGCCCGCCCCAGGAGGCCGAGCGGGCGACGCTGGCGCGGGCCGGC
>Ga0187783_10002591_pt1 | contig 13401 bp, 13 predicted proteins | sample 1015_SJ02_MP02_2_FD_132471 | JGI IMG/M metagenome (GOLD analysis project Ga0187783, IMG submission 132471) | Tropical peat soil microbial communities from peatlands in Department of Meta, Colombia - 1015_SJ02_MP02_20_MG | ecosystem: Environmental > Terrestrial > Soil > Wetlands > Peat | place...
CGCGATCGGACCCAACGGCGACGTCTACTTCGCGATCAACGATCTGAGCCCGACCGGATGCCGCGCTCCAGGCAGCTGCACGACGCAGCTCGCGCAGTTCGATCCCTCCACGGCCACGGCGCAGTTCAGCTCTGTTACGTTAAGTGACGTTCCGGGAATCGATCAGCTCTACTTCAACCAAAGCGACGGCTCGCTGTGGATCTCCACGTTTGCCCCGGTGGGCACATGGAATTACGGGTTGCCGGTGTTTCGCATGGCCCGGGGAACTCTTTCGATGCCGCAGCAGCTGCCGGCAAGCTTTGGGGAAGCCTCGGGTTTTACCAACGATGGTTCCGGCAACCTATGGATCAGCGGCTGCTTTCCAACGAACTGCAAAGCGAATCACAGCGGCAAGCCGGCCGTGCTCGAGAGCTCCGGCGGCGGATCGCCCAGCGCGGGGCCGCCGATCTACCTGCCGATGTCGTGCACGCAATTCGGATACTTCGGATACAGCGTTGGCGATATCGGATACTCGAACGACACTCTCTACGTGCTCGGGCTCAACGACGGCTCGCCGCCGCCGGCGCACGGAGCGCTGTGGCAAGTGCCGACCGCCTCATCCAAACCGGCCTGCTACCGCAACGGAAGCGGTAAAGGCGTTCCGGTCGATTTCAATCCATCGGCCTACTTCGCATCCGCAAACGGCGCGCTGGTCTTCGGCATCGGCGACAACGCGTACGATTTCCGATGGCTGCCGAACCACGGCTTCGATACGCTCGCGAGCGGTACGCTCACCTACGACAAGACTCCGCTCGCAACGGCGAACCATCTCTCGGCTTATGGCGCGGATGTGTATTACGTCCACGAGTACAATCTCGCGAACAACATCAGCCCATCGGGTCTGGGTTTCTATCAGCCGCCCCCTACTAAAGATTGGGGTGTCTTCCCATCCGCTACGTTTGCCGGCGCTCAAGCCGAGGATGGGGTAGCCGCGGCGCCCGACGGTTCCGGTGCCTGGTTCGCAACGGTCGGCGCGTGCAGCACGCCCGCGAAGAACTGGCAGGGCGTCTGCTTAGGCCGCGCGCGGTACGTCGTGGATTCGGCCGGGACGCCTCGCTGGAGCGGAATTCCGCACCAAACGCTGCCGCCAATCGGCGTCGGCAAAGGTACGGCGTTCGCCGTCATAACGTCGCTTGACGCGGGTTCGCTGTTCTCGCACGGCGGGCCATTTGACGTAAAGTCGGACAATGATACGATCTGCGCGGTCAAAACGCAGGGGAGCGAGAGCGTCCTCTCGTTCGGCGTGGTCGGAGTGGGACATGCGGGAGAGGCCTGCCCGATTACGATTACCGACAAAAAAACCCGCTTACAAGAGGTTCTCGTAACCGCGGTTGCGACTCCGAGTCGTCCGCCTCGTTAGCTATTGGGTCGCGCTTCCAACGCCGGTAAGAATTTCGGGCGCCTGCATCCGCTCGCCGCGTCTTAAAGATTCGTCTAGCTCGCCCTCGCTGAGATTCCTCGCCAAGAGTTCGCGCAAGCGGTCGTGTGAGGTGCGTTCGGTATGCTCGCGCTCGAGGCCGAGCTCGCGCAGAGTTTTGTCGGCGTATCCTTCGAGCGTCGCGGCCATGTGGAACTCTCCCTCAATTGCGTAGCAAAGCGCGAGATGCTCGAGAGCCGCTGCGGCCATCGGGCCTCCGGGATCCGTGGCCGAGAAAAAGTTGATAGCTTCGCGGGCTGCGCGCCGCGCACCGGGAAGATCGTCGACGGCGCAAAGATAACCGGCGAGGTTTCCCATCAGATGCGCCCAGAGGCTGCGGTCGGGCAGCTGCTCGGCCCGCGTGAGCCCATCTTTCGCGATCTCAATGGCCTCGGCCGTGGCGCCGCGCGCGTGTTCAAGCTCGGCTAGATTTTGGGTTGCGGAGACGACGCCAAGCTCGTTCCCCACCGAAGCATAGAGTTCGCGCACTTGAGCGTCGCAACGCGCCGCCCCATCGAGGTTCCCGCCGATCTTCGCGACGACGCCGCGAGCGTGTAATGCTTGCACGTCCCTCCGAAACGACGGCGCGTCGAGCGCCTCGGCTTCATCGAACGCTGCAAGTGCTTCGTCGAAGCATAGGGCTCGACCCATGATGTAGGCGAATCGCAGCAGGCAGTCGGCAAGAATACCGGGATCCCCAGAGATCCGCGCGCAGCGCACAGCGTGTTCGACAGCCTCCTTTGCCACGGCGGCATGCCCGAATTCCGCCGCGCAGACCGCTACTCTCTCCCAAAGCAGCGCGATTCGAGCCGAGTCGGCGCCATCCACCAGCGTCAAGAGATGGTTAGCGCGCTCGATCGCCTCGCGGTGAAGGCCCAAGTGAATCCACAGCCGCGTGGCGAGAAAGAGATCGGCGGCCGCATTGACGGCTTTTCGGCGCAGCGCCCAATCCAACGCCGAACGCACGTCTTCGAGCTCGGGTGCAAGCCGCATGACCGCCGCACCGGACATCGTCGACTCGTACTCATCGGCCGCCTGGCGAAAGCGCTCGCTCAAATAGCTAAGATGCCGCTGCGAGCAGTTTTCCAGTTCGCCGCTCTCGACGAGCCGTTCTCGAGCGTACTGTCGCGTCGATTCCAGGAGGCGGTAGCGGTCATCGTCGCCCGGACCGGTCTGCATCAGAGATTTATCGACCAACGACGCGATCAGATCGAGCACCGCGATCTCGTCGCAGCGCTCATCGCTGCAAACCGCGGTGGCGCCGGCCAGCGTGAACCCTCCGGCAAATATTGAGACGTCCCGAAAAAGTGCGCGCTCCTCTTCCGAGAGCAGATCGTAGCTCCAGTCGATGAGCGCGCGCATGGTCTGATGTCGCGGCAACGCGCTGCGATCGCCGCCGGTAAGCACGCGAAATCGCTCGTCCAATTTTTTAGCGAGCTGCTGTGGCGACAGCACTGTGATGCGTGCGGCAGCCAGCTCGATCGCAAGCGGAATGCCATCGAGTCTGCGGCAAATCTCGGCGACGAATGGCGCGTTCTCGTCGGTTATCGAAAATCGCCCGTCGGCCGCGAGCGCACGATCGGCAAAGAGCGTAATCGCACCGTACGACGACGCGGTTCTCGCGGTCGTCATTTCGTTTGCGGGCGGAACGGCGAGTGACGGCAACCGAAAGACGCGTTCTCCGCCGATGCTCAAGCTCTCACGGCTCGTCGCTAGAATGCGCACCTCGGGGCAGACGCGCAGAATGGAATCGGCGATGCTTCGCGCATCGTCGACCACGTGTTCGCAGTTATCGAGAATCAGGAGCGAGCGGCGCAGTCGAAGGTATTTCAACAGCGTGTCGATGAGCGGATCGTTTGTCGATTCGCGCACCCCGAGCGTTCGCGCTACCGTAGCCGGAACGAGCGATCCGTCGGAGACTGGAGCGAGTTCGACGAACCAAACGCCGTCGGCAAAGGAGTCCAGGAGCTCGGTGCCGATCTGGATCGCCGCGCGCGTCTTTCCCGCTCCGCCGCTGCCCACGACCGTCAGCAGATGGTAATGCTCGAGCAGTTCCTTGACCTCGCCCACGTCGCCGTCACGGCCAACGAACGTCGTGCGTTGGATCGGAAGGTTATTGGGCGACGTGTCGAGCGAGCGCAGCGGTGGAAAATCCCTGGGCAAGCCCGCGACGTCGACCTGCCACACGTGCTCCTGTTCGGCAAGATCCTGCAGTCGCTGCAGGCCGAGATCGACGAGCGCTGTCCCGTCCGGGAGGCTGTCATGAGCGAGATCTCGCGTCACGCCGGAGGTCAATATTTGGCCGCCGCGACTGACGGAGATGAGCCGCGCCACGCGATTGACCGCCGGTCCGAAATAGTCGCCGTCGCGCTCCTCAGTTGCGCCGCTATGCAACGCCATGCGCACCGCAAGGCCGCCAATCGCGGTCCAATCTTCGCTCGCTAGCGATCGTTGCGCGTCGGCAGCCGCCGCCAGCGCGTCCGACGCTCGCGAGAAGGCCGCACAAAACTGATCGCCCACGGTCTTGAAGACATAACCGCCGTGCGCTTCGATTGCACTGCGAACCAACTCGTCGTGCCGGCGCAGCGCCTCCGGCATCGTTGCGCGCTGCCGCTCCCAATGCTGCGTGCTGCCTTCGATGTCGGTAAAGAGCAGCGTCACCGTCCCGGTGGGAAGCGAGGACGCTTTGGCGACTTGCATCGGCGCTGAACGCCCTAGAACGGGAAGTCTGCCTGGGTTAGACCGACGTTTGTTTTGAGGTCGCTGATGGTCTCGTCGAGCACGACCTGCGAACCTTGATATTGGATTTGACGAACCGGCCAGTGCGTATCTTTCGATAGGTAAAGAATCATGTCGGTCACGCCGCTGTTGGCTGACGGATCGTCCGGTCGCAGTTCGAGGCGGTCGGTCAGAACGCCGGTCACTTTCCCGCCCTCGATTTGCGTGAGCTTGCCCGGAATCGTCGCGTAGTTCTCGACGATATGCTGCAGCAGTCCTTCAGGGATCGTTACGCCGCGCAGCGAGACGGCGCGGTGGTCATGGATATCGACCTTCAGATGGATGCCGGAGAGAATGCCGCCTTGGTGACCGCTGACCTGATCGGTGCCGATCCAGACGCCGCCGGAGCCTTTGCCGTCGCCGTCGGTGATCAGCGTCTTGGCGTAGTGCGGCTTCATGAACCAATACTGATAGACTCGGTCCTGCGTTTGATCCCCTTTGGCTTCGTGGACACGCAGCGTCGCGGTGTAATCGTTCGTTGCCCCGAAGGCCTGGTCGAACGCAGTGATCGCCGGCGCCGAGTTCGCGGCTCGAAGCGCTTCACAGGGTAAGAGCGCTACCATGAAACCTACGGCAAGCGCACCGGAACGCGATAGAAAACGACTAAAGTTCACGAATCTCTCCTCATTTTAAACTTGCGGCGAACCGGACGGCACGCTCTCGTCGATCAGCAGCGTGCCATGTTTCCCTTCGACGCCGATGAGGACATCGCATTTTGCATCGGCGGCGATTTCTTCGATGGTGCGCCCGAGCGGCGCGCCGCTGTATTTTCCTTCGCGAAACGAACCGAGGATGATGAGGTTTGCCTTCTCGCGTTTGGCCACGTCCAAGACGGCTTGTTTGGTCGAGCGCGCCTTGACGGTTTCGGTTCGTATGGTGACGTTGTTCTTGTTCGCGATGGTTTCGGCGGCGCCCAGTGCGTCGAGGGCTGCGCGTTCCTCCAACTCCATCTCGGCATCCGGCGGTAGGGTGTAGGGCACTTCGATCACGTAAAGCGCCAGCAGCTCGGAGCGCTCGCCGCGTGCCAATCGTGCGGCGAGCACCGTCATGTGCGAGGAGTCTATCTCGGGCGAGAAGACGACGATCAAACTTCCGACCATCCGCTCGAGCTCGCTCTCCGCTTGCGCCGCAATCCGCTGAACGTAAGAAGAAGGCGGATGCAACATCCACCACAGCGTCGCCCCGACGGATCCGGCAATGAACGCGGCCAGGAGAGCGCCGGCGAGACTGATCTGAACGTGGCTCGAAAAGGGGATCACGTCATTCTGCGCACGCGCACAATGAGCGATAGCCGATGAACGCCCAAAGCAATCATCGCCGCGCCGAGCACGAGTCCCGGAAGTATAGCGAAACCCGCGTGAAACGATTCGACCATCCGCGCCATAATGACGACCCCGCATCCGATCATCGTTGCCGCAAGCAGCGCTCTAACGAAAAGCACGCCTACCGCCGTTCTGCCGACCGCCGGGCGTCGCGGGCCTTGACGTTTGCGATGTACTCGTCCATCAGTTCTAGTTCGCCCGAACGCCGAAGGATTTCTACTTGAGCGTGCCGCCAATCATGGCGTTGCGAGCGCAGCAACGGAAGCCGCCGGTAGCGCCGATAGACCAGGTAAAGGATCAAGCCCAACAGCAGCCAGCTGGGTCCGAAGATCCGGCCGAGCGCGTGCGTGCGCAGCGTGAAGATCAGAATGGAAAAAATTCCTACGAAACCGATTACTGCGATCAACGGAAACTCTACGCGCTCGCCGCGGAAGCGCATCGGCAGGTTGAAGGGGATCTTGAACTTGCGCGGGCTGAGCGGATCGCCCAAGCGAAGACCGATCAGACCCAGAAAGACGAACGAGTAGCTCGTTGCGGCACCGAACGCGTAGAGGTCGGCGAGGAATTCCAAGCCGTTCTCGCCGTGAAAGAAGTGCGAATAGAGCGCCGCAACGCGGGGATAGAGCGCCGGTGCTGCCGCAAAAATGAGCTCGACGACGGCGATCGTCGAGAAGAAGATGATTGAAATCGCCGGCGTTCGGAACTTGCCGTGCACGCGCTGGAAGATCGAAGGAAGTAGGTTACTGCTGCTCATCGCGTAGGCGATACGCGAGCTTCCGAAGACTCCCGAATTGGAGGAGATCAAAAGCAACACCGCGCCCAAAACCGGAACGTAGAGCGCCGCAAGCGTGCCCCAATATGGAACCTGTGCTGCGAGAAGCGCCACCGCCTTGCCCTGATTGTCGGAGTTGTGAGGGAAGATTTGCCAGAACTGCATCGAGTGGCCGGCGGCGTCGACGATCGGGTGCCAGGGCTGCAGGCCGAGCGCGAGGTTCGAGTACGCGAGAGCGAAGATCAGAATCGTCAGGATCAACGAGACCGACGTACGCGGAATGATCGATGCGGGGCGTTGAGTCTCCTGCGCGGCCTGCGATATCGACTCCAGCCCAACGAACGACACGATCGCAAGCGACGTTCCGAGCATCAGCTGATAGGGCGTGGGCCAGTTGAACTGCATCGCGTGAATCAGCAATTGCGGGCGAAACGCGAAGAGAAAACCGAAGCAGAGAATGCACGTCTCGCTGAACACGTCGAGCGCCGAGACGAAGCCGTTGAAGGCGGTGCTCTCCCGCACGCCGATGACGTTTAAGAGACAGAGTCCGAGCACCAGTCCCAGCACGACCGCGAAATGCAGCCATGGGTGAATTGAGTTGACGAGCGCGGGAACGAGCTGGCTCGAGTAATCGACCGAGCTCCAAGCGAAGAGCGTTACGTCGATCGTGAAGTCCAGCAGTACCGCCCACCCCGCGATGAAGCCGAAAATGTCGCCCAGACCGCGCATGACGAAGTACTGGCCGCCGCCCGCGACCGGATACGTGGAGGCTAACTCGGTGTAAGCGAGCCCGATGCAGACGTAGACGACTCCCGCAAAGAGAAACGCGACGTTGCTGGCGCCGGCCGCCCAGGCCAGCACCAGCCCCAAACCGACGAAGATATCGGCGCCGACGTCGGAGTAGCCCCAAGAAAACGAACCCCACGGCGTAACGCTGCGGCGAAGCTCTGGTCCCAAACTCTTTGACTGCGCCACGAGATCCGCCGCTAAAAAGCGTTTCGATGCAGGTTGAGGCGTTCGCCGTCCAGCGTAACGACGTCGAACCTGATCTTCGCCGAGGGTGCTACGATTTGAGCGTAATCCGCAGCGATCCGGCGAAGCGTCGCGCGCTTTCGAGCGTCCACGGCGCGCAGCGCGGAACCGAAGGCTCGAGAATCACGCCGTTTGACTTCGACGATGACGAGGGTGGGCCCGTCCATGCAGACGGCGTCGATCTCTCCGCCCGGAACGCGAACGTTGCGAGCGAGCATCCGATAACCGCACTCCGTTAAGAAAGCGCTCGCGCGATCTTCTCCAACGCGGCCTTTCGCGCCGTTATTCCGCAATGGCTTCAAAGGCCTCGAGCGTCTCCAAGCCGAGTGCAAGTTGCGCATCGCGAACGCGTGCCCAGTTCGCTCGATGATGAGCGCTCGGTCCGTGCTCGCGCAGCGTCTTAAGGTGGTGCGGCGTCGAGTAACCTTTATGCAGTGCGAAACCGTAACGCGAATCTTCCTTGTCCAGCTCGACCATGAGCGCGTCGCGGTAGACCTTCGCCAAGATCGACGCGGCCGCCACCAGCGCGCAGCGCGCGTCGCCGCGAATAAGCGGCTCCTGCGGACCGCCGAAAGACCGGATGCGTACGGCATCGGTGATGAGATATTCCGGCGTCGCCGCTAAGGCCGCAATGGCGCGTTCCATCGCGAGGATGCTGGCCCAGTAGATATTGAGACGATCGATCTCCGCTACGCACGCGCTGCCGATGGCCCATGCGGTGACTCGCGCCTTGATGACTTCCGCGATCGTCGTGCGTGCCTCGGGACGGACTTGCTTTGAGTCGTTCAACCCTTTGATCAGGAGCGGCTCGCAGGCAACGACGCAGGCGGCGATGACCGGCCCCGCCAAGGGGCCGCGCCCAACCTCATCGATTCCGCCGACCAGCAAAAATCCTCGCGCTCGCGCGGCGTATTCGAAACGGTGCAAGCGATGCAAGCGCCGCCGCTCGCGCTCGTAAGCGGTCTTGGCCTTACGCTGCTTCGGCGTCATCGGGACTTTCCAACGATATGCGTCCAAAAACACCCTCGTTGAACGCGCGTATGTAGGACCGCGCGGCGTTGTGATAGTCGACTTCGCCCCCCCGCCGAACGAAGCCGCGCCGCGCCGCGTATGCCTGCAAATCCGGGACCTGCGTACGAGGGCTGCGGGCCAGCAGCCAGCCGTAAAAAGCCGCCGTAACCTCTTGAGGATCGTAGCGATTACTCGGTACCGCACCGCAGATGGCGAGCTTCCAGCGCGCCGCTTCGCTGGGGGTCTTGACGGGCAGCACGCCGGGCGTATCCATTAGCTCGACGTTCGGGGAGAGGCGAAACCATTGCAGGTCGCGCGTTATGCCCGCGCGGTCTTCGGTTTTAGCGGCTGCACGCCGAAGCAGAGCATTAACCAGAGTGGATTTTCCGGAGTTCGGAATTCCGACGACCATCGCGCGCGCTATGCCGCGGCCCCCCGCGCACGATCGCGTGACGGCGGTCGCGACGTCAGCAACCTTGCGCGCTGCGCGCCCGTCAACCGCGAGGGCCTCGGTGCCGGCGTCCCTGAAGAAGGAAAGCCATTGTCGCGTAGTCTTGGGATCGGCAAGGTCCTCACGTTCGAGCGCGACCACGCGCCTCCGCTTGCCGGCAAGCTTACCGAGTAATGGATTGCGCCCGCTTCGCGCAATGCGCGCGTCGACGACCTCCAGAACGACGTCAACGGCACGTAGATACTCGCGAATACGGCCGGCGGCCTTCGCCATGTGTCCGGGATACCAGCCAATCTCATGCTCCAAACCGGTAGTTCCCTAAGACGGCTCGCAAAGAGTCAGAGCCCTCCAAGCATACGCGGAGGCCAGACTCCCGCGATTGCGCGACCGATCAATCGATCGTCGCCGACGGCGCCGAAAAGCCGCGAATCTTCGCTTTCGGCGCGGTTGTCGCCGAGAACGTAGACCGAGGAGCTCGGCACGACGATTTGCGCATAGCTGCGGCCGTCGGCATGCTCTACGTAGGGCTCGTACAGCCTGGTCCCATTCACATAGACTTGTCCACGATCGATCCGAATGCGATCGCCGGGCAATCCGATCACCCGCTTGATAAAAACCTCGCGCACGTCGTCCTGGTGACGAAAGGCGACGATGTCTCCGCGCCGGGGAGTCCCGATTCGATAAGCAAACGTGTTGATGAGGACGTACTCGCCCGAGAGGATGTGCGGTTCCATCGAAAGGCCGGAGACCTGCGGCAGACGGACAAAGAAGGCCGAGACGAGCACCGCCAGCACCGCGAGCTGCAAGGCTAGGTTCGCGACCGGTCGCCATCGCACGAAGCGGACCACGTCGCCACACCTTCGCGTAATCGTTTACAGAATCTTGGCTTGCGAAGGCGGCCAAAAAATGAGAAACGCACGGCCGGTGAAGCCGGCGCGCTCTCCCATCCGAGGGCCACTCGAAAAATGCCCGTCGTCCTGGGCAAAACCCCAAATGTGGGAATCTTCGGAATCGTTGCGATTGTCGCCGAGCATGATGTAGCAATGGGGCGGGATCCGATCGGGGGCCGTCCAACGCGATTGCGGCGGAACGTTCGCGTCGCGCGGATCGAGGCGCTGCCAACCCGCGCCATAGCTGAGGTAAATTCCGTAGTTTCGGACCTCGAGGTTATAGGAGGGGCGCTCCGCGACGTAGGTCTCTCGAAGGGGCTTTCCATTGAGATAGACCGTGCCGCTAGTAACGCGCATGCGGTCGCCCGGGCGGCCGATCACGCGTTTGATGAAATCATCCGGCGTCGGGACGGGGGGAGGAAAGACGACGATGTCGCCTTCATTGGGAGCGTGGAAGCGGTATTCGAACTTATCGACGAGCAACACGTCGTGGATTTGCAACGTCGGCAGCATGGATCCGGATGGAATGTAATACGTGCGCGCTACGAAAGTGATGAGCACCCACGCGGCGAGGCCGGCAATGATAAAGGGGTCAAGAAATTCGCGAGCGATCGCGGTGCTGCGGCCGGAAGAGCCGGCAACCACCGGCCGAAGCGAAAGAATGGCCCGAGCGGCTCCGATTACGGCGACGATGGCGAGCAGCTGGTACGGCGTCACGCTACGTTCCCTACCTCTGCAACACGCGCAGCCGGTTGAGCGGCCACAGAATCAAGAAGGCTCTGCCGGCGAAGTGCGCGCGCACCTCGCGGGGCGCCAGGGATCCGGCGGCAAAGATGCCGCTCGTTTGGGCGAAGCCCCAGACGTGTGAATCGTCCGAATAGTTACGGTTGTCGCCCAGCACGAAATAAAAGCCCCTCGGAATTCGGTTGGGCGCCTGCCAAAGCGCCGGCGGAGGGACGTTTGCCGCACGAGGATCTAAGGCCGTGCCGTTGACGTAGATCGAGTAGTTGCGAATTGCCAACTCGTATCGCGGCGCCTGATTCTCATAGGGCTCGCGCAACGCCCTTCCGTTGCGGTAGACGATTCCATTTGAAATCGCGATCGTATCGCCCGGCACTCCGATCACGCGCTTGACGAACTCGGTTCCAGTCGAGTCGACCGGCGGCGCGAAGACCGCGATATCACCCTCGGCGGGCGAGCCCAGACGGTACGCGATTTCGTCGACGAGCAGCACGTCGCGGACCTGCAGCGTCGGGACCATCGAAACCGAAGGAATGTAGAACGTGCGAATGACGAACGTGATGAGGAAGAGCGCGATCAGTGCGACGGTGATCAGCAGGTCGAGGGAGCCGCGTGCCGACGCGGCCGAACGGCTGTATGCGAAGGGTTTCGCCGACAGCGCGGCGCGCGCAATTCCCAAGACGCAAATGAGCCCGATCAGCTGCAGCGGTGTCAGGGAGGCCTAAGTTCCCCTCTTTTCCTTGATGCGGGCGGCTTTGCCGACCTTTTCGCTCAGATAGTAGAGGCGGCTGCGCGAAACGACCCCGCGCTTGCCTACCTCGATTCGTTCGACTCGCGGACTCTGCAGAAGAAACGTCTTCTCGACACCCACGCCATGTGCGACACGACGAACGGTGATCGACTCGCCGGCGCCCCCGCCTTTGCGAACGACGACGACACCTTCAAACATCTGGGTGCGTTCTTTGCCGCCTTCGAGCACTTTGGAGTAGACCTTAACGGTATCCCCGGCTCGAAACTGAGGAATTTCGTCCTTGAGCTGTTCGCGATTGAGAGCATCGATGAGATTCATAGCTTTATCCTAGGCGGGCGCAATGAATAGCCGGGCGCGCAGCCCGGCACAATCACCGTATGCTAGCACGGGTCTTCCTCGCCCTGCAAGGCAGCATTGTCGCCGAGGAGATCTCGGCGGCGTGCCGCGGTCCGCAACCGGGACTGCTCGCGTCGCCACCTGGCGATCTTCGCGTGGTCCCCGGAAAGGAGAACCGGCGGCACGTCGACCCCGCGAAAGTTGGCCGGCCGGGTAAAACTGGGATAGTCGAGCATCCCGGCCGCGAACGACTCGTTTTCCAACGATTCAGGGCGTAGAACTCCCTCAACCAACCGGATCGTCGCATCCATGAACGCCAGCGCCGGTATCTCGCCGCCGGTGAGAACGAAGTCGCCGAGCGAGCGTTCCTCGATCGAATAAAGCCGTCCGAGACGGTCATCGATGCCTTCGTAGTGGCCGCACACGATGATAAGTCGATCGAGCGCGGCCCAGCGCTGCGCGTCGTGCGCAGTAAACGGGGGACCGCCTGGAGTCGGTACGACGATTGCCCGTCGCTCGCCGGATGGGGCCGTTTCGGCGATGCGGTCGAGGGCTCGGGCCACCGGCTCGAGCCGCAGCACCATGCCTGGGCCACCGCCAAACGGCGCGTCGTCGGCGCGTTCACCTCCCGATAGCTCCTCGAGCAAATGATGGTAGCGGATGGTTAGCATTCCCCGCTCGACTGCCCGGCCCGCAATCGAGAGTCCGACGAAGGGCGCGAACACCTCGGGGAAGAGCGTGATGAGCTCGATAGTGAACATGGAGAAAGCGTGTTTCGGGAAAGAGAGCCATTTGCTTGCGCCCTTGCGGCGCTGAACCGTCGCGACTTCGCGGGCGCGGAGGCGGCGTTCTCCGAGCTGCTCTCGCAGCGAGCATGGCGTCCGAGAGATCGAGCCTTCCTCTTAAATAAGCGCGGAGTTGCGCGCATCGGCTTGGAGTTACGAGCGCTTGCGCGGGCAGATTTCATGGCCGCGCTTGAGGCCTTCGGTGCTTACGCGCCTGCGCTTACGAATTTAGGGAATCTCTTGCTCGAAGATGGGGAAGTCGATGCGGCGATCGCTCAGTACGAACGCGCCATCAGCTCGGACCGCGATTACGCGATCGCGCATCTCAACTTGGGCGCAGCCTATAAGCGATTGGGGCGTCTGGATGAAGCGGTGCAAGCACTACGCCGCGCGCAGCGGCTCGAGCTACGCGCTAACGTTGCGCGTTTTTGGCGACCGGCTCGGTGGCGGTGATCTCCTCGAGGTATTCGAAGAGCTGCGGCAGCGTGATCTTCTCCAGCGCCGTTCGTTCGCGGATCGCCCCGCCGTCCTCGCCTTCATCGCGGATGTAACAGCGGGTTTCGACGCCGTCCCGCTCGCCGCTGATAAAGGAAACGGCAAAGCCCCGGCCCGGCGTCTCGTCGTAGATGCGCATCGTCTGCGGGTTCAGAATCTCAATCGAATGCGAAGGGCAGTTGGCGTCGAAGAAGAGGATCTTGAGATGCTCGAAGTTGGTGACTTCGATGAGCCCGACCACGAACACGTTCTTCGTCGAAAAGAACTCGTGACCGCGCTTGCTGCGGCTCGAGACTTCGTAGAAGACCCGGTGCGCGACGAACCGGTTGAGAATCTTGCGCAGTGTCGCGAGCGAGGCCAGCGTTTCGGTGCGGTTGCCGCGGGTGTAAATGATCTTCACGGGGGGCCGTGATGCTTGCACGGCTACGCAGGTAAGCCCTCCCGCCGCATGTTTTCCATACCCGACATCCTCGTCGTTTCGATCCTGGCGCTGTTGCTTTTCGGCCCGGACCGGCTTCCCAAGATAATGCGGCAGGCCGGACGCTTCATGCGCGACGTCCAGCACACGTCACAGTCTTTTA
>Ga0187783_10002592_pt1 | contig 13399 bp, 8 predicted proteins | sample 1015_SJ02_MP02_2_FD_132471 | JGI IMG/M metagenome (GOLD analysis project Ga0187783, IMG submission 132471) | Tropical peat soil microbial communities from peatlands in Department of Meta, Colombia - 1015_SJ02_MP02_20_MG | ecosystem: Environmental > Terrestrial > Soil > Wetlands > Peat | place...
AGGACCCGGGGCGCACCTGCAGAACCATGGCCAGTCTATTCGCCTGAAGAACTCACGGTAGTCCGTGGGTAGAAACCGTGGCGGATGGAATTATTGAAAGCCCGGTTGGCAGCGAAGCTGCGCGCGAGGAATCCGCGGCACCCGTCAGCGCCGACGCAGTCGCGGCCGCGATCGCGCTGGATGAGGCGGCCAGGAGTCCTGACGTGGCAGCCGATGCCTCGGCCTTCCTCAAATCGCAGAAGTCGTTGGTCGACCTGCAAATCAAGCACTTCGATCAGGAGCGACGGCTGGCGATCCATGCAGCCAAGCTCAAGCGCGCCATGGACTGGCTGAAGCTTGCTACACAAACCTCATTGGCCCTCGTGCTGATCGCGCTGGTCGTCGGTCTGGCGAGTCTCGTTTGGAATGCCGCACACGACCGCGGGTTGGTTATCGAGCCATTTGCCGTTTCTCCAGATGTTGGCGAACACAAGATCAAGGGTGAGCAACTCGCTGCTCTCGTCGCCGATCAGATAGCAACGATCGATGGGCACGCGCCGTCGTTCCGCGCCCCCGAAACCTACCTTCTCGATTGGAGTAACGACATACACATCGAGCTGCCTGCGACCGGTATATCGATTGGCGAGCTGGAACGTTATTTGCGGCGCCGTCTGGGCGATCAGACAAGAATTGGCGGTACGCTTTACGAGGTCGGAAGTAACCTCCATCTTTCGGTGCGCATCGGGTCCGGTGAGGCGCTCAGTGTCTCCGGCGAGGCTGTGCAGCTGGATGACCTCATTCGGCGCGCGGCCGAAGCGGTCGTCGCTAAGACCCAGCCCTATCGTTACTCGAAGTATCTCGAGTTCGCGGGCCGCACCGACGAGGCCATGGCCGTCGCCCGCGATCTGGCTGCCGATGGGCCGCCCGGCGAGCGCGCCTTGGCATGGGCGCAAATTTCCAACCTATTGCCCGCGACCGATATGGCTGCGTCTTACTCGGCCGCGATGGAGGCCATCAGGATCAATCCGAACATCGCCCTTGGATATTTCAATGCTGCGATCGCCCCCACGATGATGGGTCACGACCAGCAAGCCCGTGACCTCATCGTCCGTGGTATCGAGTTGAGCCGGCACGGCGGTGGCGGTCTGAGTGAAATCGGCCGCGACACAAGCCGGTTCATCTATTCCGGCTACGTTGCGCTGCTCGAGGGTGACGCACTCACGGCCGCAAAGGCATTTGAACCTGGAGGCAGACCGCTCTATCGCGGTGTAACCGAACGGGCTCCTACGATGCGCGCCGGTGCACTTGCGTTTGCACACGACGTCACTGGGTCGCAGCAAGTTGTCGGCGCGCTACCGGATTCGGAATGGGCGACATACGTCGAACAAACCTACTATGTGTTCCAACCTGCCTATTTGCGCGCCGTTTCGCTGGAGGACTGGTCCGGCGCAATCGCTGCGGCGCGATCGCAGTTACAAGGGCTGGCCCAGAATCCTAAGGGGGAATTCGGACGATATGGGCGGGAGCGCGTGGTTATGCCATGTTTGGCCTTCGCGCTGGTGCAGGCCGGCCAGACGGACGAAGCGCGCAACATCGCCGCAGCACTGTCTGACGACTGCTACTTGTGCTTGCGTGTCAGGGGCTGGGTCGCAGGCAAGAGCGGCGACCTAGAGCAGGCTAAACACGACTTCAGCGAAGCGATCCGCCAGAACCCCGGACTCCCCTTTGCGGATTTTCAATGGGGTGCGCTACTGCTGTCTGAAGGCAATCTACCTAACGCTGCGGAACATTTCGTTCGAGCCAGCGAATTGGGTCCACGATTTGCCGATCCGTTCAAGTATCTCGGCGATGTGCTGCTGAGCCAAGGCGAAATCGAGCGAGCGCTCACAAAATACGCGACGGCCGCGGTTCTCACACCGCGCTGGGGTGGGCTGCATCTTGCTTGGGCTAAAGCTCTGTGGCGCGCCGGTCGGAAACCAGAAGCACGCGCGAAATTGGCCGCTGCGGCCGCCATGGATCTGAGCGTGGCTGATCGAGGCGAACTCGTGCGGGCACAATCAGAATGGAAGTGAAGCCGGAGTCTCCTCGCTTCGGCAGCTTGCAACCTAACGTCCCGTCAGTCGATCGAGTCAACACTTGAATATCCGAGGGGGTCGCGATTCCTGACTGCGCCGTGTTACACGAGCGCATGAGACGCTGCTAGAGCAAGTGATCCGCGGATCCACGGTGCCCCGAGCGAGAACTCGAGAAATGGTTTAGTGTGCGCGCCCTTGGTGCGCGCGCGAATTCCCACACCTGCGAACCAAGACATTCTTATCGGATCGGTCTGCACGCAGGAGGGAGCATCTCAAACAGAGATCGATTCAATCGAAATCCTTGACTTTATTCGGAAAAGCCGTGCGATTAGTCTATGGACGTAACGGCGGACAAGGCCTGTATTAGTGTCCACGATCACGCGACGTAAGGTGCTCGGTGGCGCGATCGCCGCGGGCGCGGCGCTGGGACTCGCGAACCCACGGGTGAAGGCCGCCCAGCGGGGTGGTACGGCTTCGCCTCCCCTCGTAGTCGATGGGCTCGACTGCTCTCTGTTGAGCGAGAAATTTCTGGAACTGATGCACGTTGGCAGCGCCGATTGCGTGCATTTAACCGTGGGCGGTGTTGCCGAAGACAACGGAGGAACACCGGGCTTTGGCACGCTCTATGAATTCGCCGACAGGCATGGCAAACAGATGGTAATTGCCAAGACTGTGCATGACATTCGTCAGGCCGCGAAAGACGGCAAGATCGCCTTTGTCCTTGGATGGCAGGACGCCAATATCCTTGATGGACCGCTGAGGGACTCCCGCGTCTTCACAACGATGAACGAGGGGTTGCGGGCATACTCACAACTCGGACTGCGCGTGATCGGCATCTGTTTCAACAACAGCAATCTGTTCGGCGGAGGCTGCCTCGAGCAACGCGAGCCGCTGACCCAGGCGGGCCGACGGCTAGTCGAGGAGGTTCACAAGCGCAACCTGCTGCTCGACGTCGGCGGTCACACCGGCGAGCAGACAAGTCTCGATGCCATCGAGATTTCGAAAGGTGTTCCAGTCGTGTCCACCCACACGAACGCGGCTGCGATCAATCCCAACATGCGTTGCATTTCCGATCGCCTGGCGGTTGCGATCGCGAATACCGAGGGAGTGATCGGCATCAATGCGCTCTGCGACTTCCACAACCGCAACGCGAACTCGGCCCTGATACAAGGCGATCAGAGCCCGCAAGTCTCGCTTGAGAAGCACCTTGATCAATACGACTACTTCAAGAAGCTCGTCGGGGTCGAGCACATTGGCTTAGGCCCAGACTTCGAATTCGGCACCAAATGGTCCACCCAGGGGGAACCGTCGGCGGACGTGTCGCTGAATTGGCCGTACGGGGAATCGAGCGTGGGCGGGCTCCTCTACATCAAGGATTACGAGGACATCTCCAAGCTCCCGAACCTGGTCCGGGGTCTCCAGGGTCGTGGCTGGACGCAGCCGGAGCTTGACAAGCTCCTGGGGGAGAATTGGCTGCGGGTCTACGAGCGCGCTTGGGGGGCGTGACGCGCGATTCGGAGCAGCGGCGCTACGCTCTGCGGCGCAGCAGACGCGGGCGCGGCCAAGCCGCCTTGCGCAGCAGCGAGATGAACTGCAGCCCGGCGCGACCGAGCTTGCGGTCAGCACGGTACACGAGCCGGGGCGTGAAGCGGTACCACGACCCACCTGCATACTTGACCTCCCTGAGCGTCCCCCCCTTGAGTTCTTTGTGTACGAGGTAGAGCGGCATCCAGCCGAAACCGACACTCATCAGGAGCGCCTCTTTTTTCGTATGATGACTCGAGAGGAAAAAAGCGCGCTCGCAGCCAAAAAGATGGCGGTCGTAGCCCTGTTCCTCGCTGGAGTGCTGCACGGAGAGCTCGACGTGCTCCTGCAACTGCGCCAGTGACACCCGCTTTGCGCGGGCTAACGGATGAGACCGCCCCGTACACAGGATGCAATCCATCGCCGGCAGCGCCTCTTCGTGCAGATAAGGGCTGGCTGCGTAGTCCGTGACCAGCATCAAGTCCCCATTCTCTTTCTCGAAACTCGACTGTACGCCGCGCAGGAATTCAACCCTGACCTGAATGCGGGTCGGTACGTGTGCGGCTGCCAGTTTCCTCATCGCGGCGAGCGTCGGCTCGAGCGGCAGAATGCCATCGACGATGATTTCGAGTGTGGGCTCCCACTCCTGCGTGAACTGACGCGCGACCGATCGGACGTGCTCGGCCTGCGCCAGCAAGCGCCGACCCTCGGCGAGGATCGCCTCGCCGGCGGGCGTCAGGTGAACACGATAGCCGTCCCGGTTGAAAACACTGAGTCCGAGCTGCTGCTCGATCTTTCGGACCTGATGGCTGACCGCGGACTGCACTTTATGCAAATGCTCCGCGGCCCGCGCAAAACCACCGTACTTTACGACGGCCTCGAGCGCCTCCAGACTATTGAGATCGAGTTGCATGGTTATTGATATTGGAGATCAACTCGATCGAAATCATACGCTTTCTTCGAACGAGCGGGATCACGTACTCTTCGCCCTCTTTTGAGCACCTAGCCTCGCCTGAGTGCGTCGGGCGTGTCGGCGGAACACTCAGGCCGATAAGTGACTGCGCTTAAGCTCGGTGGGAGCATAAGCTTTTGAAGACGCTCAGGATTCTAGATCGCGACGCCGTGGCGCGGTGTCTCCCGCGCTCCGCCTGCTTTGAGCTTGCAGGGCGTGCCTTCAGAGTGACGTCCTCAAGGCGAACCGAGCAGCCGAACCGTCTGATCATTCCCATCCAAAGCATGCCGGGTAATGTGCTCAGCGTGATGGCCGGCGTATTGAATGAGCCTGTGCTGTTCGGGGCGAAGATCTCCGCGGTGTACCCGGAAAACCGCCATCGCGGGCTCGCGGGTCACCAGGGCGTGGTCGTGGTGTTTGATCCAGAAACTGGAGCCCCCGCCGGGATCCTGCACGGCGGGGAAGTGACGGCGCGGCGCACCGCCGCAGCCACCGCCGTCGCAACATCCGCGCTGGCGCGCCCGGACAGCCGCGTACTGGCTCTCATCGGGGCGGGAGAGCAAGCAAGTCATCACCTTGGAGCGCTCCTCGATTCGCGCCGGATGGAGCGGGTCCGTGTCTGGAGTCAGTCACCCGGCCATGCGCGATCATTCATCGAGGCTCACGCGCAAGCGGCCGCGGAACTCATCGTCCACGACAGCATCGAGACAGCGGTGGCCGGTGCGGATGTGATCTGCACATTGACGTCCGCGCCCGAGCCGATATTGTTTGGTCGGCTTCTCGAGCCGGGACAGCACGTTAACGCCGTCGGCTCGAGCGTGCGGCGATTTCGCGAGCTGGACGAGGAGGCTGTCCGGCGCTCGCGGATGTATGCGGATTACCTGCCCATGCTGATTGCGGAGGGAGGGGATTACCTCGCTGCCGTGAGATCAGGTGCGATTGCGGCGGAGCATGTAGTTGGCGAGGTGGGTGATGTCCTGCTCGGTCAAAAGCCAGGGCGCGAGTCCGCCCAAGACATTACGCTGTTCAAGTCGCTCGGCATGGTGGCTGAGGATCTCACCGTAGCGCATTACGCATTGGAGCAGGCCGCCGCCACGGGGGACGGCATTGTCTTGTGCTTTGAATAAGCCCCGGCCGATGAGCAGCAACTTGGCCGCCACTTAGGTCCAGGCTCTAAGAATCCCGGAGATACTCAATATGGATACCTCTCTCTGGAATGCCCCTCGCGGCTATTTCAATACGGCGCTGCGGGGAATCCCTCCGAAGGCTTCCGTTGAGGCAGCCAAACAGACGCTCGACGCGTGGAGCCGCGGCGAGCTCGATTGGGTCCCCTGGCTTGACGAGCTCGACAAGGTTCGCGCGCAATTCGCAGCTTTGGTGGGTGTGTCGACCGCACAGGTGGGCGTGGGCCACACGACCGCAGCACTCGTGAACGTAGTGGCCGCGAATCTTAAGTCAGGCTCACGGGTCCTCGTGCCGGAGTTCGAGCACAATTCCAACACGATCCCGTTCGTAGCCCAGGAACATCGTGGTATCACTGTCGACACCACTCCATTGCCTGAGATTGCGCGGTGGATCTCGAGCGATCATGCTGTTGTAGCGCTGTCGCTGGTGCAGTCCCTCGATGGCTCCATTGTCGATCTGGCGGCGGTCTCACAGGCCTGCAGGCGCTCGGGAGTGCTGCTGTGCGTCGATGTGACTCAGGCGGCCGGCTGGCTGCCGTTCGATGCCGCGCTGGCGGATGTCATCGTATGCTCTTCGTACAAGTGGCTCATGGGCCCCAACGGACCCGCATTCATCGTGCTGAGGAAGGACCTGCTCGGTACCTTCCGGCAACTGCAGCCGAACTGGTTTGCTTGCGAAGACCCGCACGCAGCCCCATACGGCATCGATTTTCCTTCGGCCCGGTCGGGTCGGAAATTCGACGTGGTTCCGGGGCTGATCTCAGCCAGCGCACTGCTTCCATCGCTGTCTCTGATCAACCAATTAGGTGTGAACAACATACACCGCCATAACACACAGCTGGCGGCCACGTTATGCCGGCGGCTCAATGTTGAACACAATGGCTCGGCCATAGTGATTCTCCATGTGCCTGGAGCCCGCGAAAGACTGAAAGCCAAAGGTTTGCGTGCCACAGTCCGTGGAGACCGGATCCGCGTCGCAATTCACGCGTACAACACGGCCGAAGATGTCGACTCGCTCATCGACGCACTTCACTAGAGCGAATCCCGCCGTGCCGGGAACTCGTTAGTCCGAAATGCGACGGGTGGCATCGATGCCAATCCAGGCGCCGGTGGCGAGCAAGGCACAGCCGGTTCCGATCACGAAGGCCGGCGTCCAAGCGCCGTGCCCGGAAAGATACGCGACGATCGGACTCCCAATCACACCGCCGAGATTCCCTCCGGTATTGAGGATCCCCGTGGCCGACATGGTGTCGCGGCGGGCCACGTACATAGTGGCGGCCCAGTAGGGCCCTTCGTTCAGCTCGAGCGTTGCGAAGCACGCGGACAGCGCAATAACCGAATCATAGGGGTTGGGCGCGTAGACCGCAGCTAGGAGCAGGACACCGGCCGCCGGTAGAGACACGAGGGGCACGAGACGGTATCCCCAGCGGACACCGAAGCGGGCGCAGAGAATATCGGAAACCCGGCCGCCCACACCCGCGCCCAGCGCGGCCGCCAGAGGCGGCGCAGCGGCCAACCAGCCCCCTTCCAGAACGGTGAAGTGGCGTTCCTGCACTAGATATAGGAAGCACCAGTTCCCGATGAGATAATAGACGTAGTTCATCAGCGTATAGGAGAGCGTCAGCAGCACCATGCAGCGGTTGCTCAGAAGCCGTTGCATTCGCCGCCACGAAATGCCGGGCAGACTTTCTGCTGCAGAGCCGATGTCGAGCTCGGCTAACTCCTCGGGGGTCACGGACCGATGCTCCGCCGGAGTGTTGCGGCCGTACCAGGCCCACAACGCGATGAGACCGAGTGCGGGCAGCTCAGGCCAGAGAAGCGCCTGTTGCCAGCCGAGGCTGCTCATGAGGGATGCGATCAGCGGCGGGGTGAGCGCCGCCGCGAGCTGCAGTCCCATCACCTGGAGACCCTGTATCGATGCCCATTGCCCCGAGGGGAACCAGGTTTCCATGATGCCTGAGCTCACGGGGAATACCGGTCCCTGCGCGGCACCGAGGAGGAGCTGCAACGCGACGAAGGTTGCGAATAAAATCGCCCCGCTGACGGCATAGGGCGCAAGCGGCACCAAAACGGTCGCGAGGAAAGCGACAAGGCTGATCAGTACGAACGTCCGCCGGCCGCCGAGCAGCTGTCCAATCACACCGCCTGGCAGTTGAAACGCCGCATAACCGAAAAGAAACGCGGACTCAATCCAGCCGATCTGCATTTGACTGAGCCCCAGCGCCGGCATCATGCCGGCCGCTGCGACGGTGACGCTCTTTGACTGCAGGTAGGCTATGCAGGCGAAGCCGAACAACAGGCCGAAAATCCGCCAGCGCACCCGATGAACAAGTGCGTGAGCTATTGCCATGGATCACGCATGCGTTTCGGCGGAGTCGAGTGCTCCTTCTCCGCTGCGATCAGCCGATCGGCGGGCGGCGCTGCCATATACCCAGTTTGCTCTCCAAGGCGCGGGCAAGCGCAAGCATCGTCCCCTCCTCGAATAGCCGCCCGTGAAAGGCCACATTGCGGGTGACCGTGTGCTTCGGTCCCCCGGGTTCCGCTGGCGCGAAGAACTTGGCGTCGGACGAGCGAGATGGGCTGTCTACGAACCCCGAACGCAACGTCAAGCCGGGATGGCCCGTGAAGTTTGTGGTCATGAACAGGTCGTACGAACCATAGGTCGGGCCGAAGAGAACATCGACTGTGCCAAAGATCTCGTGCATCCCCTGCATGATCTGCCGACGCAGTCGCTCCTTTTGCAGGTAGTCCACCGCTGAGAGCAGCCGTGCCTCGCGCCAGCTCTGCGGTTGGGACTGCGTGATGAGCCCGCCGTCCTGCCCGCTGAGCGTCAACTCCTCGAAGATCGCCGCGGACTCGACGTCAAGCAGCGTCGACAGGGCGGAATTCGGCAGGTCCGGTAGTGTCACCGGTACCAGCGTCACGCCCAGCTCTTTGAGAGCTTGGAGCGCCGCGCGCTCAACAGGTGTGACAGGCACCGAATCCGCCGCATCCGACTCACTTGGCTGGTCCTGCATGGCGTAACTGATCCGATTGAACCATTGCGGTGAATATCCGACGCGCAGCTTCGTCAGATCGAGCGCCGCGTCGTAGGCGAAACCCATATCGATCGAGCTCGCCGACGTCGGGTCGTAGCCGTTGATCGCCGCCAGCACCAGCGCCGCATCCTCGACGGTGCGGCACAGCGGGCCTATACGCTCGAGGCTCGGTGTCAGCGGCATGCCGCCCCTGACCGGAACGCGCCCGTAAGTCGCGCGTAGGCCAACGATCCCACAGCGGTCGGCTGGCTCGAGAATCGATCCCAAACTGTCAGTCCCGACGGAAAAGGCGCACAAGCCGGCTGCCGTAGCGGATGCCGGACCAGCGCTCGATCCCCCGGAGGGCTCCTCGAGATTCCACGGATTGCGACACCGGCCGCCGAACCAATCCCAGCCGTCGGCGATCTCGCCCGTCGCCGCTTTGCCGAGAAGTACTGCACCCGCATCCCTCAGCATCCGGACGATCGTTGCGTCCTCGGTAGGGACGCGGTTTCGATAAAGAGCGCAACCCCAGGTCGTGGGAATACCTGCGGTATCGAATACGTCCTTGATGGAATAGGGCACACCGTGCAACGGCCCGCGGTATTTACCCGCTCTGAGCTCTGCATCCATCGCTTTCGCCTGCGTCCGGGCGAGGTCTGCAGACACGGTGATGTAGCAATAAAGGCGCGGCGCAAGCACTTCGATGCGCTGCAGATAGATCTCGGTCAGGCGCGCGGAAGTCAGCTGTCCGCTGCGCAGCCATATCGATAGGTATGTCACCGGTGCGTATGCGATGGAGTGATCGTCGCGCGGCAAGGGGATCTCGCCCGCGTTCGCCAGGCGCACGACGTTTGCCTGTCGGGGGTAGTGCGCGCCGGGCAGGCGTGGATCGAAATGGATCGCGGGCTGCAGGGCGAGCGGACGAGGGACCCGCCGCAGTTTCACCACCGACTGCACCTGCGCTGGCACTGACGCCGCCAGCGCCTGACGCTGGGCCGGGCTGAATTGCACTGCGTGGATCTTCTGCGCCTCTTCGATCGTCCTCGGTGTAATGCCTTCCGTCTCGGGCGATGGGACTTCGCCGCCGGCAGGAGCGACGCAAGCCGCGAGACCCAGCCCTTCAGCGAGAAACTTCCGCCGCGACGTCATCAGAGCGCCTCGTCCTTTTCCGGAAGCCCCAGGCTCTCACTGGAATCCGACTGCGACATGTGCAGTTCTCTCGCACACTGGCAGAGCCCGCACCCCCGCTGCATATTGCACCTACACTAAGTACCGCTGGTCACCAAAGAAAACGGATAATTTCGATCAAGTTCATCCTCGGTCGAGATGTTCGCCGTTTACCTGCAGATGCGCTTGCGCAGGAGATGTGCGCCTGAAGTGGTTGGCGCAAAGCGCTTCATCTCGCGCGGTCGTCACAGGTTCAGGAATGTTCGCCAGCGAATGCACTATCGATAATTGAGATCGATTTGATCGAAATCATACGCTTTCACCGAGGAGCCGACGGGACTAACCTTACACGCTCAGCGTGCTGGCGAGATCGACGCGTTAAAGCAGTCGGCACAACCATAGGGGCTCGCGCGCGCTCGGATACCTAGCGTCTGGACAGCGCAAGAAGGGGAGCGAGAGATGCCAGTCTACGTGACGTCCAGGTCGGTCTGGATCGGATTCGTTCTCGCGATAACCGTGCTGTCGGCGTCCGCAAGGGCGCAACAACCCCCTTCTTCAACGCAGGCGCCGAGTACGGTGCCTCAAGCGGAGAAAGAAAAGAAAGAGAAAAAGGAGAAACTTGAAGAAGTCATCGTAACGGGTACTAACATACATCTCGACGTGTCGGAGGTGGCCGCGCTACCGCTCACCGTGGTTTCGGCTGACGACATCGCCAAGCTGGGTCCGCAGGAGATCTCCACGACACTGCGTGAGAACCCGGCCTTCTCGGGCGGGACATTGAACGGCGGCCAGGGAGGATTCTTTTCCGGCTCCATCGAGACGCTTAATCTCCTCGGGCTCGGAGATAAGTACACTCTGGTGCTGGTCGATGGGCGGCGCTTCAATGCTGTGACCCCGACCAATATCGCCAACATTCCCTCCGGCGCGATATCGAGCATTCAGTTGCTCACTGATGGGGGCTCGTCGATCTACGGCTCGGACGCGGTTTCGGGCGTCGTCAACATCATCACCGAGAAGCACTTTGACGGGATGGAGGTCTATTCCTCATATGGCGATCGCGTTCTCGGGTCGAATTTTGGCTCACATGCAACCGATTGGACGTCCGGGCTCAAGTTCGGCGGCAGCAACGACCGCTGGCGTTTCTTTGCCGATTTGGAGTTTCGCAAGCGAGGCGGTACCAAGCTCATCGATACCTGGGAGGGCCGCTATTCGAATCTGTGGGAAGACCAGGTCTATACGTCTCCGTCGAACATTATCCTGCCGAACGGGAACGACGTGATCCTGAACTACCACGTTTTCGGCCCTGGCTCCTACAGCCGCAACCCCGCCGACTACATCCCGTATGACCCGATGGACTACAACTCTACGATCGGCCAGACGCAGCGCGCCATACTTCAGGATCGACAACCGCAGCAAGTCGTCAGCGCCGTCGGCAACCTCGAATACGACCTGAAGGACAACGTCACTCTGTTCAGCGAGATCTTCTACTCCCGCTTTCGCTCCACCGAGCAAAACGAGCAATGGGGCGTCGACTTTTACGGTGACGCGCATCTCGATTTCGGACCGGTGCCGGCGACCAACTACTGGAACCCGTTCGGGGTTGCGTTGGCGAGCGTCTACTATGAGCTGCCTGAGTTGGGTGGCGTGGACTACACGGCCTGGATTGATACCTGGCGGGTCGTGGGCGGCGCGAGAGGAGACCTCGGGCCGCTCTCCTACGAGGTCGCGGCGACTTACTTCTGGAACGACCAGGTCGAGAATTGGGCCAATTTCTACTCCGACTCCGCACTACAGGCGGACATCGACCGGCCCGGTCCGACGGCCCTGAACCCGTTCTGCTACGGCTGCAACACGCCGGCGCAGGTCGCCGGCATCGACGTTTCGCAGCAGCTGGAGACGGTCAGCGCGCAGTCCATCTTCGATGCGAAGATCAGCGGCCCGCTCGTGAAGCGTGACAGCTACGAAGTGTCTTTTGCTGCCGGGGCGGAGACGCGACAGGAGAAATGGACGTTCTCGGTCGATCCTCTGACCGCAACGGGCGATGTCTACTTTAATCAGTTCTCGCCGGACTTCGACGAGCGTCGCACGTCCGCGGTGTTCGCCGAGCTCGCTTATCGCCTGGACGAAAGTGCCGGGATCCCGGCGATTCACAAGTTCACGTTCAATCTCTCTGGCCGTCATGACTGGATCGAGGATGTCGGCGGCACGACCAATCCGCACGTTGTCGCCTCCTGGCAGCCCATCAGCCCGGCCTTCATGCTGCGGGCATCCTGGGGTACGTCGTTCACGGCGCCACCGATCGACCTGCTGCGGCCGCAAACCATGGTGGAAAACACCGTGCTGATCTATCCGCAGTTCAACGACCAGACGATACCGACTGACGTTATCACCGGCGGCAACGCGAACTTGCGTCCGGAGACCGCGAGGACAACCAATGTCGGCATCGTCATCGCGCCGACTCAACTGCACGGGTCATCGCTTACCCTGGAGCATTTCAACGTCCAGCAGCGGGACGTCGTACTTGTTCCGAACCCGCAGGCGATCGTCGACGGGACCTTCCCCGGTACGGTCGTGTTCACTCCGGGCCAGCGACCGGAGATCAATGCTATCGCCCGCAACGTCGGTGGTCGGAACGTTCAGGGCTTCGACCTCACTCTGCGCTTCCAGCAGCCGATCGCCAGAGCAGGCACTTTCGGATTCAAGTACTACGGGGTCTACGTGACGCAGTTCGACGTCAACAACGGTCCCGGATACCAGAGCGAGCTCGGCGTCTTCGATAACTACCTGTTCAACTACAGCACCACCGGGGCACTCGGGACCATCGTGAGACTGCGGCAAAACGGCGGCCCGTTCTGGACCGACCCCACGGGGACATACACCGCCTCGATCACTGCGAACTACGTGAGCCACTATCACGATTTCGGCGTCGCCCTGGGGTTCCCGGTTGACCGCGATGTGAGCGCGTTCCTCACCTGCGACTTCAATCTCAGCACGGATCTCCAGCGCTTCGTCCCGGGGCTCAGCGCGAGCCTTGGTATCCTGAACATCTGGGCGAAGCAGCCGCCGTACGTCCAGGGTTTCGGAGAGACCTATGTGTATTACGATCCGGGGTTGTCCAACAGCCTGGGACGCACGGCGTTCATTGGTTTCAAATATAAATTCTGAGTTCACAGAGCGGCGAGGTGCTGTCCTGAAAGTGCCGCCTCTGTCTCGGTGGATCTCGATCGAGAGCTGACTCAGGAGGAATTGTAATGTCAACGGACCGGCGCACGTTCCTCCAGCAGGGGGGCTTAGGGCTGGCAGCCGCGGGGCTGGCCGGTGCGGCCGACGCATCCAGCACCGACGGTTTCGTTCCCTGCGACAAGCTCGAACGGCAGGGGCCGAAGGAGGTGGTGCGCGGCAAGCACGCAGTGGCGAGCAGCCAACACCCGATCGTCACGCAGACAATGCTCAATGTGATGAAGGCGGGTGGAAATGCGCCCGATGCGGCCGTGGCCG
>Ga0187783_10002593_pt1 | contig 13393 bp, 18 predicted proteins | sample 1015_SJ02_MP02_2_FD_132471 | JGI IMG/M metagenome (GOLD analysis project Ga0187783, IMG submission 132471) | Tropical peat soil microbial communities from peatlands in Department of Meta, Colombia - 1015_SJ02_MP02_20_MG | ecosystem: Environmental > Terrestrial > Soil > Wetlands > Peat | place...
ACATACTTGGCGTCATGTGAAAACAGTCGCGACAATTCATTGGCTCATAGGCGAACTTGCAAGCAAAAATCTCATCCATGTCGCCAATCGCAGCATAATAATGAGCTTTCGGAACCAAGACACAAAGGATTTCTCGCTCGTCTTTGGTGAGCAAACAAAATCGTGTGCAAACCAAACCGATCTTCTTGAGTTGCTTGCGAGCTTCGTCCCACGTTGCCTTCTGTCTAGATGAGAAGGACTTTGCTAGCCATGCAAAAATTTCCTTTTGTAGAATGTCGGTAGGTAATTCGTTCAAGGCCTGAACTCTGAGGGACATCAAGCCAAAAACTAAAAAGTTAACAAATACAAAATTGCGGATACTCATAATGTCGAACTACCCGGATCGCGATTCTAATTTTTTTGCTCTGCGTCTAGCTCGGACAGGGCTTCTGCCGCCGGTTGGTAGCCCTTTTCCTTAGCGAGTTGGTATAGTCTCTTGGCCTCTGTGAGATCTTGGGTGGTTATGGTGCCTTCTTCGTAACATACTCCGAGATTGTAAAGTCCGGCAGGTAGTCTTCGCTCGGCGGCCAGTTTGTAGTGATTCATGGCTTGCGGATAGTTTCCTTCTTCTTCGTATTTGACCCCCAGATCGTTTGCGGCTTCGGCGCTCCCGTTTTGTGACGCTTGCTCGAGTAGCCTATTCGCTTCCTCTAGATCTTGTTGAACCCCGATTCCCGATTTAAAACACGAGCTCAAGCGATATTGTCCATCGCAGGATCCATTATCCGCAGCTTCTTTATAGTATTCGGCAGCTTTTTTGGCGTTGATTTTACCGTCGATGCCATTCTCATTAAGAATTCCTAGATTGACTAAGGCTCCGAGGCTCCTGTTTGAATTCTTGGCGGCTTTTTCATACCAAAATATTGCTCTTTTAATGTTTTTGGGAAATCCGCATTGCCCATACTCATAATAAAGTCCGAGCTTAAATTGCGCTTCGGAGCATCCACCTTCCGCCGCTAATTTATAGTGCTTTCTTGCCTCCCGTGGATCTTTTCTAATCCGACAGGTGCCTTTTTCGTGGTGTTCGGCGAGCTTAAAATGGGCACGAGCATCAGGCTCGCGACTTGTGGAACTAGAAATGGCCTTTTCATAATGACGTTTTGCCTGCCCGTAATCGCGCCGATTTTCCCACCAATATGCCCAGGAAAAAATATCGTTAGGTTTTAACTCGTTCTCTTTAAGAACCACAATTTCTGGATATTCTCTTTCGCGTATTTTTGGCTCTTTTTCTCCATCATCGCCATCATCTGAGTCGTCACCCACGAAAGCCGTTTCCTCCTCTTCGCTATCCGAGACGGTATCTTCTTCATTTCTTTTCTTTCTTTTTGCTGCCTTGTCAGATTCTGACGTGTTGTCTTGCCCGGCTTCCTCTCTTGGTCGCTTAAGAGATTCATTTTTCTTGGGATCAGGCACGGGTAATGTGTTGCTCGGTTGTACCGCCACTCCGATAGGAAGGTTTTGGCGTGGCATGGGCGGAGGCGGAGAATAAGCTGGAAGAGGAACATGCACGAACCCGCAGTGATTGCAGGCATGATATGAAGCATTTGGATCAGTATAGAAAGGAAACATCGTTGAATCGGGATAATACCTGAAGTTATTGAAGTTATTATTTGCTCGCCCATCTCCGCACAACGCAAAATGTGGGTAAATTAATGCGGCAAAAAACAATAAGGCGGCACACTCTTTTTTGGTCATCGCTAATCCTCGTCTCTCGAGGCAACTCATGTCGTGCGTATTTGTTACTGTCAATCGCGAGGTCGAGTTTTTGTTCCTTGATAGAACACGGTGACATTGCTATATAAAAGTATCGTTATATTTGCGTAATAAATATTTGAAATAATAAAGGTAAGACGATGAAATTACTCAGAAAAAATATTGTCAGCGTTCTCATGTTGGCCTTATTCGTTCGTTGTATTTATGCCGTTGATTATGAAGCTGAAAAGGAAGCCGCCAAAAAGGGCGCAGCTTGGTATGGCGATAACTACCAGAAATACATTCCCACTGACGAGGAACTAGAGCACGGAAGCTACAACCCCATCGATCAGATCAAGATTCGGCTACCCATCGATCTCAAGCGAATTATCGATGACCATGTTTTGCGTGGAAAGCCTGTATCGCTGGCAGTCGCCTGCGGCGATCGCGAATTGCCCTTTCGTGCGCAGTTTGCAGCGAGGGTCAACGATCCCTCACGGCCTGCGGTTGATGACTTTGACAATTTAGAAACCGAAAAACTCGACAGTAATAAAACGGCTGACAACTACATTAGTTTGGACCGATATTTAGGCATGCCCGCTAGTAGAGATCCTGACCTCCGTGGCGCAGGGCACATCATGATGGATGCCCAAGATGCCAAAAACTGGGAACAGCTTTTTGATTTTTTGGACGCTCAGCAGGTAAAACTCCATCAAATTATCTTCACCGCAATGATAAACGAAGAGAGTGTCTTGGATCCAAGCAACCCTTTAAACGTCATCTATCAACGTCTTACGCCAGGGGGACAATTGGTGTTTCCGTATTATGGAAGCTATTGGGAGCACAATCGTAAATATTTTGCCGGCAGCGAATGGCTGACTTTGGAGAATTGGGGGATGGGGCAGCCTTTCATAAAAATCGCCGGCGAGATGTCTGAAGCGTTAGAAGGGGACAACCTAGAACAGATACAGCTTCCGGGATCAGGTTACGCCCAGACCAAGTTTGGCGCATTTTTTACACTGGCTCGCAAGCTTTCCCAAAACCAGGACATCGATGCAGATCTCGATCAACTCTTCGCAAAAACCCTTGCGGGAAAGACCAGCAATTATCGCAATTATGCAAAAAATGTTATTTCTTACTATCTGTCAATATATGACGAGAAGGCCATGGCCAAGGCGCTTGAATCTCAATCTGTCGGAAGAATGGGGTTAGAGGTGTTTAAAGAATCGGTTTTTGAACAGAACAAAAAAGTTTGGAGCTATTTTCTCGATTACCTAAAACAAGAAGGTTTTAACGCCCAATTAATATCGAGCCCCAAGGTTGCTTCTATACTGGCGCCTTCTGTCGTAACTGCGCAGAACTGGAAAGCGGGCGATTATCCCTATGGTGAACGCGACCACATCGCACTGGTCATCACCAAATGAGTGATTCAATGTTACATGTCTGTAAATCTCTGAATTAGTCAACAAAGAACCTCACTGCTCCCGCTGGGGTGATGATCCATAACGCATGATCCTGCACGGCAATGTCATCTATCTCGTCGCTGGGAAGCGCGCCTTCGGCCCGATATTTTTTTGTCGAGGTGTCCTTTAGATCTGCTTTGGGGTTGGAACGGGTGAAGTGGTGGAGACTCTCGCCGTCAAAACGCAGGAGTCCCGTAGAAGTTGCCATATAGAGATGGTCTTTCATCTCGAGCATCTTTCTGATTTCGAAATTTTTAGCTTGCGCGAGAGGGTGCGCAGAAGAAGGCGCTTCGCAGGGGTTTTTTTGGTTCGTTTTGCTAAGATCGCATAGCACTAAGCCCTTGGACTTCTTGCTTGACAAGGGATGAGTAAAGGAACCGACAACCAATCTGCCGCGGAAATAGGCCATGGAATTAGGGGCGCCAGGAAAAATCTCAACATTGCTATAGGACTCCGATACCCACCGATGACGCCATTTCATGTCTGACAAATTTCCTTGATATAGGCCGCCGCCGCTTACGGCGACGAGGTCATCCGGTTTTAACTCGTCGACGATGATCATATCTAAAGCGGCATCACCCATTTCATTAGCCGTAAGATCGAAACTGCTAGGCTTATCCCAATTAATAGTGTTCTTATCGAGAGCAAGTGCATCCCCTTTAAACAGCTTTGGTGTGTTGACCCCATCATAGAATAAGGATAGAAGCCCTTCTTGCAGAGGAATGAGCTTCATTACTTTCGAACTTGATAGAAAATGCTCACTGTAGCGGGTTCCATTATTGCTAATTTGCGTAATAAGCCTTGGCGCAACAGGATTTTTTTCATCGTGTTTGGTTGCCAACCATGCTCCGTAAGGAAAGGCGCTCAGCGCAGTTACATCCGGAAATCCGCGCACCTCAAAATTGCTTTGTTGGTCTTTAATAATAAGGCCAGATATCGGTGCGCCATTTAGCCTGGTTATATTAAAGGCGAAAAACACGTGGGTCGCATTGGCTGATACTTTCTTTAATATGGGAGTTCCTTGCATTATCTGAGCAAGCGATAACGGATCCCAGTTGAAGGTGACGGTTTTGCTATCGGCGGACTTAGAACTCGAATTTTTGACCTTTGTCACGTCGCATCCAAACACCACCGAAGCAATCAAAAAAACATGTAGCGATAAAAACACTTTATAGCGCATCGCAAGCTCCACCGGAATTCTCACGACGTGGTAGTCGATAAGAATGAATCTTACAACTCCCAATACCTAGTCGTTGTGTTCGCGTCCGCTAGTTTCGGAGCTCGAAGGCGGTGGCATATCGATTATGATGTGGTCCCGATTTCTTGAGCATCTTTGGACCAGCTGTTGAAAGGTGTCATTGTTGCGTTGGCCAAGCGTGGTTGCGCGCGTGTAACGTTCTTTCAATTCGTCGCGATGCTGGATGTGCACAGCCAATAATTTGTGTTGACCGCGTCGGTAGAAATACCATGCGCTGAGAAAATTAACGCTTAGTCCGAGAAACCCTAAGATGCCGCAGATGGTCTGGGCGTTGGTATTGTCGTAGCTCCATCTGTCCGTTAATGGCTCATCATCGACCAAGTTCTGTGCGTAGCTTAAGGTGCTGGTCCACAGCAACAGACTGGTTATGGCCATAGGTGTTAGATCCCGGGTGAGGAAATCACTTGCTTTCATAGGTGAGCTTAGCAACAGGATTATTATGAGGCAGGTTGTGCGCATGTGTCAGCCTCGCCTCCTAAGCCTTCTGGCAATTTCGCTTTCAATGTGCCTGCAATAATGGATATTAGCGTCCATCAGCTCATTCTCGGCTCTGAGCACCGCGTTTTGTTCTTCGAGCGATTTGGCTATGTCCCTCTCAATCTTTCGCCAATAAAACCATGGCGCTAAAAAGCTGCTGATCACGGAGATTATGGCGAAGGCTCCCGAGCCCATTTGCCATGCGGCCCAGCCAATGGTCTGGCTGTTGGAGAATGTATAAGGGGGTAAAGTGCAATTGTCCGTTGATGATTGCGCAACTGCCTGCGTGCAAAGACAACTCAGTAATACGAGAGTGCGCAAGTGCGTGCTAGCAAACAACTGGCTCAATAAACTGTCGACCTGACGGGTGTCACTAGCCCTCGCGGCCGCGGAAACGATCAGCAACAAAATGAGGGTTTTCTTCATACCTAATCACTCTCATGTTCTGTGGAGTATTCTTCGTTGCTTCTTTTGGCTAATAAATCTCTCAAAAACTTCACGTGCTCGATTAGCTCTTCCTTGTTTCTGATGCGCGAAGTGTCCCCGCGATAGTAATCAAGCACTTCGCGAAACATTAGCCGACCTAGTCTCGGTTCAGCTCTTCGTCGTTTCCGATGTCGCCTTCTCAAGGTCTCTTGTTCCTTCTTTAGGGCCAAAACTCGGGCGTTGTCGGCTTTTTTATAATAGATCCAGTCGCCAAGAACGTTGGTCCAAATAAGGCATACTTGAATGATGCCAAACGCTGTCTGTGAATTGGTTGAGCTGATGGCAAAGGCATCGCTGATATTTGGTTCAAGCCACCATTCGGTGCAATTTACCGCTGAGGAGGAGCGGCTCGCTAATAGGACTATTACCAAAAGGGTCCTAATCACCATCGTCATCGCTATCTCCCTCGTCATCCCCATCGCCTTCGGGGGTTTCGGCCTCCTCTTCTAAAACGCCTGAAATCGTCTCGAGGCAGGCAATGACTTGCTCTTCGGTGATGCCGCTGTTGGCATTCTGCAGATGCGCGATCACAATGTCGCAGCTTTGAACCGCAGTAGCGACTTCCGCTTTGTGCCATTCCTGGTGCTGCTTTTTGAGCTCGGCTATCTCATTTTTCACGTCGAGGACTTCTTGAGAGTCGCCCTTCACGTAGTAGATACAGTTGGCCACAAAATCGAGCGTCCAGCCCAGAACGTCGGTGAAGCCGAAAGCTGTTCCAAGCCAGGTGGCCCACCAGACAAAATAAGGTGTGGTTAAGAGTGGGGCCGTGTCTGTGGCATTCGTATAGGAAGTGTTTTGCTCGGTTAAATTCTGTGCGAGCGATCCGAAATAGTAAAACCCTCCAAGCAATAATAGCCTTGTTGCTTGGCGCTGCGCCATTCGGCTGGTCGCTTGATTGATATCAGCGGCCTTACCAGTCATGCTCAGCAATAAGACCGACAAAACTAGCGCTTTTCGCATCGTTTGCATCTCCGACGGATGCAAACACAGATTCGCGCCAAGTTATTTCAAAAAACGGCAAGTTGCTTGCGACGGTCATTCGTGTCCTACCTCGGCTTGACCGCGGTATCCATGACTAGCCTAAGGTGATCATGTTCTGGACCCCGCGGTCAGGCCGCGGGGCGACACAGTGTATAATAAAATGTGGGATAGTGTATGTGGAAATGATGGATTGTTATTCTTTGACATAGCGGTGGTGTATTGTGTATTATTTGACCAGTGACGCGTGCACGAATTTTACGCCACAGATTTGGCCGTTGGGAGAGCCGTAATATGACGACTACTGATAAGAGAAAAAGATCGCTGTATTTTCCCGATAACATTCTACGTGAGATGCAGAGCGAAGCTAAGCGTCAAGAGCGCAGCCTGTCTTGGATCGTACAATACGCTTGGAGGATTGCTCGGTCAGAGCTCATGCGGCTTCCATCTGTTGGCAGCTCCGGTTTTCCTCAGGATATGGATCATGATGGAAACCAGGTAGACGATATGGAAGAAGGCCACGACCATCATGAACCTAGGGGTTTTTCCGATAGCCGTTATCCGCAGCACGGCGGTTGATGGGGTTTTTAAAATCCGAGAGCAGCCTTCCTTTCTTCTGCGCCTGGCAACGGTGGCTGCTTTTGGGTGATGTTTGGTAAATGCGGAGCCCGCTCAGCGTTGATTTTGATCCACTTTTCTTTATCATGCGGCAGGTTCGCTTCATCATAAATGGCTTCTACGGGACATTCAGGTTCGCAGGCGCCGCAGTCAATGCATTCATCTGGGTTTATATATAACTGTTCATCATCTGCATAAAAGCAATCCACCGGACACACAGAGACACAATCAGTAAATCGACATTTTTGGCAGTTATCGGTGACTACAAAAGCCATTGCTCATCCCTCAATTCTCAGAATTAAAAACATCAACTAATGAGACCGCAGCCCAAATCCTTAATATTGACACGTTAGCTTCTGCCTCATAAAACCACATTTATCATGAACAACCAACAAGAAAAGACATTGCTTCCAGGCTCTCTCCGGCTGCAACTGAAAAAACAAGCCCATCACCTAAAACCGGTGATTCAAATTGGCAAAAAGGGTATTTCTGATGCTTTGCTCAAAGAGATTGATGGGGCACTTTTGGCTCACGAGCTCATCAAGATACAGCTGCCAAAAGAATATCGTGCGCTCGAAGAAGACTTGCCAAGAATTTTGCAGGAAACCCGCTCGCATCATATCGACACCATCGGTAACGTTGTTATTTTATACCGAAAAATTGAGACAACATAGTTCTAGAAATGGGGCTTGATATCATGGAAACTTTATTTCCCTTAATTGAACCGTTTAATAGTTTTAGACTGAAAGTCAGCGATCTTCATGACCTTTACGTAGAAGAAGTGGGTAATCCGGAAGGCCTACCGGTAGTGTTTGTCCATGGTGGGCCCGGCGGAGGCATCGATGCGAATCATCGTCGCTATTTCAGGCCCGAGCTTTGGCGCGTTATTCTCTTTGATCAACGCGGCTGTGGAAAATCCACACCCTTCGGTGAGCTTAAGGAAAACACCACGTTTGATTTGGTTGGCGACATGGAAAGGATCCGCAATTTTTTGCGGATCGATAAATGGCATGTTTTTGGTGGTTCATGGGGTAGTACGCTTTCTTTGGCCTATGCGATTACCCATCCGACTCGAGTTTTGTCTTTGGTTTTGCGGGGTATTTTTCTGGTGCGCAAAAAGGAAATCAATTGGTTCTATCAACATGGGGCCAACATGTTTTACCCGGAGGAATGGGAGCATTTTTTGGCACCAATTCCTAAGAGCGAGCGTCACGATTTATTGACCGCCTACCACAAGCGTCTCAACAGCATTGACCAGTCAGTGGTAAAGGTTGCAGCTCGCGCGTGGAGTAAATGGGAGGGTGCAACTTCTAGGCTGCGCAAAGATGAAAAGATGATCGAGCATTTTTCATCGGAACATTTTGCCTACGCTTTTGCGCGTATCGAAAACCATTTTTTCTATCACCAAGCTTTTTTTGACGACGACAATTGGATTTTGAACAATGCGAAAAAAATCCAACATATCCCGGGGATAATCGTGCAAGGCCGCTATGACATGCCTTGTCCACCCATCAGCGCTTACGAGCTCCATAAGGCTTGGCCAAAAACCGAGTTTATCATGGTAGAAGAGGCGGGCCATGCCGCGAGCGAGCCTGGTATCACGCATGCTTTGATCAATGCCACCAACCACATGGCCAACGTTTGATTGATTATGGAAGAAAAGATTCTTTTATATAAGCCAAAAAACCGCGGGCGTTTAAAGAAGAGCCCGATTTACGCGGCAAATCTGGTGGGCAAGGTGCTAGCGCTCTGCGCTAAGTACTTGTTCTTTGCCCTGAGAACGCCGTTGAATTTGGCAACCGTTGACGCCTACGTCGAAGTCTTTTGGCGCTTGAATTTTCAAGAGACCTTCACCTGGCTCTATGCGACAGGCCGGGAGCGTCTCTCGCCCGGCCAGACCTATATCTTTATGTCGAATCACGAGTCGTGGATGGATATACCAGCTATTTTCGGTGCCGTGCCCACTAGCTTGCGCATGGTCGCAAAAATCGGGCTCATGAAAATTCCTCTATTCGGTCATGCGCTGGCCAAGGCCGGCTTTATCGCCGTTGATCGTAAGAATCAGCAAAAGGCTATCAAGCAACTAGGTGAGGCAAAAAAAAGGCTTAATGAGGGTATTTCTATTTGGATTGCGCCCGAGGGTACTAGAACTCGCGATGGTAGTATCGGCCCGTTTAAGAAGGGTGGCTTCTATTTGGCCAAAGACCTTGGCGTGTCTATTGTGCCGGTCTTTATCGAAGGTGCGGCATCCGTGATACCGGCAGATAGCGTAGTCGTCAGGCCCAACAAGAGCATTACCGTGCATTTTTGTGAGCCCGTGGATGCGGAAGTATTTGGGCAAATGACGACGAATGATTTGGTAGAAAAAGTGCGTTCTTCGATTATAAATAAACGACGGGAATGTATGGATAAAAAGGAACTAATCGATGGCATTATATGATAAAGTTGGCGCCCTATCTCAGGCGTTAGAAAAGATTATTGTTGGGCAGCATAAGCTGGTTCAAAGGCTATTGCTTGCGCTGTTTGCTGATGGTCATTTGTTGGTAGAAGGTGCGCCGGGTCTCGCGAAGACCAAGTCGATTAAAGCGCTCTCTCAACTAATCGAAGCGGACTTTCATCGCATTCAATTTACGCCGGATTTATTGCCAGCTGATATTACCGGCACCGAAATGTATCAAACAGAAGTGCGTAAGTTTTCCTTTCAGCCCGGACCGGTGTTTCATAACCTCATCCTGGCCGACGAAATAAATCGCGCAGCAGCAAAAGTGCAATCGGCGCTGCTTGAAGCCATGGAAGAGCGGCAGGTCAGCATTGGCAATGTGACTCATAAATTGCCCAAATTGTTCTTGGTCATGGCAACGCAAAATCCGATAGAGCAAGAAGGAACCTATTCCCTGCCCGAAGCCCAGCTCGATCGCTTCATGATGCACGTTAAGATTTCCTATCCCGATATAGCCACCGAAAAGACTATATTGCGACTCAACCGCGAAGAGCATTTGCTGAAGGAAACACAAAACCGCCATCAGCAGACTTTATTATCGCAAGACGACATTTTTTCTGTGCGAAGGGCGATTATGAACGTGCATATGGATGCATCCATCGAAGAATATATCGTTCAGCTCATTATGGCGACGAGAACTCCCGAAAAATACTGTGAGAAATTGGGACCGCTCATAGAATATGGGGCAAGCCCAAGAGCAAGCATTTTTCTTGATCGCGCGTCGCGCGCCATGGCCTGGCTACGCAATCGAGATTTTGTCGCTCTAAGCGATGTGACTGATATTCTCCATGAAGTTCTGCGGCATCGCATAGGATTGACTTTTGAAGCGCAATCTTTGGGCTATACAACGGACCGGGTGATCGATGAAATCCGCGATGCCGTGGCGCTACCCTAGGTAACCGACATGGCATTTCAGGGTAATGGCATTTTTTGCACGGTCAATGAATTGCTGGATGAAGGACGGAAGTCTAAGTCTTTTAGCCTACACCTCAGAAAAAAAACCAAAAGCTCGAGGGCAGGCGGTAAGCGCTCCACGATTCGTGGACGCGGCATGGAGTTTTTTGAGTCGCGCCCCTATGTATTCCAAGACGAGATGCGCAGTATTGATTGGAAAGTGAGTGCGCGCCTCGACGCTCTTCATACCAAGGTCTTCATCGAAGAACGAAGCCGCCCAGTGTTTTTGGCCATCGATCAACGAAGCTCAATGTTTTTTGGCAGCGTTAACTGCTTTAAGTCGGTGTTGGCCGCACGGATTGCCGCGCGTCTAGCAACGGCAGCGATTAACGGCGGGGATTACTTCGGCGGTGCGATTTTTGACCAGGCCCAAGAATATATTTGTCCCATAAGTGGCGAACGAGTTAATCTTGCGCGTTTTTTTGGCTTGGTGGCTAACGCGTCGCAACCAAGGGCGAAAAATAGTGACGACTCCTTGTCTTGGTCAATCATGCTTGAGCGGATTACTAATCGTGTTCATGCCGGATCAGCGGTCTTTTTGCTGTCGGATTTTTTTGAATTAGGCCCTGGTCAACGCGAGCGACTCTATCGATTGCGGAAGAAGTCGGATGTCTTTGCCCTGGCAATCTTTGATCCGCTGGAGGAAAAACTTCCCGCACTCGGCACGGTTGCCATGGCTTTTGGTCGCGACGAAATCACGTTTGATAGCGACAACGCAATCTTGCAGAAAAAATATCAGCTGCGGTTTAAGGAAAGGCAGGACCAGCTCGGCTCCCTTTTTTCGTCACAAGATATTCCGCTTTTATGGTTTTCGACGGCTGACGACCTGGACATAGCCATGCGGCGCATATTTTTAGGTCGATGGTGAGTTAGCATGAATGAGGAGATCTTAAGCCAGCTCAAGGACATTCATTGGCCAAAACCGCCGCCTTTTTGGCCCTTGGCCATCGGGTATTATGGGGCTTTCATTCTTGCTTTGATATTGTTGGCCTCGGGTGTTTTTTTCGCCTGGCGCTGGCAAAAGAGGCAAAAGATCCGGCGTGCTATCACTCAGGAATTTTTGCTTATTCGCAAAAACTTTGCTGATGATTTGGACGTGGCGCGTTTGCAAGCATCAATTAGCGCTCTTCTGCGGCGTATAATATTTCATAAAAGCCAAAGCGGCCATGCAAAAAACGCAGATCTTAAAGCGCTTGCCACTCCCCTCGAAAAGATTTTTCCCAATAGGGAGAAGAACGATCTGATTATCGACTTGGTGGAAACAGACCGTTTTATGAAAAGCCCGAGAGTTGATGGCGAACATTTGTTGAAACTTGTTGGTGAGCAACTAAAGCGATGTCGAATTTAGAGTTTGCTTGGGGTTTTAGTGCCCTGCTGCTTCTTTGTGTGGTGCCCATGTGGCTTCATGATAGGAAGCACGCGCGTGATCAAGGCTCATTATGGAGCCCACAGGCCGGTCTTATTAAAGAGCTTCTCGGCAAAGCCGGATCGCTTGCCTTGCAAAAAAAGCCTTCGTGGTTGATGGTCTTGGCCTGGTCGTTATTGGTCGTTGCTCTAATGCGGCCGCAGCACGTGGGCCAGCCGATAGAAATCACCCGTGATGGCCGTAATATTATGCTGGTGCTGGATATCTCAGAGAGTATGGAAGCGCGGGACATGAAAATTAGCGGCGAGTCGGTGTCACGCTTGGATAGCGCTAAAGTGGTGCTGTCGGATTTTATCGATAAGCGTCATGGGGATAGGTTGGGTCTCGTCGTATTTGGTTCTGAATCTTTTCTTCACGCGCCGCTATCCTTTGATCACCCGACCATTAAACAATTTCTCACGGAGGCGGAAATCGGTTTTGCTGGGCCCAAAACCGCCATTGGTGATGCCATTGGATTATCAGTCAAGAAGCTTATAGAACAGACTGAGGGTCAAAAAACCGTCGTATTGTTGACTGATGGGCAAAACAATGCGGGGTCATTAGAGCCATCGCAGGCCGCACAAATTGCCAAGCAGCAGGGCATAAAGATTTACATTGTGGGCTTGGGGTCATCACGGATGATGGTGCACGGCTTTTTTGGCCCAACACCGGTTAATCCTTCGGCGTCCCTGGATGAGGCCGAATCAGAGCTTAAAGAAATCGCAGCGACCACTGGAGGAAACTACTTTAGGGCGCGGGATTTCGATGGTTTGTCGACGATCTACGAAGAGATTGATAAGCTCGAACCAGTTAGGGCGGATAGTCTTGTGCTCATCCCACGCAAGGAATTGTTTTACTGGCCCTTGGCAGGCTTTATCGGCCTCTGGGCAATGCGCGCATGGTGGATGCTAGCCCGGTCAAAGGCCACGTTGGTTCAACGAAGGAAGGTTAGTCTGTGATGGACTGGGAAGTGCTGCATTTTTTGCGTCCCTTGTGGCTTCTATTGTTGCCATTAGTGATAGTGGCGTATTTTTTTAGGATCGACGGGCTTCATTCAGTGTGGGCTCGGGTGGTAGAGCCTCATTTATTGCCTCATGTTCTCTGCTCGAAAAATCCTCGGCCCAAGGCAAGATTTAAGACCTTTTTTTTACCGGCCGTTTTATTTTTGCTGATCCTGTCCTTGGCCGGTCCAACCATGAAAAAAATGCCCACCGATGTGAGCTATAACCGAGCGCCCTTGATCCTGTGCTTAGAAGTTTCCGAAAGCATGCTTTTACGAGACATCGAGCCCAGTCGATTAAAACGGGCGATTTACAAGATTGAAGATCTGTTAAGGCTTTACCGGGGCGCCCAGGTCGCATTAATCGCCTTCGCCGGCGATGCTCATTTAGTTGTTCCCTTAACCGACGATTATAATACGCTCTTATCTTTGGCTAAGAGCTTGAGCCCCGATCTTATGCCCATCAAAGGTGTTAATACCGGATCGGCGTTAGAAATGGCCGCTCAGATTACTATGGCAAATC
>Ga0187783_10002594_pt1 | contig 13391 bp, 8 predicted proteins | sample 1015_SJ02_MP02_2_FD_132471 | JGI IMG/M metagenome (GOLD analysis project Ga0187783, IMG submission 132471) | Tropical peat soil microbial communities from peatlands in Department of Meta, Colombia - 1015_SJ02_MP02_20_MG | ecosystem: Environmental > Terrestrial > Soil > Wetlands > Peat | place...
AGCCGATCAACACCTTCAGGAAGCTGTCAAGGGACTTGAGGAGATGCACAAGGAATCAAAGAGCGATGCGCTCTTGAAGCGCGAAGACTTGCGGCCTATTGCCGAGGCAGGCGCCCGCCTTTCTGCGAAATAACCTCCCTGGTATTTTCGACTTTCGAAGTGAGCGGAGAGGAGGCGCCCTTCCATTTTCCTTTTGAGCCTTTGCGAGAGCAAGGGCCGGACTGTTTGCCAGACGCCACGGGCCATGAGCACTGGCGGCCGTTTGCGCGGCCAGATCTTCCTCACACCCCGTTTCCGTAATTCCGCAAACCGCTTCGATCCTCGCTTCCACTGCTTCCAGATAGGCGAACGCAGTCGGCGTCTGGTCCATTCCTCCAGGCTCTGCACCACGCTCGGAGTTTCGCACTGCCCGAAGTAGCCGGTCCAACCCCGTAGATAGCGGGCTGGCGCACATCTCCTCCATCAGCCGTTTGCTAATGGCCGAGCTTTCTGCTCAGGAGTTGCGCGGCTTACTCGCCGCCCCCATTGACCCCTGCGGGGACCGCTCGGGCCTTCATCGCCGTCGCGACTACCATCACGCTGTGAAGAAAACTTACACCTCCTAGCTGAGGAACATGCTCGGCATACAATTAAGAGAGCCGGGCTCGAAAGCCCGGCTCTCCTTCAATCAGGCAGCCAAATATTAGAGAATGTCCACTACTTTCCTGGAACCTCGGTGATCACGAACGATGCGACCCCGGTGTTATTCGTGTTGAATAACGCTGAGAAGTCGAAAGTCTCAGGAGCAACCGGGGCTGGACCGAGGTTACTCACTTTGAGCACGTACGTGTACCAGCCAGAAGCAGGATTCGAAGCAGGAATATTCGGAATGTTAATGAAGGGTGGCGGCGTGCCCGGTGCCGCCGGGTTCGGCAGAATAATCAAATCAAAACTCGGGGTAGCCTGAGCCACGGTAGCCTGAACCTGCGCACCCTCGATGCCCATGACCGGCAGCCCCTTATAGCCCTGGGCCGGTAGAACACAAAATGGTGGGATTGCGGGTATGTTGGTCAGTCGGAAAAAGATTGTAAGCAAGTCGTCATTGTCGACCACGATCGAGGGGTCCGGCACTATTAGATTTCGCAGGAAGAAGGGCCCGCAGACGTAGCCCTTTTCGCTCGGCCCCGATGCGGCCGTACTGAGGGGCACCTCGACTTGATAGATGTTCGAACCACCGTGCGCTGAGCCGCCACCGCCGCCATCTCCAGGGATAACCGTAGCGGTTGGAAATGCGCCTATACTCGGGAGGATCACGCACGACTCATTATTTTCGCACTGGACCAGCCTGGGGTTCGTGATTGTCGAGAACGAGCCAATAAAGTAATCGACAGTGGCATTATTTGGCAGCGGTGTTGTCACGCATACCTCGCCCGCAGGTACATAACACACATTGAATACGGTTATAAACCCGCCCTCACCGTAAAAAGCTGTGGGAGATACAGGGGGAACCGGCGTAGGCGTAATATTCCCGTAGCTAGAGAGGTTCGAAACAAGCGTCTGGGTCTCCGACACCTGCCAGTAAGGGATGCAATAATCGCCGGACGGTAGAATGACTTGAAATGCGCTGAACCCAAAGTCAAAGGTGCAGGTAGACTCAACCACAGTGGGCGTCGTATCCGCGGCGGAAGTCGTCGGCGGCAGCGCAATCCCAACAGCCTGACCTGGACATTGCTCATCGTCACATGCATAGGTCACAGCACCGACTTGAGCTGGCGCCCCACAAGAGCTTGGCGTTACGGGGTTTCCGGGAATCGACCGAGTGACCTTGATCGAATACACAATCCCAGTCAGATTAGCCACGTACAGCGTGTCGTCCGCGGAGAACTGCATGTACTCGTAAGGGTACGAAGTTTGGGCGCAAGGGACAAAGACCCCTTCGGGGGAGTAAAGGGTTGTATTACTTGTGAACTCGGTGTGGTTTGCGAAATCGCTCTTGTTGGCGATGTAATTGGAATCCAGTTGCGCGATAGAAAATTGACCATCTCCACTGGTATAGGAAATAAAGATATCGCTTACGCTATCCCGTGCGATTCCGATCGGATTAGTCAGCGTGACACCCGCCGGCGGCGTAATCTGTCTGGCGACCGGGCTTGCAGTGAAGTACGGGAACGTCGTTTGATTGTAAGCCGCAATGTAGAGGCAGCCATTTGCAGAGTCCACGAAGGCCAAGTCACCGTTCTTGAGCTGTGTGAGGCCGGCTCCACCAAATGCGGCGTCTTCACTGCAAGGAAGTGAACCACCCCCTACAACGAGTGTCGGGGCGAGAAATGACAGAGGCGATGTAATCGTAGTTATGGCGCTGTTCTGGAATATCCAGATACCGGAACCAGCCTCGTCGCTGACAATGAGGTCACCATTTATGGTGAAATGGCCGCACTGCGGCTCTGACGGCCCCCCGTTCCCGGACTGGAAAATCTGGGTAGATGCAGCGGTGCTCGTATTCACCTGAAAGATTGCCCCCTGATTGGGGTTGCAGACGTAGAGGTAGTTGTCTGGCCCGAAAACCATCCCCTCCGGATCACAGACCGGGTCTTCCTCGACGCAGGGGGAAACAAACGGCGTCACGGTCTCTGTCGATATCGTATCGGTATAAACGGTTGAGGTCGACGTGCCGCTTGAAACAAAGGCGTACGGGGCTCCGGATCCGGACACGACCTGTGCAAAAACCGGGGCGCACAGCAAGAGTACTCCGAAAACCAGAAGGCACACGCGCAATCGATTCATGGGTGGAGCTCCTTGGGCGAGCATTTGTCAGTAATCATCGGCGAAAATCCCAACGACTCGCTGGCTCTCAGAGGCAGGCAACCATCCGCATCTGAGCGGGGCCGGGTCGCCCTCAGAAGAATTCATGACGTTCTACAAATCCAGCTACTTTTGCGTCGCGATCGCGACAGCACAACGCATGTTCTGCGGCTGAACTAAGCGAAGAAAAAGGCACTGGGGACCACAGCGTAATGTTTTCCCGCTTAATGAGCTCACCATTGGTAGCCGCAAAGACGTCGTATGTCAAGTCAAAAGAGCAACAGCGGAAGCGAGTGCTGATAGTTCCAGAACGATCCTTCTACAACTCGGTCCGGTCGCGCGGCTGCCGCTTTTCGGCCATGGGACTCAGTGCGGCGAGACGATCGAGAGACTTTCTGGGGCTGACTCGATGACAATTTCTGGCACCTCCGCTTTAGGGGCATCTTGCCACTGTGCCGGCCCATTGACACCGCCAGGTAAACACGTGCGGGAACAGGAACTTTCGCGCGCATCGATTCCGTGCAAGGGTAAGCGGAGGAGAAAGCCTTACAACAGAGGCTCGCCGGTGTTACGCGCGATGATTTCCCGCGTGGTATCCCGCAGGCGGACAATCTCGCGCCAGTCGTCGCCGGAGCTGGGATCGGGAATCAGGAGCGGCCCAAAGGTCGCTGTAATTTTCCCCGGCCGGGGCAGTCGAGTTTCGTCTCGCAGGATTTGCCGCGCTCCGCGAATGGCAACGGGGCAGATCCGCCTTCCGGTCAGTGCCGCGGCCTTGAACGCACCGAGGTGAAAAGGCCGGATTCCTGCCATCGATGTGAACGTCCCTTCCGGATAAATCGCAACCGATTCGCCGCCGAAAAGCGCGGCATCAACTTCGTCGGCCGCTTTGGTGCGTTCCTCCTGGTCGCTGCGTTTGAACGCAAATTGTCCCGTCTTTTGCATGATCTTGCCGACGAAGGGCATGGTCAGCGCCTCACCTTTCACAACGAAGCGCACGCCCGCAGGCAGCAACGCGAGCGTGACCAAGATGTCTACGTAGCTCGAGTGATTCGCCGCAAAGATGCACGCCCCTCCCTTGACGGCTTCCTCGAGGGCGCTTTCTCCTTCGACTCGCACAGGAATGGCCCCCATGCGCAGCATGAGTCTGGCCGCGGCCCGCAGCAATCGAGCCGCGCTCATCCGATTACGAGTGAGCACGATGGCCATCCACAGAAGGACCAAGCCGATCCCGAACAGGGCCAGGACAAAGGCCCCGTAGAGCAGCTCAACAGTTTGCCTTCCGGCACGCCGGCCGCTCGTCAACGCCCGCGGCCCCGCGCTTTTTGCTGCAAGCTCGGCCAGCTGCATCCACGGCGCCCGGACCTTTTTCCCGAGCTTGCCATCGAGAAAGAGGCGCCGCGTCTCGCTGCGACGCAGCTTGCCGCTGGAAGTTTTGGGAATTGAGTGCGGCGGAATCACGTCGACCAAATCCGGTGGCATGCCAATTGCCTGATCGACTTCGCGCGTGACCTCCGCCACAATCCGCTTTCGATCCGAAATATTCCGCGCTTCCACCGCGACGACGAACCGCTCGGTTCCGCTTCGCTCGTCGGGCGCGCCAAACGCAACCACGCAACCGGGACGCACACCAGCCACACGCCCCACAACCTCTTCGATTTCGTGTGGGTAAAGATTATGACCTGCTTTGATGATGACGTCCTTGGCCCGGCCGGTGATATAGATTTCGCCGTCGGCCAGATAGGCGCGGTCGCCCGAGTCGAGCCATCCTTCCTCCCGCATCAGGTCGCGTGTTGCCGCCGGATTGCGATAGTATCCACTCGTTGCCGAAGGGCCCCTGAACCACAGGCTTCCTTCGATGCGCTCTTCAAGGTCGCGGCCGTCGACCGTCACGATTTTGACAGCGACGTCTGGGAGCGGCCTTCCGGCGCTCACAAACTCAAGTGCGGCCGCATCACCGGGTCCCGCTGGAATCGCCCGGTCCTCCGACTCGAGCGCCTCTCGTTCGACGCGATCCACCTTGTACCCCGCTCCCATCTTAGGCGCAGACACGGCGAGCGCTGCTTCTGCCAGTCCGTACACTGGCAAAAACGCCTCGCGCCGGAAGCCATACGGCCGAAAGCGGCCTTCGAACCGTTTCAGCGTGCTGGCCTGTACGGGCTCGGCACCGTTGAGCGCAGCCCGCCACGAACTGAGGTCGAGCCCCTCCAAGTCCTGGTCAGCGATCTTTCTTACGCAGAGCTCATACGCGAAATTGGGAGCCGGGCTCAGCGTCCCGCGGTGGCGGCTAATCGCGCGCAGCCATCTCTCCGGCCGGGCGAGAAACGCAATCGGCGACATCACCACGACGGGAACGCCGAAGCACAGTGGCGCGAGCCAGGCGCCGATCAACCCCATGTCGTGATAGAGCGGGAGCCAGCTCACCACAACATCGTCCGGCCTTACCTCAAATCCCGCGACGATGGAGCCAATGTTTGCCAGCAGGTTCCTGTGCGTCAGTGTCACGCCCTTGGGGTCGCCCGTCGATCCCGACGTGTACTGCAGCAAAGCGATGTCCTCGCCGCGCGCGCTATAGGAAAGATTCTTCACCGGGCGCCATCGTTGGGGGGCAGGCGCCTCGCGAATGGGCGGACTGGCCACCCGCTCGGCGTTCAAAACCGCCCGCAGCGTGGGCACTCGCGGTTGAAGCAGCCGCGCAAGGCTTTCCGCCTGTCGAAATGTAATCAGAAACCGCGATTCGGCATTGCGCAGGATGTTTGCCTGACGCGTCGCGTACTCTGCAATGCGGTCCGCGCGGAAGGGCGGATATAGTGGTACCGGAATTCCGCCGGCTAGTAAGATCCCGGCGAAGGTGTAGAAGAACTCGGCGCAGGTCGGAAGCATGATGGCCACTGTTTGTCCCGGCTCAAGACCTCGCTGCCGAAGCTCGCTGGCGACTGTCGAGCCGCGCTCGTAGAGCTCGCCGCACGTAATGACCCTCACTTGTTCGTCTTCTTCATACAGATGTATGTGCGCGCGGGAAGGAGTGGCGATGCCGCGCAGCCGCAGTATTTCCGTCAGTGTCTCCGCCTTCCGAACTTGCCTTTCAAGGTCCAGGCGATCTTCGGAGGCAGGCGTCGGTGCGACAACGGCTCCCATTCTTGAGCCGCTATCGCGAGCCTTGTCTCCGAGGGGCTCTCGCGATAGCTGGTAGAGAAGCGCGTCGATGAGGTCCTGAACCGTCTCTGCATCGGCAACGACGCGGTCAGGCAAGCGCACGCCCGAGGCATCACCCAACCGGAGCATCAACTCGACACGCTCCAAGCTGCCAAGTCCGAGTTCGCGCTCCAGATGTGCGGCCGGACCGCGCGCCCCCAGCTCCACCAGACCGCGCCCGGCGCCCAGCTCCTCAAGGACCTGCTTGACCGTGGCCAGCGTTTGCGTAGAGATTGCAGCGGTTTGATCGAGTTTGGTTCCGGTGATGTCCATCGCGACCAAAGGACGTATCCAGCATTCGCAAGTGCAGCCTATCACTGCGGTTAGCGGACTTCAATCAACTGGCCAAAGCAGTCGAGCCATTCACGGCGCAAAACGCCGCACTAACGACGGTAGTGACGAGGAGAGTACAATACAACGGCGGCGTTCGACCGGGTGCCGCTGGCGAGCTGCTTTCCTCGAGGCCCATAAGCCCTGTAGGTTGTTGCCGAGCCGTTCCTCTACGCCGTCTTGAAGGCATCTATGGCCACTCTCAAGAGAATTTGGGAAGGTTGGAAACGCGTCAGCCACGCCATAGGGAATTTCCAGGCCCGCGTGCTGCTTACGATCCTCTACTTCACGGTGGTGCTTCCTTTCTCGATCGGGGTGCGCCTGTTCTCCGACCCCTTGCGGATGAGGCACCGACCCACGTCCTGGCTGGATCGCGCCCAAGTCCCTGCCACGATGGACTGGGCGAGACGTAACTGGTAGCCAGAATGAACATACTTGGGGTTTCCTGCTATTACCACGATGCCGCTGCGGCGCTGCTGCGCGACGGCCAATTGGTCGCGGCTGCCGAGGAAGAGCGATTCTCGCGCATCAAGCACGACTATGAATTTCCGCAAAACGCCATTCGGTTCTGCCTTGAAGCAGGCGAGATATCGGGTGCTGAGCTCGATGCCGTCGTATTTTTCGAGAAGCCGTTTCGCAAGTTTGATCGCATCGTGATGACCACGCTACAGACCTACCCGAAATCCTGGAAGGTTTTTCGGGAATCGCTCATTGCCTGGATGACCGACAAGCTCTGGGTGGCGGAAACTCTGGCCTCGGCACTAGGCGTCTCTCGCGAAAAAATCCTATTTTCCGAACACCACCTTTCCCATGCGGCCAGCGCGTTCCTTTGTTCACCGTTTGATGAGGCCGCCATTCTGACGGTTGATGGCGTGGGCGAGTGGGTGACAGGAACGTGGGGCGTCGGTCGCGGGAGCGATATCCAACTCCACCAGCAGATGGAATTTCCCCACTCGCTCGGTCTGCTGTACAGCGCCTTCACCGCGTTTTTGGGCTTCGAAGTCAACGACGGGGAATACAAAGTGATGGGCATGGCTCCGTATGGGGAGCCACGCTACGTGGATAAGGTGTGGAAGGTTGTTCGACCCAATGCGGATGGTTCGTTTTCACTCGACATGGATTATTTCTGTTTCCATCACTCGACGACGCGCACCTTCAATCGCCGCTTCGTCGATCTGTTTGGAGATCCTCGTCCTTCCAACCTGCCGTTCTACACAATCGCGACGGGCTACCCGAAATACTTGGGCCCGCCGCCGGCCGATCTGGAGACGGGCAGTCGCCTCAACCAGCATTATGCGGACATCGCCGCGAGTATCCAGCATGTTACCGAGGAGCTGCTACTCGGCATGACTCAGCAACTCCACAGAAAAACCGGCTTGAAGCGGCTCTGTATTGCCGGTGGGGTCGGCTTGAACAGCGTGGCGAACTCTCGCATCCTGCGGGAAACCCCGTTCGAGGAGCTCTTCATCCAGCCGGCCGCTGGCGACGGAGGTGGCGCACTGGGCGCCGCTTTGTGGGCCTACAACAGCCTGTTCGGCAAACCGCGGACGTTTCGGATGGAACATGCCTACTGGGGCCAGCAATATTCAGAAGGTGAGATTGCAGATTTTCTCGGACGGAGCAACATCTGTCACACACAACTCACGAACGACGACCAGTTGATGGACAGAGTGGTAGATCTGCTCAGCAGCGGCAAGGTCGTGGGCTGGTTCCAGGGTCGATTCGAATGGGGGCCGCGGGCTCTCGGCAACCGCAGCATTCTTGCCGATCCCCGCGACCCGGGCATGAAGGACATCGTCAACGCCAAGATCAAGTTCCGGGAGCCCTATCGGCCGTTTGCCCCCTCGGTCGTGGCTGAGTGCGCCGAATCCTACTTTGACCTGCCTTGTGCCCAGCAACACATGCCTGCACGATATATGCTCTATGTTGTGCCGGTAAGGCCCGCCCACCGTCCCACGCTGCCGGCCATTACGCACGTGGATGGCACGGGCCGTCTCCAGACAGTATTCCGCGATCAGAGTCCCCGCTACTATGGTCTGCTGGAACGGTTCGGTCAGGCGACCGGGGTCCCGGTGCTGCTGAACACTTCCTTCAACCTGCGCGGGGAACCCATTGTGACCGCACCTGAGCACGCGCTCAGCACCTACTCGAAGAGCGAGATGGATGCCCTCGTGTTGGGGAATTTCTTGGTGGAAAAAAAGAGCTGAGATCTCGGTTGTCAGCCACGGCGCCTCTGTTACACTTTGCGCATTATGAAAGGCTCATCCAAAGTCCTCGAAGAACTCAACAAGGCCCTCCGGGAGGAACTTACAGCCATCAACCAGTATTTTCTTCATGCCGAAATGAGCGAAAACTGGGGCTACGAGCGCCTCTCCGAGTACATCAAGAAACAGTCCATTGGTGAAATGAAGCACGCGGAGGCTCTTATTGAACGTATTCTCTTCCTCGACGGGACACCCACGATGAGGCCTCTCGACTTGACCATTGGCACGAATGTTCAGGAAATGCTTCAAAGCGATCTGGACCTGGAGCTTTCAGCCGTCCAGCAATACAACACGGCAATCCAGGTCGCGGTCACCGAAAAGGACAATGGCTCTCGGGACCTATTTGTCGATCTTCTGAAGGACGAAGAAGACCACGTGGATTGGCTGGAAGCCCAGCTGCACCAAATCAGGGAACTTGGTTACGAGCGCTACCTGACCATGCAGATGGGGGAGGAGGAGAAGAGCTAGCGTTTCACCTGTCACCGTTCCGCCGGCGAGCGAATTGCGACGGAATTTGATTGCAATTTATTTTGCCGGCCGCGCTGGCATTCTCTTAAATCCTCGAAATTTGCCGCCCCAATTTGACCTGTTCTGCGCCGGCCGCTATAATCTAAACGTTATGACGATGTTGGCCTCCTTCTATTAGCATTTCCTTCCCCGTTCCCCTGTGGAGCGATGCCCGCAGGCGGTTTCATGTTCCCACTGCGTGTTTTCAATCTTTCAGCTGTTTGAGGTGCTTTTATGGCGGCGCTAACGCTTTTTGAAAAACTTGATCAGATCGAATCGCGCTACGACGAAATGACGCGCGACCTTTCCTCACCCGAGGTGCTGGCCGATTCCGCGCGCTATCAGAAGCTTGCCAAGACACACGCGGAATTGGAAGAATTCGTTACCAAATATCGCGAATGGAAGGAAATCAAAAGGGGCCTGGAAGGGGCCAAGCAGTTGCTGGCCGAATCGACCGACACCGAAATGAAACAGCTGGCACATGAAGAGCAGCGCGCCCTGGATGCTCGCCGCGAGGTCGTTGAGCGCGAATTGAGACTCTTGCTGATTCCCAAAGACCCCAACGATGAGAAAAACGTCATTGTTGAGATTCGCGCCGGCACGGGCGGCGATGAAGCCTCTCTGTTTGCTGCTGAGCTCTTCCGCATGTACTCGCGCTATGCGGAATCGCAGGGCTGGCGCGTCGAAGTTCTTGAGAGTTCCCCGTCGCCTGTCGGCGGCGTGAAGGAAATCGTCGCGTCGATTCAGGGGAATAAGGTCTATTCCAAGCTGAAATATGAAAGTGGAGTGCACCGCGTGCAGCGCGTTCCGGCGACCGAGCAGCAGGGCCGCATCCACACGTCGGCCGCTACGGTCGCTGTGCTTCCCGAAGCCGACGAAATCGATATTAAAATCGAGCCAAAGGATTTGCGCATCGACACGTTTTGCTCCTCCGGCCCCGGCGGACAGTCTGTAAACACCACGTATTCTGCGGTGCGCATCACCCACATTCCCACCGGGCTCGTCGTCTCCCAACAGGACGAAAAATCCCAAATCAAGAATCGTGCCAAGGCCATGCGCGTGCTGCGCTCTCGGCTCTACGAAATGGAGCAGGCCAAACAGCATGAGGCCATCGCCGCCGAGCGTCGCGGCCAGATCAAGACCGGAGATCGCTCCGAAAAAATCCGCACCTATAATTTTCCTCAGAACCGCGTCACTGACCATCGCATCAACCTAACGCTGCACCAGCTCACTGAGGTGATGGACGGCAAACTACCTCCGCTTGTCGATGCGCTCGTTGCCCACTTCGAGTCCGAACGCCTAAAGCACGAGCTGGTGGAAGCGTAACGACAATCACCACCGCTCGAGCTGCGCGTTAGGTTCCCGCGCGAACTGTTCGGGTCTATAATCCGCAGGGCCGCAAACGTAGGGAGAATGCCGGCTTCGGCCGGAAGAGGGAGAAACTGCTATGAGACGCTTTGCCATTGTGGCGTTGGTACTCGCCGGACGGCTTGCTTTGCCACTCTACGCACAGGGCCAAGCGCCAAGCACGGCCGAGGCGATTCGCCAGTTGTACAGCATGATCAAAAGCAATCTTCTCAAGGCCGCCGACGCCATGCCCGACGACGGCTACAACTTCAAGCCGACGCCTGAACAGCGGACCTTCGGCGGCTGGGTTGCCCACGTCGCCGATGCTCAGACCGCCGGGTGCTCGCGAGCCCTCGGCACGCCGAAGGCGCCCAGCGCCGGATCGAAAACCACGAAAGCAGATCTCGTTGCCGCGCTCAAGGATTCCTTCGGCACCTGTGATGCCGCCTATGCCGCGCTCACCGATGCGAATGGCAGTGAGTCGGTCGAGAGTTTCCGCGGGCCAACGACGCGTCTGGCTTCCCTGGTAGGTAACGTGGCCCACGACAACGAATGCTACGGGACCATGGCCGTCTACTTGCGCCTGAAGGGCATCGTCCCGCCCTCGAGCAACAGGGCGCGCTAACTCCGTGCCAACACATTCCGTGCTTGGACGCGCCGCTGCTCGGAGAGCGACGCGCATCTGTTTTTCTTTCGAATTGGCTCGGATGAGCACAAGGCTTAGGGTTGCGTCAGGCGCGGTGGCGCCACGGGCGTGCACCCGAACGTTGCTCTTCCCTGCAAGTCTGGGCCTTCCGAGTCGGGGTGAGGAGCGCCTTCTTTCGATCGTTTCAGGCGCGTTCTCCGCGAAGCAATAGTGGGTCAAAGCGCTTGCAATCGTTTCAGACAACTGCCTTGCAACCGCTCCCTCTCGTGTTAACGTACTTCGTGTTCGGAAAAAATCCATTATCCACCCTGAACAAAGGTCTTCGTTGATATGGCTAAGCGCCCGCGTCCGATCGTTCTCACAGTGCTCGACGGTTGGGGCTACCGAGCGGAAACCAAAGGCAATGCGATCGCTTTGGCGCGAAAGCCTCATTACGACCGTCTCCTGAGGGAATTTCCGAACACGCTGATCCATACCTCCGGCCCGGCCGTGGGCCTACCCGAGGGACAGATGGGCAATAGCGAAGTTGGCCACCTCAATATGGGGGCTGGCCGTATCGTTCAGATGGACATCACCCGCGTCGATCAGCTCATCTCCAGCGGGGAATTTTTCCGCCAACCACTGCTTCTCGAGGCGATCCACCGCGGTCGCACGCGCCAACTTCACCTGCTGGGCCTGTTGAGCGATGGTGGCGTGCATTCGCACATCGAGCATCTCGTGGCGCTCGTCCGCATGGCACGCGAGAACCAAGTCGAGAGAGTTTTCGTCCATTGCTTCATGGACGGCCGCGACACCCCTCCGGAAAGCGGCATCGGCTTCCTGCGCCAGCTCGAACAGAGGATGCGTGAATTCGGCGTGGGGCAGGTCGCAAGCGTCATCGGCCGCTACTACGCAATGGACCGCGACCAACGCTGGGAGCGGATCGAGAAAGCCTATCGGGCGATGGTTCACGGCGATGCCGAGGTGAAATTCTCTGATCCGATCGCCGCGATCCGTTCGAGCTATGAAAAGGGTGTGACCGACGAATTCGTCGTTCCCGCTGTCATCACGACCGAGCTCACCCCCGCTAAGCCTCCCGTGCCGCGCGGCCGGATCCGAGATGATGATGCCGTGATCTTCTACAATTTCCGCGCCGACCGCGCCCGACAAATGACACGCGCACTGGCTGAGCCGGGCTTTCATGAATTCGTCGATTCGGCGCGGCCGAGAAATCTCGTTTACGTGGCCATGACGCAATATGAAAAAACCTGGCCTTGGCTGCGCTATGTTCTCGGCTCGGAAAAGCTCGAGCACATCCTCGCCAATGTCTTCGCTGAGGCGCAGTTCAAGAATCTGCGCGTCGCGGAGACCGAGAAGTACGCGCATGTGACCTACTTCTTCAATGGCGGGGTGGAAAAACCGTTTGCGGGCGAAGAGCGTGTGCTGGTGCCGTCGCCAAAAGTTCCCACCTACGACCTAAAGCCCGAGATGTCCGCCGCCGGGGTCACCGACGCTGTGATTCATGCCATCGAGAAGGGGGATTTCGACGCGATCATCATGAATTTCGCCAATGCGGACATGGTCGGTCATTCCGGCAAGCTGGAAGCCGCGATCAAAGCTGTCGAAGCCGTAGACGACTGTCTCGGCCGCATCGATCGGGCGCTTCGCCCACACGGGGGTGCCTGGATCATCACGGCCGATCACGGCAACGCCGAAACCATGATCGATCCTGTCACCGGCGGGCCTCACACGTATCACACAACCAATCCCGTGCCCTTTGTTCTGGTCACCGACGACCGCCAAGCGCGACTCAAACCGGGAGGGTCGCTCCGCGACGTCGCACCCACATTGCTCGGCGTGCTCGGCTTGCCCGAGCCTCGAGAAATGACCGGTAACGACCTGCACGGAAATGCGACATCGGTTAGCTAGCCTGTCTCTTGCTGTTGGCACCGCCCTTGCTTGTGGTTAAAGCCGCCACAGCGGAATTCGATCGCTTCCGTCGCCGCTCTCTGGTCCGGTAAAATACGACCGGGGGGAATACAATGCCAGTCGCCGTCGAAGATGAACTGAATGTCTATGAGTCCGCGGAAGCCCGCTTCGAAATCGCCGCTGCGAAGCTGGGCTTGGAACAAGGTCTGTACCGCTACATGAAATATCCCGAAAGGGAGATCACGGTTTATATTCCGGTATCACTCGACACGGGTCAGATCGCCGTGTTCACCGGATACCGCGTGTTGCATTCCACGGTTCGTGGGCCCGGCAAGGGGGGAATTCGCTTTGCGCCGAGTGTTTCGCTCGATGAGGTGCGGGCTCTGGCGGCGTGGATGACCTGGAAGTGCGCGGTC
>Ga0187783_10002595_pt1 | contig 13389 bp, 9 predicted proteins | sample 1015_SJ02_MP02_2_FD_132471 | JGI IMG/M metagenome (GOLD analysis project Ga0187783, IMG submission 132471) | Tropical peat soil microbial communities from peatlands in Department of Meta, Colombia - 1015_SJ02_MP02_20_MG | ecosystem: Environmental > Terrestrial > Soil > Wetlands > Peat | place...
AGCGGGGCATCCGGCTGCACGAGCGCATTGAGGTCATAGAGCATGCCGTCCTGCCACAGGTACACCCGCAGCCCACCGCTCGCCTCGAAGGAGGTGCCGACGATCTGGCCGAAGTCGTTGATGCCGGTCGCCTCGCTGAGCACATCGCCCGCGAGCAGGCCGAGGTTCACGATCCCGCCCTCGGGCGTCCACAGAAACGACTGGAAGTTCGGTGTCAGCACCCCGCCGCTGACATCGCCCGGCAGGTCGGAGAATCCGACCACGGCGCCGGCGCTGTTGATCGCCATCGGCGTGTTCCAGCCCGCGCCGCCGAGCGTCGGCAGCCGGATCGGACGGCCGTTGAGCCACAAGAGCGCGTGCCGCGCGCTGAAGGCGCCGACCGCCACGTCACAGTCACCGGAGATGCCCACCACCTCGCCGGCGTCGTTGAGCGCGGTGGCCGCCGAGGTCGAATCGCCCGGGTACGGGGGCAGCGTGTGCTTCTCCCCGCTCGAGGGGCCCCACTGCACGGCGAGGAACTGCAGCACCTGCGGCGCCACGCAGGTCGGATCGTGCACGGCGGTCTCGGCCCAGCCCACGGCGATGCCGCCGTCGTTGATGCCGGTGGCGAAGCCGTTGTTGCCGCCGATCAGCGGCAGCGCCGCCAGCGCCCCGTTCTGCCAAAGGAACGGCAGACAGGTGTGGCCGTTGGTGGCGATGAAGGCGGCGCATGAGAACGTCTCGCCGAGCGGGTCCGTGCGGGCGGTCTCGGAGATGCCGACCGCGAGACCGTGATTGTTCTTGATCGGCCAGGCGATGGCGCTGTTCATGCCGCCGAGCGTGCCGAGGTCGATGACGTTTCCCGGGCTCCAGAGCGCGGCGTGCGCGGCGCCCGCGGCGGTGTTCAGCACTCCGCTCGGCCAGCCGAGGTTGTTGATGCCGTTTCCCGCGCCCGCCACACCGGTGTCATACACCACGTAAGCAGGCGCTGTGCCGGCGGCCGCGAGCGGCACGGCTCCCGCAGCGAGGGTCGCGCCGAGCGCCAGGAGCGGCGCTCCGTACTTGGGTTTCATGGTTATTCTCCTTGGGCCGTTGGGGCCATCCCCGTTGCGGTGAATGTAGAGCGGCGCGCCGTCGCGACCCGGACGCTTTCGGACCTGCAAGGGCGAGATCGAGGTCCGAAAGCGGCTCAACCGCCACGCGCGTTCCCGGCCGCTCGCGCCGCGGACGCACCGACGATGCTCGTGGCAGCGGCCACGCTCATCGCACGCGCCGCACGGCCCGCCGCGCCATGCGCTTCAAACCCGGTCGCCGGCAGTAGCATCCAAGCTGGAGGGGTGGGTCTCCTGCCATCGCCAACGGGCTTGAACCATGGAAAGTCTCAGCTGGTCGAGCCGCAGCCCCATCGGGCTCATCGTCGTGGCCGTCTTCCTCGGGCTGCTCGGCCTCTCGAGCCTGAGCCGGCTGCCGCTGCAGCTCTTCCCTGACGTCAACAAGCCGCAACTGTCCATCCGGGCGGGCTGGCGCACGGCCTCGCCCGAAGAGGTCGAGTCGGAGCTGCTCGAGCCGCTCGAGAACGTCATGCAGGGCATGCCCGGGGTCGAGGAGATCGAGGGCAACGCGCAAGCCGAGGGCGCCAACCTCAACATGCGCTTCGCCATCGGCACCGACATGAAGAACGCGCTGGTGGAGGTCATCGGGCGCTTGAACCGCCTGCCGCCCCTGCCGCGCGACGCCGACCGGCCCAGTGTCTCGCTCGGCGGGAACGACAACGCCAACGAGACGCTGTCCTGGTTCTTCGTGCAGCTCCTTCCCGGCACACCCGGCCCGATCGAGGCGCATCGGCGCTTCATCGAGGACACCGTGCGCGCGCGGCTCGAGTCCATTCCCGGGGTGGCCGCCGTGGACGTGAACGACGGGCCGCCCGACGACGTGCGCATTACGCTCGACCTGGCGCGCACCGCGGCGCTCGGCATCAGCATCCCCGACATCGCCAACCGGGCAGCGAGCGCCAACAACGTCTCCGGCGGATTGCTCGACGTCGGCCGCCGGCAGTACACGCTGCGCTTTACCGGGCGCTTCTCGCCCGAGCAGCTCGGCGCCCTGGTACTCGCCTGGCGCGACGGCCGTCCGGTGCATCTCGCCGACATCGCCACCATCGACGTCGGGCCGCCGCCGCAGACCTTCTTCGCCTACCAGAACGGCAACCCGGCCATCGGCATCCAGGTGTTCCGCGCCGGCGGCGCGAACGTGCTGGCGACGCTCGATGCGGTCAAGGCGGCGGTCGCCGAGCTGCGCGCCGGGCCGCTCAAGGCCCACGGGCTCGGCATCGAGCAGTCCTTCGACGCCGCGCTCTTCATCCGCCGCGCCGTGCACCTGCTCAGCGAGAATCTGATCGTCGGTGCACTGCTCGCCCTGATCGTGGTGTGGTGGTTCATGCGCGAATGGCGCGTGACGCTGCTGATCGCGACGACCATCCCGGTGTGCCTGTGCGCGACCTTCGTGGCGCTCGACCTGTTCGGTCGCAGTCTCAACGTGATCTCGCTCGCCGGGCTCGCGTTCGCCGTCGGCATGGTGGTCGAGGGCGCCATCGTCGTCTCGGGCAACGTCGTGCGGCTGCGCGAGGCGGGCATGCCGCTCGAGCAGGCCTGCCGCCAGGGGGCGCGCCAGGTGGCCGGCGCCCTGCTCGCCTCCACCGCGACCACCATCGCGGTGTTCGTACCGGTGCTGTTCCTCAAGGACGTCGAGGGGCAGCTGTTCGGTGATCTGGCCCTCACCATCTCGATCGCGGTGGCGATCTCGATCGTCGCCGCCCTCACGCTGCTGCCGGCCGCGCTCAGCTTCGTCCTCGACCGCCCGCTGCGCCCGAGCGGCTACGGACAGGGGTGGCCGCAGCTCACTGACTGGGTGCTGCGCGTCACCGCCAGCCGCGCGCAGCAGGTGGCGTGGATCGCCGGACTCCTGCTGCTGCCGCTGCTGCTCGCCTGGTGGCTGTTGCCACCGCTCGACTACCTGCCGCCGGTCAAGCGTGCGGCCATCGACTCGTTCTTCGAGTTTCCCCCGGGCATGAGCCCGGAAGCCGTCAATCGCGAGTTGATCCCGACGGTGCTCGAGCGCATGCGGCCCTACATGGAGGGGCGTCTGCAGCCGCGCCTGAAGAACTGGTACGTACAGAGCTGGCCGGGCGGCGGCACGATCGGCGCGCGCGTCGTGGATGAGCGGCGCATCGGCGAGCTCGAGCAGCTGGTACGTGAGAAGATCACGGTCGGCCTGCCGGACACGCGCGTCTTCACCGCCGAGGGCGACCTGTTCGGCGGCATCGGCGGCTCGGTCCGCTCGGTGGGCATCCACCTGCAGAGCGAGGACACGCCCGCGCTCAATCGCGTCGCGCTCGAGGGCCGCTCGCTCCTCGAGAAGGCTTTTCCCGGCGCCACCGTGCTCAGTTTCCCGAACCCCGAAGACGTCGCGCTCGAGCTGCACGCCGAGCCCGACGACCGGCGCATCGCCGAGGTCGGCTGGGACCGCGCCACGCTCGGCACGGTGGTGCGCACGGTCGGCGAGGGTGCCTGGCTCGGCGAGTACTTCGACGGCAAGGCGCGCCTGCCCATCATCCTGCGCTCGAACGGCGGCACGACCCCCGAGGCGCTGTCGGATGCGCCGCTCGTTACACCGTCCGGACTCGTGGTGAGGCTCGGCGACCTGGTGCAGCTCTCCACCGTGCTCGGACCGCCGGCCATCCGTCGCTTGAACCACCGGCGCACCGTCACCCTCACGGTCGATCCGCCGCCCACGCTGTCGCTCGAGAAGGTGCTCGGGACGATCGACAGCCAGGTGCTGCCGATCCTGCGCGCGCACCTGCCGCCGGACGGCTCGCTGCGGCTCGCCGGCAGCGCCGACAGTCTGAGCGAGACGCTCAACGCCATGAGCCGCGTGTTCGCCATGGCGCTCATCGTGCTGCTGCTGCTCATGACCGTGCTGTTCCGCTCGCTGCGCGACAGCCTCATCGTGCTCCTCACCGTGCCGCTCGCCCTGGTCGGGGGCGTGCTCGGCCTGCGCCTGCTCGACCTCGTGAAGTTCCAGGCGCTCGACCTGCTCTCGATGATCGGCTTCGTCATGATGATCGGGGTCATCATCAATCACGCGATCCTGCTGGTCGCCGCGGTACGCGGCGTCGAGCGCGAGGGCGCGAGCCTCGAGCAGAGCATTCGCACCGGCCTGCAGCAGCGCCTGCGCGCCATCCTCGCGAGCACGCTCACCGGGGCGCTCGGCGCGCTGCCGATGGCCGTCAACCCGGGCCCGGGCAGCGTCATCTACCGCGGGCTCGCGGCGGTCAATATCGGCGGGGTGGTGATCAGTCTCGCCTTCAGCCTGGTGCTGATCCCCGCGCTCATGCGCTTGCTCGCCGGGCAGCGCAGCGCCGCGGCCGCTCCTGCCGCGGCGCAGCCGGTGTCGCCGTGATGCACGGCAGCTGCCGGAGCGCACGCGGCCATGCGCCGCCGCGCGGGGTGGCGGTCATCGCCTGCCTGGCCGCGGCAGCGGCGGACTTTGCCGCGGCCGACCCGCCCACGGCCGAGCGGGCGGTGGTCGAGGTCGGCACGGTGACGGTGCGTGCGGTGAGCGTCGACAGCTGGATACCCGGCTCGATCGTGAGTCGCGCCGATGCGCGCGTCGCGAGCGTCATCGCCGGGCGGGTGGTATGGATCGCCGACGTCGGCACCCAGGTGAGGGCGGGCGATGCGCTCGCCCGGCTCGATGACACGCTGCCACGGCTGCGCCTCGAGGACCTGCGCGCGCAGGTCGCGCGCGCGCGGGCCCAGCACGACGTCAGCAGCTCGCAGCTCGAGCGCTTCAACCGCCTGGCGGCGACCCAGGCTCTGAGCGCCAGCCAGCTCGACGACGCGCGCGCTCAGCGCGAGATGTCCAGCGATGACCTGGCGCGCGCCGAGGCGCAGTTGCGCCAGGCACAGTACGAGATCGCGCAGTCGGTGATCCGCGCACCCTTCCCGGGAGTGCTCACCGAGCGCTTCATCCAGCGCGGTGAGTACCTGCAGACCGGGGCGGCGACCGTGCGCCTGGTCAACACGCTCGACATCGAGGCACGCGCCACCGCGGCCCTCGAGCTCGCCGCCAACGTGCATCCCGGGCAGGCGGTCGCGGTGCGCGAGCACGGCGTCGAGAAGAGCGGACGGGTGCGCACCGTGGTGCCGGTCGGCGACGAGCGCTCCCGCCAGTTCGAGGTGCGCGTGACGCTCGCGAGTCCCGAGTGGCTGGTCGGCACGCCGGTCGAGGTGAGCCTGCCGTCCACCAGCGCGCGCAGCGCGGTCACCGTGCCGCGCGATGCGCTCGTGATCCGCCAGAACCACTCCTACGTGCTGCGCGTGACGCGCGCCAACACCGTCGAGCAGCTCGACGTCACCCCGGGCGCCGGCATGGCGGATTCGGTGGAAGTCCGCGGCCCGCTCGCGCCCGGTGACCGGCTGGTGGTGCGCGGCGGCGAGCGGCTCGCGGCCGGACAGGCGGTGCGCGTCATCGACCCGCACCGCGCACCGAGCCATCCCGGTTGAGCGCCCGCTCCTGCTGCCACAGCAGCGGAAACAGCGGGTGCTCCATCGGGACGCCGGCCGGCAGCGCATCGGTCAGCCCGGGAAAGTCCGGCGAGGTCGGCCAGCGCCGCGGCGCGTGGCGAATGTCGTCCCCGAGCAGCCGCACCGAGAACACGCGCCGGCGCGCACCGCCGCTCATGCCGGCCGAGGCATGCAGTGTCAGCATGTGAAAGCAGACCGCGTCCCCCGGCTCGAGTGCCCAGCCGAGAATGGGATAGCGCTCGCGCGCCGCTTCGATGTCGGGCAGATCCGCGAGACTGCCCTCCGGGAACCACTTGGCCTGGGCGTCCATGAAGGAGCGCGGCATGAGCCAGGGCCCGAGGTGCGAGCCCGCGATGAACTCCAGGGTGGCGGAGCGCGGCACGGGGTCGACCGGGATCCAGAAACTGCAGTTCTGCCGCCCCTCGATGTTCTAGTACGGCTGGTCCTGGTGCCAGGGCGTGCGGGCGCGCGTGCCGGGCTCCTTGGTGAGCATGTGGTCGTGATACAGGCGCGCGCGCGTGCTGCGCATCAGCCGCGCGCCGACCTCGCCGATCACCGACTCGAAGATCACGCGCCGGTACGCCTCGTTCTCCCGCCAGCAGGAGAAGTCCTCGACGAAGAACCCCGGATCATCCGCGGCGCTCGCCACCTTGGCGCGCGGGCTCGGGTGTGCGAGGTTCGTGTCGATCCCGGCACGCAGCAGCTGCACTTCGGCCGGCGTCAGCAGCCCGCGCAGCGCCACTGCCCCCTGGGTTGCGAAGGCCTCCACCTGCGCCTGCGTTACGTGGAATCGCGCGCCGGGCGCGGATGAGGTGGTTGAATCCGCTTCAGGTACATCTCGCATCTTTATGATTTCATTTGCCTCTTATCCGTCGAGCGACGGCATGCGCAGCCATTGTGGCCGAGGCACCGCCGCCCGCACAATGCCGGCACGCAAGGCCTGCAGCACCGTGGATTCAATCAACTCCGTCGCCGCCGCGAATTCACCCTTCATGGTCGGTGTCTCCGGTCACCGCGATCTCGACCCATCCGATCTGCCGCGGCTGCGCGAGGCAGTGACCGGCTTCGTGCGGCAGCTGAAGGAGCACCTGCCCGACACCGACCTGCACTTGATCGTCGGCATGGCCGAAGGTGCGGATCTGCTGGTCGCGGAAACGGCGCTCGCGCTCGGCGTCGGCGTCGAGGCGGTGCTGCCGATGCCGCTCGCGCAGTACGCGGCCGACTTCGATGCCGAGACGCTCGGCTGCCTCAAGGAGCTGCTGCGCCATCCGAACGTGCGCTGTGTCGAGCTGCTGGCACCTGCCGGAATCGGAGCGGCCGCGCCGCACTCGCCGGCCGAGCGCGACGCCATGTATGCGAACCTCACCGACACGCTCATCCGCCGCAGCAGTCTGCTGCTCGCGCTCTGGGACGGACGCGTGTCGCGGCTGCCGGGCGGCACCGCCGACACGGTGCTGCGCTACCTCGGCATCCGCACCACCGAGCACCTCGATCCCGGCACGCTCGAGTTCGTCGATGCGAGCGCGGAGGCGGACGCCAACGAGCGCCTGGTGTACTGGACGCCCACCGCGCGCGGCAGCGGCGGCCCCTCGGAGCTGCGTCCGCCGTGCTTTCTCATGGGCCACGGCGACAGCGTGCTGCAGGTGCTGAGCAGCATGCCCGCGCAGCTCAAGCGCCAGCTGGCCGAGCTCAACGGCTACAACCTCGAGTACCGGCAACTGCGCGCAGCCGGCCAGCTCGCGCCCCCCAACTCGCTGCTGCGCGATCTGCCCGCCACGCTCTCGGCGGGCGATGCGCGCATGCTGGCGGACATTGACGCGCAATACGGCAAGGCCGATGCACTGGCCGTCTATTACCAGCGCCGCTCGGATCGGCTGTTTCACCTGTTCGGGCTCATGGCGTTCACCATGGGACTCGCCTACCTGATCTACGAGAAGCTCACCGAGTCGCGCGTGGTGTTGATCGCCTATGCCCTGATCCTGCTCACCAGCCTCGGCGTCTACTACGTGCTGCAGGGCAAGCGCTGGTTCGGCAAGCACCTCGCTTACCGCGCGCTCGCCGAGACCCTGCGCGCCCGCTTCTACCTGCGACTCGCCGGCGCCGACGAGAGCGTGGATGCTGCCGAGGTGCTGGCGCTGTCCGGCATCGACAAGTTCCGTGGCTTCGGCTGGATCGGCTTCGTCCTGCGAGGCATCGAGCCGCCGGACGTGGCCGCCGGCCCGCTGTGCCGCCTGGATGCCAGCGATGCCGGCGGCGTCGGCCAGGCCTGGATCGACAATCAGTTCAGCTACTTCACCCGCAAGGTCGAGCGGCTGGAGCGCGCCAGCCGCCGCGTGAAGCGGCTGCGCCAGGGCTTGTTCTTCGCGATACTGGTCGTGATCTCCGTGCTGTTCCTGTTCGGCGATGCCCTGCACCACGTCGACATGGGCCTCGGCATCCCGGTGCGCAACATGCTGACCTTCTCCATGGGACTGCTGGCGGTGCTGCTCGGCGTGTGGGAGCTGCACCAGGACAAGATGGCGACCCGCGAGCTGCTGTGGCAGTACCGCAATCAGCTCAGTCACTTCGCGCGCGCCAGGGCCCAACTCGCCCGCATCATGACTCCGGGACGGCGCAGCCAGGTGCTGGCGGAGCTCGGCAAGGACTCGCTCATGGAAAGCTACCTGTGGGCGATCCACCGCTATCACCGCGAACACGAGCCGCCCGCGGCCGGCGGCGGCTCGTGAGCGCGGCGCGCGGCGCTGGAATCGCCGCATGAGTGAGACCCCGGCACCCGCAGGCTCCCGCCGGCGCGGGCGCACGCGCGCGGCGCGCGCCACCGGCCCCTCGCTCGCACCGCTGCCGCGTCTCACCAACCGCTGGGCACCGCTCGAGCTGCTGAGCGCCGAGCAGGTCGAGCGGATCGTGACCGCCGCCTTCCGCATTCTCGAGGAGGCCGGGCTCGAGATCCGCAGCCCGGCCGCGCGGGAGGTCTACCGGCGCGCCGGGGCGCTGGTCGATGAGCCGACGCAGATGGTGCGCCTGGGACGCGAGCTGGTGGCGGCGCAGCTCGCGCACGCCCCGCAGCGCTTCGTGCTGCACGCGCGCAATCCCGCGCGCCACCTGCAGGTCGGCGACAACGTGGTCAACTTCGGTCCGGTAACCGGCGCGCCCAACATCCGCGATCAGGAAGGCGGGCGGCGCTACGGAGACATCGCCGGCTTTCGCAACATCCTGAAACTCACCCAGGCGCTCGGCGTGCTGCACTGGCAGGGCGGCATCGTGGTCGAGCCGGTCGACGTGGCCGTGCCGATCCGCCACCTGCTCACCTACCAGGCGCACATCGAGTGCGCCGACACGGTGTGGGCCGCGCGCGGCATCGGTGGCATACAGGCCGAGGACGCCATCGCCATGTCCGCGATCGAGCACGGCTGCAGCGTCGAGCAGCTCGCCGCCCGTCCGACGCTCATGACGGTCACCAACGTCAACTCGCCGCGCCGGGTGGACGAGGAGATTCTCGACAACATCATGACCATGGCGCGCCACGGGCAGTGCGTGGTGATCACCCCCTTCACCCTGATGGGCGCCATGGCGCCGGTGACCCTGGCCGGCGCGCTGGTGCAGCAGACCGCCGAAGCCCTCGGCGTAGTGGCGCTGTGTCAGCTGGTGCGTCCCGGCACGCCCTGCGTCATGGGCGGCTTCACCTCGAACGTCGACATGCGCACCGGCTCGCCGGCCTTCGGCACGCCGGAGTACGTGCACGCGGTGATTGCCGGTGCGCAGCTCGGGCGACGCCTGCAGCTGCCGGTGCGCACCAGCGCGGTGAACGCCTCGCCCATGGTCGATGCGCAATCGACCTACGAGACTGCCTTCTCGCTGCAGGCGGCGATCCTCAGCCACAGCCACCTGATCAACCACGCGGCCGGCTGGCTCGAGGGCGGTCTGTCCGCCTCGCTCGAGAAGATCGTGGTCGACGCGGAGCTCCTGCGCAACTGGGCCGAGATCCTCAAGCCCGTCGAGTTCAACGACGATGATCTCGCGGTGGATGCCATCAAGGCGGTCGCCGCCGGCGGGCATTTCTTCGGCGCGCCGCACACGCTCGCGCGCTACGAGTCGGCCTTCTACCGCCCGCTGCTGTCGGACTGGTCGAATTTCGAGAACTGGACCGAGGCCGGCGCGCGCAACGCCACCGAGCGTGCCACGCTCATTTGGAAGAGGCTGCTGGCGGAGTTCGTGCCGCCGCCACTCGATCCGGCGGTGCGCGAAGCGATCGCCGACTTCGTCGCGCGCCGCACGCGCGAGCTCGGGAGCGCCGCCTGAGCGGGTGTGCGCCGCCTTGCCCCGGTCGCCGGGCTTCACGGCTGAGCGCGTGAGCACCTGGATCGCCAATGCCCGCATGTACGCCGTCACGGCGCAGGTGGAGGAGGCGTGGCGCGTGCTGCTGGAGCAGCTCACCCGGACGGCCGGGGTGCCGCTCGACTACCTGCCGTATCCGGCGCCCCAGCCGCTGGAAGCGCTGTGGGCGCGGCACGACGTGGGCGCGGTGCTGATGTGCGGTTATCCGATCGCGCAGCGGCTCGCGGCGGTCGTTCCGCTCGCCGCTCCCGTGCCGGACGTGCCGTGGGCGCAGGGCCGCGCCGTCTACCGCACCGATCTCATCGTGCGTGCGGATGCGCCCTACCGCACGCTCGCCGACACCTTCGGGGCGCGCGCGGGCTGGACGGTGGCGCACTCGCAATCGGGCTTCAACGCTTTCCGGCACGAGCTGCTGCCGTACCGCAGCGCGCAGCGGCCGGCGCTGTACGCCGAGATGCTCGGCAACCTGGTGACGGCGCGCAACGTCCTCGACAGCGTGCGCGACGGACGGATCGACGTCGGTCCGCTCGATGCGTACTGGCACCTGCTGATCGCGCGCCATGCGCCGCAACTGACCGCCGGCGTGCGGGTGCTGTGCTCGACGCCGCTCACGCCGATGCCGGCGTTCGTCGCGGCCGCCGGCGCTCCGCCCGAGATGATCGCGGGGCTGCGCGCCGCCTTCCAGGGCGCCGCCCGACAGCCGTGGTTCCCCGCCCTCGCCCGTGCGCTGCTGCTGCAGGGCTTTGCGCCCGTGGAGGCGGCCGACTACGACCTGCTGCTGCAATGGGACCGCGAGGCGCGCGCGGCCGGCCTCACCGAGCCGCGTTGAGCGCGGCGCGCGGCAGGCCGCGCCGCACTTGCCATGATGCTGCGCGCGCGGGAGGGGTCTACGGCGCGCGGTCGGTCGGGTGCTCGAGCACGTCGTGCGGGCTGAAGAGGTAGCGGCGCGCCACGTCGAAATAGGTGCGATACACGAGGGCGCCGTTCGCAGCCAGCAGCCGCTCGCGATGCCGCCGGTAATGCGAGGGATAGGCGTACCAGGGCAGCGTCGGCGTCTCGTGATGCAGCGCGTGGAGGTTATTGAAGAGGTAGAGCGGACCGAGCAGCCACGAGCGCTCGACGATGGCGATGCGCGCGGGCACGGCCGGGCGGGCGCGATGCTCGGCGAACGAGCGGACCAGCAGCAGGCCGTTGGACGGGATCACCGTCGCGGCCGCGTACAGCCACAGCGGCATCCCGCACACCAGCTCGATCCAGGCGATGACCGGCACGCACCACAGCAGGTGCTCGAGCCACGCGCGGCGCACCGGCCTATCGCCCGCTCGCAGCGCCTGCCACTCCGCATGCCAGAACGCGCCGATGCGCCACAGCGACCCGATCAGCACGCGCCCGGCGAGGGTCTGCTGGAAGCGCAGCAACGCACGGGCCAATGGCCCGAGTTCCCCCCACTGCGCGCGCGTCCAGTAGAACGACTCCGGATCATCGAGCGGATCGGTGAGGCGCACGTCGTTGTGGTGCACGCGATGCAGGCAGCGGTAGCGCTCGTACGGCAGCCACAGCGACAGCGGTACGATGCCGAGCAGGCGGTTCAAGGCGGCCCAGCGCGTCGGGTGACCGTGCACGATCTCGTGCTGCAGCGAGCTGTGCAGTGTCAGGAGCAGCACGGCGAGCGGCGCGACCAGGGCGAGCGACCAGCGCCCATAGGCGAAGGTGACCCCGAGCCAGGCCACGTAGGTCGCCACGAGGAGCAGCAACGTCGGCACTTCCACTGCGGCGCGCCGCGACGCGCTCGCGGCATCCCCGGGCGCCTCCTGGGCGCCGCTCGTGGCAGCAGTCAGTTCGTTCGGCGTCATGCGCCAGAAGCCCCTTTCCGCGGTACGGAAATCGGGCAGCAGGCCCATCCACCTTTACCGGGCGTCGGAAGTATTCCAAGGGTAATTCTAGCCAAACTGCCGGCGCGGCGCCCTGCCGGCGGCGCGGTTCAGGACGCGCGTCTCAGTCGAGCTGCACCGTCCGGCAGACGCGCCGCTCGAGCGCCACCAGCGCGTCGTAAAGCAGGATGGCCATCAGCGCGGTCACCAGCCCCCCCTGGAGGATGAATGCCGTGTTGTTCGACAGCAGCCCGGCGATGATCACCTCGCCGAGGCCCTTGGCGGCGACCGTCGAGCCGATGGTCGCCGTACCGACGTTGATGACCAGCGACAGGCGGATCCCTTCGAGAATGAGCGGCAGTGCCAGCGGCAGCTCCACCGACAGGAGGCGCTGCCGTGCGCTCATGCCCATGCCGCTCGCCGCCTCCAGCACCTCCGGCGGAGAGCTCCTCAGCCCGGCCAGCGTGTTCTCGAAGATCGGCAGCAGCCCGTAGGCAAAGAGCGCGATCAGGGTCGGTGTCTCGCCGAAGCCGACCAGCGGCACCGCCACGGCCAGCACCGCCACCGGCGGAAAGGTCTGGCCGACGTTCACCAGCGTGCGCGACAGCGGCAGAAACTCCGCCCCGCCGGGGCGCGTCACGAGGATCCCGAGCCCGACGGCCACGAGCGTGCTGGCCGCGGCCGCACAGCACACCGTGCCGAGCTGCGCCAGGGCGAGCACCAGCAGATTCCCCTGGTCGTAGATCGGCGGCGCACCGTATTGCGTGAGCGGCGCAAACAGCGGCGCGAAGCGCTGCGGAAACACCAGGAAGGCCAGCAGCAGCGCCAGCGCCGCGAGCCGCAGCAGCGCTGCGAGCGAGCCTCTCAGGGACGTCCCCGGGCGAGTATCGCCGCCAGCGTGAGTTGCCCGCACGGACGGCCGTCCTCGCCGAGCACCAGCGCGCTCGCCGCCCCCTGCCAGAGGAGCGCCGAGAGCACCTCGCGCAGCGAGGCCGACGCCGGCACCGTCAGCTCGCCCTCCCCGCCGGGCGCGGCGGCCTCCCCCGCGCTGGTCAGCGACAGCAGCTTCATGGCTCGGTCGGACAGTCCGGTCATGCGCGACACGAACGGATCGGCCGGGCGCGTCAACAGCACCGCCGGCCGGTCGTACTGCAGCAAGCGCCCCTGGCTCATGACCGCAACCCGGTCACCCAGGCGGAACGCCTCGTCCATGTCGTGGGTGACCAGCACGACGGTGGTGCCGAAGCGGCGCCGGATGTCGAGCAGATCCTCCTGCGCCTTGGCGCGGATGATCGGATCGAGCGCGCCGAAAGGCTCGTCCATCAGCAGCACTGCGGGCTCGGCGGCCAGCGCACGAGCCACGCCCACGCGCTGCTGCTGGCCGCCGGAGAGCTGGTGCGGGTAGGCGTGCGCGTAGCCGGCGGGATCGAGCTGGAACACCCGCAGCAGCTCCTCGACCCGCGCGCGGATGCGCGCGGCGTCCCAGCCGAGCAGTCGCGGCACGGTGGCGATGTTTTCCGCCACGGTGCGATGCGGGAACAGGCCGTGACCCTGGATCGCGTAGCCGATGCGCCGGCGCAGCAGGTAGGCAGGCTCGCCCGCGGTATCGCGTCCGTCGA
>Ga0187783_10002596_pt1 | contig 13387 bp, 13 predicted proteins | sample 1015_SJ02_MP02_2_FD_132471 | JGI IMG/M metagenome (GOLD analysis project Ga0187783, IMG submission 132471) | Tropical peat soil microbial communities from peatlands in Department of Meta, Colombia - 1015_SJ02_MP02_20_MG | ecosystem: Environmental > Terrestrial > Soil > Wetlands > Peat | place...
GCTCGCCCATAGCCGTTCGAAGAGCGGCGTCGCTTCGCTCGCCTATGTCGCGGGCATCCCCATTCCTGCGAAGAAACGAACACGAGGATGGCTGGGACTGGCCCGGCCATGATCAGGCCAAAAGCTTGGCTTGACACCCCGCGAACGCGCTTCCTAAATCCTGCGGTCGGCGGCCCGGGCGCTTAGCTCAGCGGGAGAGCGTTCCCTTCACACGGGAGAGGTCGTAGGTTCGATCCCTACAGCGCCCACCATTTTGACAACATATTGACTTTCAAAGCTTTTTATTTTTCAATTTCGACGCGATGGTACAGGTCGATGGTACATCGCGAGACCACATCGCGTCCCGGCCGCCGCCCGCGACATCGGCACGCGACCAAGAACGCACCGACCGCGGTCGCCTTCCATAAGCACCGTAGTCGTTGATGCCGGCGGCCAGTCGTAGTCACCGCCTACCTCGCAGCTGCCGCCATTCCGGCGCGCGCGCCTAGCCTCTTTTAAGTCTCAGACCAGAACGGCACCCCACTGGCGCTCAGTCTCTTCGCGGCAGATAGCGCTTGAGAATTGATGCGCCCAACGAATATTTCGGGTCGACCATGTTGCCCAATCGGACCCGACCGGCTTGCGTCAACAGAAAGTAGGCTTCATACATGTCGAATTCGTAGTCCTTTACCAGCCAGTGCACGAGCTCCCGATAGGCAATTCGCGCCGCATCTTCCATTGGCCGCGTGCTGCCGATTGTCATAATAAAATCCTGTGTCTCCAGCCTAGGCCACGTGATCGACCAACCTTTGATCAAATCTACCTGTATCGTCACCGTCGCATCCATTTCCACGGCCACGCCGCACAACTCACCGTCTCCTTGCGTGGCATGGCAGTCTCCAAGATAGAGATAGGCCTCAGTGTGATGAACGGGGAAATACACCACCGCCCCTGGAGCCACGTCGGGCACGTCCATGTTGCCGCCATAGTAGTCTGGCTGAAGAGACGTGATGGCCTCGATTTCGGGTGACACCCCTAACGTGCCAATGAACGGCTCATAGGGCAGCGTGATCGAAGGGCTGAACTTGATCCCCTGCTCGGTGACATCCATCTTCTTAACGCGTTCCGGCAGTGGCGGGTTGAGCACCGCGGTGTTGTTGGTTCCGACCAGTCCGCCGAACTCGGGGATCAGAGCAGTGGTTCCGATCGGTTGCGGGCCGCGCGGCTTGATTGAGTGGATGTGGACACAGAGCGCGTCGCCTTTGGCGGCACCTTCCACCGCGATCGGCCCGCATTGTGGGTTGAGGAACGGTATGTGCAGAAGCTGCGTGGGACTGTCCGTCTCGGATTTGATCTTTCCCTCGAAAGCGTCCTTGGTGTCGACAACGACGACGTCACCCGGGGCGATCCGCAGCACGGGCTTGGCATAAGGACCGTAGACGTAGTGGTATTCCATTTGCGTGGCCTCGGTGAGCACGTGACGTCGGCCCGCGACGCCCTTCGCCACGCCCCTGCGGCCCATGTAGGATTGCGCCAGCCAGCTCGTCATTGCTTCTCTCCTTGCTAATCCGTGGTCAGACGGCGAGATACGATGCCAGTTCAGCCGTGTTGAGCAGCTCTTCCTTTCCAAGCGCGGCGACGACGCGACCCTTGTCCATGACGTAGGCGCGCTGTGCCGTCCGCTGCATCAACTCGATATTTTGCTCGACGATGAGGATCCCAAGCGGTCGCTCCATAACCAGCCGCATAATGAAGTTGCCGATCTCATTGACGATGCTTGGCTGCACGCCGTCGCTTGGTTCGTCGAGCAAGAGAAGATCGGGCCCAGCCACTAGCGCCCGCGCGATCGCCAGCATCTCCTGCTCGCCGCCGCTCAGTGTCCCGGCACGCTGCCTTGACCTTGCCCGCAGCACCGGGAAATAGTCGTAGACGTGCGCGGGCGAAAACTCGCGAGTGCGGTTCACAAACTGCCCCATGCGAAGATTGTCCAGCACCGACATTTGCGCAAAGACCTCTCTCCCTTGTGGGACGTACCCTATCCCAAGCGCGGCTCTGCGGTTGGAAGAGTGCCGCGTGATGTCCTCGCCGCGATAGACGATCGCTCCCTTGCGTGCCGGCAAGAGACCGATCAACGCGCGCATCAATGTGCTCTTGCCCACTCCGTTGCGGCCCAGCACGCCAACGACTTCGCCCTGCCCGACCTCTACGCTTACGTCCTGCAGGACGTCGCCAGTTGCGTATCCCGCTCGCAGCATCGTGGTTGCAATGAGTGGTTCCATGAATTCAGGCCTGGCCGAGATAGATGCGGCGCACGTCCGCATGGGCGGTGATCTCATCGACGGTCCCTTCGGCGAACACTCGCCCTTGGTGGACGACCGTCACGCGCTGGGCAACGTCGCGCACGAAGGCGACGTCGTGCTCGACCACCACGATGGTGAGACCACGCGCGTTGAGATGCTTGAGCACCGCGCCGGTTTGAAGCGTTTCGTCGATCGACATGCCGGCGGTCGGCTCGTCAAGCAGGACCACGTCGGGCCCTGCCGCGAGCACCATGGCGATTTCGAGCCACTGCAGCTGGTGATGCGGGAGCTCCTTGGCCGGCATTTCACTGTCAGGGTCGAGCGCGAAACGCTCCAGCGCAAAGCGATAACGCTCTTCGGCGTCGGGCGGCCGGTCCTCCCGGGCAATTTGGAGAACCGCATGCAGGTTTTGACGCACCGTGAGGCGGTGAAACGCGCGATTGGTCTGGAACGTCAATCCGAGACCACGCCGGACGCGCCGAAACGCCGGCTGTCGCGTGACGTCCTCGCCCTTAAGGAACACCCGGCCGGCATCTGGTCGATAAATGCCGCACAAGAGTGAGAACAACGTCGACTTTCCGGCTCCGTTCGGGCCGATGATACAGCGCAGTTCTCCACGCGGAACGTTGATGCTCACGTCGTTGGTGGCGACGACGCCATCGAACCGCTTGGCCAACTCCTCGGTGCGTAGGATCGGTTCGCTCACTGGACCTCTCCCTTGCGTTGGCCACGGAGGGTCCGCAGGTGCCTCGGCAGGTCCCGCGCCAGCGTCACGACAATGCCGCTCGGAAAGAACAGCATCACAGCGACAAGAAGCGCCCCGATTATGATCAGGGCGTATTGGTAGCCCTCCGAGGAGAGGGTGTAGTTGAGCCAGTTGAGCGCGCACGTCGACAACAGAACGGCGAGCAGGCTTTCGCGCCCCCCTACCGCGACCCAGACTACCGGCAGCGAGGCCTGGACCAGGCCTACTTGTGACGGAGTGATGTAGTTCCCCCACTGGACGTAAAAGAGACCCGAAATGCCGGCGAGAACTGCGGCGAGCACGAAGACAACTAACTGTCGGGCGCGGATGTCATACCCCAGCAGCTCCGTTCTGATCGCGTCCTCGCGGATCGCCAACATCACCTTGCCGTGGCGGGAATTCACCAGGAGTCGCAGACCCAGATAGGTCGCGATAACGACAATCAAAACGTAATAATAAAAGCCATACCCCATCACCACGTAGCTGCCGAGCTGGAACGCCGGGATACCGGTCATGCCGTTGTAGCCGCCGAGCTGCACTGACCCGACACGCCACTGGTATCCGGCGGTCTGGCCCAGAAACGTTTCGAGCAGCAACGTGAGAACGAGGGTGAGGATCGGCACGATCCAGTTCTGGACGCGACCGTAAAACACGAAATACCCAAATATTGTCGCGACCAACCCACACACCGCGAGCCCGCAAAGCGACCCAATGATCGGGCCGGTGGCATCGCCGACCATGTTGCCCGCAACGATGCCGTAGATGTAGCCGGCGATCCCGAAATACGCGACCTGACCGAAGCTCAAGATGCCGCAATAGCCCCACAATAGACCAAGCCCGAGCGCAATCGGCACATTGAGCAGGTAGTACGCGCCGTTCGTAGCTTCGAACTCGGTCAGCCAAAGCGGATTGACAAACAACAGCGCGCAGACGGCGGCGAACGCCGCCCAGAACCAACGCGAGCGCCCAATGTCCTCGGGGCCGGCAATGAGGTTCACTAGGTGTTGCAAGGCCGCCATGTCTCAGGCGAACCGATTACGCCGGTCGACCTGACGCTGGATGACCGCAGAGATCCCGTCGGGCATCAAGCGAATGATGATGAGCGCCGCGAGCAACAGCGCGACCGTGCCGACGAAAGCGCCGAATACAAAACCGATCGGAGTCTTTACCAACGAGAGGAGCACGCTGCTACCAAGCGCGCCGGTAATGACGTTGGTGGCGCCACCGACTACAACCGTGATAAAGGCCGGCGCCACGAATTGCTGCCCCATGAACGGAGCGATCGACACCGTCGGCGCGAACAGCGCGCCGGAGAAACCGGCGAGACCGGCGCCGAGACTGAAGGTGAGCATGTAGATGCGTTCGGTATTCACGCCGAGCGCTCTCGCCATGGCCGCATTTTGCATCGCGGCACGCGCCTGCAGCCCGAATGTAGTGCGGTTGTAGAGCGACCAGAGAGCCGCGATCAACCCGAACGACAGGGCGATGACAGTGAGCCAGTAGACCGAGAACGAATATTGCCCGAGGCCGACCGAGCCGCCGGGTATCGGGATTGCCGGCAGGAATGGTCCGAAGACCATCAGCGCGCCTTGGCTCAATATCAGGCTAATTCCCCAGGTGACGACGAGTGCGCCGAGTTCGCGGCCATAGAATCGTCGGACGATCGTTCGTTCGAGGGCCGCCCCGAATAAGCCGACCACGAGAAACGCGAGAATGGCGCAAAGCCAAAAAGGAACGCCCCGATGCCACGCAATGCTCGCGGTGTAAGCCCCCATCATCATGAGCTCGCCGTGCGCGAGATTGATGATGTTCATCATGCCGAGGATGACAATCAGGCCCAGTGCAGACAGCAGCAGAAATGCACCATTGGTGGCGAATTGATAAATGATGCTGACGCCGGTAGCGAAACTGTCCATGCGCGAGGATTTTCACTCCTGCCCGTTCGACCGATGCGGGTCGGGCAGCCGTGCGGTGCCCGACCGCGAGCTGAGAGCGCCGCCCTCTGGCTCTGCTTACGCCTTCTTCAAGAACATCTTGAAGTACGGATCTTCATCGGGAGTGTACTGCTTGTACTCGGGGTGCCGAACAAGGTTGACGCCGAGCCGCTGCAGCCACCAGGCCTGGATGCTCGGCCAGTCGCGCACGAACTTGACATCGTGATTTTCGTCGCAGACGGCCAGCCGGATGTAGTGGGCGCAGTGATGCGTCCCGGGTTCGAGGAAGACGGAGCCTTCCGGCGCCTCGATGCTCCAACCTAGCTCCAGCGCCTTTTTCATCTTCTCTTGGTCCGTCGTCCCCGCGATGCGCGCCGCTTTGGCGTAAAGATGGATCGTGAAGTAGGTGTTTTGCGCCATCTCGCCTATGTACTGATCTTCCGGGAACATGGTCATCCAGCGCTTGACGAAGGCCCGGTTCCGCGCCGATGGAACCTCAAGTTGGTACTGGATGGCGTTGTGCATATTTGCGAGTGACGGCGGCTTGAAGCGCTTGTGCTCGTACCCTTGCGCCATGTTCACCGTCGAAGCCATCGGGAACTTCAATCCGGCGGCAGCCGCCTGCGGGTAGTAGTTCTGCTGGTTTTGCCCGACGAGCAGCGTCATCACCCAGTCTGGCTTGGCCTGCTGGACCCGCGCGATGACCTGGCTGAATTCCGACACCGACAGCGGTATGAACTCTTCGCCGATGATCTGGCCGCCGACAAGCGGAGCGAACGCCTTTGTCCATGCCGCGGTCAACTGCCCGAAATTATAGTCTGCGGCCAGGGTGTAGCCGCGCGGGCCGAACTTCTCGACCATGTACTGGACAACCGGAATGACCTGCTGCTCGCAGACCGGTCCGGTACAGAAGGTGTTGGCGTCCGCGACTCCGCCTTCGTACTGGTTCGTGTAGAAATACAATTGCTTGAACTGGTCCACGATGGGTCGAATCGCCTCGCGCTCGGCGGAGGCGAAGCCGGCCACTAGCACGTCCACTTTGTCCTGCTGAATAAGCCGGCGCGCGAGCTGTTGCCACAGGGCGTTGTTACTCTGCCCGTCAACGGAGACCAGGCTGACCTCGCGACCGAGGATACCCTTGTCGCCGGAATCCACGAAGACGTCGCCGTCCTCGTCGAACACCACCTCGGTCGTGCTCTTCTCACCGCCGTCGTTCACCACGTCGAGGCCGACCCCTTCCTTGCTGATTGTTGGCGGCTTCTTGGCGACGTTGCCGATCGCGCCGAGTCCGCCCGCGCCGATGTCGGGACCGCCCTTGAGCGTCTTGCCTTCGTTGATCTCTTTGACGGCAAGTTGCGCGGCGTGAAGCTTCTGAATGCCGTAGACCGAAAGGTTGCCGGATTCGTCCTCGATGAATCCGATCTTCACCGGCGAACTGCCTTGCGCCTGAACCGACCGCGTGTACTCGAACCCTCGCAGATAGGTCGCCCCCAATCCGGGTGCCGCGAGGCCCGCGCCGGCGGCGCCCATCAATTTCAGGGCGTTTCGCCGATCCGTTCCGGCTCCCGACGGCGCATCCGCCGACTTCGACAGGGGATCGCTGCCAAGTGCCTGGCTACTCTTCGATTGATCGCTCATTGCTGTTCCCTCTTTTTTGACGGGTCGTACGCGCTCACGCCTCGCGCGCTTTCTTAAGTCCCTGACGTGCGTCGGCGGCTAACTGCACGGCGTACTCCTCGATGGTGAGCCTTCGGCGCATGCTTTCCTTACGCAGCACACGGAAGGCCTCCTCGTCGTCTATGCCGCGGTCGCGCATCAACTCGACGATGGCGCGGGTAACGAACCGCCTGCTGCGATGTCGTCCGTCGAGCAGATTCATCTTCACCGTCAGTTCGCGGCGACGGCGATGCTCGTTGGTCGCGAAGAACAGCGCCGAATAGACACCGGTCGCGCGCAGCGGCTTGTAAAGCACCGCCGACGGCTCAAGCTCGAATGCGCGCTGCAAACGGCCTGGAGCCTCCAGCCCGACGATAGCGATCACCGGCACCGCTACGCGCTCGGTCGCGAGCGCGAGCGCCACCGCTTCCGCCATGTCGGTATCGAAAACCAGCAGGTCCGCTTCGTTGACTGCATCGCGGATCCCTGCAGCATCCGACGGATCGGCGACGTTGACTTTCAGACCAAGTCTCGCGAGCGTGTCGGTCAGCACCGCGCGGTTGCGGTCCTGGCCGTGGACCACCAGGGCACGAACCCCGCGGAAATTCTGGATGAGGTGACGCGTCATTTGACCACCCTCAAACCGGGCGGCCGAATGCCCATAGGGCTCTTGAACTCCTGCCAGACCAAATAAGGATCGGGCCGCACCGGCCGAGCAGCTTCGCAAATGATGTCGAACCTGCCCGACGCGTTTGACACGCCGATCCGCGGCGTGAGGTAGCAATGTCGGTTGTCGCGGTCGACATGAACCTCGCCTTGCGGTGCTTCCATGGCGACGTGCGGGAGCGCCGCGCGCACGGCGAATGGATCGGCGCAGCGGGCGCGCCTTACGGCACGAGCCAGGAGATGCACCGCGAGGTATGAAGATTCGGCGTCGGCTGAGGTCGGTCCGGCATCGGGAAAATGCCGCCGATAGGACGCGACGAACGCTTTGTTGCTCGCCGTGTCGATGCTTTCGAAATAGACGCTGGAGCTCACATGCCCGGCGCAGGCCGCTGGGCCGATCTCGACGAGCTCGGGTTCCGCCAAGCTGCAGCTCGCGACTGGAAAGATGCGGGGCTGATCGATGCCGCGCGCTTCGGCGGCGCGGCGAAATGCTCTAAAGAAGGCGTAAGCCGAGACGCCGATGAGCGTGTTGAAAACAAAGCTGGGGCGCGCATCGATTATCTGCTCGATGATCGCCCCAAAATCGAGCTCGCCGACGGGGAAATATCGCTCGGCGAGGACCACTCCGCCCGCACCATAGACGGCCTCTCGCATGATCTTGTTGTTTTCCCATGCCCAAATGTAATTCGATCCGACGCAGTAGGCGCGTGTCCCGCAGTTTTGCAAAAGATGGTCCGCGAGGGGGACAATGTGTTGATTTGGTGCAGCGCCCGTGTAGATGACGTGCTCGCTACTTTCGAAGCCTTCGTAGTGGGACGGATACCAAAGCAATCCATCGTACTTCTCGAAATAAGGCAGCACCTCCTTACGACTCGACGACGTATAACAGCCGACGACGTGGACGAGCCGATCCCGCGTCAGCATCCGACACGCTAAGTCGGCATAGTTCGCGTTGCGTCCATCCGGATTGGCTTCGAGCGGGTCGAGAGTGAATGGGAACGAGAGGTCAGCGTTTATTTCGTCGATCGCAAGCATCGAGCCGTTGCGCATTGCACGGCCAATGGTCGCGTAGGGCCCGGTCGTGGAGAACAACAAGCCCATGCGGATAGCATTGCGCTCGCTCACGGTAGTTGCCCGTCAATAAAAAAGCCCGCCGGCTCTCGCCGCGGGCTTCGTTGCCATTCCCGGACTTGAGATTATACGATCTAGAGGAACACGTCCCCTTGCGGGCACGCCAAGCTACGTTGCTGTAGCACTAACACTCCCGCTCAGGCGTGAGGGTGTCAAGCCCCGTATTTAGGCATGAATTGGGCAAAGTCGCGCCACTCGACCAGTTCCTAATGCGTCCTTCGAACTTTGCCTCCCCCGTGTCTTTTTTCGACGGCGAAGATGCGTTCGACGGCTTTGTATGCGCGAGCACCAAACGAAGCGAATACTTTGTATTCGGCAGCGCGAACGCGGCGCTAGCCTCCTTAGAATTTCCGACAGGGTCGTCATAAACGTAGATGATCGAGACATTCAGAGTTTGCACAAACCGCTTCAAACGCGCCGCACTAACCCGATTCAATCCCCTTCTTCACCTGTTGGAAACGTTACGCCGACAACCTCACCCAAAGCCTCTTAGGAAATGCCAAGGTCCATCGCCGAATTTTGATGCGCCGGCCAATCTCGCCATAACCGAAATCCCTCGCGCCGTAGACAACGTTTCGCAGTCTCAACTGTCTTCGGAACACTGCTAACCCGATGTCGGGCGGCTAGACCTCGCCTCAGTTCGATGAACGGCGTGTTCAGGCTTTCGGCCACCTCTCAGTTGGCAAGCCTGCCAGCGTGGACGTTCACGCCGGCGAGAAGATTTGATCCTCGATCGGCGCGCGTTCCTTTGATGCGAGAGCAAGAACAAACGGCAACGTCGCGTTGTTGAGCGCATAGCTAGACGTTACTGGAACGACACCAGGCATATTGGTGACGCAGTGGTGGATGATACCGTCCAAGACATGGGTCGGTGCCTTATGGGTTGTCGGCCTGGGGGATCTCGAAGTGACAAGGGGCTGCGGCACACGCCGACTCTCCTTGTGGCTCAAATTCCAGTTCGCCATTGACGGTACGGCCTGCAAATTCCCTATTCCGCAGAACAGGGGGGTATGGTGATAGCGGGGAAGGTCCGCCTCACTAACCGCAGATAACTTCACCACTATTGCCAATTTCGTCCTGCGCCCCAAACAGGCCGGCGAAGCCGGATAAATCGAGTTGGGCCGCATTTTCTTCGATGGATTTCCCGACTATTCGAGCGGCCTCCGTGGCCATATGTCGAGGCAACTTTTCTTGGCCATCGTTTCCCCATAGTAGCTCAGAGGTCATTTCGAGGAGCGGCTTGGCTTGAATTTTAAATCCGCTGGCGGCCAAAACATCATCGAGCGGCGGAAGTTGTTTCGAGTATCGTTGTTCATCCTCCTTAGTTAAGCGCTTTTGATGCCGATGATCGTATTTGAAGCGCAGCTTGCGACGCGCCCGTTGCATAAATCTGGAGAACTCGGACCTAAGCGCCTGAGGTATTTTTTCAATCGGAAAAGTATCATCGTTGATCCACAGACGGAGCCGCAGTTCTGCGACTCTGCGAATGTTTCTAGCCTTCAACGTCAAAATGCTCACGGCCCAACGAAAGTCCTCTTCGGTAAAGCGCCAGACAGGGTGGCGACCACGCCCTCGGCCGCTTGCCCTGCGTGGGGCAATCAAGCGCTCGTCGACCCAATCACGCACCATACGGTCCGTAACCGGCCGGACCCCCAATCGAGTTGCGACGTCATTCAGCGCGCGAATAAATTCCTCGGTCTCGGTCGTCATCGGCTCGGCCAAGTTACAACTCCCACCCAAATTGTATGCCGAATCGATCTGGAGTCGGAATCCATAGAGGCCTCATTGCGAGGTCTCTACAATGGCTCGCTACCGGTCTAAGGGCCCCCGTAAGACGAAATCTCAACGTCGCGGCCGCCCGAAAGTCTTGGGCTCTCGAACATCAAGAAGGCGTCCGAAGCGCCGCCCAACGGCGTCAACGCCTGAGTTGGAAAAGGCCCTGCGCTTCGTGCGAGGGGGCAACAGCCAGCGGCTCGCAGCACGCAGCGCAGGTGTGTCAGTCGGGGCTCTGCGCCGTTTCATCCGAGAAAACCGGCTCGCGAAATTTAAAGGCCAACGCTGGCATTTCACCGACCGGCGCCGAAGACAAATCGTCGCGATTACAAGGCTTGGTGAAAAGGAATTTGTCGTTCGCGGCTTCGAACCTGCGTCTTGGGCCATGTCCCATCGAAACGCCGTAAAGGAGTTTCTTGAGACCTCAGACGTTTCATTGCTGGCACCATTCGAGGACGTCTCGATTCCAGACGAGCGCGGCAAAAAGTTCGTCTTAGAAACACGACCAAACGTTCTTTTTCGTCGCGCTGCCGCCGGCGGCGAGCCTTACGAACAAATCTATCGCTTGGTCACATAGCGGAGGGCACGAACCTCATGGATACGGATTTTCGACGCGAACGCCGAAAGCAGCGTCGCTACGAACAGATCGACACCGACAAGCCGCGGTGTCCAGACTGCCCGGAAACGGACTGGCGGTGCTTTACGGCAACCTCCATGCCGCGCTGCGCCAACTGCGCAATCAAGGCACGGAGGCCTGGGAACAATGCTGCGAAAAGCCGGTGCTTAAGGGAATTGGGCAGTGACAATCCGTGCTGCGCGATGTGCGGCGAAAGCGATTGGCGCTGCATCGAGCTTCACCACATCGCGGGCCGCAGGCACGATCGGCTGACTGTGCTGATTTGCGCCAATGATCATCTTCGTGTGAGCGACGATCAGAAGGACCATCCGTCCATGAGCCTAGACATTGACCCATTTATTGCGCGGTTAAGCAGCTTTCTTCGCGGCCTAGCGGACGCGCTGTTCGCGATCGCTGAGCGGCTCATCAAATTTGCCGATGAGCTCCTTGGTCATGGTTAGGCTGAACCGCGACGCACCAGGAGAGACGCGTCATGACCTTACCACCATTTGACGAGTGCAAAGCAGATCACCTGGCGATCTCAGTTCGGGCTTACGCTGAAACTCGGGCTGTGTGCACTGGGCGCTTCCCTCGGGAAATGGATGAGCTTGAGGCTGCGGTATCCCCAAAACCGTCCAACTGGACCCTAATTTCCGACACCGAAACCACCACCGATCCAAGTCAAGCCTTGCGAGTTGGAGCCTACCAAGTGCGCAAGTCGGGGGCTTTGGTTGAGTCGGGTCTCTTTTATGCTCACAACGAGCTAACGATCCGGGAATCCAGGACGGTCAAGGCGTTTGCGAAGAAGCGGGAACTAAGGTTGATCGCACTCGACGTGTTTATTGATGAGGTCCTTTATCCAATAGGGTACGAACTACGGGCAACCATCGTTGGTTTCAACCTTCCGTTCGACATTGCGCGCGTGGCGTTTCGGTTTGCTTCGGCACGCCGTAGGATGCGCGGTGGTTTTAGCTTTCGGCTATCGAGGGACAAGCGCAAGCCTCCAATTCAAGTCAAGCACTTGTCGCAACGTGCGTCGCTAATCCGGTTTGCTGCGCCATACCGACAACCTCGCGCGCGCAGTGCTCGCAAGCGCGGGACCGTCGGGTACGTCGCGGCTTCTTCGTCGATGTTCATACTCTCGCTGCGGCCCTATTTTCGAGATCGTTCAGTCTGCAGAAATTGGCTGAGTTCTTAGGCGTCAATCACCAAAAGCTTTCAACAGACGAGCATGGCGGGCGAATCAGTGATGAGTATTTGGAATATGCCGTTCGCGACGTAGCAACGACTTGGGAGTGCTACGAAGAGCTGGTTCGTCGGTACGACAAGCTTCAGCTACACGATACGCACCCTCCACAGATCTACAGCGAAGCCAGCATCGGCAAGGCCTACTTGAAGGGAATGGGTGTCAAACCTCTTGAGGAGGTCCAGCATTTGCCGGCAACGATTATAGCCAACATGCTGGGTAGCTATTACGGCGGTCGCTCAGAAGTAAGAATTCGTCGCGAGCTGCGTCAAGTCGTGCTTTGCGATTTCACATCGATGTATCCCACGGTTTGTACCTTGATGGGGCTCTGGCGCTATGTCATCGCCGAGGGCATGTCATGGCGAGAAAAAGCTGACGGCTCTTGTTCGCATCGAGCCGAATGGTGATGTTCTTCCAGTCCGCGCTCCGTACTGCGAGGAGGCACAAGCGACCATTGGCTGCAATTGTCTCAACGCGGATCAGCCAATGTGGTTCACCGCCGCCGAGTGCGTCGCGTCAAAGCTCCTTACCGGGAGCTGCCCAAAAATTGTCGAGGCCGTAATTTTCGAACCTGGGAAGGCACAGTCGGGTCTAAGACCTGTAACGATCGCCGGACACAAGATCGACCCGGTAGACGACGACTTCTACAAGGCGCTCATCGAAGCGCGCGACGACGTGAAACGAAAGCGTGACGGCGCGAGTGGACACGCAAAGGATGCTCTCGATGCGGAGCAGAAAGCGATTAAGATAATCGCTAACGGCACCAGCTACGGCATCTTCATGGAAGTCAACGTCAAGGACCGAGCGGTGTGCTTTAGGGTGCGTTTGTAAGCCTCATCCGTCGCTTTTTCGTCGGCCTTCTTGCGTTCTTCCTCAGCCTTTTGCCGTGAGGATTCGGGGAACGGTTGTGCATGCAAGGCCGGGGTCAGCAAAGCCGCAATGAGAAGCGCCACGACAAATGATGTTGCTAGGTGACGCATGTTCGGGGCGACTTGGCGCCTCGACCTTGCCCCATGGGCGTGTCGCTTTGGCCGAGTGGTCTGAATAACGCACAAAGAACTCGCCCGCCGCCGACAGCGCTCGACTCGCGCACGCGCCTGTATCGACAGGAAAGGTGACCGAATGTTGTCGGTGCTGCAGAATTTGGCGATCGTTGTCGATGGCCCGGTAGCTCGATGCGCTCGACCGGCGCCGGCACCATCGCCGCCGCACCGGCCGGCCGAAGCCGGCATCAGCAGCGGCGCCGATCGCCCGAGCTCCATCGTCAACTCGAATCTGCGAACAACAATTCCGCTAAAACGAAACGTCGACGTCGGCCAGCAGCCGCAGCGCCGCCCAGCC
>Ga0187783_10002597_pt1 | contig 13377 bp, 9 predicted proteins | sample 1015_SJ02_MP02_2_FD_132471 | JGI IMG/M metagenome (GOLD analysis project Ga0187783, IMG submission 132471) | Tropical peat soil microbial communities from peatlands in Department of Meta, Colombia - 1015_SJ02_MP02_20_MG | ecosystem: Environmental > Terrestrial > Soil > Wetlands > Peat | place...
CTGCCGTAAAGGCGCCCGGATTTGGCGACCGCCGCAAGGCCATGCTGGAAGATATCGCCACGCTGACCGGCGGAAAGGCCATCACCGAGGACCTGGGGATCAAACTCGAGAACGTGAAGATGGAGGACCTTGGCCGAGCGAAGAAAATCACGATCGACAAGGACAACACGACGATCGTGGAAGGTTCGGGCAAGCCATCCGAAATCGAGGGCCGCGTGAAGCAGATTCGCGCGCAGATCGAAGAGACCACCTCGGATTACGACAGGGAAAAGCTGCAAGAGCGTCTCGCGAAACTCGTCGGCGGCGTCGCCGTGATCAAGGTCGGCGCGGCCACCGAAACCGAGCTGAAGGAAAAGAAGGCTCGTGTCGAAGACGCTATGCATGCAACCCGCGCTGCGGTCGAGGAAGGCATCGTTCCCGGCGGCGGCGTGGCGCTCGTTCGCTGCATCACTCCGCTCGAGAAGCTCAAGCTCCACGATGACGAAGCCATCGGCGTCAACATTGTGAAGCGCGCTCTCGAAGAACCAATGCGTCAGATCGCCTACAACGCGGGCCACGAAGGCGCGGTCGTAGTCGGACGCGTCCGTGACTCGAAGGACGAGAACTACGGCTTCAATGCGGATACCGGGGAGTTCACGGACCTCGTCAAGGCCGGCGTTATCGATCCTGCGAAGGTGACGCGGCTCGCGCTCCAGAACGCTGCTTCGATCGCTGCCCTGATGCTCACGACGGAAGCCCTCGTCGCGGACATCAAGGAAGATGAGAAGAAGGCGGTCGGAGGCGCGCCGGGAGCCGGCGGCATGGGCGGGATGTACTAATTCGCCCGTAAACCAAAACCCATCATAGCGTTACGGGGCGCCACGGCCAGAAAGGCCGCGGCGCCCTTTTCGTTGGTATGATTGCGAGGACGCATAAGATTCGATATGTTGCAGGTATCGGGGGCCCGAAGATGAACGCGCAAGATTTCTCATTCTCCACGGTCGAAGAGGCAGTTGAAGAAATTCGCCAGGGCCGCATGATCGTTCTCGTTGACGACGAAGATCGCGAGAACGAGGGCGATCTCACGATGGCGGCCGAGAAGGTGACGCCCGAAGCCATTAATTTCATGGCGAAGTTCGGGCGCGGGCTGATTTGTCTCGCGCTGACCGAGGAGCGATGCGATGCGCTTCATCTCACTCCCATCACGCCGCGCAACACGTCGCTGTTCGGCACGCCGTTCTGCGAGCCAATTGACGCGCGCATTGGCACAACCACCGGAACGAGCGCTTCAGATCGCGCGACGACGATTCTGACGGCTACCGATCCCAACACGCGCCCCGAAGATCTCGCGCGGCCGGGACACGTTTACACGCTTCGTGCCCGGCGAGGTGGCGTTCTCGTTCGAGCCGGCCAAACAGAAGCGTCGGTCGATCTCGCGCGAATCGCAGGGCTCGACCATTCGGCCGTGATTTGCGAGGTGATGAATGACGACGGGACGATGGCGCGTACGCCGGAACTGCGCGAATTCTGCCGAGAGCACGGCTTGAGATTGCTTACAATCGCGGATCTCATCCGCTACCGGATGCAGCACGAGCGTTACGTGAGGCGCATTGCCGAATCTGTGCTGCCGACGCGCTACGGAGATTTTCGTATGATTGCGTACGCGAGCGACGTGGATGGTGAAGTGCACGTCGCGCTGGTGCGAGGTAACGTCGCCGGGGACCCGCCGGCGCTCGTCCGCGTGCACTCGCACTGTCTGACCGGCGATGTCTTAGGCTCTACGCTGTGCGACTGCAACGACCTGATCGACCGCTCTCTCGATGCCATTGCGCGCGCGGGCCGCGGCGTTTTCGTCTACCTTCATCACACAGGCCGCGGATTCCGGATTGATGCAGTTGCGGGAGAGGGCGCCGAATTGGCGAAGATTCTCGTTCACAATCGCGGTGAAATCGATCGCGATCTCAACCGCCAGCGCTTGCTTCAGAGGGAAAGCGGAATCGGCGCGCAGATTCTGATCGATCTCGGATTGCGACGCATCCGCGTGCTGACAAATCATCCGAAGAAGGTTGTTGCGCTCGACGGGTACGGACTGGAAATTGTCGAGCAGGTGCCGCTTGCAATTGCCAAGGCGAAGCAGACTCACCAGGCGCTGTAAGCGGATTCGACTCGAATTGGAATGGATCCCCGCAGCTTTCAGCAGCTGTTCGCTCACTTGGGCGACGGATTGACGACAACGTAAGGCCGAATTTTTTCAAGGCGCTGCTTTGTGATCCCGCGAATTGCCAGCAGATCTTCGACTCGCCTGAAGGGGCCGCTCTTCTCCCGAAATTGGACGATAGCGTTCGCGATGCTGGGGCCGACCGCGGGCAATTGCTCGAGCTGTTGAATTGTCGCCGAATTCAGATCGAGAGGATGGTCAGGCGGGCGTTTCTGCCCGGCGGCAGTGAGAGCAAGGATCGCAACCGCCATGGCAAGAAATGTGAGCGCGATGCGATTGGCGTCGAATCGCGGCAATCCGCACATGAGAAGCCCGCTCATCCGCTAAATCTCGCGGCCACTCGCGTCGTATTGAGTGACTTCTCCAAAAAGGCCGGCCTGCTCCACAATCTGATCCCGGTCGCCGACGATCGCGATTTGCGCGTCCGGAGAATCGAAGTGACGTCGCGCGGCTAACAGAACATCATCGGCCGTGAGCGCGCGGATGCGCTCGCGGTATGTCTCTAGATAATCCGGCGGCAGATCGTGGAGACGGACCGTCGAAAGCTGCGCCATCATTCCGTCCTGAGTCGCGATGCCGAGCGAGAAAACTCCTGCCAAATAATTTCGCGCGTTATTCAGTTCGTCTTCGCTCACGCGCGAAGACCGAATGCGATCGAGCTCATAGAAAATTTCGGTCAACGTTGCGGCGACAACATCGTTTCGAACGGCGGCGTGAATCGTGAAGTAGCCATGCTGCTTCAAGGCACTGAGGGCGCTTCGTGGACTGTACGTGTAGCCTTTTTGTTCTCGGATGTTCATCACCAGCCGCGAATTGAATGCTCCGCCAAAAATCGAATTCGCAAGAACGGTGCGGTACCAATCAGGATGTAGCCGGGTGATGGCCCGATTCCCCACAAGCACTTCGGTCTGCACGGTACCGGGCAAATGAACCAGATGCACGTGACGCCCCTGATGGTCGGGGAGCGTTGGGTCGGCTACTTTTTGCGGGGTTGGGCCGCTCCAATCCGAGAATATTCGATCGATCGATTCGGATATTTCCGCAGTTTTGAAATCCCCGACGATTATGAGGAGCGCGTTCGCGGGCGAGTAATAGTCGCTGTAGTAAGCCAGTAAATTTTCGCGGCGGTAGCTGCCAACTTGGGCCTCGGTCGGCGCGATTGTCGCGTAGGGATGCGCGCCAAACAATGCGCGGCGCAGACGCTCGTTTGCGAGAAATGCGGGCGTGGTGCGATCGAGCCGCAATTCCTCGATTTTTTGGCGGCGGATTCGCTCGAATTCGTCCTGTGGGAAGGATGCGTTGCGCGCTAGATCGGAGAGCAACTCGAGGAGGCCGATGGCGAATTCAGAGAGGCCGGAAAGGGAAATCGCGCTCGTGTCGGCGCCGGCGGCCGTGCCGAGGTCCGCGCCCATGCTGCGGAGTTCTTCATCGATCGTGCGGCGGGTGCGTGTTGCAGTCCCGGTGCGCAGCACCGCTGCCGTCAATTCCGCTACTCCCGGCGAGTGTAGCGCCGTCACTGCATTTCCGCTGCGGATGAAAAGTTCGATCGCAATTTTCGGAAACGCGTGCGATTCGACAAGCGCGACTTCAAGGCCATTCGGTAGAACGCGAATGGTGCGCGGCGGCCAAGCGACGGGCCGCTCAGGCGCGAGGGCTGGCGGGGCCGTAAATGGCGTCGAGGAGGGAGTTGAAACCGGAGAGCTCATCGTGACCCACCGTTGCCGACCGGCGTTCGAATTAGAATCGAGCGCCGCCCCGGAACGAGGAACTTGATCGCTGCATCGCGGACCTGCGCGGGCGTCACTCGAAGAAAATCGCCCAGCACTGAGTTGACTCGCCGCGGATCGTCGTCGAATAACGCGAAACACGCGAGGCAATGCATCAAACCGAATCTCGGTATGGATGCACCCATACCGCCTTCCAGCATCGAAATGTAATCGGAGCGGAATTTCACGCACACCTGCTCGAGTTCGGTGTCGCTGATCCCCTTATTCTGGACCTCGTCAATGACCTCGTCGTATGCCGCGATCGTTTGGTCCGCCGAGTGTTCCGGCTTGTGGTAGATCACCGTCGTCGTGAGAGTCGGGCCGTTGTAATCGAAAAGATCGCCGACGGGATAGTTGATTCCACCGCTTATCTCTATGGCGATCTGACGTTCCGCGATGAGGCGGCGGAAGAGGCGACCCGCACGCCCGCCGTGGAGAACGCGATCGAGAATTCCCGCCGCCGCCCACTCTTCCGTACCCCGTCTTGGAGCGCGGTAGCCAATCGCAAGCGCTGGAATTTGCGCGAATTTTTCCGGCACCTCGCCACGCCGCTCTTCCGTTTGCGGGGGTTCACTGGCATCGACGGAAGGACGTAACGGCTGTGCGGGAATGTCTTCGAAATAACGCTTGGCGAGAGCGAAACCCGTCGAAGGCTCGACATCACCAATCATTAGGAGGACGGCGTTGTTCGGCGCGTAGTAAGTGCGATAAAAATTTTGGACATCATCGAGCGTCGCCGCGTCCAGATCGACGAAATCGCCGTAAAAATTGTGGGCGTTGGGCCAATTTCGAAAGGCAACCGGCGGCAAATCGAGCCACGGAAAGCCGCCATACGGCTGATTCAGCACATTGACCCGCACCTCTTCTTTCACGACGTCCCGCTGATTGCGGAGATTCTCCTCGTCCACCTTCAGCGCGCCCATTCGATCTGCTTCGAGCCACAGCACGCGTTCGAGCGCGTTAGAAGGAATCGCCTCATAGTAATTCGTGACGTCGTAGCCGGTCGTGCCATTCAACATGCCGCCAGACGAATTGATGAGCTTGATGTGCTCCATTTTCGGGGCGTGCTGGGATCCTTGAAACATCATGTGCTCGAAGAGATGGGCGAAGCCGCTGCGGCCGCGAGGCTCCAGGCGGTATCCTATCTGGTAATAAACTCCGACCGTTGCAACTGGCGCGGATCGATCGGGCGAAATGACGACTCGCAGACCGTTTGCAAGCTTCGTGCTCTCAACAGGAATGTTCAGCGCACTCAAACGCGTCCTCCTCGGGAACGTCTCCACGCATGCTGGATTTTGGATTTTGTCAGTTCTGGATTCGCCGATAACACCCGCGCGCCGAGCATCGAGAGTGCAAAATAGGCAACCTCAAACTCATGTGGCAAGTTGCGAAGCGCCCGGCGGTGGTGCGCAATGGTCTCATAGTCGCCGCGCGAGAGCGGGCCGGTCCACGCAAGCCGCGGCCCGAGCCGTTCAAAATTCGCCAGCATCTGGCGCATCAAGGGCAGTAATGAACGGTTCGATTGCCGCCGCGTGAATCCGAGTCGCATCAATATCAATGTTGCAGCCTCGACAAGCGCCAGCGCATGGCCAGCTACGAGCGCGCCTGCAGCGTGGTATGCAGGCTTGTCGCTCCCCTTCAATTTCAGCGGCACGGCGCCCAACGCGCGAGCAATCCTGCGGGCGACACGCAGAGCAGCTCGATCCCCTTCGATCGCGAATACGATGCCATCAAGATCGGGCGACGTACGGCCGCTAAACGTCTGCAGAGGGTGCAGCGACCCGACGGAGGCGCCCCGGAGCGCGAGCGGAGCGAGCACTTTGCTATCGAGCGCCCCACTCGTGTGCAGAACGACTTTTTTCCGCCATTCCTCGCCGCCCAGCTTCGCGAGCTCAGCGGCAACGAGTTCGATCGCACGATCCGGCGTCGCGATCAAAATAATGTCGTCACTCAATATCTGGCGCGTTGGGGCCCCGTACGGCGTTCCCGCGCCAATTTTTCGCACCGCCGTGCGCGCGGATGCCCTCGAACGAGTCACGACCGCACCAATTCGCCAGCCGAGGCGGTGCAAACGATGCGCCAGTCCGCGGCCCACGCGTCCGGCTCCGACGATTGCGATTGTGGATGCCAAGCTGTCCGTCCGTGGGAGATTCGCTGGAAATGCTAGAATAGCTTGTTTGATTCATTTGCGGGCATAAAACTCTCTTGCATATTTTCCTCACAATTCTACTGGGAATTATCGCGGGATTGTGGGCGATCCAATCCGTTCGGGCTTTTCGAGGAATGCGGAAACTACCGCGCATCGAAAATTTCGAGCCGTTGCGGACAATCGATTGTCCTAAAGTTTCAATCATTTTCGGGGCGCTCGATGAGGCGGAGCGGCTGCCATCGTCGCTGCCGACGATGCTGTCGCTCGACTACCCCGATTACGAAGTCATCGCTGTGGACGACCGATCCACCGACGAGACCGGACGAATTCTCGACGAATTTGCGGCTCGGAATTCGCGGCTGAAGGTGGCCCATGTGACCGAACTTCCGCCCGGCTGGCTTGGAAAGCCACACGCGTTGCATACCGGATCGAGAATTGCGTCAGGCTCATGGCTCGTGTTCACCGACGCCGACGTACATTTCGCGCCGGACTCGCTTCGGCGAATCATCGCCGCCGCCATCGAGCAAAATCTCGATCACCTTGCCCTCATGACGAAAATGATCATGGTCGGTTTCTGGGAGCACGTGGTGATGACCTTCTTCGGCCTCGGCTTCGCGTTGGGTGAGGAAGCCTGGCGCACGAGCGATCCCCGCTCGTCTCGTTATATCGGCATCGGAGCGTTCCAGTTGATACGGCGGAGTGCGTATGACGCGTTCAACGGCCACCGTGGGATGCCCATGGAAGTTCTCGAAGACATGAAACTATCGAAACTCACCAAGCGCGCAGGCTTTCGCTCGCAGGTCGGCTATGCGCCAAAGCACGTCAGCGTGCGATGGCAAGCCGGCCTTGGCAATCTCGTTCGCGGTGCCTCGAAAACTTTTTTTGCGGCGGCGAGCTACAACCTTGGAATGCTCGGTGGGCAAATTCTCGGGCTTCTGATGCTCAGCGTCTTTCCCTGGGTGGTGTTGCCCTTCGTTCACGGTTACGCGCGGCTTTTCGCGGCGGTTGCGGTGATCATTTCTTTCGCATGCCACGCGGCCGTATCGGTGAGCGCGGGCGCGTCGCCGCTGTACGGACTCACCCATCCGATCGGCGCGCTGATTTTCTGCTGGATGCTGGCGCGTTCGGCGTTTTTGACGCTCTGGCACGGCGGCGTATCGTGGCGTGGGACGTTTTATCCGCTCGCCGAACTACGCCGCGGACTTGTTTGACGAGCCGTGCTGCGCTAAGGCGATTTCGCCGGCTCGGCTGGTGGAGCGAACAGCTCCCCGAGATCGCGTTGGCGGAGCGACCGAATCCGATCTCTCAACGACGCTGCGCGCTCGAACTCGAATTTCTTCGCCGCTTCGCGCATCTGCGCCTCCAGTTGCTCGATCACCCGCCGCAGGTCGTCTTCCGAGGCGATGTCGTCAATCGCGCTATCGTCCGCGGGCACGGTGAGGTAGTCCGCTTCAACGATTGCCGCAAGCTGCATGTCCACGGCTTTATTGATGGACTGCGGCGTGATGTTATTTTCCAGGTTGTAAGCCTGTTGCTTTACACGCCGGCGGCTGGTCTCGCCGATGGCGAGCTTCATCGATTCGGTCATCGTGTCGGCGTAGAGAATCGCTTTGCCTTCAATGTGCCGCGCGCAACGGCCCATCGTCTGGACGAGTGCGGTCGCGCTCCGGAGGTAGCCTTCCTTATCCGCGTCGAGGATCGCAACGAGGGACACCTCGGGGAGATCGAGCCCTTCGCGCAGCAAGTTGATACCGATTAGGACGTCGAACTCTCCGCGCCTCAGGTCACGCAAAATTCGGACGCGCTCGAGCGTCTCGATTTCGGAATGCAGATAGCGGCATCGCACGCCCACTTCCGAAAAATATTCCGCAAGATCCTCTGCCATTCTCTTGGTGAGAGTCGTTACCAGCACGCGCTCGTTGCGTTTCGCGCGAACACGAATTTCCTCAAGGAGGTCATCCACCTGTCCTTTCACCGGACGCACTTCCGTCTCGGGATCCACGAGCCCGGTGGGGCGAATGAGCTGCTCCACCACGACGCCCCCGGATTTCGTCAGCTCGTACGGGCCTGGCGTGGCTGAAACGTAGATGGCTTGATTGACGCGATGCTCGAATTCTTCGAAGGTCAGCGGACGATTGTCGAGCGCCGACGGCAGTCGAAAGCCATAATCCACGAGTGTCTGCTTTCGCGACCGGTCCCCGTGAAACATGCCGCGCAGTTGCGGAATCGTCTGATGCGACTCGTCCACGAAAAGCAGAAAATCGGTCGGCACGTAATCGAGCAGCGTCGGCGGAGCTTCTCCCGGCAACCGGCCGGAGAGATGGCGTGAATAATTTTCGATCCCGTGGCAGTAGCCGATCGTGCGCATCATTTCGATGTCGAAGCGCGTACGTTGCTCGACTCGCTGCGCCTCAACAATGCGCCCCTTGCGCTCCAGTTCGCCTTTCCACCACTCAAGCTCTTCGAGAATCGTCTGAATCGCGCGTTCCCTCTGTTCGGCCGGCAAGACGTAGTGTGACTTTGGGTAAATTGGGAGGCGCGTGATTCCGGCGCCGCTCGTTTGAATCTCGCCGCTGAGCGGATCGATGCGCCGAATTGCGTCAATCTGGCTTCCCCACAACTCGATGCGGACCGCCGTGTCGTCGTATGGTGGATAAATCTCAATCATGTCGCCGCGCACACGGAAGGTTCCGCGACGCAGATCCTCACCGCGTTCGTATTGGATTTCGACGAGCTTTCGCAGCATGGCCTCGCGCGAAATCGATTGAACTTTTTCGAGCATCAGCATCATGCCGTAATAGGCTTCGGGTGAACCGATGCCATAGATACAAGAAACGGAGGCCACGATCACGACGTCGCGGCGATCGAAAAGCGACCGCGTCGCGCTCATTCGCAACTTGTCGAGCTCTTCGTTGATCGTCGCCTCCTTTTCGATGTAGACATCGCTCGCCGGGACATAGGCCTCCGGCTGGTAATAATCGTAGTAGCTGACGAAGTATTCGACGGCGTTCTGCGGAAAGAACGACTTGAACTCATGGAAAAGTTGCGCAGCGAGCGTTTTGTTATGCGCGAGAACAAGCGCGGGACGATCCATTTTCTCGATGACTTTGGCCATCGTGAATGTCTTTCCCGAGCCCGTGACTCCCAAGAGCACCTGATGCTTGTCGCCGCCGGCGACACCCTCGACGAGTTGTGAAATCGCTTGCGGCTGATCACCGCGGGGCTGGTAGTCGCTTGAAAGTTTGAAACTCATGCGAGACGTCCTCAGGCAAGAATTTCGGCGTCAAACAAAACATCTATTATACCTCTTCGCGCAAATGGCCGCGCGTGCGCCTCTCGCCGGTGAGAGCAGCGCCTTCGCCGATTCGTCTGGCCCATTCGCCGAATGATTCTTCAATCTCGCCTCTCACATGGCTACGATCGACCGTGATAAGGAGGGTTTCATGGCAACTCAAGTCTCAAGGGCTAAGCCCTTCAAAGGAATGGGGATGGAGGGCGCGATAGCGAAGTGGTATGCGTCGCTCACCAAGAAGTCAATGGGGGACTTCAAAGCCCTGGCACGGCGCGTGGCGGTTCAGCTTTCCCCTGGAAGCTCCATCCTTGAGGTCGCTCCAGGACCCGGCTATTTTGCGATCGAGCTGGCAAAGCTCGGCGGCTTTCAAATTACTGGACTCGACATCAGTGAGACGTTCGTCCAGATCGCCCGCGCGAACGCGGCCGAGGAAAACGTCCGTGTCGAATTTCTCCACGGAAATGCCTCCGCCATGCCATTCGACGACAATCAATTCGACTTCCTGCTATGCCGGGCGGCATTCAAGAATTTTAGCGAGCCAATCCAAGCGCTGGCGGAGATGCATCGAGTCCTGAAGCCCGGACGTCAAGCCGTGATTATTGACCTGCGAAGAGACGCGCCGATTGAATCCATCGAAGCGGCCGTTGACCAAATGCACGTCGGCTCCTTGAACGGAGTCATCACGAAATTGACCTTCCGGTTCATGCTGCTCAGGCGCGCTTACAGCAAGAGGGAGTTCGAAGAAATGATTTCAACGACAGAATTCGCGCACTGCGACATTCGCGAGGATCTCATCGGTCTCGAGATCGTATTGCGGAAAGCCGGCACACCGATAGCGAAGTCGCAAGGCAGCGTTTAGCGCGCCTGGTCGCTCGAGGCCGGCAAGAGCGCGATCTGCGACTGGCTCTTCACTTCGCCCGCGTAGTTCATTTTCGATGGTGAGCTCGCACTCGAGATCGTGAAATTCATGAGCTGATCGCTGGTTTGCGTCACGCTGACAACGAGTCCCGTTCGCAGCGAAATGGAGTTCAAGCTGTCGCCGGAACCGGTCCAACTGCCGGATGTGCGCAGGCCTTTCTGCATGTAATCCGGCGGCGTCAAATCGCCGTGCGGATTCGTCTGCATGATTCTGAATTGAGTCAGCACGACGGCGCACATTTCGGCGTCCGCAGTGGCGCCGGGAGGCGCGGGCATGCCCGTCGCGGCTTTCGTGGCGCCGCCTTCCGCACGGCACGGCTCATTCCGAAGATACGTGGAATCGGCGCGCCATACGGTCCCTTTCAAAGGCGCGCCAGACAACGGTTCCTCAGAATGCCATTTCTCGCCGATGGCAATTCCCTTTTTCGGGAAACCGGAGCCAACGGAAATATTTGAGAGCCACCCCTGCGCGTTTGCAATCGCTGACGGGTCTTGCAGGACTTTATCGAGCCCGCGAATATCGGAGATTTTGCCGTCGCTCTCGAGCATAAATTCCATGGATTGCCCCTCGAGCTTGCGGAGCTGCTGCGCGATAGCGTCAGCCTGTTCGTCGTACGCGTCTGACTCGTTCGTTGCCGCGGAATGCTCGTAGGTCGCCCGCATGCGTATTTTCGGAAAATTCGTTCCCGGCTGCGCGTCAACGCTGAGGACGTCCAGCCGTATCACGACCGTCGTTGATTGCTTCAATTGCGAAGCGGCTTCTGGATCTCGAATTGGGCCGTCGGTATGGCCTTGCGAGACATTTCGTACTTCGATTTGGTAGCGAATGACTTGGCCGGGCGAAAAGTGAGGAGCGAGATGCACGCGGCCGTTGTCGGAATCACTCCGAGGCTGCGCCACTGCCGTCGAAAGGCAAATCAAGGCGGTTACAAGGGAGATCCGGCGCGCCACGGGCACAGTTCCCCAGTTGAGAAGGCTGATTGATTTCATTTTGCGATCGTGGCCATCGTGACCCAAAGGATGCTAGAGCGAATCACAATGCCGTGAGATTCGGCCTCATTCCTTCGGGGTTGTTCCGGCGGGCGTGACGGTCGGCGCCAAAAGCGGCCCGTCGACTTGAAACAAGCGATGCGTGTCTGCGTCTTCCGAATCAGCGTCTTCCCGCCCGCCATTGACCCAACGAACGCGCATGTCGAGATTGCGAGCCGCGTCTACTGCGCCGGACACAGCCAATGCGGCGTCCGGGCCTAGCAATCGAAGCTGCGTGATCTGAATGCCGTTATTGCCGCACTTGAATGTGCCGATTGCGCGCGAAAATGCGGTCTTGCCGGGCGCACGCTGTTTTGTGCGAATCGATTCGACTAAATCGTACCCCTGCAACGAAGCGTCCTGAATGTCCGCGGAGCCGCTGCATTCGAGAGAGCCAAGCAACGAATCGCGCCCAACGCCGGACAGGCTCAGCGCTAAATCGCCCGAGGCGCGCCCACTGAAGGCTTTAGAAAGCGTTGCGGAACCGGCCATGAGTGAATTCAGGTTCAGATCGGAGACATGAGCCTTGATCGCATACGCTGGGATCTTTTGAAGATCGGCGGACAGCTTGCCGGATACATGCGCGCCATAAAAATCTGTCTCGGCATCGTCAAGTTCTATACGGCGTCCGCGAATCGAGAGAGTGCCCTTTAGTCCGTGCGCGACGTAGCGTAGAAACGCAAACTGATCTATCGCGATGCGGCCCTGCGCGTTGATTGCTAACGGAGCAGGCTCGCTGGCCGGCGACGAATTCAGGAACGGCAAGATATTGCCGAGAAAACCTTCTCGCCAACGCGGATTCAACCAGCGATCGAGATCCTCGGAATTAAGCCGATCGACCGAGAATGAAAAGTGCGTGCCGCCTGTCGGAGGGAATAAATCTATTGTGCCCTTCCAATCCCCACCGAACGCAAATGCTGAGTTGACTGTCAGTTCCGACGAACCGTGCGCGAAATCCCATCTTCCGCGGATTTGGGACGCAGACCGGTTAAGAAATGGAGCACGAAGCGCGAGTCCTTCGAGATCAACTTTCCCGGTGGCATGCGTCCACGGCGGTTTTTCACGCCCGCGCCAACTCAAGTCGAACGCCGCCGGCCCTTCGATCTTCCAATTCCCCATCCCGCTCCAGCCGAACGCAGAAGCAACGTCAGTCAAATCGGCAACATTCGCAGCCCTCCCCGTGAGCTTCCACGTCGAATCGGCCAGCGAAGTAACCGGCATCGTTCCTTCGACTCGTAGCGACCCGTCATCCGATCCGATCGAAATGGCCGCCGGCAAAAGGTGTGCGGTTGCGCCATCGACGTTCAGCGAGCTTCGAGCGAGTTTGAGGGGAACGCGGAGACTTCCTCCTTCGAGCGAAACGCCTTCGGTCGAGGCGGCGCCACTGGCCGGGCGGAGTGGCCAGCCCGAAAGTGCGGTGCTGAATCGAAATGTGCCGTGCGCCGTCAATGCTTCGGACAACCCGGGATGAAACGCCCGCACCCACGCCAACAAATCGGCGCAATCAATTCCATCGGAGGAAACGATGAGATGGTGATCCGCCTCGACGGCAGTTTCCGCCCACGTCACAACGCCGGAACCTTGCACGCTCGATCGCGGCGCGACGATCGTGAAATTCGAAAAGTCGAGTCTCGAATCTTCGGGGAACCAATTGGCGCGAACCTGAACGTTTACGGCGGGATTATCGGCACGAATCGAAAGGTCCCAACGATGGACGCGGCGCAATTCAGCGTGCCCTTGCAGATCCCATTGTGGCCCTTGCGCGCGAGCGTCGAGCCCAATCGAAAAAACGCCTCGAACACCGTGATCGGTACCGGTGCCGAGTCGAAAAGCATCGGCTAAGGCCGCATCCTGCCAACGAACGTGAAGATCCGCGGGGCGCAATCGCGATGACGTGCCCCCCAGCTGCCCGTCCACATGCAAAGTGCCTGCCTGCTGGAGAACCACAGCCGCGCGGGCGGGGCTCGCATCGAGGTTGACTTGCCAATGTCCCGGAGCATCCTGACGGAGCGAACCAGCTACGTCC
>Ga0187783_10002598_pt1 | contig 13376 bp, 7 predicted proteins | sample 1015_SJ02_MP02_2_FD_132471 | JGI IMG/M metagenome (GOLD analysis project Ga0187783, IMG submission 132471) | Tropical peat soil microbial communities from peatlands in Department of Meta, Colombia - 1015_SJ02_MP02_20_MG | ecosystem: Environmental > Terrestrial > Soil > Wetlands > Peat | place...
GCCTGGTTCGGCGTCATCTCCCTGCTGCTGGCGGTGATACCGGTGGTGGCGATCTCGCCGATCCTCCTCTACATCGGCATGCTGATCGGCGCGCAGGCGTTCCAGAGCACGCCGAAGGTCCACGCGCCGGCCATCGTGCTCGCGCTCACGCCGCACCTGGCCGCCTGGTGCAAGACCTTGATGGACGGCGCGCTCGGCGCCGCTGGCACCAGCGCCGCCGCGATCGGCATGGACAAGCTCGGCAATGTCGGCGTCCTCTACCAGGGGCTGCAGACCATGGGCGGCGGCGCCATCCTGACCGGGCTCGTGCTCGCCGCGATCGGCGCCTTCGTGATCGACAAAAAGTTCGTTGCCGCCTCCGCGTTCGCTTTCGCCGGCGCCGTGCTCACCTTCTTCGGCTTCATGCACGGCGAATCGGTCGGCATCGCGGTGACGCCGACTGTTGCCGTTGCGTACCTCATTGTCGCGGTGTTCCTGTTCGGGCTCAGTCGGTCGCCGGCGAGCGCGCTCGATCGCACCGCGCCGCACGAGGCCGGGACCGACACGGCGCTGGCCGCAACTCCAGCGGAGTAGCGAGCGTAGCGTGGGCTGAGCGCGGCGAAGCCCACGCGGTTCAACGATGTCGGAAATAGCAGGGTGGGCACGTCGCTTTGCGGCTTTGCCCACCCTACGCTTGCCGCCACTTTATTTGAAGAATAGACGATTTTTGCGCTCGATCCCACAGACCCAGCTGTGGCTCGCGCCGCCGACCCGACGCGGCAGTCTATTCCCGATAGGGAATAGATCAGGTGCCGTTTCGCGTGCCATCGGCGGGCTTTAATATCTGCATACGCGAACTTTCACGTGGTCGCAGCCCGGTGTTGCGGGATGCAATTGAGGCCGACCGGGCTGCATCGGCTGACGCGGAGAGGGAACCATGCAAACGATGTTAGTCACTCTTGCCATTGCAGTCGGCGTTGCTCTGATCTCTTGTGAAGGCGCCAGGCGATGCCGGGTGCAACGGCCCTGAAGGAGGCCGCGAAGGCCGCTTCGGCGGAACAAACACCGCAACGGGCACGGCTTCTATCGGACCACATAAACCGCGCGAAATCCGATGCCGAGACGGCGAGGCAAATGGGCCACCACCACGCGCGGAAACACGGCAAGACGCACGTTAGACACCAATGACTAGCGCGTCCGCTTTCGGCCGCCCGCGCGAAGTCATTCGGCGGCCGCTTTCGCCGTCGCGCGGCCATTGATCGCCGCCCAGACGCGGTTCGGCGTCGCCGGCATGTCGATGTGCTCGATGCCGAGCGGGCGTAGCGCGTCGAGGATGGCGCTGACCACCGCCGGCGGCGCCCCGGTCGCGCCGGCTTCGCCGGCGCCCTTGACGCCGAGCGGGTTAGTGCGCGCCGGAACCTCGGCCAGTTCGGAAACGAGCTCGGGAAAATCCTCGGCGCGCGGCATGGCGTAGTCCTGGAAGCTGCCGGTGACGAGTTGCCCTGCGGCGTCGAACACGATCGCCTCCATCAGCGCCTGGCCGACGCCCTGCGCCACGCCGCCATGGATCTGCCCCTCGCAGAGGAGGTGATTCATGACCTTGCCGACATCGTCGACCGCGATATAGCGCGCGAGCGTCACCACGCCGGTCTCCGGGTCGATCTCCACTTCGCAGACGTGGCAGCCATTAGGATAGTTCGGCGGCTCTGCAGCGAACGTGCCGGAGGCTTCGAGCCCGACGTCGAACTGCGGCGGCAGCATCACCGGACGGTAGAACGCCTTGGCGACCGCGGTCAGTGGCAGCGCCCGGTCGGTGCCGACGATGCGGAAGCGACCGTCCTTGAATTCGATGTCGCCGGCCGCCGCCTCCAGCATCATCGCCGCCATCGGCTTGGCCTTCTCGACGATGGCGTCGGCGGCGCGCCTGAGCGCATTGCCGCCGACATGCATGCTGCGCGAGCCATAGGTGCCGCGGCCGAACGGCACCTCGTCGGTGTCGCCCTGGGCGAAGCGGATCGACTCGAACGGCACGCCGAGCCAGTCGCTCACCATCTGCGCGTAGACCGTGTGGTGCCCCTGGCCGTGCGAATGGGTGCCGGCGATGATGGTGAGCGCGCCGCTTGGGTCGAAGCGCAGCACCATGCGCTCGTTGAACACCGCCGCCTCTTCGAGGAAATAACCGATGCCGCGGCCGCGCAGCCTGCCGCGCTGCTTCGATTGCGCCGCGCGCCCGGCAAAGCCGTTCCAGTCGGCAAGCTTCAGGCACTCGTCCATCACATGGGCGAAATCGCCGCTGTCATAGGTGATGCCGGTCTGGATCTTGTGCGGCATCGCAGCGGCGGCGATGAAATTTTGTCGCCTGATCTCGACCGGATCAATGCCGAGGACGCGCGCGGCACGGTCGAGGAGCCTTTCGATGACGTAGGTCGCCTCCGGCCGTCCGGCGCCGCGATAGGGATGCAGCGGCACGGTGTTGGTCAGCACGGCCTCGGCGACCGCGTGCACGGCCGGGACGTCGTAGACGCCGGGTGAGAGCCGCAGCGCGAACATCGGCACGACAAACGATGCTCCGAATACATGCGAGCCCATATCGTGCAGCGCATGAACGCGCAGGCCAAGGATTTTTCCATGGCCGTCGAGCGCGAGCGCCGCGGTCACGATCTGGTCGCGCCCGTGCGCATCGCCGAGAAAGGCTTCGGAGCGCGTCGCCGCCCATTTGACCGGCCGGCCGCCGCAGCGACGCGAGGCCCACAGCACCAGCGCGTCCTCGGGATAGCCGCCGCCCTTCATGCCGAAGCCGCCGCCGACGTCGGGCGAGATGACGCGCAACTTGGTTTCGGGAACTCGCAGCACGTTGCCGGCGAGCTGCGCGCGGGTGCCGTGTGGATTCTGGGTCGTGCAATAGAGCGTAAAACTGTCGCCGTCGGGATGATATTGGCCGATCGCCGCGCGCGGTTCGATCGAATTGGCGTTGACGCGATTGTTGCTGAGCTTGAGCGAAACGACGTGCGCGGCTTTGGCGAAAGCGGCATCGGTCGCCTCTTTGTTGCCCATTATCAGCGTGAACGCCACGTTGTTGGGCGCTTCGTCCCACACCGCCGGGGCGCCGGGTCTGATCGCGTCCTCGACGGTGATCGCCGCCGGCAGCGGTTCGTAGTCGATCTCGATCAGCTCGGCGGCGTCGCGCGCCTGCTGCAGTGTTTCGGCGACGACGAAGGCGACGCGGTCGCCGACGGCGCGAACCCGATCGCGGGCGAGCACCGGGCGCAAGGTGCGCAAGCCCTTTGGGCCGCCCATGTCCTCGGGCATGACCGGAACGAGGCTGCCGATCTTGTCGGCCTCGACGTCGGCGCCGGTGAGCACAACGACGACGCCGGCAGCCGCCTTCGCCCTCGCGGTATCGACGCGCTTGATGCGGGCGTGGGCGTGCGGCGACATGACGACGACGCCATGACACTGGCGCGGCAGCTCGATGTCGTCGACGAAGCGACCGCGGCCGGTGATGAAGCGGGGATCCTCCAGTCGGGCGACCGGCTGGCCAATGCCGAATTTATTCACGTAATTCTCCTCGACTGGCGCAAAAACGAGCACGACGGCCGATCGGCGAAAGCGCGTGCGATCATCGATGGGACGGATATATAGGAGGAGTTGCCGGGAAGGAGAATGGCGGAGACCGCTCGTGGCTGAACGTGTTCATTCCGCCGGTGACGCCGTGATGCCGGCGGGCAGAGACCTCTTCGGCCATCCCAGGGGCCTCACCTTCCTGTTCACCACCGAGATGTGGGAGCGCTTCTCCTATTACGGGATGCGGGCGCTCCTCGTTCTCTACATGACCAAATATCTGCTGATCCCCGAGCACGCCGGCAACGTGCTCGGCCTCGCCGGCGTCAAGCGCGGGCTCGAAGCGGCATTCGGCCCGCTCGACGTGCAGCCACTTTCGTCGCAGATCTACGGCCTCTACACCGCGCTCGTTTATCTGACGCCGATTTTCGGCGGGCTTCTTGCCGATCGCGCGCTCGGCCAACGCCGCACCGTCATCATCGGCGCCATCCTCATGGCCATCGGCCATTTCCTGATGGCGGTCGAGCAGCTGTTCCTGTTGGCGCTGGCGGCGCTCATTCTCGGCAACGGCGCATTCAAGCCGAACATCTCGACCCAGGTCGGCGGCCTTTATGCGCCCGGCGATCGCCGCCGCGACCGCGCCTATTCGATCTTCTATGTCGGCATCAATGTCGGCGCATTCCTGGCGCCGCTCGTCTGCGGCACCCTCGGCGAGGCGGCCGGTTGGCACTACGGCTTTGCCGCCGCCGGCGTCGGCATGCTGATCGGCCTTTCGGTCTATCTCTATGCCATGCCACTGTTGCCGGCGGACGAGCTGCACAAGGCGAAGGCGGCGCATGTCGGGAAGCGTCCGCTCGACCGCGGCGAATGGCGCGCCGTGATCGCGCTGCTCGTCTTGTTCATTCCCAACACGCTGTTTTGGGCGACCTACGAGCAGCAGGGCAACACCATCGCGCTGTGGGCCGACGCCAATACCGACCGTGCGGTTGATCTCGTTTTCTCGACCGGCGAGATTCCGACGACCTGGTTTCAGGCGTTCAATCCGTTCATGATCTTCGCCTTCACGCCGTTCGTCGTCGCGCTGTGGACGCGGCAGGCGGCACGCGGCACCGAGCCTTCGACGATCACCAAGATGGCGCTCGGCTGTCTCGGCGTCGCGGCGGCAAACCTCATCATGGCGCTCGCCGCGTTTGAGGCGAACGGCGGCAAGGCGAGCTGGCTGTGGCTGTTCTTGTATTTCGTCGTGCTTACCCTCGGCGAGCTCTATCTCTCGCCGGTCGGCCTGTCGCTGGTGACCAAGGTCGCGCCGGCGCGCATCCTCTCGATGATGATGGGGGTATGGCTCGCGACCAGCTTTGTCGGCAATTTCCTCGCCGGCTTCATCGGCAGCTTCTGGAGCCGCATGGACAAAGCGGAGTTCTTTCTCCTCGTCGCGGCCATCGCCGCGCTCGCCGGCGCCGCCATCTTCGCCTGCCGATGGCCCTTGCGCGGCGCGCTCGCGGAGTAATTGTCGATCGCTGTGGCCGGGCTTGACCCGGCCATCCAACTCCTCGGCTCGGAATCCCGAGACGCAGATGCCCGGCACAAGGCCGGGCATCATGGCGAGGGTAAAGCTCAGGACGGTGGGTTAGTGCGCCGCGACGGCGGCAGCGGCAGCCTGCGGCGTCTCCATCGACGCAATCGTGCTCTTCACCGCCTTCTGCACCTTCTCGAAAGCGCGCACCTCGATCTGCCGCACGCGCTCGCGCGACACACCGAACTCCTCGGCGAGCTCTTCGAGCGTGATCGGGTCGTCGGCGAGCCGCCGCGCCTCGAAGATGCGGCGCTCGCGATCGTTGAGCACGGTGAGCGCTTCGCCGAGCGCCTTGTGGCGGTTCTCCGACTGCTCGCTCTCGGCGAGCCGGCTCTCTTGGCTGGCGCTGTCATCGACCAGCCAGTCCTGCCATTCGCCGGAATCGCCGTCGTCGCGGATCGGCGCATTGAGCGACGCGTCGCCGCCGAGCCGGCGATTCATGTCGATCACGTCCTGCTCGGTGACGCCGAGGCGCTTGGCGATCAGCTTGACCTGATCGGGCCGCATGTCGCCCTCTTCGAGCGCGGAAATCCGGCTCTTGGCCTTGCGCAGGTTGAAGAACAGCTTCTTCTGGTTGGCGGTGGTGCCCATCTTCACCAGCGACCAGGAGCGCAGGATGTATTCCTGAATCGCGGCCTTGATCCACCACATCGCGTAGGTCGCGAGCCGGAAGCCCTTCTCGGGCTCGAAGCGCTTGACCGCCTGCATCAGGCCGACATTGCCCTCGGAGATGACTTCCGAAATCGGCAGGCCATAGCCGCGATAGCCCATGGCGATCTTGGCCACGAGCCGCAAATGGCTGGTGACGAGCTTATGCGCCGCCTCGCGGTCGCCGTGCTCGCGCCAGCGCTTGGCCAGCATGTATTCTTCCTGCGGCTCCAGCATCGGGAACCGCCTGATCTCTTCCAGATACCGTGTTAGGCCGGTTTCACCCGAGAGGACCGGCAAGGCTGCAGTTTGGGCCATTTAGCGCCCTCCATCATTCACGCCCCCGAAAGCGGCGGGCGGATTAGGCCGTCGCTCCCCGAGCCGACGGCATTGGCTATTTCGCACTCGCAATATGAAACCTATACACGCTCGAATCGGCGAAGTGGAAGTGAACAGGCCGTAACATCGGCGCGACGCGCCTGTGAACCCTCCGCCTTCATCCTGAATCGCCAGTCGCGGCAAGGCGTTATGAACCGATGCGCTCGGTCCGCATAGCCGCCAGTACATTATGCAAACAGGCAAGATCGGCCGGCAGTTCCGACCGGAAATGGAGGATTTCGCCGGTGATAGGGTGCGAGATAGCTAAGATATGGGCATGCAGGGCCTGCCTGCCAAGGCCGGCCACGGCGGCTCGGGCCTCCGGCGGCAATAGGCCGGCTTTGGTGCGAAAACCGGGGCCGTAAACCTCATCCCCGATCAGGGGATGGCCGATCGAGCCGAGATGGACGCGAATCTGGTGGGTACGGCCGGTTTCGAGCCGGCAGGCAATGAGGCTCGCCACCGGTTGTTGCCGGCGTCCGCCGCCGCGAACAGGCGCGGCGTAGCGTTCGCGCAGCTCCCAATGCGTAACCGCCTCGCGGCCGTCTTCGCGGACCGCCATACGGTCGCGGGCCCGCGGGTGACGCGCGATCGGCCGTTCGATGCGCCCGCGGGGGCGGTCCGGCGCGCCCCAGACGAAGGCAAGATAGCCGCGCTCGAACGGCTCGCCGCCGCGGCCATGGCTGGCAAACTGCGCGGCGAGCGCGCGGTGGGCGCGATCGTTTTTCGCCACCACCATGAGGCCGGTCGTGTCCTTATCGAGCCGGTGCACGATGCCCGGCCGTTTTTCGCCGCCGATGCCGGAGAGGCTGTCGCCGCAATGGGCAATCAGCGCGTTGACTAGCGTGCCGGTCCGATGGCCGGCGGCCGGATGCACCACGAGGCCCTTGGGCTTGTCGATCACGATGATGTCGGCGTCCTCGTAGACGACGGCAAGCGCTATCGGCTCGGGCCCGGGCTTAGCCGGCTCAGGCGGCGGAATGGCGACTGAGATCGCGGCGCCCGAATTGACGCGGTACGCCGGATCACGGATCGTGCCGCCGTCGACGGTCACGGACCCGGCCTCGATCAGCGCCTTGAGCCGTGTGCGCGAGAGCTCGGCGACGTGAGCGGCGAGCAGCCGATCGAGCCGTTCGCCGGCTTCGTCATCGGCAATGCGGATGGATTTCTGCGTGGACGTCATCGGCGATTCTGTCAGCGGCAATTCTGCGGGCACCCGCATGGCCAAGTTAGCGGCCGATCAGGCGGCGGGCGACGGCGGGGAAGCCGCAGCTCACGCTGCGGCCGAGCCGGCCGCGGCTGGCATCGAGGCGCCTCGCATGGTGGCGCGGGCGCGTTGGCTTTTGATCATCTCCGGCCTCACCACGATGATCGCGATCGCCGCGGTGCTCACGGTGATCGGCTACCGCGTTTTCCACGGCGGGGAAAGCGGCGCCGCGGCGAACAGCGATGCGATTATCGCGCTGCCCAAAGGCGCGCGCATCCTGTCAACCGCGGTTGCCGGCGACCGCGTGGTGGTCACGCTCGAGATCGCCGGCGCAACCGAAATCCGCAGCTTTGATGTCAGGACGCTCAAGGAGATTGGACGAATCCGGTTTGCGACCGAGCCCTGACGCGGTGATCATTCGGGGAATCGCACCATCGCGGCAGGCACGGCGACCAGAGTTTCGCCCAAGCCGCGTGCGGCGCCATTGTGGTGCTGCACAGCGACCAGAGCTTCGCCCACGCCGCATAGGGCGCCAGCGCGATCTTGGCCGGCCAGTAATATGCGTGCAGATGCTTGCGCGGACGCAGGATCTCGATCGGCGTGCCAAGCCCGCTCTGCTGGCGAACGCATTCGGCGGCGAGAAGTCCGCTGACAGCCGCGCCTTCGAGACAGACGACGTCGATGAAGTTCTTGCAGAAATCGCCGGCCAAGAACAGGTTCTTGATCTTGGTGCGGGTTTCCGGTCGCCACTGCCAGCTGCCGACCTCGTTGATGAAGAGCTCCCGGCCCAAATTGCGGTCGATCTGCAACAGGTCGGTGTCGATCTCGTCACCCTCGAACGGCACGTAGCGGCGGAATTCGTGCAATATGTGGTCCAACGTCGTTTTCGGTTGATCGATCGACAATCCCGGCCCGCCCGGCTTCGACGTCCGGTCGGCCGTGTACATCGGCGGCGCCAGCAGGTGGTTCAGCGGCCGCGAGTCGGAGGAGACGATGTTCAAATAGGTTTCGGACATGCCTGACCACAGGCTCGAGTCGGCGATAAAACTCAGCTTGTAGTTCGAGTTGACCAGGATCACAGGTTCAGGCGGCAATTTTGTTCCCATGGCCTCGAGCCGGTTCGCAAACTTCTGCTTCAGGTGCAGATGAACCGACGCCATCGGCACGCTCTCGAGCTTTGCGGTTTCGCCCAAGGGCGGGTTGAGGTTCAAAATATCCGGATTGAGCAGAGGCTGCAGGCTGCCCGGCGGAACCGCCAAGATCAGCGGACCATCGACGGGGTAGTCTTCGGTGGCGGGCCCATCGGCTTGGCCAAACCCGGGCAGCCGACTTGCCTCCGCCCATGACATTTCGCTGTGACTGGGATTGAACTTTGGGTCGACGACCCAGAACGTTACGTTGCTGACATTGCCGGCCTGATCGAGGGTCATGGCCCGGGCCTCGCGGCCGAAGCGGAAGGTCACGCTGAGCCCGAGCAGCTTTGCTTGCAGCAGGCTCAAGAATTTGGTGTAGGAATCGCCGTTCAGCGCCCAGTACAGCGGCACCGGACGATACGCCCCGTACTCAACAAAAGTCTGGAAGCTCTTGACCGAGGTCAGGTAGCTCGCGACCGCAAAGGTCTTCGCCAGGTATTCGTCGTACATGCTGACGCTAGTGTCCGTGGAGTAGGGCCTCGTCGACGCGTAACCGTTCACGGAAATGTCGTCGCTATGGCGATCGCGTTGCATCGGCGTGCTGAGCAGATCGAGCACCGAATACATGTAAAGCAGCATGTCGGGGAACGGCAGAACTCCGGAAAACAGATTCTGCGGAACGCTCGCCAGTGATCCGAAATTCACCAGTTCGTTCATGTGCGGGAAACGGCCTGCATGCAGGAATTTGAGGTTGTCCTTAGGAACGAAATTGTCTGCCGCGCCGATGTCCCGCGCGATGACCTGGAAATTGTGGTACCAGTTCAGAAACATGTGATAGCTGTGCTCGTGGAACGGCGGCTTCGTTACGTTCGCGCTCGGCCACTCCGTGGCGCGGAATTTTCCGCCGATGACGTTGTGGTCGCGCTCGAAGATGGTGACGTCGTAACCGCGCTCCGCCAAACGCAGCGCCGCGGTAAGGCCGGCGATGCCGGCGCCGATGATCGTGACTTTTGGCATGTCGCTTCCTCTTGAATTCGCCGGCGGCGGCCTCGACGATCCGTCCGCCTCGACCGAGGTCAGTGTCGCCGCCTGATCGATCGGGTCGGGCGCGTGCCGGCCGAACACTGCGCGCAAATCGCCTGCGCGCGCGCCACGAGCTCGGCGAAGAACTCGGCGTTTTCGAATTTTTGCAGCAGCGGCTGCAGCAGCCGCAGTGCCTCGGCCGCGGCACCCCGATCGAGCAGGATTTGAGCCAAGGGGACCGCGGCGGCGAACTCCCACGTCTTCGCCTGTTGTTTGCGCGCGGTCAGAACGGCCTGGTTCAGGTCGTGCTCGGCGTCGCTCGTTCTGTTCAGCTCGATCAGCAACTCGCCCCGCACGCGGTGGAGGTCCGACAGCGCGAACCGCTCGCCCGAACGGCGCACATAGTCGAGCGCCCGGTTGACATAGCTCATTCCGCGCTGCTGCAGGCCGATCCGGCCGCAGGGCTCGGCGATGATCGCGAGCATCGAGGAGATGCCCATGCGATTGCCGGCGGCCTGGTAGTCGGCGATGGCTTGGTCGCAGTCGCGCAGCGTCGCCTCGGACGGATCTTGCAGGGCCGAGGCGATGGTCAGAAAGTTCGTGGCATTGGCCTGCAGAAAGCTGAAACCTTGATCCTGCGCGATTCGGATCGCCTCTTCGGCGAGGGCGCGCGTCGTCTGCGCGTCGCGGCGCATCCCATGCAGGATGCAGCTGATGGTCAAAGCGTAGACGTAGTCGAAGATGTGACCGCTTTTCTTGGGGCGCAAACGCTGCTCTTCGTCGAGCTGGATGGCCAATTGGTGGTCGCCGAGACACCAGTGCGCGAGGGCGGCGCCGCGGAGCGCCTGCAGCAGCCGATCGGTCCCGTAGCTCTTCTGCAGCTCCTGACTGCCCTGCTCGCGGTAGGAGCGCAGCGTTGCCTCCTTGTGGTCGAGGACGCCGGCGAAATTGCCAGCATAAAAATCGTAGATCGTCATCGCCGAGTGGGCGACGTGAAGCAAGTCGGGATCCTCGGCCTGTTCGGCGAGGCCGACGACGCGTTGTCCGCCGGTCGCGGCTTTGCGGATCTCGCCGCGAAGCAGGTGCGAAGTGGTCAACGCCCATTCCAGGGGGAACTGCTCTTTCTTGCTGCCGACGCGCTTGGCGAGCTCGAGGGCCCGTCCGTACTCTTTCTTGACCGAGGGGTGGGCCCATCCGTTGGCGAAGATGCAGACGCGACCGAAGAGCGAGCGAAAATTCAACTCGTCGCGATCGCGTCCGCGCGATGCCGGCAGGGTCTCCAGTAGCGCCAATCCCTTCTGCAGATAGGCCGTCGCTTCCCGCAGCGCCGAACGCTCGACGGCGAGCTGCCCGGCGGCGAGGACGTATGGCAGCGCGGCTGCGGCGTTGTTGGCGATCTCATGGTGCAGGCCGAGAACTGAAGGCTCGTTGTGGCAGACCGATGGAAAGTGGGCCTCCAGGGCGGCCGCGCAGCGCGCATGCAATCGCTGCCGCTTTTCCCGCAAGATCAGCGAATAGGCGGCGTCTTGAACCAGCGCGTGCTTGAAGCTGTATTCGACGCTCGGAGGCTCGCCCGTCGATTGCAACAGGCCTTGCCCGATGAGTTCGGCGAGCGTTTCATCGAGTTTGCCGCCGCGCATCTCGGCGATCGCCGAAATTTGTTGATGCGAGAACCTGCGCCCGACGACCGCGCAGACCTGCATCAGCTCCCGCGCTTCGGACGAGACCCGATCGATGCGCGCGAGCAAAGATTCACGCAGCGTCGAGGGGATCTGAATTCGGCTGTTGGCCGATCCGTCGGTGCCGTCCGCGCCGCGGCTGCCGAGGACCGTTGCGGTCAATTCCTCGATATAGAGCGGGTTACCGTCCGAACGCTCGACGAGCTGGGCCACAAGATCGGCCGATAACGCCGCTGCATCGGCAAACACATCGACGAACTGCGTGGCCTGGCCGCGGGTCAGCCGGTCCAAAGTCAGCCGCGTCAAATGCACCGGCTCCGACCACGGCGGCGCAAATTGCGGCCTGGCGGTGACAAGAAGTAGGATCGGCGCGCCCTGAATGCGGCCGATCAGCGTATCAAGAAACTCCGCGGTCGTCGGATCCATCCATTGGACGTCCTCGAAGACGATCAACACGGGACGATGCCGCGCGCGCGCGATGAAGTAGTTGGTCAGCAATTGATGCAGCAGCATGCGGCGCCGCTTCGGCGGTCTGGACGCCATCAGCCGCTGCGAGCTCAGGCTTTCCGGCCGGTCATCGGCTGGTACCGGGACGCCGAGATAGGTCGCGAGCAGCGAGATGCCTTCGGCGCGATCATCGCCAGCGCCGTCAAACAGGGCGGCAAGCTTTTGCCATTTCGCGTCGGGCGAGCCATTGTTGGCGAGACCGGCGATCTGCGCGATCGATCTGGTGACCGGATAAAGCGGGTGGTCGCCGTGAAGCGGCGAACATTGAAACGAGAAGCCGGCCACGGCTTGTTCGTCGAGCGAGGCGCGCCACTCGGCGCAGAGCCGCGACTTGCCGATGCCGGGTTCGCCGCTGAGGAGCACAATCTGGCCAGAGCCGGCCGTGGCTTGCCGCCACCGGTCGGTCAGCACGTCGAGTTCCGCCGTTCTGCCGATGAACGGCGTCAAGCCGCCCGCCCGGCGGGCATCGAAGTTCAACGACAAGGCCCGCGCACCGATCACCTGATAAACAAGTGTCGTTTCCGGGAAACCCTTCAATTTTTTGCGGCCGGCGTCGGCGCACACGAACTGATCGCGGACCAGCTGGTGCGTCGCCGCAGAAATGAGCACGCTGTCCGGAGGGCAGGCGGCCTGCAGCCGCATGGCGAGCGACGGCAGTTGGCCGAATACCTCGTGACTCGGTCCGCTTGCCATGCGCAGGACATCGCCGACCACCACCTCGCCCGTTGCAATGCCGACATGAAGCCGGATGCGGCCGAGGCTGCCGGTCGGTACTGCCTTGACCGCCTCGATCGCCGCGAGGCCGCAAAGCACCGCGCGTTGCGCGTCGTGTTCGTGGGATTCCGGCCAGCCGAAATAGGCGGCGATCCCGTCGCCCAAATCCTTCGCCACGCAGCCGCCGAACCGTTCGATGAGGCGGCTGCAGGTCGCATGGAAGGCGTTGAGCAGGTCGGCGAGATCCTCAGGGTCGAGCCGCCGGGCAAATACCGTCGAATCGACGATGTCGACGACCAGCAGGGTGAGGATGCGGCGTTCGGCATCGCGGCGCCAGGAGTCGGCCGTGGCCGGCCGCGCAGACTTTCTTTCACCCTGGGCGGACGCCGCGACATCGCCTTCGGCTTCTCGCGCGCTGCCGCGAATGCGTTTGCGATGGGCCATGGGCAATCTCACGGTATCCTAAAGGCTGCGGTCAATGCGCCTGGCGTGTTCGCAATCTCGCGTTTCGAAAAATGCGCGGGCAGCAGCCCGCACCGGCACCCTTTGCCCGTCGATCAATCTCGCCATCGTTGTTCCTACCGCAAAATTGCGCATGGCTCGAACTTTACGTTCGACGTTGCCCACGGACACACCGACGAACCGCCGCGCGTTCAGCGTCGCGACAGGCCCCTGGTGTAATCCACCAACGTAATGAGGCCGCGCGCATCAGCCGCGTTTTCGGTAGCTTCGCGGCGCGCTTCCCCGGCGATTTTGTCGAGCAGCCGTTCGGCTTCCGGCAGCGCGCCTCGCAATGCCTCGGCGAGTTCGTCGTGCGTTCGTTGCTCTGCATCGCAAAACAGCCCGGCAACATGCGGATTTCGGATCGCAATCGAAGCCGGCAACGTCAAAATTCCGTCGCGGATGTCGTCGGCGCCGCCGCCGCCTAGTCGGATAACGCCTCTTACATCGGCGACATCGTCGCAACCGTGGTA
>Ga0187783_10002599_pt1 | contig 13371 bp, 10 predicted proteins | sample 1015_SJ02_MP02_2_FD_132471 | JGI IMG/M metagenome (GOLD analysis project Ga0187783, IMG submission 132471) | Tropical peat soil microbial communities from peatlands in Department of Meta, Colombia - 1015_SJ02_MP02_20_MG | ecosystem: Environmental > Terrestrial > Soil > Wetlands > Peat | place...
GCCGCTCTGGGCTGTCCGGTTGGAACATTTCCGAGTGCAGAATGGGCCTGTGAACAGGTTCTGAGTCTTCCGATCTATCCCGCCCTGAGCACGGAGCAGGTCGCTTACGTAGGCAGCGCTGTGCGCGAGATTTTGGAGCGGGCGGAGGCTCGCCTGACCTAGCCTTTCACTGCATCGAGGGGCGAGTCGCTCGGAGTTAGTGGGGGCGTAGCCGCGGCCTCGGCCGCTTCCTGTGAAGGCGCGGGGGAGTAATTGTCAGCGTCAGGCAACGCTTGACGCAATGCTTCGGCAATTCCCTCGAAGATTCTCGCGCAGGAATCTCTGAGCGCCTGGTTGGCCGAGCGCATCAGCGATTCGATGGCAGTCTGCCCGTGTTCGTTCAGGCGTCGGACGGCGGAAACGATCCAGGAATCCGCGCTCGTGCCGAGGCGCTCTTGGAAACGTTCCGCCGCTTCGCCGCTCATCCGTTCCAGATTTTTGTACCAGTCCTTTTGATGTGCGTCTTGCTCGGATCGGTATTCGACGAGCAGGGCGTTGAACTCGCTCGCCAGCGCGCTGCGCCCGTCGGCAATGCTACTTTCCGCCTGCGCGGCCATTTGAGTATGAAGCCGGGCCAGCGATGATTCCGCGCTGGTTTCGAAATTCCGGAGCAGCTGAGCAGCTCGATTCTCGAGTTCTTGGGTTTGGCCTTCGACTGCTTCCTGGCTTCGGGCCGTGAAATGCTCGGTTTCTTGGTCGGAAATGCCGCGAAGGACCTGACCGAAAGCCGCCGCGGTGAGTTCTGCGGCTTGCTCGATCTCTGATCTTGCGCGGCCAGCCGCCTCAGCCGCCGCACCGTCGAGTTGACCCTGGATGCGCGCTAGCTGAGCCGAGGATTCGGCCCCGAGGTCGCTCGCGAACTTTTGTTTCGCCTCGCTGGTCTTTTCCTCAAGGCCGGTGCCCGCCGCCGCGACGGTCTGCTCGACAACGGTCTGCAGCCGTGCCCGTGCGTCGCGTTCGAAACCCTCGCAGGCCTTCTCGATCGCTTCTGCCGCGGCCTGCGATGCGCGTACGCCGCTCGCACTCAGGTCCTCGTTCCATTTTCCAAGGGCTTCCTGCCGCGCAGTTTCGAACTCGCTTCGCGCCTCAGCCACCGTCCCGTCCAGGCCAGAGGCGAATTCTCGCCGCGTCGTTTCCGCCATCTGGCGCAAGCGTTCGCGGTGCAGCCGCAAGGTCTCCTCGACCTGAACCTCCCTGGCCGACATCTCGCGCGCAGCTTGAGACGCCCGGTCGACCTGTGCGGCAAGCCTTCCCTCTACCTCTGACGATGCGCTCTCGACCGTTTTCTGTTTCCAATCCTCCAGGGCCAGGCGGGCCCTCTCCAGTGCGGCGGCCGTAGTCGCCTCGGCGCGTTCCCCCATTTCCTGGGTTTGTGCATCGAGAATGCCCTGAAAACGGCGGCTAAGCTCGTCCAGCGAAACACGCCTCGAGGCTTCCAGCTGCGCGGAAACATCATTCATGTGCGCCGCCGAGTCCTCGATTTCGGCAAGGGAAGTCTTGGCCCGCCCCAGTTCCTCATCGACCGCACCCTTGATTCCGCCCAGGCTCTGCTGAGCCGCTTCGAGCGTTTCAAGGAGAGGCTGCCGCAGCTCGCGGATTCGCTCCGACAGCTTCCGCTCCACCTCGGATGCGATCTCTTTCGCTTCGCCCGACAACTGCTGAGCGATCCGGGCTACGCCGCCGTCGAGCGACGATTCGAGCAGTTCGTTCCACTGCGCCTGTGCCGCGGCCATCTCCGAGTGCAGGCGTTCGCGCCAAGCGGCCATCGACGGTTCGGAAGCGTCGCCATTCGGGGTTTCCCCAACCGCATAGGAATTGCGCGTCGCTTGGACCGCTTCGAGTTCGAGGCGGGCGCTCGCCAGGCGGCTTACCGCTTCGCTGGCGGCCCCGGTTTCCGCGCGCAGCGCATCGCTGCTGCGCTCGACTTCGGCGATCAGCTGCTTGGCGTGGCGGAGCCCCTCTTCAAATTCCGCCTGCAGCTGGCCGACCAGCTCGGCTTGCTGCTTCGCCATCTGCTCGCGCGCTGCGTTCTGCGCGCTTTCGAACTCCTGCTTCCATTCCCGGTAGGCTTCCTCGGAAATCCACGCCTGTTTTTCCTCGGCAACCTTGCGGATTTGCTCAGCGGCATGTGCGGCCGCCTCGTCGACGGACTGCTTGACCGCGCCTTCCAGCTGAACCCTGAGTTCGCGGAACTGGGGGCTTTCGACCGAGAGGGGAACTCGAACCTCGGCCTCGGAAGCGGCGGATTGAGAAGCAGCACTGCTCAGATGGCTCATGGATAGGTCCTCAGCCGTGGGAAGGTTTTGAGGGTTATCGGTTTGGTCTCTGCCATAGAGGCCAGGATCTGCTTCCGCTGTCGATGATCTGAGCACTTCGGTCGACAGATCCCAGTCCGACGGAGTAGGTTCATAGGACCAGAGATTGATCGGTTTCTCGAGCTCCACGGAGACTTGAAAGAATTCCCGAACCGAGTGGGGACGCTGGATCCACGCCACGCGAGCCCGTGCGTTCCGCAGCTCGGAACCGCGCACGGTCTCGAGCGTGACCCAGGAGTTTTTTGGCAGGTGATATCTCGAGGCGTATCGGCACCCGTGAAGATTGAAGCTCAGCGTGGCCGTGCGTTCCTCGAACGGTTGACCAAGCAGATCAACCCCGCGGATGAGCACAGGTAAGGACTGCGCGACTCGCTCGCTGCGACGCCGCTGGATGCTGGACTCGTGCGGATCCACTTCCCGGTATCCTGGTTTCGCCTTTAGAAACTCACACTGGCCGCGTGCTGGACGATGCGGCCGGTGACCATACCATTCTGTTGCGCCGCGGTCCAGAGAAGAAATGCGGTCCTGTGGAAAAATTATTTGGCGGCCTAGTGAGATTTCTTTTTGCCCATCGAAGTCGAAACTCCGCCGCTGAGCTGCGCCAGTTCATCGAGACCAGCCTTGCATTGCGGCGCATAGGGTCCATTGGGAGCAGCGTCGATGCACTTCTGGTAGGCTTCCGTCGTTCCCGACGGGATGACGTAGATTTCCTTGCCTCCCTCTTGTTTGGAATCGATTTGAGCGGACAGGCAGGATCCCAGCAGGAACCACGCTTGTGCGTCCTTGGGGTTGGCCGCCGTTACCTTTTGAAACGGCGTCGTCGCCTCTTTCTGGCGCTGCTTATTGTAGAGAACGATTCCGAGATTCTTCCAGCACACGGTGCCGCTCGAGCCATCAAGCGCCGCCGCCTTTTCGCAGTCTGCTCCGGCCTGAGTGAGTTTGGTTTGCAGCACGGTCGGGTCGTTCTGCGCAACCGCTGCATTCGCCAGATTCGTGCTCAGCCCGTTATACTCCCCAGGAGACGGCTGAGTATCCACGGCCTTCTGAAAGGCGCTGACCGCGTCATCGTAGCGTCCGGCACATTCGTCAGCGGCGCCGAGATTCTGGAGAACCGTGGCCAAATTCTTGACGTCCTTGGCTTGAACGCCCTTGGCTGCCTCCTCGAAATTACTCGCTGCACTCTGGCAGTCCGCTGTGCGCTTTTCCTGCAGAGCGCTCTTCTGGTCCGCCGGAGCGGTGCGAATCTGTTGCCCAAGCGCATCGGCCTCCGTGAGGGCCTGGCGGCCAGCATCGAAGTGCGCCTTCATATTCTTGAAGACGTCCTGTTCTTCCGCCCTCTTCTTTGCCTCCGGGCTATTCGCGAGCTCCTTGTAACTGATGGTCGGAATGGTGGCCGACTGCCCCTCGGCCAGCTGGAACTTTTGGTTGAAAGGCGGCATTTGGGGGTTATTCGTGTTCACGCTCAGATCGTAAAGCCCGGCCTTGAGACCAATCTGAACAAACTTGCCGTTTTTGTCGGTTTTCAGCGTGAAAACCTGCCCGCTCGCTTCGCCCTTTATGGTCACCGTGGCATCGGGCAGGGGCTTGCCGTCTAAGTCGAGCACCTGCCCGTCGATTCGATTGTTTCCTTGCGCGGAGGCGGTGCCGGCACACAGGCAGAGCAGGGCAACCATCCCCAGAAAATGAATCCATTTCATTGCACTCACCTCCCTTTGTTAACCGAAACTCATTATGGCGCAACCCGCGCGCGGTAGGCGATAGGATCGGGAATGCCGGCTTCGGCAAAGGCCCGGAGCCGCAGCCGACAGCTGTCGCATGCCCCGCAGGCTTCCTCGTCGAACTGATAGCAAGACCAGGTAAGTCCCAGTGGCGCGCCCAGCTCGACTCCGCGGCGCACAATCTCGCTCTTTCGCATGCCAATCACCGGCGTCACGATGGAAATCTGCGTTTCCTGCCGCGTACCCTCGCGGATGACCCGCTCAAACGCGCGGTAATACTCGGGACGGCAATCCGGATATCCCGAGCTGTCTTCCGCCACCGCGCCGATAAAAATAGCCTTGGCCCCGATCACTTCGGCCCAACTGACCGCCGCGGCAAGAAAATGAGCGTTGCGAAATGGAACGTAGGTGACGGGAATGGACCCGTGCCGCAGGACTTCCCCGTCTTCGGGCACGGGGATTGCGGAATCCGTCAGCGCCGAACCGCCGATCTGCTTGAATGCATCAAAGCGGACAACCAGACGCTCGCGCAGGCCATAGAAGTCCGCGATATCGTGGAAGGCGCGGCGCTCGCGCGACTCGGTCCGCTGGCCGTAGCTGGCGTGCAGCACGGCCAACTGATGCGTCCGATTAGCCATCGCCGTTGTGACGCAGGAATCCATTCCTCCGCTCAGCAGCACGACGGCTTTGTGCGTGTCGAGGGTCATTTCCGGATGCGAGTATAGACCTATCGGGCTGGTTATGAAAATTCCGTGCGCGCGGGCGGGCCCGGGCGGCAACGTCGGCCGCAAGCCTAGACGCCCTTGGTCGCCGGATCCCAGATGAACTTGTGCAATTGCAGGCCAAGCCGCACGGGGAGGGCATCGGCGACGATCCATTCGGCGAGAAGACGGGCTTCAAGGCCCGCCCAGCTGCCCCCCGGATCGGCGAAAACGGGCGAAAACAGCACCTCGCGCACGCGCTCTTTGAGCCGATGGTCACGGATGAAATCGCGGGCGAACTCGTAGTCGCGCCGCGTCGAAATCACGAACTTGATTTCGTCCTTTCGGTCGACGGCCGCCAAATTGGCCATTTCAAACGTGTCGGCTGCGCCCGAATCCGGGCATTTTACATCCACGATCTTGACCACCTCGCGCGGCAAACCGCCGACGAATCGCTCGCCACTGGTCTCGATCAAGACCGTATAACCCTGATCGAGGAGCTCGCGGGCAAGTTCGGGGGTTTCCGGTTGCAGCAACGGTTCGCCTCCGGTGATTTCGACCAGGGAAATGCGGGTCGCACCATCGCCAGCAAGCTCGCGCACCTGGTCGAGCACATCCGGGATGCTCATGCGTTTGCCTCCATAGAAGGCGTACGGCGTGTCGCACCACGTGCAACGCAGGTTGCATCCCGTCGAGCGCACAAAGATGCAGGGCAACCCGGCACGCGTGCCCTCGCCTTGAATGGACTTGAAGATTTCCGTGATGAACATAAGCAAGGCCCCGCGCTTCAGCGCCGGGCGCCCGGCGCGGTCGCGCGATTCTGCCGCCTCGATATGTAAACGGCAAATGCAGCTATGGCGATCATCTCCGCCGCAGTAACGGTGAGGGCGACCCGCCAGCCCCACCCAAACGCCAGCCAGCAGAACGAGGTGATCACGGCGGGGATACCGACGACCAGAAATGCGCGATTCATGATTTGCTCAAGAAGCCCATGTCAACCCGAGATTCAGGCCGGGGCTCATCGCCGATAGGTTGCGGCCGAATTGTCCGTCTCCCAGACGGTGATGCTCGACAAACCGGCACCGTGCGCGCCTCGGGCCAACTGCTTGGCCACCTCGTCATAGATATATTTCGCGACGTTCTCCGCCGACGGGTTCAGCACGTCGAACGGCTTGAGTTCATTGAGGTAGAGGTGATCGAGGGACTTGATCACCCCCTGAACCACCTGCTTTAAATGAACGAAATCATAGAGCAGCCCGCTCGAGTCAAGTTCCGCCCCGGCCAGGGTGACGCGAACCCGGTAGTTGTGCCCGTGCAAATTCTCGCATTTGCCCTGGTAATTCCGCAGATTATGGGCAGCGGCAAACGTTTCGTCGACAAAGACTTCGTACATGGTCGGTTTCGGATCCGATGCTCACCGGCATCGGTCGGGCCCTGCCGCAATTACTCCGGCTTGTGCATGAAGCGCGCTACCTCAGCGAGGTCGTGCGTCGTCGAATATTCGGGTAAGGACTCAAGAAAAATTCTACCATAGTGCATGCGCACGATGCGGTTATCGAGAATGGCCAGAATCCCGCGGTCCGATCTGGACCGAATGAGCCGTCCAAACCCCTGCTTCAAGGCCAGCACGGCCTCCGGCACCTGATATTCGGCAAATGCGTTCCGCCCATCCTCGGCTAAGGCGCGAACGCGGGCAGCGACAACCGGATCGCTGGGCACAGCGAAGGGAAGTCTGTCGATGATTACGCAGGACAGCTGCGCGCCCGGAACGTCGACGCCTTGCCAAAAGCTGGCCGTGGCGAACAGCACGGCGTTCGGCGTCGATCGAAAGCGCTCAAGCAGGATGGACCTCGGCGCAGTGCCTTGCAGAAGGAGCGGGAAACCCACCTCGGCCGAAACACGTTCATAAACGTCCTTCATTTGCGCGTAGCTCGTGAACAAACAGAACGCGCGGCCCTCGGAGATTTCAAGGAGCTTTTGAATTTCCCTAGCCGCGCTGGCGGAGAAGGTGGCATGCCGTACGTCGGGCAGGCAGCGCGGTATGTACAGCAGGGCCTGCTCCTTGAAATTGAACTCGGGAGGCAGAACCGCTTCCGCCGAGGGCACAACGCCCAGGCGCTGCTTCAAGTAATCGAAGCGCCCGCCGACGGCGAGTGTCGCCGAAGTGAGTACCACGGTGTCGAACTGCTCGAAAAGCCGTTCGCGCAGGATCTGGCTCACGTCGATCGGTGTGGCAGCGAGAAATACTCCGCGGCCGCGTCGCTCGTACCAATACACGTAGCTCTTCTCTTCGCTCTCCAGGAGAAACCTGAGCTCCCGCCGCAGTTCCGCTGCGCGCCGGGCGAGCCCGGCCACCTCCTCGGGTTTTGGTGAGATCGCGGCCAACTCCGCTTCGACGCGCTTGAGTCCTGCGGACAGCTCTTCGTACGCCTCGCGATTCTGGTCGACAAACGAGCGCCGTTGGGCAGGTTCGAACGGGTAGCGGCCTTCGCGCGCGCCGAAATTCTCGAAGAAGTGCCGGCCGCGCTCGCGCATGCGCAGGAGATACTTGCGCAGCACGGAGGCGTCGATGTGCAGCATACGCAGCATCGCCTCGGTGTCTCGCCCGAGCTCGTCGAGCTGATAGCTTGAAAGTTGCCGCCCGAAATGCTCGCTGGCCACATCCTCGATCTCGTGCGCCTCGTCGAATACGACCGCCGAGTATTCCGGCAAGATCGAGCCGAAATCGTCCCCGCGGAGGGCTAGATCGGCGAAGAAGAGGTGGTGGTTGACAATAATCAGGTCCGCTTCATGCGCGCGCTGATGCATCGCGGTTATGAAGCACGTCTCAAACTCCGGGCACTTCCGCCCGGTGCAAAGATCCCGTCGCGCGTCGATTCGATTCCACAGATCGGCATCGTCCGGCAAAAAGGTCAGCTCGCTCCGATCGCCGGTCGCGGTGAGCTTCTCCCAATCGCGAATCTGCCCGAACCAGTCCACTTCATCGAGGCCCTTGAGCGCAGCCTGGCCGCCCAGCTGATGGACCTTCGCGCGGCAGAGGAAGTTTGAGCGGCCTTTCATCAGCGCCGCCTTCAAATTCGGCGCGAAGTTTTTCTTTAGGAAGGGTACGTCCTTCTCGAGCAGTTGCTCTTGCAGCGACTTCGTCGCCGTCGAAACGACCACCTTGCGCCCACTGCGAATGGCCGGAATCAGGTAGGCCAGCGTTTTGCCCGTGCCGGTGCCCGCCTCGATCAAGGCCTGCTGATGGCTGGAGAAGGCTTCATCGACGATCCTGGCCATCTCGAGCTGTGAACGCCGAAACTCGTAGGCCGAGTGGCGATGGGCGAGCATCCCGCCCGCGCCGAAAATCGCATCGACGGTTATCTTCTCTTCCGATTTGACAGTGGCTGCTTTTCTGCTCATCACTCGGCGGGTGCCCGCGCCCAAACGCAAGCGCTAACATAACACAGCACAAAGCGGTTCGTTGCGCGCCCATGGGCGGGGGCTCGTGAAAGAAGCGAGCTTGTGAAACGCCAACGTGGTAGTGTGCGTCTGTTGAAATCGCTCGGGGGATTTCGATCCAATTCATTGGAGGGGGGAGGAAAATGCGTCGGTCGATCTGCGCAAACGCACGGAGTGGGTTCGCTGCTTGGATGTTCCTAGCCGTTGGGATTCTGGGATTTGCGGGGGTCTTGCCGGTCGCTTCCGCGCAGGACGGCCCTGCGCCCGCCGACGACCCGGCCTACACGGCCAAGATCAAGGAGTATACGACCGAGCCTTTTCTATTGACCGAGTTCGTCGATCATCTGCCGGCCTCGAATACTGTGCCGTCGCCCGACAAGATTCTAGGTTACGTGATCGGCGCGCCGAACAAGCTCACCTATACGAAGGATATTTACCGCTATTTCCGCGCGCTCGCCGCGGCCAGTCCCCGCGTGAAGGTTTTCACGGTCGGCCGAAGCGAAGAGGGACGCGATTTCATGCTCGTTGCCGTCAGCGATGAATCAAATATCGCGCAGCTCGATAGTTTGAAGATGATCACCGCGCAGCTCGCCGACCCGCGCAGGATTGATGACGCCCGGGCGCGGCAGCTCATCGCAACCGGTAAACCGATCTACTGGGCTTCTGGTTCGATCCACTCCCCCGAAACAGGCTCGCCGGAAATGCTGATGGAACTCGCCTACCGGTTAGCCGTCGAAGACACTCCCTACATTCAGAAGATCCGCAAGAACGTTATTTTTCTGATTACGCCTGTGCTCGAGGTTGACGGCCGCGACCGCATGGTGGACCTGTACAACTACCGCAAGGCCAACCCCGACAAACCCGCCCCCAACCTCATCTATTGGGGCCACTACGTCGCCCACGACAACAATCGCGACAACATCGGTATGGCGCTCGAGCTCTCCAAGGTGCAGATGAAGAATTTCCTCGACTGGCATCCGCAAGTGCTGCATGACCTGCACGAATCGGAGCCCTACCTCTACACCATGACGGGAACCGGCCCCTACAACGCGTGGCTTGATCCGATCGTCTTCAGCGAATTCCAGGAAATGGCGCACTACGAAATCGAGCAGTTCACCCGGCGGGGTGTGCCGGGCGTGTGGACCCATGGGTTCTATGACGGCTGGGCGCCCAACTACATGCTCTACGTGGCCACCGGGCACAACGCCATCGGCCGTTTCTACGAGACGTTCGGCAACGGCGGCGCCGACACGCGCGTCCGCACGCTCGGGCCGGAGGAAACCTCGCGCGAATGGTACCGCGAGAATCCGCCTCTGCCGAAAATCACCTGGTCCATGCGGGATAACACCAACATGGAGGAAAGCGGCCTCCTCTTCGCCTTGGGATACACGGCCGATCACGCCCCGGATTTTCTTTCCAATTTCTATCTGAAGAGCAAGCGCGCCGTGGCCAAGGCGACGACCGAGGGCCCTGCCGCTTGGGTCATCGTCAACGACGGCCGCCGCCCCTCGCTCGAGGTTCGGCTCGTCCGCTTGCTCCAGCAGCAAGGCATCGAGGTAAGCCGGATCGATCGGGAGGTCGAGGTCAAGCCCGCCGCTACGGCCGGGGCGGGAGAGAGAAGCAAATCACGAGCCCTGGCGGAAGGAGCTTCGGGCGAAGGCGGCGGGGAGGCGAACAGGGGCGGCACGGCCTCGAAATCCGAGGCCGCGAAGCCGGTTAGAATCCCCGCAGGCAGCTATGTGATTCGCATGGACCAGCCCTACAGCCGCATGGCCGACATGCTGCTCGACACGCAGTATTTCAACATTCATGACCCAACGCCCTACGACGATACCGGCTGGACCATGGGCCCGCTTGTGAACGTCAAGACGTTGCGTGTCACCGACACCGCCATCCTGAAAGTGCCCATGACGCTGGTCCCGGATCCGGCGCCTTCCGACGGGGAACTCATGGCCGGCCGGGACGCTGCAAAGTTCTATCTGATCGACGCGAATGCGGAGCCGGCTCTGGCCACGCTCCGTTTCCGCTTGAAAGAAGTGAAGATGTTTTCGAGCGAGGAAGCCTTTGATGAAGGCGGTGAAAAATATGCCGCTGGGTCATTCCTGATTCCCGCCGAGGGCAACCCCTCGGATTTGAAGCTCGAGCTCGAATCGGCGGCGAAGGACCTGGGCCTTACGGTTCACCTAACCGCCTCCGATCCACAGGTGGCTCGGCATCCAATCGCCGTGCCGCGAATCGCTCTTCTTCACCTGTGGACGAACACCCAGGTAGAGGGATGGTTCCGGCTGGCCCTGGACGAAACGAAAATTCCCTATGCATACATCTCCGATCAAGTGGTCCGCGACACGCCGAATCTCCGCGAAAAATATGATGTGATCATTTTTCCTCCGGCCGCCAACAATCTTTCGGCCCTGCTCAATGGAATTCCGAAAAGGATGCTGCCCGATGGCTCCGATTTCGGCGGGCCGATTCCCTGGAAGACCACGACGCTCACGCCGAATCTCGGCACCATCGATCATACGGAGGATATTCGCGGCGGAATGGGTCTTGAAGGCGCGGCGCACTTAGAGAAGTTCGTCGAAGACGGCGGAGTCTTCATCCCTGTCAGTTCCAGTGCAATGCTGCCAATCGATCTCGGCATCACTTCTGGCGTCTCGATTACACCGACCCGTCAGCTTGAGGCACGCGGCGCGATCTTGAACGCCAAGGTCGAGGACCCAGGCAGCCCAATCACTTATGGCTACGACGCAACGCTCGCCATTTATTTCAGTGAGGCTCCTGTGTTTCGGGTCTCGATTGCTCCGGGAGGGTTTTTCGGAGGGGCTGGCGGCGGGCCGGAAAACGAAGGCAGACCGAGCGGCCGGGGCTCGACAACCGATCCCGATATCCCGCAAGGCCGGCCTTGGAATCCCGGGACCCCTGAGCCTCACCGGACCCGCGAGGAGCAAGAAACCTACATCTCGGCTGACGTTCGAGAAGCGCTCCGGGGCATGATACCGCCGTCCTCCATCTGGCCGCGCGTCGTGCTGCGTTTTGCGGATGAGCAGAACCTGTGGGTGAGCGGCATGCTTGCGGGCGGCAACGAACTGGCCGATGCTCCGGCGGTCGTCGATTGCCCGGTCGGGCGCGGCCACGTCGTTCTCTTCGCCAATAATCCGATGTGGCGGCAGGAAACTTATGGGAGCTTCATGCTAGTCCTGAACGCCGCGCTCAATTACGACCACCTGAGTGTCGGTCGCAAGGCTCCACCGCCCCCCCGGGATGGAACGGCGAGCGCAGCAGACGATCAGGAAGGCTCAGAACAATAGCTCGCCGTGAGAGATCTGTCTTAAAAAGAGACACAAAAACCCGGGCCCCCGGGGTTTCTCGAGGTAAGGTTCCGCCATGCCGCGGCTCCCATCCACGGCGATTCGGCAGCGCAGCTTAGGATTCGAGCGCGCGCCGCCGGAGGAAGAAGACGGCGCCAACGCCGGCCACGAGCAGGAGCAGCGTAGGCTGTTCCGGGGTGGCTGTCGTGGATGTCCCCGTGTCGACGTCGTTATGCGATTGCCACATGGCCACGCGCAAGGCGTACCCGTCGCGAATGCCATTCACGGGTTCGTGGCCGACGAACGAATGCGTATTGACGTCCGCCATGGCCGTTACGTGGCTCGTCACGTCGGCAGTCCTGTCGCCATCGCCGCGGCCATTGATCCCATCGGCATAAGCGGCCGAAATGCCAACCACGAATAGCAAAGCTACGAGCGCTGCAAGTGAACGAAGTGAATTCATGAGTCGGTCCCCTCTTGTGTGCCCTAGAACTGATGCATCGAACGATTATGTGCGAAAGTCGTCGTATGCTCTGTTAGCCATGAAAGCGGCCCCTACAGCGACCGAATCACTGGCCAGCCCCCGGCGGCCTGTGCACCTAAATGGACCGCCAAGACATGCCCGGCAGTCCCTCGACTCAACGTCGAGTCCGTCAGTTCCGGGTCTTCCCTTTGCAATTTGCGGGCCTCGGCTTGTTCAATTTGCACACGTCCCCTGTAGGCAAGGGTCGGGAAGCGCTGCAGATCCATAAGGTTAGGTCAATTTATGTCAGTTGACGTTTTGTGGTGACCAGAAGCGTCAACTGCCGGTCGATTTACCCCAACGATTCACTGTACAGGGCGTCCGAGAGTGTCGAACAGGTCGTCGGGAAAACTCGAAGCCGACGCGCTAGCGGCTTGCGCGGTCCCAGTTGGCCGATTGCTCACCGGCCGAATCGGAGTCGTGGCAGACCGTAATCCGGCAAGATGCTACGTCTGTAGTGCTTACCGTGTATAAAAAGAGAAAAAGCTGAGAACTTTGGTGCAATACGAATCACACTTCGAGCGAGGAAACGCGTGTGAGCGATACAGCGTCTGCTGTATGCAGGCTCACCCCGCAAACACGTAGATCAATTTGCTGGTGACGGCACTCGCCGGCAAGAAGCCGTCGGTTCCCGCTTGCGGAATGACACTGACGAAAGCAACCGCATCCGCTGCGCCCGTGCGGTGTCCCAACCCGCAGGCACGACCTCGCGCTCGCCATCCGTCTGCTCCGCAAATCACGCTGTTTGACCCTCCTGGCACTGCTTTGCCTCGCGCTGGGCATCGGCGTGAACTCCTCCATCTTCAGCCTGCTCGACTCCGTCTATCTCCGCCGGCTGCCGGTCGGCAACGCCGATCGCGTGACGGTACTCAGCCGCGGAGGCAGTCCGCTGTTTTCCTACCCCGAATATCGCGCGCTCCGCGATCGCAACCAGTCGCTCGCAGGGTTGGCAATTTCGGAGCCGGAAGAAGGCAACGCCGTACAGATAGACAGCTAGGACGCCAATACATACTTTGTTCAGCCAGATTCCTCGCACAATGCGCCTGCGAGAGCGTTTTGGAGCGATCGCCATGGAAGCAGCCAAGGGAAATGAGAAGCCCGTACGCCCGTTTGTGCTCTGCTCATTTCGTCACACGTTTCTGGCGCGCCTGGGCGAGTCTGGCTGCGATGTGTGGATCCTGGCCCGAATCGCTGGACACAAAATTGGCCACCGTCAAAATCAAGCTCCCCAGCTGTCGGTTGCTAAACAGACCACAAACGCAGTACAGTAAAGCAGTTATGTGCAATGCGCCCGTAGCTCAGTTGGATAGAGCATCTGGCTTCGAA
>Ga0187783_10002600_pt1 | contig 13369 bp, 10 predicted proteins | sample 1015_SJ02_MP02_2_FD_132471 | JGI IMG/M metagenome (GOLD analysis project Ga0187783, IMG submission 132471) | Tropical peat soil microbial communities from peatlands in Department of Meta, Colombia - 1015_SJ02_MP02_20_MG | ecosystem: Environmental > Terrestrial > Soil > Wetlands > Peat | place...
AGCCGTCGATCAGCACGCCGTCGCCCATTACCGCATGCCGGCGGCCGCGGCCATGATCAACGAGTCCATTAGGAATCCCGCCAGACTTGTAACTCTCACGAATCTACGTCCGGTCCTATTTTGTCTCACGGACACCAACCACTCCGTCGTGACGAAAAGAGTCGCTGGCGGTAGCGAATAGGCCCTGGAGAGACACATGGACAGGAACGAAGCGAGAGACAAGCCGCACCACAAAGGAGACCTCGGAATGAACACACCTCCGATCGTATCGCCGGAGGCATGGGAGGCTGCGCGCCTGCAGATGCTCGCGAAGGAAAAGGCGCTGATGCGGGCCCGCGACGCCCTGGCCGCCCAACGCCGACGGATGCCCTGGATGGCCGTCGAGAAGGCGTACGAATTCGAGGGGCCTCAGGGCAGGGTCAGTCTGCTCGATCTATTCGAGGGGCGTCGACAGTTGATCGTCTATCGTGCCTTCTTCGAGCCCGGGGTGTTCGGCTGGCCTGAGCACGCCTGCCGCGGTTGCTCCCTGGGCGCCGATCAGGTCGCCCATCTGGCCCATCTGAACGCCCGCGAAACGACGCTCGCCTACGCGTCACGCGCACCACAGAAGGACATCGAACGCCTGAAGGCACGAATGGGTTGGAAAATGCCGTGGTACACCATCACAGACAGCTTCGACACGGACCTCGGCGTGGACAAGTGGCACGGCCACAATGCTTTCATCCGCGACGGCGACAAGGTGTTCCGCACGTACTTCATCAACAGCCGCGGCGACGAGGCGATGGGCACCACCTGGAGCTACCTCGATATCACGGCGCTCGGCCGTCAAGAGATCTGGGAGGACTCGCCCGAGGGTTACCCCCAGAGCCCGCCTTACAAGTGGTGGAACTGGCACGACAACTACGACGCCGAGGCCTCCCCTCACCCGAAGTGGGTCGAGGTGTCCAACGCTGGAGAAACCGCCTTCCGAGAGGGCGACGCGAAGGCGAGACCATAACTGCCGCGGATCCAGCCTGACCTGCGATAGGCCGGACCCCAGAACCCCTGCCCCGTGAGGGGTCCGTCCTGCCGCCAAAGACTCAGGGCCGTTAGGCGGCCGAAACACCTCGACCCGAAGCCGATGTAGCAAGGGAGAGAACGATGAAAGAAATCATGAGCAATGAACTTGAAGCGCCCAAAATAGTCGATCGGACTACCTTCCAGACGGAGTTGGACGCATTGCGGGTTCGCGAGAAGGCCCACACAAGAGAAGGCGACGCCATCGCGGCCACTCGCCGGCGGCTCCCCATGGTCGAGGTGGATGGCGTCACGCCGCTCGTTGGCGAACGTGGCGCGGTGACACTGTTGGACGCGTTTGAAGGCCGCCGGATGCTCATTGCATACTACTTCATGTGGCACGCTGGCCGCGGCGCGCCGGAGCAGTGCGAGGGGTGCACCTTCTATACATCGCAGGTCCGCGAGTTCTCCTTTATTCATTCTCGCGACGTCACTTACGCCACGATCTGCCAAGGCCCATACGAAGAGAGTGTCCGGTACCGCGGCTTCATGGGCTGGGAGATGCCTTGGTACTCGGCCGAGAAGGACTCGCTCGACACTCTCTTGCTTGGACGGCGGGTAGGTATGATGCATATCGTTTGCTACCTGCGGCAAGGATCCAATGTGTTCGAGACGTACTGGACGACGCGACGCGGCGTCGAGGCGATGGACAACAGCTATCGGTTGCTCGACTTGACCGTCTACGGGCGACAAGAGAGGTGGGAGGACTCGCCGACTGGTTGGCCGCAACGACCGAAAGGCCACCACAACTACCGCGCCGAGGGACGTCCGATCGCCCAATGGTCCCGACTGAAGGCCGGGTATTCCGACGATTCGCGAACCAGCAGGCGCTGAACCCCGCCTGCCATTTCTTCGACGTTCCACCAAAGGCCGCGGCGAGGTCGAAGTCGACTTCTCATTGGCGCGGTTCAGTCTCAAGACGTTTGGAAGATAGGAGATGCACCGAAATGATCTCCAACATGACCGGCTCAATCGATCGTGAGGCCACCCCGTGTCAGCAGCGCCTCAAGGCGAACGCGGATTTCTGGCTGCGCCTCGCGGCTGCGCCGACCTTCGCTGTCATGGCGCTGTTGACGGCTGTTCTCGGCGCCAGCGCGCCGGAGATGCTCTGCTCGACCGCACACCACGCGTCACCGCTCGGCGGAATGGTCCCAATGTACTTGCTGATGAGCGCCTTCCATTTGCCGCCCTGGCTCAACCTTGTCTCTAGGCGACGTAGTGTTGCCGGCCGGCCCTGACCCTGCCATTGCCTGATCGCGAGCGCCGAATTCCAGATGTCGATCTTACGGGTAACATTGGCGATCTCAAGCCGCGACCCGATGATGCGTCTCTCCATCTGATCGTGTGATCCGCTGAGCCGGCTGGGGCGGTGATGCCAGACGCGCTGCCGGAGAGAGCAAGATTACCGCCGCCTGCAGGAAGAATCCCACCGCCGCAGCAACAAGCGCGACCTCGGCGCCGCACAAACCTCCAACGACAGCTCCGATCGCGGCGCCGAGCGGACGTGCGCCGTAAGACGTGATGTTGATTGCCGACACCCGTCCCAGAAGTTCGGGTGGTGTCAGCGTCTGTCGCAGCGTGGTGGTCGAAACGACCCAAAGGATTGGACCAGCCCCCATCACACCGAAGCTTAAACTGGCCAAGGCCGGCGACGGTATGTAAATCGTCAAGAGCATTATGAGCGCTGCTACGACGCCAGCGATTGGACCAATTGCGATAACAACACCCACTCTGAGCATCTGCATGACACGTGGTGCAATGAGTGCACCAAATACCATACCCAGTCCGTAAGTCGCCAAAGTCAGACCGACGAACGGTGCGGTGAGCCCAAGCCTATGAATGGCGTAAGGCACATAAACCGCTTGGATCGTGAAAGCCGCGGTAACGAAGATGACTTGTGTGATGAATATCGGACGCAGCAGTTTGTTTGAGAAAACGAATGCGGCTCCCTCCCTAATCTCACGAAGTGGGGTCTTCCGTTTACTATTCGCCCGTGGCGGTTCGCGGAGACCTGCAAGCAATATGACGGCGACAGCCGATAAGCCTGCCGCTAAGGCAAAGGCGGGCGCTGCGCCAATCCAACCGACCAAGGCACCCCCCACGGCCGGTCCTGCTGCCAATGCGCTGGTTCTCGCCAACTCGATCCGACTGTTGGCGGTCGGCAGGGCCTCGGATTTCACTAGATCCGGCACAAGCGCTGGTGCCGCGACGCTGTAAACGACCGTTCCGCAGGCCCCAACGAATCCGAGAGCCGCGAGCAACGGTAAAGTCAATGCTCCGCTTAACGCAAGAACGAGCATGCACAGGAGCGAAACCAACCGCAAAGCCTCAGCTCCCGCCATCAGACGAGAGCGTATCAGGCGGTCGACAAGAAGTCCTGCCGGAATCGTCGTAACTAAAAATGGCAATGTCTGCGCGGTCTGCAACCAGCCGGTGTCACCCGCGTCGGCGTGAAGGGCAATTACGGCAACGATCGGTGCGGCCGCCAATCCAATCTGTTCGGCGGACTGCGCGGCCAAGTTGGACCATGCCAACCGACTAAATTTTGAGGGCAGGGAAGTCATGCTTTTTACCTTTCGAACCGGACCAGGGACGGTCGTCGTTCCCAGCCAGGCCAGCTTTGCGCGGTGCATCGCTGTCCAGCACTCCGCTTGTTGCTCCGTAACCGAAGACTTGGTCGCGTCCACAGCTCTGCGACAGGCAGGTTTAGACCGAACCGCTGCGAATGCTGGTTGCCCGATTCCGACGGCTAAGATGTGCTGCTGGCGGCCCCATCGGCTCGGTGGATAGCTGCGAGCCGCCGGCGAGCGATGGGGCTGCGTTGCTCCACGAGAGGCGCGAGCGGGCACCCTGCAATGCGCCCGGCGGCGCAGTTAGCTGGCGGCCGGTTTGAAACCTTCGGCGCCAGCGCGCAGCTCATCCTGTATTTGGGACGCCTTGGGATGAGGTAACGAGCGACGCTGTTCGCAAAAACGAGAGCAGTTTGGTTCAGCGCTCCAGGCATTGGACGTCACGCAGGCTCATATCAAGCCGGGGGCCAACATCGCCGGCATACCGGAGCTTCTGTCGGGCTGGACCTGATGGCGGTCATGTTCGTGCTAGCTTCCAATCAGATCAGGCAAGTTGGGGGATGCCAAGAGTCGGGGTCTTCGGCGACTGGCTGAAGCACCGCCCGCTGGATGATGTCGGTCACCGCTACTGAAAGAGAATGGTCACCAGCAGGTCTGACAAGATATTCAGGAAAAGGCTAAATGGATCGGCAATGCGGCGCCGGACCCAACGCGCGGGATCCCCACCGCCCGCCCGTTGCGGACACCCTCTTCTCCGTCCGGCGAGGTGTTTTCCGCCAAGGTCCGCCTCCTGTTGCTGTTCGCCCACGGTTTGGTTGGTCGTAGCCAAGCCAGTAGGGTTTACCCGGGTGGTCGCACGCGGGCTGTCGCCGCACCGCGCATAACGTCCGGCGGAGTTAGGTCTCATTGCGCAGCAAGCGCGGCGTGGTGAAAACCTGATAGAACCGCGAGGCCATGGCGGCATAGATGGCACCGAAAAGCAGCGCCGTTGTTCCCGACAACGCGTCCCAGATGGCCGCTTTTGTCAGCAGGCCCGTGGGCTCTCCGATAACTTGGTGCTCCACCGCCAGTCCCATCAACATTGCAGCCAATATCGTCATGAGCAGCATCGGCGAGCTTACCAAGATCAGGGTGCAGACCAGGCGGCAACGGTGACCGCTACACTGTCGCATTGCCGTGCCAATTGATGCGCCAGGCACCTCGATCGCTATTGCGGGAAATAGGATCGGCATGCGATGGCACCCGCACAGACCCGCGACCACACCCATTATTTGAAAAACCATAGCCCACCAGATGTTGATCCCATCGGTGGCGAATATGGCGACCGTCAGCGGGCTGGTGAATATGGCGAAGATTATCGCGATGAGCGAGGCATAGGCGGCAAAAGGCAGATAGCGGCCAACGGGTCGGAATGAGTAGCGGCGCGCCACCTCGCGAAGGAGAACGTAGCGATGAACGGCGATGAGCAGTGGGGTAAGCAGCAAAATTTGCACGAACGTGCCTGTCCAGCCGATACCTTGCTGCATCCACCAGTCGGTTGCGCAAGTGGTGCTCGAGACTGAGGCCGTTTTTGCTATGAACCAATTGCAGGCGGTTCCTGCTACGAGCCATAGCGCCAGCGTCGTGAGCGCGACGGCTGGCATCCGCTGCAAAGCTGAAATTCCATCGGCCCAGCTGCGAAGCCATATTGGGCCCCTTGGTGGTGCCGGTAAGCCTCCCGAATTCGCTTCGCGCGTCATTAAGGCGTGTCCGCATACTTGTTTTGAGGAACGGCACTGGTGGATCTCGAGGCCACGGCTTGTGCTTTCAGTCGCAGCGGCGGAGCAATAGGTTCAGGGCTGCTGCGCGCCACTGCGCGATTTCGGTAGCGAGCGTCAACGACCCTTCGCAAAGCCTGCGCGGAAGGCGTCGATCGGATCCGCGAAGCATCAGCGCCTGGTGTCGCCCTCCCCTTGATGGTTGGCACCACGAGTCGCGAAGGAACGACCCAACATCGTGGAGAGACTTGATGCATGCCTATGTAGTAGCGGCCGAGACCGTCACGGATCAGTCAATGTTCGATGCCTACCGGCAGGCCGTGCCGGCGACGCTCTCCGCTTTCGGTGGACGGTTTGTAGCCCGAGGTGGTGCGCTCAGCCTGCTCGAAGGCGTGTGGCATCATCCCCGCCTTGTAATCATTGAGTTCCCGTCGCGCGACGCCGCCGAATCCTGGTATCGGTCCGAGGATTACCAAAAGATCATTTCGCTCCGACTGAACAGCTCGTCGGGAAACTTGGTGATTGTCGATGGGGTTGATTGATCAGACGAGGGTGTCCACCGCACTCAGCGCGCCCTCGGGCTGCGATGATAAGGCGAAGGATATTGACAACCATGTAGACGTGCCGAGCGCTCAGGGCCCAGGGGGTGGCTTTAGTTGAAAGTACGCGGCGAAAAGTTGCGCCTATGGCCCATTTGCCAGGCGGCGGACTTGGGTGGCACTCGAAACAATTCCGCGTTCCGAAATAGCGCTTCAGCGGACTGTCAACTGTCGGTTATTTGGCTGAGCGTTTCTTGTGTAATTCCGCCGGCGCGACATCGCCTTCCTCTGCCGGCCTGATGGTCTCGGTTCCGACCCAAATGCAGCTTACCACGCAATCGGCGTCCAAATCCGTCGCGGTGCCGGCGATTGCTTTGGCTTGGAATGTTGCCTTCCGGCTCCAACAAGACAGAAGCGGGCGGAGCAAGTCCGTAGCAGACGTCCTCAATGGTTTTCGAGATGTTCAAGTGCCGGCTTGGCTGCGCGGTTGCCCAGTTGGTCGTCGAACGCCTTTAAAGAAACCAGGGCAATCTGACGCAAGTCCTCGCGGGTCGCGCCAGAAGAGGCAAGAACCCCCATGCCGGCGATGACTGCCGAAAGGTACCGGGCCAACGCGGCGGCATCTGCCTCGGCCGAAAGGTCGCCTTCCTGCTTGGCACGAAGGAAGCGATCACGGAGTTGATGCTCCGTCTGGGCACGACGCGAGGCTAGTTCGAAGGGGACATTTTCCGCTCCGGCGCCACAGGCGAGCCCGCCTTGCACCAGCAGGCAACCCGGAGGGTTTGCGGGATCGGTGTGAGTATCGGCGATCCGCAGCAACATCCGCTCGGCTACTTCACGCGCCGTCGGCGCCCCGAGAACCTCGCCCATGAATTCGGCTCGGCGCTGCGAATATCGATCGAGCGCCGCCCTGAGGAGCCCTTCCTTGCTGCCGAAGGCGGCGTACAGGCTCGGCGGATTGATCCCCATGGCGTCGGTAAGCTCGGCGATCGTCGCTCCTTCGTAGCCGCGACGCCAAAATACCTCCATAGCCTCGTCAAGAGCCTTTTCGATCTTGAATTCACGCGGTCGGCCTATGCCCATTGCGTTCGCCTCCGAATTTTCTTAGTATTCGCTACATAAGTACCTTGACGCTCCGCGTCCGGCTCCTAAATCTGTAGCGCTTGTTACATATGTGGAGCTCGCAGATGCGTCAATGGGCCGTTTTCAGTGTTTCAACCGCGGTCCGCCGCACGCTTGTCACCGCAGTAGTCGTCAGCGTGGTAGTGGCGGGTTCTGCGCTGATCATTACAAGCAAATTTGCCCCTGATGTCCAGGCAAGCAGCAATGCGGCCGCCATTCCTGCGGTCCCGGTCACAGTCGGGTTGGTAGCCCCGCAAACCGTCTCTCCATCCGTGGAGTTTTCCGGCCGCATCAATGCGGTCGACTATGCGGAGATCAGGCCGCAGGTGTCTGGGCGCATCACCGAAATCCGTTTTCAGGACGGGCAGAAAGTCAATGCGGGCGACGTGCTCTTTGTGATTGATCCGCGTCCCTATCAGGCGGCGGTCGACAAGGCGCAAGCTGACCTTGCGACCGCGATCAACAACGCCAAGTTCACCAAGGCTGAGAGGGAACGCGGAAGCCAACTCGTCAAGTCCAATACGCTGTCGCAGGAAACCTACGATCAGCGCGTCAACAATCACGACGTCGCCGAAGCCGCTGTTCAATCGGCCACAGCGATGTTGGCCTCAGCGCAGATCAATCTCGACTATGCCTACATCAAGGCGCCGATCTCCGGCCGAATCAGCCGTGCCGAGATCACCATCGGCAATTTGGTCGGATCCCCGACGACGCCGCCTCCGTTGCTGGCCTCGATTGTGTCCGATAACGGCGTTTACGCCGACTTCGAGGTGGATGAGCAGACCTACCTGAATAACGTGCGCAGCTACGGCCAGACACGTGAGCAGCAGCAAAAAATTATAGTAGAGCTGGTCATAAACGGCGACAGCGGACACCTCTATCGGGGGTCGATTGAGAGCTTCGACAACAGAATCGATAGCTCCTCGGGGACGATCCGCGCCAGAGCCAGATTCGACAACAAAGATCGCAGTCTGATCTCCGGCATGTTCGTCTCGGTGCACATGGGCAGCGGGACGCTTGATGACGCGCTGCTCGTACCGGAGAGCGCCATTGGTAACGACCAAAGCAAACGCTTCGTTTTCGTGGTCGGCTACGGCAACAAGGCCGAGTATCGCACGGTTGAGCTTGGACCGCAGGTCAACGGCAACCGAGTCGTCATGGCAGGCCTCAAGGCCGGTGACCGGGTCATCCTGGATCATCTGCAGCGACTGGTCCCCGGCGCTCCGGTCAATCCCCAAATCGACCGCAGAACTGCCAGCAATTGAAGCGGGACCTGGCCAAGGCGGGATATACCAAAATGTATCTGTCAAAGTTCTTCATCGATCGACCGATTTTCGCCGGCGTCATCTCGGCCGTCATCTTCCTGGCCGGTCTCATTGCAGTGACGCGATTGCCAATCTCGGAGTATCCAGAACTCGTGCCGCCCTCGGTCGTGGTCACGGCGCTGTTCCCGGGTGCCAATCCGGAAACAGTCGCCAACACCGTGGCCACGCCGTTGGAAGAACAAATCAATGGGACGGAGAACATGCTCTATATGTTCTCCCAGGCGGCGAGCGACGGCACGCTGACGCTGACGGTCACTTTCAAGCTCGGCACCGATCCTAACCTCGCGCAGCAACTGGTGCAGAATCGAGTGAATCAGGCGCTGCCACGGCTGCCCGACGTCACACGAAACCTCGGCGTGACCACCGTCAAAAGCTCACCCGACCTCACGATGGTGGTGCACCTCAAGTCGATCGGCAATCGATACGACATGCTGTATCTGCGCAATTATGCCGTTCTCAACGTGAAGGACCAGCTCGCCAAAATCGAGGGTGTCGGCAGCGTTCAGCTGTTCGGCTCGGGCGACTACGCAATGCGGCTTTGGCTCAATCCGCAGAAGATCGCCGAACTCGGACTGACTGCCAACGATGTCGTCAACGCGGTGCGGCGTCAGAACGTCCAGGTGGCCGCTGGACTGATCAACGGTCCGCCATACAGTGATAAAGGCCAGTTGCAGCTTCCGATCAATGTTGAGGGGCGGCTGTCCGATCCCGAACAGTTCGGCGAGATCGTCATCAAGAACCAGAACGGAATCGTTACCCGCTTGATGGACGTGGCGCGCGTCGAGATCGATGCCTCAGGGTATAGCCTGCGGTCACTGCTCGACAATCAGCAAGCGGTTGCCATTCCGATCTTTCAGGCCCCAGGCTCGAATGCGATTGAGATATCCAATCGCGTGCGTGCCACCATGGAGGAGTTGAAGCAGAACTTCCCGGAAGGGATGGACTACAGCATTGTCTACGACCCGACGGTTTTCGTCCGCGATTCGATCAAGGCGGTCGTTCATACGCTGCTTGAAGCAGTAGCGCTCGTTGTTCTGGTCGTCATTCTTTTTCTCCAGACCTGGCGCGCCTCGATCATTCCGTTGTTGGCAGTGCCGACATCCATCATCGGCACCTTTGCGGCGATGTTTCTGTGCGGCTTTTCGATCAATGCATTGTCGCTGTTCGGTCTTGTGCTCGCCATCGGCATCGTGGTCGACGACGCAATCGTCGTGGTGGAGAATGTCGAGCGCAACATCGAGGCTGGCCTGCGCCCGCGCGATGCCACTTTAAAGGCGATGAGCGAGGTCACCGGACCGATCATCGCCATTGCTCTGGTGTTGTGCGCCGTGTTCGTGCCGATCGCGTTCATCAGCGGGCTGACCGGCGAGTTCTATCGCCAGTTCGCTCTAACGATCGCCTTTTCGACCATTATTTCGGCATTCAACTCGTTGACCCTCTCGCCGGCCTTGTCGGCGCTTTTGCTCAAGGGACACAGTGCGGCGAAGGACCCGCTGGCGCGCGGCATGGAAGCCGTGCTTGGTCCCTTTTTCCGCCGGTTCAATCAGGTGTTTCGGGCCAGCTCGATAGGCTACAGCAGGGGCGTCGCCGGCATACTCTCCCGCAAGGCCGGTGCTGTTGCGGTATATGCTGCACTGCTTGCGGCGACGGTTGTCGTCTTCCGGACGGTGCCGCCGGGTTTCGTGCCGTTGCAGGACAAACAATATCTGGTGAGCTTTGCTCAACTACCGCAGGGCGCCACACTCGATCGTACCGAGAAGGTGATCCGCGAGATGTCCGACATCGCCCTCAAGGAACCCGGTGTGGAAAGTGCTGTTTCGTTTCCCGGCCTTTCGATCAACGGCTTCATTAACAGCCCGTCCGCCGGCATTGTATTCGAGACCCTGAAGCCATTTGATCGGCGCGAATCTCCCGACCTATCAGGGTTTGCGATTTCCCAGAAATTGCAGGCCAAATTCGCCGGCATCGGCGACGCCGTGATCGCCATCTTTCCGCCGCCACCGGTCAATGGGCTTGGCACCATTGCGGGCTTCAAGCTGCAAGTAGAGGACCGTACCGATCAGGGCAATCAAGTTCTCAGCCGCGTTATGATGGAAGTCCAGGCCAAGGCCGCGAAGGCGCCAGGACTGGCCCGCGTATTTTCCAATTTCAGCATCGGCGTCCCGCAGCTCTATGCTCATGTCGACCGCATCAAAGCGATGCAGCTGGGAGTCGAAGTGCAGGACGTCTTCGACACCATGCAAACCTATCTGGGCTCTATCTACGTCAACGACTTCAATCGCTTTGGTCGCACCTACGAGGTGATCGCCCAGGCCGATACGCCCTTTCGCACCAGGGTTGATGATATTCTGCGACTTCAGGTGCGCAACTCGGCGGGTAAGATGGTTCCGCTGGGAGCCATCGTCGATATCAGTCAGACGACCGGCCCGGACAGTGCGCTCCGCTACAATGGGTTCCGCAGCGCAGACGTCAACGGCGGCCCGGCGCCCGGCTATTCTTCCGGCCAAGCACAGGCAGCGATTGCCAAGATCCTCAGCGACACGCTGCCCAAGGGCATGCAGTTCGAATGGACTGATTTGACCTACCAGGAAATTCTCGCAGGCAACACGGCCCTCATCGTGTTTCCGATCTGCGTCCTTCTGGTCTTCCTGGTGCTCGCTGCGCAATATGAGAGTCTGATGCTGCCGCTAGCTATCATCCTCATAGTGCCGATGTGTCTGTTCTCCGCTGTCACCGGGGTGTGGCTCACCGGCGGCGACAACAATATCTTCACCCAGATCGGCCTGTTCGTCCTGATCGGTCTTGCCTGCAAGAATGCAATCCTGATTGTGGAATTTGCCCGCGAGTTGGAAATGCGGAGCCGTCCGCCCGTCAGGGCGGCAATCGAGGCGGCCGGCTTGCGGCTGCGTCCGATCCTGATGACGAGCTTCGCATTCGTCATGGGCGTCGTGCCGCTTGTCTTCACGTCAGGTGCCGGCGCGGAGATGCGCCACGCTATGGGCGTGGCGGTCTTCTTCGGTATGCTCGGTGTGACGTTCTTTGGCTTATTTCTCACGCCGGTCTTTTACGTCCTGTTACGCGGTCTGAGCGGGATGCGGCCGCTCAAGCACCGCGCAGAGGACACAACCATCGTCGCGCCAACCCCTTCTGTCTGATCACAGTGCTGGACGAATGTTACAGCAGGCGTAGCAAACGCCGCCGGCAAATCAAATCACTCAGCGAGGCGCTCGCTAGTCGAACCCGCGCGCAATCCAATCAGTCGGCTCGCGAGCCTGCGCGGGCCGCAACCAGCGGCCAACGGGCCTCGATGTCCCAGGCCGGACATTGAAATTTCTGGAGCGGGCGATGGGATTCGAACCCACGACCCCAACCTTGGCAAGGTTGTGCTCTACCCCTGAGCTACACCCGCAACCGCCAGCTACCTATGCCAAATCGCTGTCGCGTTGGCAACCGGGAACGGACCCAGCGGCTCGGACATAGCCGACACCTATCTCCGGTGCCCCATCGTTTCGGGCTCGCCGAAGTGGCTACGGGCGCGCCCCGCTGCTGGACAATCCGCGCGCACCGGAGTTAGGTCCAGCATGCCGGCGACCCCCCAGGATCTGTTTGCCTTTCTCGATCGCCTTGGGATCGAACACACCACGGTCTCGCACCCGCCACTCTTCACGGTTGAGCAATCACGTGGGTTGCGTGGTTCCATCCCCGGAGGTCACACCAAGAACCTGTTTCTCAAGGACACCAGGGACGCCACGTTTCTGGTCGTCGCCCTCGAGGACGCGGCGATCAACCTCAAGACGCTACATCATCGGCTCGAGGCTGGCCGATTCTCATTCGGCAGCGCGGCTCTTATGCGCGAATTGATCGGCATCGAACCCGGTTCCGTCACACCCTTCGCGGTGATCAACGACAAGAGTTCCCGCGTCACGGTTGTCCTGGACGATGTCATGATGGAGCAGCGGCGGCTCAACTACCATCCGCTGGTCAACACCATGACCACAACCATTGCCCGCGACGACCTTGTCCGATTCCTGACAGCCACCGGCCACGCGCCGCGGATCCTCAAGGTCTCGCAGGAGACCGACTGATCGCAGAGGCGGCCGAAACGCTTGGTCGCCGCTGTCCGCTGCAGGCCATTGAAACAAAAAATGATCTGCCGCCCGGCAAGCTCGCGGGAAGGCCGGCCGGGCTCTCCCTGTCTGTTTTACGAGCTCAGCCGTGCTGCGCCTTGGGCGACAAACCCTTGGGGTTCGGTGATATAGCGGTTCCGGGGGCCGCCGACCGGCCCTCAACAAGAGGATTTTGGACCGAACCCGTCCGGCAATTGATTGCAGACGCAGGCGACTGTAACCATCTATCGGACAGTCCGAGCGGATGACCAAGGCGTATCAAGGAAGAGCTGCTTTTGAGCGCCAGGATAGGACCCATGCTACAGAACACTGCCACTGCGCCGACCCGAGCGGCGGATGATGTTGTCAAGGACACGACGACCCAGGCCTTTGTGAAGGACGTCATCGAGGAGTCCCGGCGCCGACCAGTGCTGGTCGACTTCTGGGCGCCCTGGTGCGGCCCCTGCCGGCAGCTGACCCCCGTGCTGGAAAAGGTTGTGCGGACGGCCAAGGGGAAGGCCAAGCTGGTCAAACTCAACATTGATGACCATCCCCAGATCCCCGGCCAGCTCGGGATCCAATCGATCCCGGCGGTCATCGCATTCGTCAATGGGCAGCCGATCGACGGTTTCATGGGCGCCCTGCCGGAAAGCCAGATCACCGCCTTTCTCGAGCGCGTGGTCAAGGACCGGGTCGGCGGTGAGGAGAAGGACCTGCTCAAGGCGGCCGATGCCGCTCTGGCGGAAGGCAACGCCACCGCGGCAGCCGAGCTCTACGCGGAGATCCTCGCCGATGACGCAACCAACACCCATGCGCTCGCGGGGTTGGCCCGCTGCTACGTTGAGACCGGCGCGATCGAACAGGCCAAGCAGACGCTGGCCATGGTGCCGGAGG
>Ga0187783_10002601_pt1 | contig 13367 bp, 15 predicted proteins | sample 1015_SJ02_MP02_2_FD_132471 | JGI IMG/M metagenome (GOLD analysis project Ga0187783, IMG submission 132471) | Tropical peat soil microbial communities from peatlands in Department of Meta, Colombia - 1015_SJ02_MP02_20_MG | ecosystem: Environmental > Terrestrial > Soil > Wetlands > Peat | place...
AATGCGAACCAGATCTCGAACCTGTACGAAATCACGCTGTACATCGCGCTCGTGATCTTCGTGCTGGTGGAGGGCGCCCTCGTGTACGCGCTGATCAGGTTCAGGGCGCGCAAGGGAGCGGTGGCGGCGCAGATTCGCGGGAACACACGCCTCGAGGTGAGCTGGACGGTGGGAGCGGCGGTGATCCTCCTGGCGCTGGCGATCGTCACCTTCGCGAAGCTGTCCTCGATTCAGAACCCGCCCAACTCTGGCCCCGAAGGCGTGTCGCTGGCAGACGAAGGGCTGGTCTATGCGAGCGCCACGCGCAAGCTGCCACCGAACGGCAAATCGCTGAACATCACGGTCGTCGGGCGCCAGTACATCTGGCAGTTCATCTACCCCGGCGCAAACGAACCGGACGGCCTCGGGGCGCCCTACTCCTACGAGGAAATGGTCGTGCCAACGAACACGACGGTCTCGCTCGACATCGTGTCGGCCGACGTCCTGCACTCGTGGTGGGTGCCGGCGCTCGGGGGAAAGTTCCAGGCGGTCCCGGGCTACCACAGCTACACGTGGTTCAAGATCTCAAAGCCGGGCGTGTTCCGCGGCCAGTGCGCGATTCTCTGCGGGCGCGGCCACGCGCGCATGATCGCGACGGTCAAGGCGGTGCCGCCCGCCCAGTTCGAAGCGTGGCTCGCCTACCAGAAGCAGCTGATCGCCCAGGCCAACGCCGCAGCCAAGGTCGCGCGGGCGAAACTCGGCAGCCAGCTGGGCGCCGGACAGGTTGAAAACCCCTAGGACCGAGGAGACCACGTTGGCCACGTACGTCGCACCAGTTCCCCAGGTGACCGCCCACGAGGTGGAGCGACCGGCGACCGGCTGGTCCAGCTGGCTCACGACGACCGACCACAAGCGGATCGGGATCATGTACATGGTCACGACGTTCGTCTTCTTCTGCGTGGGCGGCGTCGAGGCGCTCATGATGCGCCTGCAGCTGGGAGCGCCGAACAACACGCTCGTCAGCCCCCAGACCTACAACCAGCTGTTCACGATGCACGGCACCACGATGGTGTTCCTGTTCATCGTGCCGATGATGGCGGGGCTGGCGAACTACTTCATGCCGCTGATGATCGGCGCGCGCGACATGGCGTTCCCGCGTCTGAACGCCCTCTCCTATTGGCTGCTGCTCGCCGGAGGCATCGTCTTCTACGCCTCGATCTTCTGGAACCCGCCCGAAGCGGGCTGGGTCAGCTTCGTCCCGCTCGCCAACGCGACCTACTCGCCCAGCGGCGGCGAGGACGCGTGGATCTACCTGATCCACCTCACCGGCCTCTCCTCGCTGCTCGGCGCGATCAACTTCTACGCCACGATCGCCAACATGCGGGCGCGCGGCATGAGCTGGAGCCGCCTGCCGCTGTTCGTGTGGACGATCCTCACCTACTCGGTGCTGCTCATCTTCGCGCTTCCCGTGGTCGCCGCGGCCGTCACCATGCTCCTCACCGAACGACACTTCGGCACGCACTTCTTCGACGCGGCCGAGGGCGGATCGCCGATCCTCTGGCAGCACCTGTTCTGGTTCTTCGGCCATCCCGAGGTCTACATCATGGTGCTCCCCGGGTTCGGGGTCATCTCGGAGATCCTGCCGGTGTTCGCGCGCAAGCCGATCTTCGGCTATCGCGCGATCGCCGCCTCGACGATCGCGATCGCCTTCCTGGGCTTCCTGACCTGGGCGCATCACATGTTCACGGCGCCGATCCCCGAGGCGCTGCTCGTGTTCGTGATGCTCAGCTCGTACTTCATCGCCGTGCCGACGGGAGTTAAGATCCTCAACTGGATCGCCACCCTATGGCGCGGGGCGATCGAGTTCACCACCCCGCTGCTGTTCTGTGCGGGCGCGATCGCGCTGTTTCTGATCGGGGGCATCTCGGGGATCTTCCTGGCGACGTTCCCGATCGACTGGCAGGTCAACGAAACCTACTTCGTCGTGGCGCACCTGCACTTCGTGCTGCTCGGCGGCGCGGTGATGCCGATCTTCGGCGCGATCTACTACTGGTTCCCGAAGATCACGGGACGCATGCTCAGTGAAGCGCTGGGCAAGCTCAGCTTCGCGCTCATCTTCGTGGGCATCCTCGCGACGTTTTTGATCCAGCACGTGATCGGCCTCGACGGCATGCCGCGACGGGTCTACGAGTACGACAACATCGGCAACCTCGCGCTCTACAACCTGATCTCGACGATCGGCTCGTTCATCCTCGCCGGCGGCGTGCTCGTGACGATCATCAACGTCAGCCGCAGCCTCAAGCGCGGGGCGATCGCCGGTCCGGATCCATGGAAGGCCAACACGCTCGAGTGGTTCACGACCTCGCCCCCGCCCGTGAACAACTTCGACGTGATCCCGCAGGTGCGCTCGGCCGAGCCGATGAAGGACATCCGCCGCGAGGTCGCGCGGCGCAGCGGGGCCGGCGCGGTCGTGCCGGGCGACGCGACCGTGCCCGCCGGAGCCACTCGCGTCGGTGCCTAGCGCAGGCAGCTCGCGTGCACATCAGCTGACCTAGGATTGCGTGGACAATGAGCCCCAGCCCGACAGGAGCCGCGCCGGCGATCGAGACCGTCTCGGCGCTCGGCGTCGCGCCGCGCGCACGCCAGCTCGCAAGCGACTATCTGCAGCTGACCAAGCCCAGGGTCCAGACGCTGTTGCTGACGATCACGGTGGCGACGATGTACGTCGCGGGCGACCCGTCGATCGCGCTGGTCGCGCTCACCTGCCTGGGCGGCTATCTGTCGGCGGGCGGCGCCGGAGCGGTCAACCACTGGTTCGACCGCGATATCGACGCCCAGATGGCGCGCACCGCGGACCGGCCCGTCCCATCCGGGCGCGTGACGCCGCGTGCGGCGCTCACGTTCGGCTGCGTGCTGGCGGCGCTCTCCTTCCTGGAGCTCTCGCTCGCGGTCAACGTGCTGGCCGCGAGCCTGTCGCTGGCCGGCTTTCTCGGCTACGTGCTCGTGTACACGGTCTGGCTGAAGCGCCGCACTCCCCAGAACATCGTGATCGGCGGCGCGGCCGGAGCGGTCCCGCCGCTCGTCGGCTGGGCCGCCGTCACCGGCTCGGTCAGCGGCACCGCGCTGATCCTGTTCTTCATCGTTTTCTTCTGGACCCCGCCCCACTTCTGGTCGCTCAGCCTGCTGATGCGTGGCGAGTACGCGAAGGTGGGCATCCCGATGCTCCCCGTCGTGCGCGGCGAGGAGGAGACTCGCCGCCAGATCCTGCTCTACGCCGTGCTGCTCTACGCGGTCAGCCAGCTGCCCTTCTGCGCGGGCGGCTTCGGGCTGATCTACCTGGTCGCCTCGCTATCGCTCGGCCTGGCCTTCATCGGCGGCGCCGCGCGGCTGTATCGCCACTCAGACCGCCGCTCCGCGCTCACGCTCTACCTCTTCTCCCTCGCCTACCTGGCGCTTCTGTTCAGCGCCATGGTGCTCGACCGCCACGTCTAGCCCGGCGCCGACGGCCGGGAGCGCCCGGCAGGGCAGTCGGTATGCTTGCGCGCGAGATGAACCGACGCTTGGCGCGCAAGAACATTCGCACCGGCCTGATCGTCGCGGCGATCTGCATGTTCATGTTCGGCATCACCTTCGTCGTCGCCGCGGCGTACGTCTCGTGAGCCCGCTCGACCCCGAGCTGCCGCCCGTCGGCGAGGAGATCCACCTCCCCCGCCCGAGCATCCTGCCGCTGCTGACCGCCGTGGGGATCACGCTCGCGCTGATCGGGATCACGACCTTCATCGAGCTGACCGTGATCGGCGTGCTGCTCACGGTCGGCTGCATCGTCCGCTGGATCAAAGACGCGCGCCGAGAGTTCGACGAGCTGCCGCTCGACTAACTGATCTGCCCGCTCTCGCCCGCCAACGCAGCGTGTGCCCCGGCACCCGCCGCGGATGGCCCGGGCCGGCAGGGTTCGCGCACGGTCCCCTCTCGTGCGCGCCCCTTTACCCTCACTCACCCGGGCGCGGCGCTGCAGCTCACCCCGCCGCCGCGCCCGCGGGCACCGGGCAGATCGCCCCGTCGTCGGTCCAGCAGCGCACGACGTCCCTCACCGACAGGATGCCCTCGATCTCCCCACGCGCCATCACGATCAGGTGGCGAAAACCACCGCGCACCATCGCCGCCGCCGCCTCCTCGAGCGACCAGTCGGGCGCCGCGAACACGACGTCCTTGGTCAGGTGCTGGGCAACCAGCTCGCTGTCTGGATCCTGCTCCGCGCCGATCGATCTCAGCACGTCGCGCTCGGTGATGATCCCGGGTCCGTGGCCGTCGGGGTCGATGACGACGGCGGCGCCGACGCGGCGCTCTGACATCAGGCGCGCCACGTCGCGCAGCGTGTGACCGGGACCCACGGTGAGGACCGTCGGGCTCATGCCGTCTCGAACCTGCATGCCGGCTCCTTTCCCGCTCGGCCACGACCCCCGCTTGGCCGATCCTTTGCAACGATTGCCTCAATATAGTACGAGCCCGGCCGGACGTCAAGCGGCCTCGTCATCCACGCGAGCCAGCCATTAGGATCAGCGCTCGTGGAGGAGATCGTCGATCAGCGCAGCCATCGGGGCATCGCGCCCGCGCGATGCGCGCCGTCCGCTGCCGCGAAGGCCGATGCCTAGCCGCAGCGCGATCGTCGGAACGATCGTGGCGGCGCTCGCCGCCGTCGCGATCGGCATCTGGCTGAGCTTCGAAATCCACTGGTTCCCGGTCGCGGCGACCACCCAGGCGCACAACACAGACCGCCTCTACCACGTGCTCGTGATCGCCTCGATCCCGATCTTCGTGCTCGTGGTCACGGTGGTCCTGTTCTCGGTCTGGCAGTTCCGCATGAAGCCTGGCGAGGAGCTCAAGGACGGGCCGCCGATCCACGGCAACACGCGCCTGGAGGTCTTCTGGACGGCGCTGCCGGCGGCGCTGCTGCTCGGCCTGGTGTCCTACTCGTTCGTCGTGCTCTACGACAACGAAAAGAAGCCCGCCGGGGTGCCCGAAGTTCAGATCGGCGTGATCGGCCAGCAGTTCTTCTGGACCTTCGAATACCCGCGCTCGGTCACCGGCGGGGCGCCGATTCGCAGCTATGAACTCTACCTGCCCGAGGGCGACACGGTGTACTTCAACATGCGCTCGCGCGACGTCATCCACGCCTTCTGGATCCCTGCGTTCCGCCTGCAGGAGGACGTGGTGCCGGGGATCACGACCCACTATCGGGCGACGCTCGACCGGCTCGGCAGCTACCCCGTCGTGTGCAACCTACTCTGCGGGTCGGGCCACTCGCTGATGCGCTCGGTCGCACACGTCGTGACGCCCGCCCGCTTCCAGCTGTGGCTGCGCAGCCAGACGGGCAAGAGCTCGAGCGTAGCCACCGCTTCGACTGGTGGCGCGTCCGCCACCGCGTCGACGTCGTCGCCGGCGAGCCTGAGCACGACGCTTCGGTCAGCAAGCTCGAGAGATGCTCTGCGACCGGGAGCAGGCGGGTCATAATGTCGGGCACGATGCTCGGGAGGCTGACACGCTGATGGCCACGACAGTGCACACACCGGCCAGCGCCGGCCAGGCACATCGCTCCGGCGGGCCCCCCGCCTCGATCGGCGCCAAACTGCGCGCACCCGGCTTCTACCGCGCCGCCTGGCTGATGCTCGTGGGCGTCGGCTTCGCGACGTTTTTGACGTGGGTCATCCGGATGGGCACCGGCCATCAGACCTACCACCACTACCTCGACGGCGAAGCGATCATGATCCTGTCGCTGTTCACGGTGCCGATCGCCTTCCTCGTAGGGATCGGCGGCTTCGACTACTGGGCCTACTGGGCCGCGGGGCGACCCACGCGCCCGGAGGACCACTCCGGCCACGGTGCCTACAGCTGGAAGGACTACTTCCGCGTCAACACCGATCACAAGGTGATCGGCATCCAGTACACGGTCACGTCGTTCTTCTTTTTGCTCGTCGGCGGCCTGCTGGCGATGCTCATGCGCGCCCAGCTGGCCCAGCCCGGAGCGCAGTTCGTGGACGCTGAGACCTACAACAGCCTCTTCTCCGTCCACGCCTCGCTGCTGATCTTCCTGTTCGTCATACCGGTGTTTGCAGGCCTGGGCAACTACGTGATCCCGATCATGATCGGCGCGCCGGACATGGCCTTCCCGCGTCTGAACGCGCTCTCCTACTGGCTGCTGCCGCTCGCGGGTGCGATGATGCTGCTGAGCTTCCTGGCGCCCGGCGGCGCGTTCGCCGACGGCTGGACGGCGTATACGCCGCTGTCGACCGACTTGCCAGTCGGGCAGATGTTCTTCTCGGTGGGCGTCCAGTTCGCCGGCGCCTCCTCGATCATGACGGCGCTCAACTTCCTAGTGACGATCATTACGATGCGCGCTCCCGGGATGAGCTTCTTCCGCTTGCCGCTGCTCGTGTGGGCCAACTTCGCGACCTCGCTGCTGGTCGTGATCGCCACCCCGTTCATCGCCGCGTCGCAGTTCTTCATCCTCTTCGACTACACGCTCGGCTTCCACTTCTTCGATCCGGGCAAGGGCGGCGACGTGCTCATGTACCAGCACGTCTTCTGGTTCTACTCCCATCCGGCCGTGTACATCATGATGCTGCCCGGCTTCGGGATCATCAGCGAAGTCATCGCCGTCAAGTCGCGCAAGCCGATCTTCGGCTACCGCATGATGGCCTTCTCGCTGCTGGCGATCGTGGTGCTCGGCTTCACCGTCTGGGCGCACCACATGTTCACCTCGGGAATGGCAGCCTGGATCCGCATCCCGATGGCGATCACGACGGCGATCATCGCCGTGCCGACCGGCATCAAGATCTTCTCGTGGCTTGCGACGCTGTGGCGCGGCGTGCTCCACCTCGACACGGCGATGCTGTTCGCGCTCGGCTTTCTCACGACGTTCACGCTCGGTGGGATCAGCGGCGTGATGCTCGCGATGGTGCCGTTCGACATCCACGTCAGCTCGACATACTTCATCGTCGCGCACATCCACTACGTGCTGTTCGGCGGCTCGCTGATGACGGTCTTCGCCGGCGTCTACTACTGGTTCCCGAAGATGACCGGGCGCATGTATGACGAGCGCCTGGGCAAGTGGCACTTCTGGACCACATTCGTCTTCTTCAACCTCACATTCGCGCCGATGCACATCGTCGGCATGGAAGGCATGCCGCGGCGCGTGGCGACCTACGCGACGAAGTTCGCCGACCTCAACCTGTTCATCTCGATCTGTAGCTGGCTGCTCGGCCTGGCCACGCTGATCTTCATCTACAACATGGTCACGAGCTGGCGCGGCGGGCCACGCACGGGGAACAACCCGTGGCGCGGGATGACGCTCGAGTGGCAGGTGAGCTCGCCCCCGCCGGTGTTCAACTTCGACCGCGTGCCCACGGTCGTCGGCGGACCCTACGAGTATGGCGTCCCGGGTGCGGTGCACGGTATCTTCGCCCCGGCCCCCGTGCCCGCCACGGTCGGGGCCGGCGGCAGCGCCTCACCGGGAGCGGGGGGCTCGGGGTGAGGGGCGAGCAGCCCACGCACCACGCCGGCGAGATCCTCGTCGTCGCCAACCGCACGCTCGGTGGCGAGAAGCTGCTCGAGGCCGTGCGCGCGCATGCCGCCACGGGAACGACCCACTTTCGCCTAGTCGTGCCGCAGACCAAGCCGGCGGCCGGGCTGGTGATCTACGACGAGTCGGTGCGCGAATCGGCGCAGGTGCGGATCGACCTCGCCGTCTCGACGATGCACGAAGAGGGCATCGAGGTCAGCGGCGAAGTCGGCGACGCTGATCCGTTCCTGGCCACGATGGACGCCATCGCCACGCGCAGGCCCGACGAGGTGATCGTGTCGACCCGCCCGGCGACGAGCTCGGGCTGGCTACGACGCGATCTGATCGAGCGGATCGAAAACGCCTCCGGGCTGCCGGTCGAGCACATCGTCACCGACCTCGAGCGCGAAGGGCTGCCGTATGACGTCACGCTCGTTATCGCCAACAAGACCTCGAGCGGCGACGAGCTGCTCCAGCACCTCAGGCAGCGCGCCGCGCACGAGGGCAAGCATCTGTTCATCGCCGTCGTGCCCCAGCAGGACGGGGCGGGCGACGCCCCGCGCGAGGCACGCGGGCGCCTGGCTGCGATGCTCGGCAAGCTGCGCGGCGCGGGCCTGGTGGCCGCGGGGATGATCGGCGACCCCGATCCCTACACGGCCGCGGTCAACGCCCTCGAGCTGTTCACCGTTGACGACGTCGTGATCTCCACGCTGCCCGACGAGCGCTCAGGCTGGCTGCGCGCCAACCTGATCGAGCGCGTCAAGAACGCCACCTCGGTGCCGGTCGAGCACGTCGTCGTCGACCTGCACTCCGAAGCGACGACCGCGGCCCCGGCCGCCTAGCGAGCATCGATGGAGGCCGCCAGCGTCCCGCATGCAGCAGGCCACGGTGGCGCCGAGCACCATGGTCCCCCGCCCGCCAATCGCAGCTCGGTGGTCCCGGCACCACTGCTGGGGATGCTGCTTTTCATCATCTCGGAGATCATGGTCTTCGGGGCCTTCTTCACGGCCTACTTCTTCATCAGGATCGCGCAGGGGGATCCGTGGCCCGCGCCGGGCACCAAGCTGCCGGTCGTCCCAACGCTGTTCAACACTCTGATCCTGGTGTCCTCCTCGTTCACGCTGCACTGGGCGGAGCACGGCATCAAGAAGGGCAACCGCTTCGCGCTGAAGGCCGGCATCGCCACCACGTTCCTGCTCGGCGCGACGTTCCTGTTCATCCAGATCAACGAGTACGCGAACATCGGCTTCGCCCCCCACGACGCGGCCCAGCAGACGATCTTCTACGGGCTCACCGGTTTGCACGGGGCACACGTGTTCATCGGCCTTACGCTGCTTGCGATCGTCACGATCCGCTCGTTTCGCGGCCACTACAGCCCCGAGGAGCATCGTGGCGTCGAGGTGCCCGGCATCTACTGGCACTTCGTCGACGTGATGTGGATCATCGTCTACACGACGGTGTACGTGATATAGCGGCGTCCGCCGCGATCGTCGCCATGCTCAATCCGCTACGCAGCGAGGAGGAGGCGTTTCGCCTGCTGCTGTACGTGCTCGCCTGCTTCGCGGTCGTGATCGGGATCGCGCTCGTGGTGCGCCTGCTGCTGTAGCGGCGGTGCCGAGCACGGTACGCGCCGACCGGCGTTTTGCCGAGGTCGCGCCGGCTCGCCCCTACTTGACGGTCAGCGTGCCGAACATCCCCGCCTGGCGGTGACCGGGCGCCTGACAGAAGAAGGTGTAGGTGCCGGGTTTGAGGTTGACGCTGATCGATGCTTCGCCCTTTGACTCAAGCGGCGTCGCGCCCAGTACCGGGCCCGACGTGCCCGACTGGATGGCCAGGTTGTGTGTCACGCCGGACATGTTGCGCATCGAGATCGTCACCCTGCCGGGCGTGGCGGTCGCCTTGTTGGTCGTGTAGGCGAGCTGGCCCTGGGGGTTGGCTTCGAACTGGAGCTTGCCCGCCTTCTCGACGGCGGGCTTGCCGGCTCCCGGCGGTTCCACGGCGGTCGCAAGAAGCCCGGTGTCTGACCCGGGCCTGGCCGCCGCTTCGGCCACGTAGGCGGCGATGTCGCTGACCGCTGCGCCCTTGGCGAGATCGCGCGGCATCACGCCCCTGGGGTTGGGGTAGCGGACCTGGTATTCGACGACCCCGCGGATCGCGCTGCGCCCGTGCGCTTCGGCGATCGCGTAGCGGAACGCTTCGTCGAGGTCTGGGCCGACCGTGCCCTTGGTGTTGGCGCGCGCGAGCGTGTGGCAGGCGCCGCACTTGGCGACGAACTGCTGCTTGCCGTAGATGAGGTTGACGCTCGCGTTGTTCTGCTTGACCGAGCACCCGGCGGCCGCGAGTGCGAGGCCCGCCAGCGCCACCGCCGCGACTGTCCGCGCCACGAGGCCAGGCAGCCGCCCGCCGGGCGGGCGCTCACCGGCTGGCGGCTGCGGGTATGGCGGGCCGTGTGCCTCGAGCTGGAAGGGCGCAGCGAGCCTCATGAGCCGGCGGAACACTATCCGAACACGCATGCGCCGACGCCCGGCAGCGCGGCACGCGCGCGCGCTCATGGCGCGGCCAGGACGTCCAGTTCGCCGCGCGCGGCGGCGATCACGCCGCGGGCGACGCCCTCCCACGACCAGCGCTCGCGCACGGTCGCGACCATGTCGGCGCGCGCCTGTGCTCGCAGCTCCTCGTCAGCCGACAGCCACGCGACCAGGCGCTGGGCGAGCCCAGCGACCGCGCCGGCGCCGAGCGGAAACGACAGCCAGCTCGCGACCGGCGCGGGCAGCGCCGCGGCGAGCACCGTGCTGACCTCGGCCAGCCCCGAGTGCGCAGCGCTGATCGGCAGCGCCCCGCACGCCGCCGCCTCGGCCGCGACCATCCCGAAGGACTCGGGGAACGTGCTCGGGACGATCAGCGCCTCGCACGCCGGCAGCAGCTCGGCAACCTCCTCGTACTCAAGCCGCCCCGTCCACAGCACGCGCTCCGGCAGCGCCCGCGCGGACTCCACGTAGCGCTCGCCCGCCTCGCCGTGCAGGCCGTCGAGAAACGCGAGCAGGTAACCGAGCGCCCGCTCCTGCTCAGGCTGGCGCTCCCCCGGCGCAAGAGCCTCGCCGACGGCGCCCTCGAGCGAGCTTCCCGCCCGCGCGATCTCCCGCGCCCGCTCGAGCTCGCCGGCGGCGAGTGCGGCCAGCAGCCGCTCGAGCGTCGCGCGGTATGCGCCAAAGCCGACCACCACCAGCCGGGCATCGGGGGCGGCCGAGAGCACCAGCGGCCAGGCCGCGAGCAGCAGGTCGACGCCCTTGCTCACGATCAGCTTGCCGACAAATGCCACGAGGCGGTCTCGCTCGCCCTCGACGCGCTCCAGCGCGCGAGCCGCGGCGAGCTCGTCGCGCGCGAAGGAGCTCGTATGGGCGCAGAACTTCGTCGAAGCGCCGGCGCCAGCGGGCTGGCCGGTGGGCCCGGAAGCGCTGGGCGGCGCCTGCCGAGCGGCCTGCTCGCGCAGCCGAGCGCTCAGCGCGCGCACGCCCGCCCGCGCTGCGGCGGGCTCGCGCGGGCCGAAGCGATGCACGTCCACGCCGGGCGGACCCAGACGGGTGCGTGCGCGCAGCCCGTCGTCCTCGAGGGCATCCCACAGGCTCTTGGCCGTGTGCAGCGAGCCGACGAGCACGGCCGCGGCTCCGGCGACCCCCTCGCGTGCGAAGTCCAGGAAGCGCTCGGGCTGGGGCTTGACGGTGTACTCGAGGGCGCTGCCATGGATCTTGACCGCGTAGGGGACCTCGCCGCGCAGCGCGCGTGCCACGATCACCGGTCCCATGATCAGGTGGTTGGCCAGCGCCGCCTGCGGCGCGACGAGCGCTCCCAACTCGGCGGCGGCGGCGACGTTTGCATCCAGGTAGCCGGCGATCTCCCCGTCTGAGCAGTCCGCGAACGTGCGCGCGCGGATTCCCTCGTAGGTGTCGGCGACGTACACGGGCAGCAGATCGCCGATGTCGGGCCTGTACACGGTGCAGCGTCCCCCCCGCGAGCGCCCCTCGCCTGCGCCGCGGCTCCCCCAATCGCCGGCGTCGAGCTCGCGGACCACGAGCGTGCCCGATTCCCAATCGCCGACGGCGTCGACGAACGGCTGGCGCTCTGGATGGCGATCCTGGCAGAGCAGGTGCACGTCGTGCCCGAGCGCGGTCAGCGCCCGGGCGGTGTGCGCGGTGTAGACGTTCGACCCGGTCCCGCTCAGCAGGTAGCCGTGGAAGATCAGGATGCGCACCGCCGCCAGCCTACTTGCAGCCAGGGCGGGCGTCGCGGGGCCGCCCCGGGCTCAGGTACAGTCCCTGCGTGGACATGCGCGAGCGCTACCGGCTGCGCGACCCGGCCACGGGCCGCGAAGTGGTGATCGAGGCCGAGCCGGAGGAGATCTACCTCGATCGCATCTCGGGCGATCGCCTCGAAGTCGTGGGCAAGGTCCTGCCGCTGCTGCCCTCGCGCTCGCGGCTGCCCTGGGCGGTCGAGAACCTGCGCTTCTGCCCCTGGTGTGAGCAGCTCGCTCAGCGCGACCTCAACGACTGTCCCACGTGCGGCAGGCGCATGGGGCCCCTGAACCCGTCCATGGGAGGCCGCTGATGCGCGCGCGCGTCGCGCTGATCGCCGCGCTCGCGCTCATGGGCGCCGGGCTGAGCGCATGCGGCGGGGCCAGCAGCTCCTCCGACGCGGTCCCCAAGAGCACGCCGGAAATCACCCCGCCCACCGATACGAGCGCCGAAAAGGCAGCGGCTCAGGCGACCTCGACGACGACGACGACCGCCAAGGGAACGAGCGGAGAATCCTCCGCCGCGAGCGGCGAAGCCGCGGGTGGCGAAGCCAGCGAAGAACCCAGCCACGAAGCCACCACCGGCGCCTCCAGCGAAAGCAACGCCGCCGGCGGGACCTCGGCCGGGGAAAAGAAGGAATCGCAAACCAAGGGCGCGGAAGCCGGCGGCGCGGCGAGCCCCTCGGGCGGCGCCGAACCGACGAGCAAATAGAGCGCACGAAGCCGGCGCGCGTGGCCCCGGTCGGGGGCGGTCACGCCGGTGCGAGCGCTCGCTATGGGGTCGAGATGAGCGTGGCGCTGTAGGTCAGGCGCGCGGTCTGGTACAGGCAGTAGTACTGCGTGGAGGTCGATAGCTGCGTCTGATCGGTCTGGGTGCTGGTGTTGGAGCACTGGCTCTTCTGGCGACTCGCGCGCCAGGAGGTGTCCTTGCCGAACCCGAGCGCGAGCGTGGGTGCCCACGTCGGCACCGTCAGCGCCACGATGTCGCCCTTCTTGACGGGAATCGTCGTTTCCAGCGCGAACTGCGCGGTCTTGCCGAAGTAGGGCTGGAGCTTGACGAGCGGGCTCTGGGCGATCAGCTTGTAGGTTAGGTTGGGCTTGGGCTGGGCCCGCAGGATCGCGATCCCGGCTTCGGCCACGCCACCCTCGTTGGCGTTGAAGAACTTGGTCTGGGTCGCGTTGGGAGCGCCGAGAGCGATCGTCCACGCGACGATCGTGCCGTTGCGCGGCGCCGACAGCGGGTTGTGGTTGGTCTGCACCTTGACCTGAAAGCCCGTCGTGCGGCTGACCGCGAGGCACGGCGTGCCGGGGCAGCTGGGGACGGTCGCCGGCGTGGTGGCGGGCAGCACGCCATCTTCGGTCAGCGTCGCCAGCGAGCCGGCGGGGAGCACGAGCAGGAGCGAGAAGCTCGCGAGGATCGCCAGGCATAGTCGTCTCATATGGCCCATTCAACACCACCGGCGCCCGGACGGAGCGGTCCCTGGCCCGCGCCGGCCCGGGTCACGCCAGCTCCCGCGCCGCGGCGGCGATCTCATCGGCGAC
>Ga0187783_10002602_pt1 | contig 13360 bp, 9 predicted proteins | sample 1015_SJ02_MP02_2_FD_132471 | JGI IMG/M metagenome (GOLD analysis project Ga0187783, IMG submission 132471) | Tropical peat soil microbial communities from peatlands in Department of Meta, Colombia - 1015_SJ02_MP02_20_MG | ecosystem: Environmental > Terrestrial > Soil > Wetlands > Peat | place...
AGACCAATCGTCATCGGAAGGCTGGGTAGCCAAGCGCAGCGAATAACGCCATCCCTCCCAGGGCCGCTCCAACATGTGCCGACGAAGGCGAAAGCGGGCAATGGCTCCCAGCTCGCGCGGAGACCGCGCCAGAAGGCGATGCTCGATCCTGGAAGCGATAGAGCTCGCCACCGAGTCCGAGCCGACGCGCGTAGCGATCTCGTGCGGAAGGTTGAAAAGCCGGAGCGCCAGTGCCAAGCTGACCGAAACCATCCGATTGGCGCGCATCGACTGAGCGCGGCGGAACACCTGATCCCAATCAAGCTGCGGATAGGCCTCAGCAAACGCAGCCAAATCGGCGATCCAGGATAGCTGGGCCCAGAAGTGCTTCGAGCCGTGGATGCACAGGAGCAGAAACGTGTCCTCGGGTGAAAATGTCTTGAGGTCGTGCCCGCCGACGGAGACCGCCACGAGGCGCGTCGCTAGGTCATCAATGTCGGCGGGCACCGGGAAATGCCGAAGCGTGCGCTCAGTATGGAGCTCGACCATCAAGTGGCGCGAGTCGTCGCGATAACCGTACTCACCGGGGGCCACCGACGCGGCTTCGGCCGACAGAATCGCGGGGAACTTGGGGCGGTACCCGAGGCCGATCATCAGCTCATTTGCTGTGGCCATATCGTGCTGGCGCAGAACGATATCGAGGTCTTCAAACTCGCGCAGCGCCATGTCACCATACGCCTGTACGGCCAGCACCGGCCCTTTGTAGGGAATCGCCTGCAGGCCTTCAGACTGAAATCGATCCATGATCGTGACCAGTTCGGCGCTGAGGACGAGATTGCGCAGGGCGAAGGCCCGGCCTGCCTCCTTCAGTCGCGCCAGTCGAATAGGATCGAGGAGGTCAGAAGCCATCAGGGAAAGCTGACGGCAAAGCAGGGGTGTCACGGCGTGGTTGGAGGCTTCCAGAAACAGCAAATCCCAGTCCAGGGGCGAGCGGAGTAGTCGCCGAATCTGTTCTCGGACGGAATCCTCAGTCGTCGTGCGCGCACAGCAGACAAGTAGCCGTTTTTCAGGCGAGGGGAGTTCGTCCGATGCCAAGGCCATCACGCTTGCGCAACGAGCGCCAGGAAGCGATTCTACGTCATCCGTGACAGGATCGGAACAAGCGTCGAGCGATTTGGCAACTCGGCCCGGGCGACTTCTTATTTCAGGGGAAGAGAAACTGCAAGACTACGGCGCCACCGGTGTGGCCAGGATTTCGCTTAACTTGGAAGCGAGAGTTGACAAGGTGAAGGGCTTCTGCAGAAGCACGGCATCATCTGCCAAAATGCCTTGCTGGTTGACAGCTTGTTCGGTGTAACCCGACATATAAAGAACCTTGATCTCGGGGCGGAGCCGGGTCATGCGCTCGGCCAGCTCACGCCCGCCGATTCCGGGCATCACCACATCGGTCATCAACAGATGAATGGGGCCTGCGTGCATGGCGGCCAGCTCGAGCGCCGTGTGGCCGTCTTCGGCAACCAGCACGGTATAGTGACTCATCTCCAGGTACTCGCGCGCGAGCTCGCGGACGCCTGCTTCGTCTTCCACAAGCAGAATAACCTCCGAGCCTTTGGACGCATGGCGAAGGTGCGAGCCTGATTCCTGGCCAACGACCGGAATCTCCTCCGCGATTTGAGGGAGATAGATCTTGAACGTTGTTCCATGCCCCGGCTCGCTGTAGACCCAAACATAGCCGCCGCTCTGTTTGACCACACCGTAGACGGTGGCAAGGCCCAGGCCTGTCCCTTTCCCCTTCTCTTTGGTCGTGAAGAAGGGCTCGAAAATGTGCGCTTTCGTCTTTTCGTCCATGCCGCAGCCGTTGTCGGTGACCGCGAGCATGACATATTTGCCCGGAGCGATCACTGTAGACGCCTTCGACATGGCCGAGTCGAATTCCACGTTCGCGGTCTCGATCGTAAGGCGGCCGCCGCGCGGCATGGCATCGCGGGCGTTCACAGCCAGATTCATGAGGACTTGTTCGATCTGGCTTCGGTCTGCTTTCACAAGCCAGAGATCCGGCGTCGAGACAGTCTGCAACTGGATGTCTTCGCCAATGACGCGCCGAAGCATTTTTTCCATCTCGGCAACGACCGAGTTTACGTTCAAAACCTTGGGAGCCAGAATCTGCTTGCGGCTGAAAGCGAGGAGCTGCCGGGTCAGCGCCGCCGCACGCTGCGCGGCGGCCTGAATCTGTTCGGCATTGCGGCGCAGAGACTCGCCTGCCGAGAGGCGCTCGGCGAGCAAATCCGCGTAGCCCTGAATCACCATGAGCAGATTGTTGAAATCGTGGGCGATGCCGCCGGCAAGGCGGCCGACCGCCTCCATTTTCTGCGCTTGGCGGAACTGTTCCTCCAGTTTCTTCCGATCGGTCACATCCAGAGACATGCAGATGGCGCCCTGCACGCGACCTGCAGAATCTCTGAGCGGTTCCACATGGCAGGCGTACGAGTTGTCCTTCCACTCCAGGGCAAAGGCGACGCGTTCGCCGGCGATGGCGCGGCGATGGGCTGAGATCGGCTGAAACGACAGATCCTCTGTTCCGAAATACTCCGTGAGCGACAGGCCTACAATCTCGTTTGGCTTGAGCCCGAGTTGGGCGAGCCCTAGGCCCAGCGCGGATGTGAAGCGGAAGTTTGTGTCAACCGTCCACAAGACAGCCGGAAGCTGTTCGACGAGAACCCGGAGCCGAGCCTCGCTTTCGCGGATCCTTTCCTCGGCGCGCTTACGCTCGATGGCCAACGCGATCTGTCCACCGACGGAGGAAAGAAACTGAAGGTCGCGTTCATCGTAGGCATTTTCGCGATGATAATTCTGGACCACCAAAACACCGATGGTGCTCGAAGGAGTCTGCAAAGGAACACCAAGCCACGACGGCGAGGGGGTGCCGACCAGCTCGACCTCGCCGCTGTCGGCTAGACGAGTAAAATCCTCTTGGGGGATGCTGGCAGCACGACCGCTGCGAAAGACGTAAGCGGTACAACTTCGGTCGAGCCGCTGCGGAGGAGGGGGGGAATCGAATTTATCTACGAAAAGAGGAAAGTGAAACATGCCGGTGGCCGGATCATGGAGAGCCACAAAGCAGTTGTCTGCGTCCAGGACCTCGGTAAGCGCCGAGTGAATGCGCCGCAGAAGGTCATCTAAATTGTCCGTGATGCTTACGGCGCGTACGATATCGGTCGTAACTTGGCGCTCGAGCTCAGCGCGTTTGCGGCTGGTGATATCTTCAGCGGTCCCGTCGTGACTGACAATTTTTCCACTCGCATCCCGCAGGGCGCGAACATTCAGCGACACCCAAATTTTGCTGCCGTCCTTTCGGAGCATCCGGCACTCGTAGCCTTCAAGGATGCCCTCCTGTTCGAGCCGTCGCAGGACCTCTTTGCGCCCATCCGAGTCCACATACAACTGTTTGCCAATGTCGTGGACGCTGTGAATCATCTCATCGGGCGATGCATAGCCTGCAATGCGGGCCATCGCTGGATTCACCGTCACGAATCGCCCCTCCGGGGTCGATTCGAAGAACCCCTCAACAGCACCGTTGAACATCCGTTCGTACTTCCTCTCGGCTCGCCGTTGGGCTTCCTCGGCCCGGCATTGCTCGGTTATGTCCTCGTACATGCCAAAAGCACCGGCGAGCTTGCCGCTGATAACCAAAGGCACCCCGATGATCCGAACGTCGACCAAGGAGCCGTCTCGCCGACGGCGTCGGGAGGAAGCGCGAACGATCTCGCCGCGCAGCGCGCGATCCAGAAGATCCAGCATCTCTGCTTGACGATCCGAAGGTGCTAGCAGTGAATCGAGCTCCCGCCCATGGAGCTCGGCCGAGGAGTAACCAAACAGACGCTCGAAAGCCGGGTTGCACATCTGCACGCGGCGTTTCAGGTCGAGGGCCACAATGGCGAGGGGGTTATTCTCACTCAATCCCTGGACATAGGCGGTGTGCCGGGCGACCTTTTCTTCGGCGGCTTGGCGATCGCTGATGTCGAGCGCCACGCCGAGTACGGCATCGCGCCCGGCGAATCGGATCCGCTGCGAGGTCACTTCGACCGGGAAGATCTCCCCGTTCTTTCGCCTGTGCCTCCACTGCCCTCGACTGGCGACCGACTCCCCTTGCGATTCGAAAGACTGTAGCAGGCGCGGTACGTCTTCGGCCGGGCGAATGTCGGTGATTCGCATGCTGAGGAACTCCTCACGGGAGTAGCCGTAGGAGCGGATCGCCGCCGCGTTGGCCTCCAGAAAGGCCAGGGTGTGAATGTCACAGACATACATGGGGAGGGGATTGTTTGAAAACAAAAGCTCGAAACCAGCATCCACCGGGGTTGCTCCCGTCGTGGGATTGGCCATTTGCCTCTGCGGCCCGGTCTGCTGCTCCGCGGCATCAGGACCGGAGGCGTCGTTTTGCTCGGGATGAAGCGTACCTCGTCGGCTCGACATGACCTTAGGCAGAGCTAGTTTCTGGAAGCGGGACACCGCTCCTGGAACGACCCCACAGCTAGGTATAGGCGGGAGGGCCACACCCCACAATGGTACCTTCGTACCAATTCAATTCCATGATTTCAGTGCACTTGCACTGGTCAGGACGCGGCGAGCACGATCGAAGCAAACGAATACAGATCGAAGGCTATTTCTCTCTAGCGCCCGGGGAAACGAACCGACCAGATGCCGCAAGTCTACCCGACGAGATGACCCTCTCTTGAATCGGCCTAACCGGGCCAGTTTCCGCTCCCCGCTTGATTTTTCCCATTCAATGCGGGTTTAAGACCTTTCGATGCAGATGATTGACCTTGCGCGCGGCCCTATGCTAGCGTTTTGAATTTGGTCTCATGACCAGAAGGGTGCGAGAAGGATCGCACGACGCTTTCACGCCTTCGGAGGGCACTGTTTTGGCACACGCGCATGAGAAGTTCCTGTTCACCTCGGAGTCTGTTACCGAGGGTCACCCCGACAAGATCGCAGACCAGATTTCCGACGCAGTCCTTGACACCGTAATGCAGCACGACCCAATGGGAAGGGTCGCTTGCGAGACATTGATCACCACGGGCCTTGTCGTGGTCGCCGGCGAGATCACCATCAAGAAGGAAGCGCGCGGAGTGCTCGAGTATGAGCGCATCGCGCGCAATGTGATCGCTGACATCGGCTATAACCGCGCCAAATACGGCTTTGATGCTGAGACCTGCGGCATTCTTTCCGCTGTCAAGCCGCAATCTCCCGACATCGCCTTGGGCGTCGACACGGGAGGGGCCGGGGATCAGGGCCTGATGTTCGGTTACGCCTGCGATGAAACGCCAGAGTTGATGCCCATGCCTATCCAGCTGGCTCATCAACTGACACTCAAGCTTTCCGAGGTCCGCAAAAACAACGTCCTTAATTTCCTTCGCCCAGACGGAAAATCTCAGGTATCGGTCGAATACGCGAGTGGGCGCCCGGTGCGGGTCGACACGGTCGTTATCTCGACGCAGCATAGCGACAGCGTTTCGCACGGCGATCTGCGCGAAGCAGTCATCGAGAAGGTCATCAAGCCCGTCGTCCCCAAAGAGATGTTCGACCAGACGACGGTCCACGTGAACCCGACCGGCCGCTTCGTCACCGGCGGTCCGATGGGGGACGCCGGCCTGACGGGCCGCAAGATCATTGTGGACACCTACGGCGGCTATGGCCGCCACGGCGGCGGCGCCTTTTCAGGCAAGGATCCATCCAAGGTGGACCGCTCCGCCTGCTATATGGCGCGTTACATCGCGAAAAACATCGTCGCCGCGGGCCTGGCGCGCAAAGTGGAGGTGCAGCTCGCGTATGCGATCGGGGTGGCAGAGCCCGTTTCGGTGATGGTCGACACGTTCGGCACCGGAGCGATTCCCAATTCCCAGATCACGGAAATCGTTCGGGCCTTATTCAAGCTCACACCGCGCGGGATTATCGAAGCGCTCGATTTGCGTCGTCCGATCTATCGTGCAACCGCGGCCTACGGTCACTTTGGGCGTACCGGTCCCGGCTTTACCTGGGAGCGCACGGACAAGGCCGAAGCCATCAAGAAAGAAGCGGCCTCCCGCGGCACCGCGGTAGCGACACGCTAGTTTTTCGTCCCGAATACCAATCGAAAGGGATACCTCGTGGAAACCGTAACCAAAGTTAAGGGAGACGTGAAGAATCTCGGCCTCGCAGACCAAGGCAAACGCAGAATCGAATGGGCCAACCAGCACATGCCCGTGCTGCAGTTGATTCGCAAGCGGTTCATCAAGGAGCAACCGCTTAAGGGCATCCGCATGGCGGCTTGCCTGCATGTCACGACTGAGACGGCCAACCTGGCTATCACGCTCCGCGACGGCGGCGCTGATCTCGTGGTCTGCGCCTCAAATCCGCTTTCAACGCAGGATGAAACGGCTGCGTCTTTAATCAAGGATTACGGTATTCCGACCTACGCCATCAAAGGCGAGGACAACGCCACCTACTATGCGCACATCAACGCGGCGCTCGATCACAGGCCTCAGATTACGATGGACGACGGTGCTGACCTCGTCACGCAGCTACTGACGAAGCGGACACACCAGATCCCCGATGTGATCGGCGGCACCGAAGAGACCACTACCGGCGTCATTCGCTTGCGGGCGATGGCCAAGGACGGCACGCTGAAATTCCCCGTCATTGCCGTCAATGATGCGCTGACCAAGCACTTCTTTGACAACCGCTACGGCACGGGCCAATCGACGCTGGACGGCGTGTTTCGGGCCACCAATCTGCTGCTCGCCGGTCTCAAGGTCGTCGTCGCAGGCTACGGATGGTGCGGGCGCGGCGTGTCGATGCGAGCCAAGGGCCTCGGAGCAGACGTGATCGTCACCGAGATCAACCCGACGAAAGCCATCGAAGCGGTCATGGATGGCTTCCGCGTGATGCCGATGAACGAAGCGGCGAAAATCGGCGACGTCTTTATCACCGTGACGGGCAACAAGTCGGTGCTGACGCACGAGCACTTCGAGAGAATGAAGGATGGGGCAGTCATCAGCAACTCTGGCCATTTCAACGTCGAGATCGATATTCCGGCACTTGAAAAGCTTTCGAGCGGCCGGCGGGAAGCTCGGCCTTTCGTGGAGGAGTACACGATGAAGGACAGCCGCCGCATCTACCTGCTGGGGGATGGCCGCCTCATCAACCTGGCCGCCGCCGAAGGACACCCGGCCTCGGTGATGGACATGAGTTTTGCGAACCAGGCGCTTTCGGCCGAGTACATGGTCAAGCACGCGAGCGAACTGAAGCCCAATGTCTACCCCGTGCCCGAACACCTCGATCAGCAGATCGCCAAGCTAAAACTCGAGTCGCTCGGTGTGACGATCGACAAGCTCACGCCGGAGCAAGAACACTACCTGGCATCCTGGCAAGAAGGCACGTAGATACGGCAGAGTTGCCCTGAATCTGTCGGTAAAATCCCAGCGGCAATGATTCATCGCTTCCTACTTGGAGCTTTTGGCTGCGGCCTTGCGCTCAGCTCGCTGCTGGGCGCCTCAGGCCGCGGCGCCTTCCAGGAGAACTTGCCTCGAACCGTACCCGCCGGGCCAGCGTCCTCCGATCCTCCCGAAGTGCACTTCACAGGCGAGGTTCTGCGTGGACAGATCTACGAGCACGACGTGGGGCATGATCTTGTCTTTCGTCTGACCCCGTCGACCTCCGATGACGGTGGCGGTTGGGTCATCGGCATGTGGCCGTCGGCCGAGCCGCCGGACGAAGCGACCGAATTCGTCGAAGTCGCCACGCCGCCCTACCATTCCTATAATGAGCGCTATCTTGCCGCGGCGGCGGGTTATTCAGCACGCGAGGCCGTTGAGGTCACCAAGCGGACGTTTTACTTTGTCGAGTCGCTGGCGGACCAGCACATTGCCAGCGAAGTCGTGAACGCCGTGCTTTATCCCAGCACCGTCTCCGAAGACGAGAAAACCCGGATCGACGCCGAGTCGGCCGGTGTCTACCTCGGCAGCGGCCAGCTGCATATCCTTCGCTCTCGCATTACGCCGGGCAAGGAAGGCTCGCCGGACACGATCGCCTGGGTGCGATTCGAAGTCGCGGTGAATTTTGCTCCCGGCATCACACTGCGATCGGTCCTTGCACCGAAGCTCCGTCCAGTCACTGACAACTCCACCCATTCAAAATCTGGATTCCAGCGGTAAGCAGGTTCGATCGCGGCAGTATCGAGCCTCATCGGTTCTCGTGTTATTCTCGACCTCCGCATGATTGACGATCCAGTGCTACGAGACGATTGGCATGCGGTGGCATGGTCATCGGAGATCACTGACAGAACCCCGGTGTCCACGCACCTGCTGGAAGAGAGCCTCGTCGTTTGGCGCAACCAGGATGGAGTCCACGCCTGGAAGGACCTGTGCGTCCATCGCGGGTCGCGGCTGTCGGCAGGGCGCGTGCAGAACAACTGCCTCGTGTGTCCGTATCACGGTTGGGAGTACGACTCCACGGGTCGCTGTGTCCTCATCCCTGCCCATCCCGATCAGCCGCCACCGGCCCGGGCTTCGGTGACCACGTATGGCGCCATCGAGGCGTACGGCTTGGTTTGGGTTTGCCTGGGAAGTTCCAAGCGCAGTCTTCCTCCGTTTCCAGAATGGGACGACACTTCGTTCCGAAAGGTCTTCGCCGGCCCGTACCTCTATCGAGCTCACGGCCCGCGAGTTATCGAGAATCTTCTGGACGTGGCTCATTTCCCATTTGTACACGCAGGTTATCTTGGGGATCCGGCGAAGGCTCGAATCGGCGACTACGAGGTGGATGTCTCGGGCGATGAGATCATAGCGAAAGACATTCCCGTCTGGCAGCCCGACCCGGATGGCACGGGCAAGCCGGCGAGGGTTTTCTACACCTACCACGTTTTACGTCCGCTTTCGCTGCGATTTACGAAGGTGCACGAGGCTCAGCGCTTCTCGATGCTAGCCTGCGTCACTCCAGCTGGCCATGCCGAGAGCCTGGCCTGGTTGGTCCTAGCGCTCAATTATTCGCACGACACCCCCGCCGACGAGCTTCGCCGATTTCAAGACCAAGTTAGTAACCAGGACATACCCGTGGTCGAAGGGCAGCGGCCCGAACTACTTCCTCTCGACTTACAGGCCGAATTGCACCTGCGCTCGGACCGCGCCGCCCTTGCCTACCGAAAATGGCTCAAAAAAATTGGCCTACGGTACGGCACGGCCTGAGCGATGGCCCAGACCCTCTCCGCCACGAAGACCTCCCCTCCCTGGTTTGTTCCCGGCGATTGGGACGGTTTTGCCGCGCTGTTCTTCAGCGGCTTCCCTGACCTGCTTCTCATCGCTGGGCTTGCCCCCCTGTGTGGCTTTTCCGCGGATCTGGTCACAACGCGCATTTTGCCCGGCGTGGCGCTTTCCATCTTTGCCGGAAATATCTTCTATGCCTGGCAGGCACGCCGCCTGGCAGAGAAAACGGGACGAAGCGACGTGACCGCCATTCCGTTTGGCGTCAATGCTCCTACGATCTTCGTTTACGTCGCGCTGATCATGCAGCCGGTGTATGAGCGAACGCACGACCCCGACCTCGCCTGGAAAGCCGGTGTCTTCGCATCGTTTTTGAGCGGGGTCGTTCAAACAGCGGGCGCATTCTGCACGGACTGGCTGCGCCGGCACACGCCCCGCGCCGCGCTGTTGTGCCCGCTTGCAGGGACAGCCATGGCCTTTCTATGTCTGGACTTTATCCTTCGCGTGTTTCAGACTCCGGCGCTCGGCTTGCTGCCCACCGTCGTCATCCTGACGGTTTTTGCTTCCCGGGTTCGCTTACCTTTCCGAATTCCTGGTAGCTTGGCCTGCATCGCGGTGGGAGCCGCACTCGCCGCTCTGTTGCGCTGGGCAGGCGTCTATCACCCCACGGCGGCAGCGTCTGTGGCCATCGGGATTCATTTGCCCCGCCCGGTGAACCTATATGATTTCCTGATACACGCCGAGGGATGGAAATTTCTCTCGGTGATCGTTCCGATGAGCGTACTTGACACGTTGGTCTCGCTGCAGGTTCTCGAAAGCGTGCAGGTTGCGGGCGAAGATTACCCAACAACACCTTCCCTGCTCACGAATGGAATGGCCACACTCGCCGCATCTCTGTTCGGCAGCCCCTTTCCCACGGCGCTCTATTTCGGACACATGGTGCATAAGGAACTGGGCGCTCGCGCCGGCTACTCGATCCTGAGCGGAGCAACCACGATGCTTGTCTGTCTCACGGGTCTTGTGGTTCCACTCCTGCGTGTGGTTCCTCTGGAAGTCGTCGCCATGGTGGTGGTCTGGTTCGGCCTAGTGATGGTCGCGCAGGCGTTCACGGAGATTCCCAAGTCTCACGCGATCGCCGTGGGTTTTGGATTGATCCCCATGATCGCCGCATGGGTGGTGGGCTTGATCGACATCGCGCTTCGCACGGCCGGTTCGAGCTTTCTAGAAGCCGCGCCCCATTTCGGCGATCAACTGTACATATACGGACTGATCGCGCTGGGCCAGGGGGCATTGCTGATTTCCATGATCTGGGCCGCCGTAATTGCTTACCTGCTCGACCGCCATCTGCTTCGAGCTGCTGCCTGGCTGGCGGGGGCAGCCCTGCTTTCCTTCACCGGTTTCATTCACGCGTTTCAGATCACCGATCGTGGTGTCGAAACTGTGATCGGCCTTTTCGCCGCTCCGACCTTTGCCTGGAGTTATCTTGCAGCTGCTGGGTTTGTGGCGGCCTTTCATTTCTACGCGATCCGAGCGCGCCCGCTCAGATCCTCTGGGTAAACTGCGGTGGGGCGAGGACCGCGGCTCGGGTGCGTATGGCGGGATGCCGTAGAATGGTGCGGATGAAACTGATCGCTCTAGCCCTGGTGATCTTGCCACTCTGCTTTCAAGTGGCGCCACCGGCTGCTGCACAGCAGCAGCCATCGCCGACCACGGCCACGCATGAAAGCTCCGCGCGGCCCGACGTGGAAGCACTGATTCAGCAAAGCGGCGGGGATGTATCGCTGGCTTTCCGCTCTCTGGACGGGGGTGCCGAGCTTTTGATCCAGGCCGACCGTCCTTTTCAAGATTCACTGGTGATGAAAATACCGGTCATGATCGAACTGTTCGCACAAGCGGAGGCGCAGCAAGTGAAGATGAGCGACGCTGTGCCCGTTCGCAACCTCTTTCGCAGCGTCGTGGACTCAAGCGCCTACACGATCGACCGCGCCGCTGATGACAGTCTCGCGAGCCACACCGGCAAACTCATGACGCTTTACGAGCTTTGTGAAGCGATGATCACGACCAACAGCGACATCGCCGCCAATCTGCTGATTGAACGCCTCAGCTTGGAGGCGGTTCAGACTCGTCTGCACACGCTCGGTGCAGACGGCATGGTCCTCGCCTCTGGCTTCGGTGATGACAAAGCCGGCGCGGCAGGGCTGAAGAATACGACCACTCCCCAAGCTCTCATGAACGTGCTTCTGATGTTGGCGCAGAACAGCGTGGTCAGCGCCAATGCCAGCGCACAAATGGTCGGCCTGCTGGCTCATTCGCGGCTTCCCGGCAGCATCGTGGACAACCCGACTACCGACGTGCCCTCGGCCGGCCCGACAGGCGGGGACCAGCACGATGCCGCCATCATCCTCGGAGCGCGTTCGTTCGTGCTGGTCACAAATGTCCGCGGGCTCGTGGCACCGGCCAGCGCAGCCTTGGTCGCGCGCATCTCCAGAGCCCTGGCCGCCGCCATTTAGTCCACGTCAGGCCGCTTCGCGGCGATAGAGCAGATAGGCACGGATGAAGGGATCGATGTCGCCATCGAGGACCTTCTGCACGTCCCCGCGTTCGAATTTTGTGCGATGGTCCTTGATCATCTGATAGGGCTGCATCACATAGGACCGAATCTGGCTGCCGAAACTGATCTCAGGTTTGGAAGCGTCGAGCTTGCGGGCCTCCTCTCGGCGCTTTTCTAGCTCCAGTTCGTAGAGCTGCGAGCGAAGCAGCGTCATGGCCATCTCGCGGTTCTTATGCTGGCTGCGCTCGTTTTGACATTGGACGACGAGACCGGTGGGGATGTGCGTGATGCGAATGGCGGTTTCAACCTTGTTCACATTCTGCCCGCCTTTTCCGCCGGACCGGTAGGTATCGATGCGTAGATCATCTGGATTGACCACCACTTCGATGCGGTCATCGATCTCGGGGATCACGAAAACCGACGCGAACGACGTGTGACGGCGCGCCTGCTGGTCAAAGGGCGAAATGCGCACGAGACGATGGACACCGCTCTCGCCCGCCAGCATGCCGTAGGCGTTTTCGCCTTCGATCTGTACGGTGGCAGATTTGATGCCCGCTTCTTCGCCGGGCGTCGATTCGAGCACGTTGGCGCGAAATCCTCTGCCTTCCGCCCACCGGAGATACATCCGGAGCAGCATTTCGGCCCAGTCCTGCGAATCGATACCACCCGCCCCAGGCTTGATCGTCACGATGGCGTTCAGTCGGTCGCTTTCGCCCGCCAGCAGGGTCTTCGTTTCCAATTCGGAGACGTAGGCGTCTGCGGCACCGAGTTCCTGGGCGATCTCGGCGAGCAGGGACTCACGTTGCACGGGGTCGGTTTCTTCCTGCGCCAGGTGAAAGTACGTGTCCAGATCGCTCACTTTGCTCGCAAGCGTCTTCTCCGCGTTGACTCGATCTTCAAACTGCTTGCGCTGCTGCAGCACGGACTGGGCTTTTTCCTGATCCTGCCAGAAATTCGGGTCGCTTACTCGTTCTTCGATCGCAGCGAGCTGCTTCTGTGCGGAGGCCGCGTCAAAGATAACTCCTTACGAGCCCGATGCGTTTCCCGAGCTCAGCGTAACGTTGTTCGAGGTCTTCGATATGTTCAGTCATGTTCAAATCCTACACAGGAAAGACGGAACGTGGAACGTGAAATTGCGAATCTTCCAACGGCGCCGGGTGGGTCGGCACCCTTCACCGAGATCGCTTGGCCACGGCCCTTGCCAGCAGCAAGGCGGAGGCCACGACCGAGAGCCAAGCAAACCAATCGCCGAAGCGAGCATAGAGCGTCAAATCGCTGCGAAAGTCGTAGGGGGCATCCAGTTGGCCCCGAATGTCGGTTGCGAGCTCCGCAACGGTTCGGCCGTAGGGATCGACGTCAACAGTGAAGCCGTTGTTCGTATCCCGCAGCAGCCAGCGCCGGTTTTCGACCGCGCGCACCCGCGCCATCATCAAATGCTGCGCCGGCGCCGCCGACCGGCCGAACCACCCATCGTTCGACATATTGATTAAGAGCTCGGCGCCGCCGACCGTAAATCGTCGCACTTCGTCCGGGAAAATTGCTTCGTAGCAGATGAACGCACCAAATGTTCCACCGGGCAGACTGCCCACTTGGTACT
>Ga0187783_10002603_pt1 | contig 13356 bp, 12 predicted proteins | sample 1015_SJ02_MP02_2_FD_132471 | JGI IMG/M metagenome (GOLD analysis project Ga0187783, IMG submission 132471) | Tropical peat soil microbial communities from peatlands in Department of Meta, Colombia - 1015_SJ02_MP02_20_MG | ecosystem: Environmental > Terrestrial > Soil > Wetlands > Peat | place...
ACTTATTGCTACCACGGCGATCTCGCGTGGCGGTCGTACTTCCGTTCGACGATCGCGCATAAAACGGTCGAGATCTGCGGACGCAGCCAGTCCAGCGAAGGTGGCCCATTTCTGTGGATACGTCATGCGGAAGCTCGGGAGATCGAGGTAATCGATGATGGCGATATCGCCAGATGGGCCGCGGAACACGCAGGATATGCCTCGCTCGAGCCGCCCGCGTTGCACCGCCGCTCGGTTCTGCTGGATCGGGCGTCACGTAGCGTCGACATCATCGACGAGATCGAAGGCGGCAGCTACGATGTCCGCCTTGCCTTCCACCTCGGTCCTGAGGTTCAGGCGGAACTCAACGAGTCCTGTGCAGTGCTTCGGTGGCCTGCGGCACTCACACCTGGAGCGGCGCGGCTGGAGCTGCCGCCCGGGTTGCGATGGAGCCTGCATCGAGGTGAGAGCAATCCCATCTTGGGCTGGTACTCCTCCGGCCTGGGGTGCCGCGTTCCGGCTTTCAGCATCCTCGGTTGCGGGCGTTCGGTGCCCGGCGCGCCCCTAGCCACGAGGCTGGACTTCCTCGACATCGGCAAGCCACCCAAAGCTGCAGTTTCCGGACTGGCCATATCATGGTACGAATCCCGCGCCCAAGATAAGGCGCCGCAGATCCAGGCGGAGGCCAGATGAGCCAGCAGGCACTTGACCTGCGAAGGTCCACACATCTCGTGCGGCGGCACAAGGTCCTTGTGGGCGCCTGCGTCGTCCTGGGTATCCTCGGGGGCTGCGCGTACTCGATGCTCCATCCGCCGATGCTCACGAGCACGGCGCTGGTGGTGCTGCCACAAGCTGCACAGAACGCAGCAGCAACGGGAGCAGCCGACACGGGCCCGGATAGCTACATGGCGACCCAGGCGGTGATTGCGGGCAGTAATGCGGTGCTCTCTGACGCGCTGCCGCACGTCAGGCCCGCCATGTCGCTCGACAAGCTGCGCGCCGAAGTCCAGGTCGCCCCCAGCGCGACCTCATATATCATTTCGGTCAGCGCAAGCGGCAAGTCCCCCGGAGACGTAGAGGCCACCGCCAACGCTGTCGCCAACAGCTATATTGCCTACGTCGGCGGCACGAGTAGCCCGATCGGGCGAGTGCCGGCGATCCTGCTTGAGCCGGCGACGACCGCGACCGGCAGGGGGCCCGTGGAAATGCTACTCGTCGGCGGAATTCTTGGGGCGTTGGCCGGTGCGGGGATCGGAGTAGTCACGTCGCTTGCGGTTGGCCGCCGCGATAGGCGGCTCAGGGAGCGGGACGAGATTGCGGATTCTATCGGAGTACCTGTCCTCGCATCTATCCCGGTGGCTCACCCTTCTGATGCCGCGGCTTGGACGAGGCTCCTGGAGGACTACAAGCCAACGAACGTGCATGCCTGGCGGTTGCGCAAGGCCCTGCACCAGTTGGGAGCGGCCGACATCGATCAGCACAACGGCAATGGCGGCGCCGGGTCCGCAATCGTTGTCTTGTCTCTTTCCTCTGATCCCGGAGCCTTGGCGCTCGGCCCCCAGCTGGCAGCCTTCGCCGCATCGCTGGGCATTCCCACGGCCCTGGTCGTCGGCCCGCAACAGGACCTGAACGTGACGGCGTCGCTTCGCACGGCATGCGCCGTTCCACGCCTTGCTCCCAGAAGGCCGAGCCAGTTGCGAGTTACCGTCACCGACGACAGCAACTCCGGTCTGCGGTCAGATGCGGCACTGATGGTCGTCGTTGCCGTCGTCGACAGCCAGGCTCCGCGGGTGCCTGACACGGCGCGCACGACCACGACGGTTCTCGGAGTCTCAGCGGGCGCGGCGACTGCCGAGCAATTGGCCAGAGTCGCTGTCAATGCCGCCGCTCACGGTCGCGAAATCGTAGGGATCCTCGTTGCGGACCCAGAACCGGCCGACAAGACTACCGGCCAAATACCACAGCTGACTCGGCCTGCGCGACGCAGGCTGCCGACCCGTCTGAGCGGGATTACAACGGAGATCACACGGTGAACGATCCAGACCAGACGGTGACGTTCTCTATTCAGGGAAACGGACGCCTGAAAAAGGAATCCTGGACCGATAAGGAATTCACGTCCAATGAACTCCCCCCCGACGAATTCACAACTGACGAAGAATATCCGACAGTCTATCCCAGGGAGGCCTTCACCAGTCTGGGATTCATCGCGGCAGCGCTAAAGCGCAGTGCATGGCTATGGTGCGCGACCGCCGTGATCGGCTTGATTGTCGGCTACGGATTGTACATGAAGCTCCCGCCCGCCTACGAGGCTACAGCCTCAGTCCTGCTTATTAACGATCCCTCCGGAGGCGATTCGCAAATAGACACCGACGCCACCCTTGCCGAGGGCCAGCCAGTGGCGGAGCGTGTCGTACGGCAACTGGCGTTGCCGCAAAGTGTCGGTAGCTTCATTGCGTCCTATACCGTCACGGCCGAAGGGGAGCAGGTGCTCGTGTTTACGGTCGGTGCGCCGTCAAGCACCGACGCGGTGAGCCGAGCGTCCGCTTTGGCCGCGGATTTTCTTCAGGTACGTGCCCAAATGCTGCAGGCCCAGCAGCAACTCGACGTGACGACGCTCGAGCAGCAGGTCAATCAGGCCCAGCAACAGGTCAATTCGATTAATAATAAGGTTAGCCAATTGTCGGCGCAGCCAGCCTCGCCTTCGACTCAGGCTATGCTCACCAGCCTCCGCGCACAGAGCGTAACAGCGGAAGACAACCTGACGGCGACTGAAAGCAATGTAAGATACACTTTGCTCACCACGCAATCGACTACAACAGAAATGGTGAAAGGCAGCGGACTTCTCAACCAGGCCACTCCGCTTCCCATGTCGTTCAGGAAGGGCAAAGGGTTCTACCTTGCCGCTGCGCTTCTCGTCGGCCTTGTTTTGGGCATGACCATCGTGGTGGTACGGGCGCTAGTATCCGACCGCATGCGCCGTCGCAGCGACATCGCGGGCGCAATTGGCGCCCCGGTCGGGCTCAGCGTCGGTAAGGTAGGCGCCAGGAGCTGGCTACCGGGCCTGGGCCGACGGGCGACCAGACGGGCGCGTGACATGACGCGGATTGTCGCGCATTTGAGCGCCGTCGTGGCACGAAACCCCCGGCGCCCTGCGGGTCTGGCCGTCGTAGCCGTGGATAACGCACAGGTCGTGGCGCGGGCCGTCGTGTCGATGGCCGTGTCCCGCGCGAGCCAGGGGCAGCAGGTCGTGGTAGCTGACCTTTCCAACGGTGCTCGCGCGGCGCGCCTGCTCGGAGTCAAGAGGCCCGGGATTCATACGGTCAGCGCCAAGGGCACTGACCTTTTGGTGGCGATTCCTGGTCGTGATGACATCGCGCCCGTTGGTCCTCTCAGTAGCGGTGCCTCCAAGACCGAGGCGCCGCACGCCAGCCAGGCACTGGTCGCTGCGTCCGCCTCTGCCGACCTTTTGCTCACCCTAGCCACCCTCGATCCCGCATCCGGCGGGGAACATCTTGCGACATGGGCGACAGATGCGGTTGCCGTGGTAACGGCTGGACGGTCGTCGGGAACAAGGCTCAACGCCGTGGGTGAGATGATACGGCTCGCGGGAACACGTTTGGTCTCCGTCGTGGTTATCGGGGCGGATAAGAGCGACGAGAGCCTCGGCGCGACACTCGTGCAAGACGAGCCCGCTGCAAGCGGCATTTAGGACGGCAGGCGGATGCGGCAGCCCGTGATGGCGCTCCGGCCTGCTTTCGCGCAAGCCGTGGATTCCTGCCGGTTATGTGGCATCGGCAGGTTCAACGTCGCGGACCTTCTCGTCTTGGGCGGCGGGCGCTCGCCACGGTGATGACATTGATCGTGGCGTTCGGCGCGGTTACCGCTCGTCTATTTGTATGGCCCGCTGAAGGAATGCCTGCCCACGTCAGCGCTATTTTGATGGTCGCAGGCCCAGGTGATCGCCTGGCTGCGGCGCTTAATCTTGCCCGAGACCACCGAGCTCCTGTGCTCATCGTCTCGCAAGGCAAGCAAGGGTATGGCGGGCCTTGCCCACCGGCGACGCCGGGCGTGAAGACTATTTGCTTCGACCCGAATCCGAGTGACACCCGCGGAGAAGTGGAATTCGCTGCTCGGCTCGCAAAACGATTCGGCTGGAGCTCATTGGTACTGGTGACGACGCGGGTACAAGACACACGTGCCCGGATCCTGATGAAGCGGTGTTTCCGCGGCTCGATATACGTGAGCACGGCATCTTTGCCCTTGGAAAGCTGGCCCTATCAGATTGCCTACGAGTGGGGAGCGCTCTTCAAAGCATTGGTCCTCTATCGAGCTTGCTGAGGGCATGGCTCACGCAGGCCCGACGCTGCTGATCGACCAGGCCACACCTCGTCCGCCATGCCGGGCGACCCCATCAACTACCTGCTACCTCGCGACGGGTACCAGCCTTACCGGGGTTCCCCGGTAAGGCCCAGGCGCGAACTAACAGGTCAAACGGCAAGTTAAGAGTGCTGCAGCGACGTATCACGTATGCGGCGTGAGTGCTCTCTATATCTGTGAGATACGATTACGACGGATCATCCCATCCAGGCGGCGTGCCATCTCAGGATGGGGCTTCCACGCCGTTGGTGATTGCCACCATCTTCCGAGAGGAAGGTGCCACCGGCGTTCACACGCACATCCAGCAGCTACGCAGGTATCTTGGGGAACGCGGTGCAACCGTCACGCTGGTCACACCGTTCTCGTGGGGTAGGTTGCTTACCTACCCAGTTTTCGGCTTCCGCTTCGTCCTGGTACGGTGCAGCCCGTCGGCCGGTGTTGTGTGGTATCGGCACTGGCATGAGATATTCCTGCGCAACGCGCTGCGGCTACGCCTTGCTGAAATCGACGACTGCGTGGTCTATGCCCAAGGGCCGCTGGAAGCCCGGGCGGCCTTGCGTGCCCGGCGCGGGCCACACCAGCGCGTAGTCATGGCGGTTCACTTCCGAACATCTCAGGCCGATGAATACGCTGAACCGCACCGGGAACTCAGGCGTGATGGGGCCGTGTTTCGGGCGATCCGCCGGCTCGAGCGAGAGGTGATCCTCCAGGTTGACGGCATCGTGTACGTGTCCCAATGGGCACGGGAGGCGCTGTTGACTTGGCTGCCGCAGGCCGCGGATGTGCCCTCTGCCGTCATCGGCAACTTTGTGACGCCGCTGCACTTGGAGCATCCGCGGGAGGCGCTAGGGGACCTGGTCACTACCGGTAAGCTCGAGTTCCGGAAGAATCACCGCTTTCTTCTGGAGGTCCTAGCTGAAGCCAACCGAGCCGGACGATCTTGCACTCTGGATGTGTTCGGCGTTGGGCCGCTCAAAGATGACCTCCTGCGATTGACCCGCTCACTCGGTCTCGAAGGGCAGGTGCGCTTCCGCGGCTTCCACCGCGATGTGCGCGACTTCCTGCCGGGTTACCGCGCCTACGTTCACGCTTCCTACTCCGAGACGTCATCACTGGCGATCATCGAGGCAATGGCCGCCGGCCTGCCCATCGTGACCTGCAACATCGCACCAATCGCTGAGCTCTGCGACGACGGCGTCGAGGCCCGGTTCTGGACCCTCGACGACCCGGCTCAGGCGGCGGCCACGCTGCTCGACCTGCTCGACTGCGAGCCGGCGCGCTTGAAGGCGGCCAGCGCCGCGAGCGAACGGTTCCGGCGTGACTTCGACGCAAACGTCGTCGGCCCCCGGCTGTGGTCCTTCCTGTTGGACGCGTATCCCCCGGCGGCGGGAGACGCCCGCATCGGGGTCCCGAATTCCCGGTTACCTGGCCTCTACGACTATCTGGGGCCGGGGAAGGCGGCCACGAGATTGATGTCCGTCGGTACTACATCGGCGCTTGGCGGTAGTCGCGTATCAGGGGAGCAGCGAGAATGCTCTCTAGATACATGAGTTCCAACGATCGCGGAGTGCCGGATGCTCGTAGCGGACTATTCCTTGATGAGGCTTACGCCCCCGTGATCATCGCGACCATCCTCCGGGAGGAAGGCACTACAGGGGTTCAGACACACGTCCGGCAGCTACGCCGGTACCTCGAAGAATGCGGAACGGACGCCGCGCTTGTCACACCGTTCTCATGGGGTGCGCCGCTTACCTATGCTGTGTTCGGTTTCCGGCTCCTCCTGGTCAGATGTAGTGGATCTGCCAGTGTCGCCTGGTATCGGTACTGGCACGAGGTATTCCTTCGCAATGCGCTGCGCAGGTGCCTCGCCGAGGTTGGCGATTGCGTCGTCTATGCCCAGGGGCCATCGGAAGCCCAGGCGGCCTTGCGCGCTCGGCGAGGGCCATCCCAGCGCGTCGTCATGGCAGTCCACTTCAAGTTCTCCCAGGCCGACGAGTGGGTCAATACGACGTACAGTCCGATCAAGCCTGACGGGACCGTATTCCGAGCGATCCGGCGCCTCGAACGCAAGGTGATCCCCAGCGTCGACGGCCTCGTGTACGTGTCTGCATGGGCGCGGGATGCGTTGCTGAGCTGGCTCCCGGAGGCAGCAGCGGTCCCCTCTGCCGTCATCGGCAACTTCGTGGCGTCGCCGCACAACCAGCCCGACCAGGAGCCGCTAGGGGACCTTGTCAGCACCGGCGGCCTTGACCTTGTGAAAAATCATCGCTTCCTGCTTCAGGTCCTGGCTGAGGCGAAGCGGGCCGGGCGGACCCTCACCTTGGATATATTCGGCGACGGGCCGCTCCGGAAAGACCTCCTGGAGCTGACCCGTTCCCTCGGACTGGGAGACCAGGTCCGCTTCCGCGGCTTCCGACGTGACGTGCGCGACTTCCTGCCGGGTTACCGCGCCTACGTTCACGCTTCCTACTCCGAGACGTCATCACTGGCGATCATCGAGGCGATGGCCGCCGGCCTGCCCATTGTGGCAGGTAACATTGGAGGCATCGCTGAGCTCTGCGACGACGGCGTGGAGGCTCGGTTCTGGCCCCTCGACGACCCGGCCCAGGCAGCGGCCACGCTGCTCGACCTGCTCGACTGCGAGCCGATCCGATTGAAGGCAGCGGCCGCCGCGGCTGAGCGGTTCCGCCGTGACTTCGACGCAAGCGTCATCGTTCCCCGACTGCGGTCCTTCCTGCTGGGCACGACACCCCTCGCCCCGCCGGCCGGTACTCCTCTCAAGGTCCCAGCTCCCCCAGTGCCCTAGCCTCGATTCACCGGCCGGATTTGGAGGCGGCCGTGCAGCCTGAAGGCTGTCAACGCGGTGCTGCTGGCAGGCGACACCTGGCAATCCTGGAAGTTATGAAGAGGTGGTATCGGGAAGTATCAGGAGTACATAGTCGCGGGTCTCCTAACTTGTAAGCTAGTTTTCTCGTCACACGTCCTACCGATATCCCGAACCTTGGGGTAGCGATGAGAGTTCTCGTGGCAGGCGATTGGAGTCACATCGGAGCCGTTCTCGTCCCTTTCTGCGCGTGGCCGGACATGAGGTCGATGGACTCGATCCCCCGGCAGGTCCCAACGTGCGGTCCCGCGCAGCATCCGGGGCGTCGCACCTGGCTACAAGGGCTGGGTATGGCGCAGTGCTTTGCCTGGTCATGCTGCCCAATGATCCGCCCAGCAACCTCAACCCCGCTGGGACGTCCTCTGTGGACTCGATGGGATGCTGCACCTGGCGCCGACCGCAGCGGATCCGCGGAATGCTGCTCGCAAGCCTGATTCGACGCGATGCTCCGTCGGCATACGGGCGCGAAGTTCTCCGCGACTGTCGCCTAGACCGTTCAAGAAAGCCGCTGGTGCTTTGGCCACCTCCACGCGTCGCATGATTGCCGTCCACCTGCGCGGTGCACATGGCAGCTGAGGTAGACGCCAAGGCAGGGACGATCGGGCCGGGGCTGACGAAATCACGGACAGGAGTCTTCCAGCGCCTGCGGAGCCACGTGCTCCGCCGCATGGGCTGGGGTGTCGCAGACCAAGTGGTGTCCAGCCTGACCAACTTCGCCGTGGCCATCTACGTGGTTCACACGTTGGGAGCGGCGCAGTTCGGCGCGTTCAGCCTTGCTTACGTGACCTATGGGTTCGCACTCAACGCGTCGCGCGGCCTGGCCACCGACCCTTTGATGGTCCGGTTCAGTGGCACGGACCTGCCGACATGGCGGCGTGCCGTGGCTACTTGCACCGGGACTGCCGCGATCGTAGGCCTAGCCGTCGGCGCCTGCGTAATAGTGGCGGCAGCAGTTCTTAACGGCACGGCGGGCGCCGCCTTCCTCGCGCTGGGACTGACGTTGCCAGGGCTGATGTTGCAGGACAGCTGGCGATATTCGTTCTTCGCGCTCGGACGTGGGAGCCAGGCGTTTCTCAACGACATGATCTGGGGTGTGACTCTGCTTCCCGCTTTGGTTCTCCTGCGCAGGACCGGTCACGCAGACGTTTTCTGGTTCGTCTTGGCGTGGGGCGCGACGGCATCTGTCGGCGCTGCTGTCGGGCCGTGGCAAGCGCGGGTGGTCCCCCGACTAGCCGGCGCTTGGGGATGGATGTGGCGGCATCGAGATCTCGGACCCCGTTACCTGGCTGAAGGTACCTCTAGCAGCATCGCGGGCCAGCTGCGCACCTACGGCATGGGCCTCATTCTGGGTCTGGCCGCTGTCGGCTACGTGCAGGCTTCGACCACGCTCATGGGTCCGATGACAATCTTGTTCCTCGGGATGTCCCTAGTTACCCTGCCCGAGGCCGCCCGAGTTCTGCGCCGCTCGCCGCGGCATCTGCCGTTGTTCTGCATACTCCTTAGCGGTGGGCTCGCTGCGGCGGCTCTCGCGTGGGGAGTCGTGCTGCTAGTGGCGGTACCGAGGGGGCTTGGAGCGTTGCTGCTGGGCTCGGTCTGGCGACCGACATATCCGCTTGTGCTGCCAGTGATTCTTTACGTCACAGGTCAAGCCGTCAGCGGGGGTACAGGCACCGGCCTGCATGCTCTCGGGGCCGCTCGGCGGAGCCTGCGTGTTGCGGTTCTCACATCGGTAATCGCTATCGTCTGTGCTCTAACGGGCGCTGTTGTGGATGGGGCGATCGGGACAGTGAGCGGCATGGCCGTCGCCGCCTGGATTGCCGTGCCGATTACTTGGTGGGAGTTCCGCGCGGCGATGCGGGAGTCCGGCAAAGTGCCTGATACTGGCTGGTTCCGCTCGAGCCTAAACGGCCGGCACCTAAAGGCCCCCAGACTCTTGCGTTTCCACGATCGCAAGTAATTGTGGATGCCTGGCGGCTATTTCGCGGACGGTCCCGGGCGGTCAGGATTTCAGCGGCCCAGGGGCCAGCTGGCCTGGCGGCGCCGGGGCGCGCTACAAGTCAGCCGCCCGGCAGCGTGCAGAATGCGGCAGCGTAGGTCTTGGGCTCGGCCCTGGCCAGGAGGCCGTCCAAGACAAGCAGGCGGAGCCAGGCCAGCAGGCCCGCGGCGGTCAGGAGGTCGGCCTGCCGGGCTTTGTTCATCGCCAGCGAGCGAGGTGGACGGGTATTTGCCGATGCTGCGATCTATCCCAGTGCGGATGGCATTTTCGACCCGACGGGCAGGTTGATAACCCACACGGTCTAGCGCCAACCGTCCTTGGCCTCGAACAAGGTGAACTACGCGCCTGTTGTCGGCGCTCACGTAATTCCCACCCCCTGATCACGTAATTCCCCATGGGGAGGACATGCGTGTCGGGTGGACCTGGCCATCGCGAAGGAGCAACCTTCCTCCCGTCCGGGACGAGGGCGGGAGCCGATGGCGAGGAGAACGTTCGACGCGATCGACGTGACCGAGATTCTGGTGTACTTGCATGCGGGCCGGTCGAAGACCGAGAGGGCCGCCAGCTTGGGGATGGACCGCAAGACGCTGCGGAAGTTCAATCGCCCCGGCTGAAGCGGCGGGTATCATCCCGGGCGGCCGGTTCTTGCACGGCCTGGCCTGGTTCGCGAACGTCATCCTGCTGCCCGGCACCCTGGCCAGCGACGCCGTCCGCCCGACCGGGACAGAGGCCGGGTCATGACCGCCGCTACTACGGGCCAAGACTGGGGAATTACCTGATCACGGCCACTGGGGAATTAGCTGAGCTCCCACACGCGTGGGCGGCTCGCGGCGAGCGAAGATGCGCATGGTGGCGAGCCAAGCGGCGAGCTGTCCTCGGCCGGGCCAGCTGCGGGACCGCGAAGCCGCGAAGCACCACCCTCGCCTGGGCACAACGGGCGATCCGCGGCGCCCGCTGTGCCGGGCTGCGCTGCGCGACCAGCTCCGCCGAGATAGCCGCAGCGAGAGCGAGCGGGACGCCCGGGGAGGCCATCCCGAGCCGGGCGCGACCGGGGATGATGGCCGTCAGCCTTCTGGGGGTCCTGGCATCGCCCACTCACGCGAACCTCGGACAGGCCCGGCTCCGCGTGCCCAGGAGTCGGCTATCGCCAGTGAATTACTGCAGCGCACCCTGACCTTGGAAGGCCTACCTGAAGGCTCCAGGCGAAGTCGCTAATCCCGGACAAACAGCATGTTTCCGAACCACAGGGTCACGCGGTCGATGGCGACCCGGAACCCCCGGTGCCTCATCCAGGCGGTGACTTCGCCGTAGAGGGGAGCCCCCGCGTGACGTTCCTCGCGGGACACCTCCATGCACACTACTTTCACAGTGGCGAGCACGGGACCTGCGGCTTTCAGCGCGGCAAGTTCCATGCCCTCCATGTCCAGCCACATGAAGTCGATTCGGCTGACGCCTTGCTCCTGCGCCCACCCGGCGATGGTGACTGCCCGGACCTCCACGTCCCGAGCGGACGGCCGACCCGGCAGGGGCGCGGCCATGAGCAGCGATGAGGTGCCCCGGTTTCCACTTGGCCCTGGGTCTACAGCATGCATCACCGCAATGCCGGCAGCCCCGGAGAGGGCCAGCGGGTACAGGCGCACCCCGGGCAGCCCCGCGGTGCGGGCCGCAGCCTCCGCGTAGAGCGGCGGGACGGGCTCGAAGGAGTGGATGACCGCGCCCGGCCAGCGGCGGGCAAACCGAGCCGTGTCGGTGCCGTCGCAAGCCCCGGCTTCCAGGATCACTGGATCCGGCGGCAGATGCGGCGCGATCTCGTCCGGGCTGATCTCGATCATGTCCCTGCCGCAGACCCGCCGCCAGGCCATGTCAGGCCGTCGCAGGGCAAACATCGCCCGTTGCCAGTGAGAGTGGCGTACGTGTGCATGCACATACCATGTGAGCGCGGTGAAACCTGTCGTGATACATGCTCGATGATTCATGCTGGGGCTGAGTGCTGAGCTGGGCTAGCGAGGCCAGGCCGGGCTGTTATGGGTCTTATTACCCTGTTCCGGGATGGTTCCGGGATGGTGACAGCCCGGCTGGCCGGGTTCCACGGCCCCGGATGGTACTCCTTCCTTGATCGCAGAGGTCGTTGGCCTCGGCGAAGGACAGAACCGCCTGGCGGACCGCCTGCCCCCGCCGCTCCAGCGGCACCGGCGAGGGATCGGGTTGTGCTCGTGCGCAGTGGGGAAGCTGACCACCTGACCGCCCACCCAGGCTCGGCACGACAAGGTCAGGTAGACCCAGTCCACGCGGTCGATCTGCAGCAGCGTGTTCCCGTCCAGCACGTCGTTGACCGTGATCGCGCTAGTTCACACCAGACGTGAGGCCATGACCACTCCCGCAACCAGTTCCTGATTGCGAGGATGAACCCGTTAGCGCCGGTTTACCCGCAGAACTGTCAATCTCGGCGGTCCGAGGCGGAGCCTTTCTAGTGCCGCATCAAGCAACGTTCGCCCGGCCAGTGCGGCGGTGGATCGGTGCCGCCAGGAAATGATCCGGTGGCGGGTAGTTCATGTCGCGCCAGATTGGACCACCTTGATGCGGAGGTTACGGGCTCGGTAGCCCAGCAGGTGCTGGAAGTACTGATTGCCTGGGGATTCTCGAAGGGCGGAGCCCGTAAGCAGGTGCTCGACCCCGGAACAGCCCAGGTCGAGGGCGAGGAAGGTGTGCAATTGGTACCGCGCCCAGGACGCGTCCGGCTGCCGGTCGGGGCGGCTGACCAGGGTGAACAGCGCCGCGAACCGCCCGAACAGGGCGGTCCCGGCGAAGGCCAGCGGCCTCCCGCGGGCGTCTCGGGCCACGTAGTAGGCCACCTGTTGCCCCGGCCCGGGCCCGTCCTGCTCGGGGCCCGGCTTATCGCCCCGGGCCCGCATGACGGCGCTCATCGCCTCGAACCACGTCTCGTAGGTGACCCGGGAAGAGGTCACCCCGAGGGCGCGGGCGTGGCGGAGGTTGGTCCGCAGGGCCTGCCTGGGACGGCCGACCAGGTAGTGCTTCTCGGCGGCAGGCAGGTCGAGGACGGCCCAGGCCAGCCTGAACCGTGGACCGAACCAATGCCGGAACCACCATGCGTCCGCTTCGGCCCGCCGGACCTGGAGGTCGATGACGGGCAGTCGCCATACGGCGGCGAGGACCCTGAGCATGCCCGGTTGCCGCGCCACGCTTCCTATCAAGGCCAAGGCCCGGGAGGAGTTGGGCAAACGCCGGGCCAAGTCGCTGGCGGCGCGGAACTCCCAGCTGCCATAGTGGAGCTCTTGCCGCTCGGTCGGCGTGCTATTGGCGCAGCCGTAACCCCGCCACCCCGGACCGGTCCGTCCCGGCTTTCGGCTCGACGCTGGCTGTTTCGCTGTTGGCGACACAGGCGACCGCTCCCTCTGCTGCTATCAGCACAACAATATGTTCGGCTCATGACTCCTCTGGACTCTCCCCGGACTCACCTGAGTGCCGTGCGACTCATGTTTGCCCCATCTGGAAGGTGCCAATATCGGGATCGTCTAAACCGGCCGGCAAAAATTGTCTGACGCGGGACTAGCACTGGGAAGGCGTATACATGCCGATGCGGAGGGTCAACCCCAAAGGTCACGTTGCACGTTGAGCACAATGCGCGAGCCGAGGCGGTCCAACCTCACCGGGAATTCGCGCATGTACGTCAAGCTCTCGCGCACGGCGCGCTGCCGCTCCACGGAACAGATGACGAGCAGGAAGCCACCACCGCCAGCGCCGGTCAGCTTGGCCCCCGATGCCCCCGCGTCAAGCGCTCGGGTGACTGCCAGGTCGATCTGCCCGTTTGACACTCCCGAAGCCAGCTTCCGCTTTGCTTCCCAGCTCTCGCGTACCGCGGGCCCGATCGCGTCCACGTCGCCGCTCCGCAACCTTTCGACAGCAAATCCCGCGAGGTCGCGAAGAAGGTCGAGTTGCGGCCGGGTGGCTTCGACGTTCGCGCTCTGCTCGGCGAGAATCGGGTCCGCGCGCCGGGTGGTGCCCGTGTAGAAGAGCATGATCTGGTGCTGGAGGGCGCGGCGTTCAGCCATGGAGAGCCCGAGTTCCTCGGCCACCACCTCGTCGCCGGGGCCAAAGCGGA
>Ga0187783_10002604_pt1 | contig 13355 bp, 10 predicted proteins | sample 1015_SJ02_MP02_2_FD_132471 | JGI IMG/M metagenome (GOLD analysis project Ga0187783, IMG submission 132471) | Tropical peat soil microbial communities from peatlands in Department of Meta, Colombia - 1015_SJ02_MP02_20_MG | ecosystem: Environmental > Terrestrial > Soil > Wetlands > Peat | place...
AGCGATAGGACGAAATCAGCGCGGCGCAGTTTGTAAACTTCGCCATAGACCACGTCTTGAGGGTTATTTGACGGAACGAGGCCAGGATAGAAGCCCACTCTGTAAAGCTTGCCTTGAAGGGTGGCATCGCCCAAAAATTCTCCATTATTCGCCAAGATGCTATGCTTTTTGCCTCCCGACTCCCGCCGCAAGGTCCCGTAAACGAATAGGTGGTCCCCGCTCATTGTGTTTTTTCCGACGCTTGAGTTCCTCGCTCTGTCAGGATCGGAAATGGCTTTATGACACCCGGTAAGTTTGGCCAGCTACGCTGACGGATCGTCGCGTGAACCGCTATCCCAATGGAAGGCAAGGATTTTGCGGAAAACAGGCGTATTATAAGCACCCGGAGGCGCGGTCTCGCGGGTGATCCAGCTAAAAATGTCTCGGTCCGCCGCTGCGAGCAGGCTTTCATAATCGTCAAGTTCGCTTTCGCAAAGCTCTGCGATTTCGGCGTCGGCAAACTGGCCTAGAATGAGATCCACTTCTCGCAAGCCGCGATGCCAAGAGCGAAACAAGATCCTGCGTTGGCGAGCGCTGAGCGCTGGACCGGTCGTGTCGGCGCCGGGCATGAACAAGGCTCCTGCGACAAGGGAAACTCCATCACGGGCGCCTAACCTCAGATTACGTCCGTTGTCAACGTTTGGGCGGCGGCCGCCAGGATGGGCGAGGCTGCCCGCAGGAAGAAGCGCCATCAAGAGTGACAGCAATTCGCCCTTCTATCCTTAACCCTCTTTTTGCAGCGGCCGCAAGCCTGCCTGGCACTGGGCCAAAAACTGCAAAACTCTTCGACCGCTTGCTGACGGACGGGACGCGCCCGGCCCGCGTGCTCGACCTCCTATTCCACCTTCCCTATTCCGCCGTTGACCGGCGCCACCGGCCAAAAATTGCGGACGCGCCGCTCGATACGGTCGTCACCATCGAAGCGCGGATCGTTGAGCATCGCCCGCCAGGTCCGCGCTCGAAGGCGCCCTACAAAGTGCTGGTCGAGGACGAGACTGGAGACGTTCTCCTCGTCTTCTTCCTTGCCAATCACGCGTGGATCGAAAAGAGCCTGCCCCCCGGCGCGACACGATGGATTTCGGGCAAGCTTGAGCTTTGGGAAGGCCACCGCCAGATCGTGCATCCGGACCATGTTCTCGATCAAGAAGGTATCGCCAAATTGCTTCCGGTCGAGCCGGTTTATTATTCGACCGAAGGCCTTACCCAGAGAGCACTTAGAAGAGCAATCGGCGCCGCGCTGGCCAGAATTCCCCAGCTGCCGGAATGGCGCGAAAGTCAGGCCTCAGGGGACTCTGACGCGCTGTCCTTTGCCGCGGCCCTTCGCGACGTGCATCAGCCGGAAGCTCCCGAATCGACAGCACCGAAGGCGCGCGCCCGGTTGCGGCTTGCCTTCGACGAAATGCTCGCCTCGCAGTTAGCACTTGCCTTGATGCGGTCAAAAATCCGGCGGTCCCGCGGCCGGGTAACCGCGGGCGACGGCCACATCAGAAAAAAAATTGCCGCATCCCTGCCTTTTGCTTTGACCGCGTCGCAGCAAGCCGCCATCGGTGAGATCATGGCAGATCTCGCCGCGCCCGCGCGCATGCTGCGTCTTCTGCAAGGCGACGTCGGTTCCGGAAAAACTGTTGTCGCGCTCTTTGCCATGGCGGCGGCGGTCGAAGCCGGACAGCAAGCGGCGTTGATGGCGCCGACCGAAATACTTGCCCGCCAGCACTATGAAACGCTTATCAGGTTCGGCCAGACTGCCGGGCTGCGGCTCGCGCTCCTTACCGGGCGCGACTCGAGTGCGGAACGCACGAGGACGCTGGCCGGACTTGGGGATGGCAACATTGATATTGTGGCAGGCACCCATGCCCTCTTTCAGGATGATGTCGTCTTTCGCGATCTCGGACTTGCCGTGATTGATGAACAGCATCGCTTTGGCGTGCACCAGCGCCTGGCGCTCGGCAAAAAGGGCGAGGCAGCAGATGTTCTCGTGATGACCGCGACGCCGATCCCGCGCACCCTGGTGCTGACTTTTTTCGGCGATATGGATGTTTCAAATCTCCGCGAGATGCCAGGCGGGCGGCAAAAGGTCGAAACACGCGCCATGCCGCTCGAGAGGATGGAAGAGCTCATCGCCCGCTTGCGGCGCGCCCTTGCCGAGGGCGCCCGTGTGTTTTGGGTCTGCCCTTTGGTCGAGCAAAGCGAAGCATCCGACGCCGCAGCCGCTGAGGCGCGCTTTCTTCACCTGAGAGAGCTTTTTGGCGATAAGGCCGGGCTCATCCATGGCAAAATGAAAAGCCGGGAAAAAGAGTTCGCCATGGCTGCTTTTGCCGGGGGGATGACACAAATATTGGTTGCAACAACGATCGTCGAGGTTGGCGTCGATATACCCGAAGCGACGATCATGGTGATCGAGCATGCCGAGCGGTTCGGGCTTGCGCAATTGCATCAGTTGCGGGGGCGGGTCGGGCGCGGCGAGGCCAAATCGGCCTGCCTGCTCCTCTACAAGGCGCCTCTCGGAAACGTTGCCAAGGCGCGCATCGCAATCCTGCGCGAGACGGACGACGGCTTTCGCATCGCCGAAGAGGATTTGCGCTTGCGCGGCGAGGGCGAGGTGCTCGGTACGAAACAGTCAGGCCTGCCGGGGTTCCGCTTGGCCGATCCTTCCGCACACGCGCCGCTTCTGGATTTGGCGCGCGATGAAGCAAGGCGAATAGTCAACGAGAACCCAAGGCTGGACGGGCCGCGCGGCGAGGCCTTGCGCCTACTCCTCAATATTTTCGAACGGGCTGACGCGATACGGCTCTTGGGCGCGGGATGAGATGACCTCATCCGGTTGCAAGCTAGCGGTATGGGTAGATACCCTCTGCTGCCGCCTCTGACCGCAGCCTACTTCAAACTTCGACACCGCCTATTCGGCATTGCTTGCTGTCCTTGCCCCCGCCCCGGCGGCGCTCCGGACCCGTCAGAATCTCTGCGTTCGGAAAAGAACCAGTCATAGACACGGCATTACTCATAACCCTTATTTTAAGGGTGGGCCGTGTCCGGCCATTTAAGGGGCTACCTCAATTTGCGTGGAAACGGTTCATAAAAACGGCCACAGGAGAGGTCACAGTCTCGCGTCTTTGGTGCCATCCGAAGACATCGCACTGGTCAAACTACTTCCCAGGCTTTGAACATTCGGATTGGATACCACCAGGAGAAAAAGTAACAAGATACAACGTTGCATATAAGAAATGGCAAGAAACGATGTCCGCAATCGTCCGCGGTACGTGCATCGAAGAAGCAACAGTTGAGATCGACTTCGAAACAGACAATCCGGCGCTCAATACTGTGACAATGCCGACTATATTCTGCAACTACGTAATCCAGTGCTTAGACGCGCATGCAGCCAATTAAGCCTAGCCGCGACAGTTAGATGCCCCGCGCTTGTGTCAGCCGAGCTCTATCCGTATCGGAACGTGATCGGAAGTCCTGTCCTCTCCGCGCCTTTCCTTATCGATTGTGACTTCAACCAGCCAGTCGGCAGCGAGCGCCGCAGCAATCCGCGCCGATACCCGATCGGCCGCGCCGACTAAGCCGGCATCGTCAAATAGGATGCGAAATAGGACGCGGCGCCAACCGTGCAAGAAAACAAAACAAAACCAATGTCGATTGGCGGAGGGAGCGGGATTCGAACCCGCGATACGGTCTCCCGTATACACACTTTCCAGGCGTGCGCCTTCAACCACTCGGCCACCCCTCCCATCGTGCCGCTTCACAAGCAACGATAGACTAATTCAAACCCGGCGGTCCCGGCTCGGAGAAACCGGCCCGCCGTCTCAACCAGCGGAACGGCTTCAGGCGAGCTCCCGCTTAACGCCTCTTGCGGTTTGACGAACGGAAGTTTCTTGATCGTTGGGGCCATCGACAGGCACGGTGTTACCAGCTACAATGGGCCAAAAGAGAATGTAAGGGCGCTCCCTGATCCAAGAGCGTTATAGGGCCTCGCGCGTCTTGCGGCGCAACCTAACGACAACATCGACTTTTGCGATTTCATAGCCCTCTGGCGGGGTCACCTGCCCGGCGATTTGGCTGCCCTCAAGCGGAATATCTTCGATACATCCCGTATCTTCAAAGAAAAAATGGCTATGATCACTCGTATTGGTATCGAATACCGTCTTTGTGCCGTCAATTGCGAGCCCGCGGACGATTCCAACCTCGGCAAAGAGGTTGAGCACATTGTAGACCGTTGCCAGCGACGCCCGCATCTTCAACGCGTCCGCCTCTGCCGCCAAGCTGTCAGCGGTCACGTGCCTGTTGCCCTTGCTTAGCAGAAGCCTAGCGAGACCGAGCCGCTGACGCGTGGCGCGCAGGCCATAACGCTCCAAAAGCGATCTGTAACGGTGTTTGCCCGGTGATGCTTCGAAGCCATAGCCGCCGTGCTGATATCCGGTCATGACAAACTCATCTCCTTTGTCAACTCGGGATCACGCCAAACCGGCCCGCAGGCAGCAATGGCCGGGTGCGCGATAAATATATAAGAATCGCCGGTTTTGTTCAATGTCGCAGCATTCCCGGGCCAGGGCAGGCTTTACGTCTGCCTTGACGGCGGCACCGGTTCATATCATGCAGAACCGCGCCGCGGGCGGACAATGGGAAGCGCGGGGGGCTGGTCCGGGAACGCCGCTTGCACGGTTGTGGCCGGCAGGCCCCAAGGAGCTGGATTGGACATGAAAGGGATGGGAGAAAGGCTCGGGCTCGGGGATCCCCAGGATTTGTCAAGGCTTCGGGCGTCGCCCCGGCTATTTAAAAGTCCGCTGCTTGACAAATTGTCGCGCGTCCACTGGTCGGTGCCGCTCTTTCTTTATGTGCCTGTCATTGCTGTTCTCGCCGTATTGAGCTTTCGCCATTATGGCCCAGGCGGCGTCATTTCGGCAGCACTGCTCGGTTATTTCATTTGGACCCTTACCGAATATTTTGGTCACCGATTTTTGTTCCACTGCGACTTTCCTGGCCGCTTCGGCGCACGAATTCATTTCTTGATTCATGGTGTGCACCACGACCATCCGAGCGACCCGCTGCGGCTCGTGATGCCCGGGCTGCTCAGCGGCCCTATCATGCTGGTCTCGTTTCTGACCGGGCGGCTATTGTTCGGCCTGCCCCTCGAATATCCGGTCCTTATAGGCTTTCTGGCCGGTTATCTCGTCTATGACATGGTGCATTACTATGTGCATCATGGCCATCCGAAAAGCTGGGCAGGCCGCACCTTGCGCCGCCTCCACATGTTGCATCATTTCCGCGATCCTGAGCGGGGATTTGGGGTGAGCGCGCCGTGGTGGGACTATGTTTTCAAGACGGCGCACGTCCCGAGCGAGAGTGGCCGGACCGGCCGCTGACCCGGAACGCTAGCCGTTTGGATTGTTTTTTTTCTCAAGCTGCGCCTTGAGAATCAGCAGTTTGGCAAATGGCGAGTTTGGATCGGGCGGACGCTCCGCCGGCTTCTTACGTTTTGTATCGAGCCGTTCTTCGTGCCGCTCCCCGTAGCGGTCAGGCCGACCAGCACTTTCTCCGCCGCCCCGGAGCTTCTCTTGGCGCCGGCCCGAAGCTTTCGCATCCCGCTCATCGCGCTGCGCTGCGCCGGAATCGCTTTGCTTATCAGCTTGCGGTTCCGTAATTGCCGCCTCCGCTGTCTCCGGAGGTTTGGATATAAGTTCAGCCTGTTCCTTATGCGGCGCGGCCAACTGGCAACCCGAAGCCCTTGCCGAATCCTCGGGTGCCGGTTTCAAGGCCGGTTCGAAACCTGTTCGATCTTGCCTTTTGTTGACGCGCGCCTCCGCTTTGCGCCCCTGATGATGCTGGCGGTGCGGCCGCCAGATTTCAACGAAACGGCCGCCGTCCTCGATCCCGGCGACAGCCGCGGCGGAAGCAGCTGCGCCCGCCGCGGTCGAACATTCGTCCTCGATTTGAAGGCGCGTTTCGCATTCCGCCGCCGTTTTGTCCGGGCTAGCGCTCGAACTCAAAACGTCAGTCTGCGCGCTTGTACCGCCCGTCTCCGTGAGCGGAAGCTCGCCTGCATCGGCGGTTAGATCGGGCTGCGGCTTGCCCGCTTGTGCGGCTTGCCCGGAAGTTTGTTCCGGTTGCGGGAAGGCAGTTGCTCCGGAGCCCGGTTCCTCCTCCAAACCGCCGCCTTCGGCGGAAGTGTCAGCCGCGGGCAGGACCGGCATTGTGATTGCCGGGCCCAAGCGCTGCTCGGGCCGGTAGCCGAGCGCGTGAAGGATCGAGGCAAAGCTATCTCCTGAGCAGCCCGCAAGCGAGGTCATCGCGACGGTGACAACGAAGCCGTCGCCATCGGCAGCCCCGGCCGGCGGGTCCCCCGGCGTCAGTCCGGGGCGAAAGTTGATCGCAGGGCGGATCAAATCGGCAAGGCGCTCCAAAATATCGACGCGCACCGCACGATCGCCGCAGACGCGGAACCCGGCCGCCCGGTAGAGGTTCCGCGGAACATCCTTGTTTACGGCGAATGACGTCCGACCGGACGCGGCAAGATGGAGAAGCTGATCGAGCCCTTGAACCGCGCCCGCTCCGTGTTTAAGGGCATGAAGCTGTGCTGCGAGAGCGCGTGGAACGGGTTTGACCAAAATTGGCAGGTAAAGATGATAGGCGCCAAAACGCACACCGAGCTTGCGCAACGCGCCGCGGTCCGTTTGGCTTAGCGATTTGACTTCTTCAACAACGCGCGCGCGGTCGAGCACGCCGAGCGATTCTGCGATCTGAAAGGCAAGCCCGCGCGCGAGACCTGCGAGCCCTTCGCCTTTTTCGAGCTCCGAGAGAGGTCCTAGTAGCTTCGTCACATGCTGGGCAAGCCACAGTTCGAGTCGCCGCTGGGCCATAGCCAGCGCTTGCCCCGCAAGCTGTTGATCGGCAAGGATGGAAATGCGGGGTTCGAGAATATGCGCCCCGGCGCAGATGACGCCGACAGCTTCACCAAGCCAGCGAATGATGCCATCATTGGCGAGAAGGAACGCTTCGTCGACGGCTTCGCTCATCCGTCTTGCCCGGCTTTCGATTTCGTTTGCCAAGGCTTTCAACGCCGCCGCGTTCAGGGTCCGGGCCGCTTCGCCAGATGCTTGCGGATCGGGAGTGAAACGGAACCCGGCAAGCTGACCCACGTGCTGGCCCTCGACCAATACGTCACCGCTCGGGGTGACCTCGGCCTCCAACATGGCGTTCTCCCTTAGCCGGCGCATCAGCACGCTCGTCCTGCGGTCCACGAACCGTTGGGTGAGGCGTTCGTGCAAAGCGTCCGACAGCCTATCCTCTACCTGACGCGTGATGCTCTGCCAATGGCCGGGATCGCGCAGCCAGCTTGGCCGGTTGGCGATAAATGTCCATGTTCGCACTTCGGCGATCCGCGCAGAGAGGGTGTCGATCCCGCCATCGATGCGATCTTGCGCCGCAACATGACGGGCAAACCAGTCGTCCGGAATAACAGCACCGCGGGCGACAAAGCCGAAAATAGAAAGGACGAGCTCCGCATGCGCCGACGGCGGCAGCTTGCGATAGTCGGGAATTTGGCAGCACTCCCAAAGGCGGCCGATTTCGGCCGGGGATTGCGCGGCCCGCAAGACGTTGGCGTCGCGCCCTGCGATCTCAAGCACCAGTTGGTCGATGGCAAGCGGCGCGCGCATGAGCCTTTGCTCTGCCGGCCAGGCCTCGAGCGACGCGGCAAGCCCGGGGACCGACGAAAAGTCGAGGTCCGTGCTGCGCCATTGTAGCTTGGCCACATCAGCGAAACGGTGTTCTTCCAACGCTTCGACCAGCGCAGCGTCGAAGGGTTCGCAGCGTCCTGTCGTGCCAAAAGTTCCGTCACGGTAATGGCGCCCTGCACGCCCCGCGATCTGGCCAAATTCGGCAGGGGTCAGACGGCGATGTTGCCAGCCGTCGAACTTGCGGCCGGCGGAAAAGGCGATGTGGTCGACATCGAGATTAAGTCCCATGCCGATCGCATCGGTGGCGACAATATAATCAACGTCGCCGCTTTGAAACAAATCGACCTGGGCGTTGCGCGTGCGCGGGGAAAGCGCACCGAGCACGACGGCAGCACCGCCGTTCTGGCGCCGGATCCATTCAGCGATTGCGTAAACATCTTCGACCGAAAAAGCGATAATAGCGCTGCGCCGGGGAAGACGAGTCATTTTGGTTATGCCCGCAAAACTGAGCTTGGAGAGCCGCGGGCGGGTCCGGATCTTTGCGCCGGGCAAGAGTTGTTTCGCGATGCTTGCCATTGTTGCCGCACCGATGAGCAGGGTCTCCTCGCGGCCGCGGCAGTGCAAGAGGCGGTCAGTGAATACATGCCCCCGGTCGAGGTCGGCGGCGAGCTGGATTTCGTCGATCGCCACAAAGGGTAAATCGAGATTGCGCGGCATCGCCTCGACGGTCGAGATGAAATAGCGGGCGCTCCTTGGCTTGATTTTCTCCTCGCCGGTGATGAGCGCGACAGCAGCGGTACCGGCGTTTTCCACCGCCCGGTTGTAGACCTCGCGGGCAAGCAGCCGCAGCGGCAGGCCTATCATTCCGCTCGAATAGCTAAGCATCCGCTCTAGAGCGTAATGCGTCTTTCCGGTGTTGGTCGGGCCCAGCAGTAGCGTTACGGCGCGGGAGCGGTCTCTGGAGCTAGAGCGGTCCGTAAAAAAAGACTCGGCGGACGGATAAGAGACATTCATCTCACAAGCGGCGCGTTTGCGGTGATAGCGGGCTGGCCAGCGAAGCTCTCGGCAAGTGCTCGGCTGCGGCGCCAGAGTTGCCTGACGAGACCTGCTCTCAATCACCCTTGCCTCTCGTTCGGGCGAAGGGCCGGATTGAGCGGATTTTTGTGACAATGTGCCCTTTGCGCGAGCCTTGAAGGAAGCGGCTTTGTACCACAAAGGCGCCGGTGTGTATCGTAATCAGATCCTTAAGAGCCGCGTTCTTTACGAATTGAACGGGTGCCGAACGAATCGCGCCCGAATCGCTGACGCTAGAGAAATCTGCGTTTGTTCCCCACAAAATATCGGGGGAGAGGCGCCTGCAGGGGCTAGAAATTGCAAAAATCCGGCGTCCGTAACCCTTTGGGGCGGCCCGTTGGGCTGTACAGCGGACGGATGCGGCAAACGGTTCTTGTCAACCCGCCTAATCAAATTTTGTTTGGCTGTCCGACTCGGTGAGAGCGTTCCCGCCGCCAAAATAATCGCGCAGCAGGCGGTCGCGATAGCGAATGAGATTTTGATGCTTTTCGGCGCCGGCTCTGATTTCGGTGGCAAGTTCGGGATCGAGGAAAGACGCGACAGCGCCGAAGACCGCAGCATCAGCACCGCAAGGCCGCTCGCCCATAAGATAAGCCTTATCTCCTAGCAGGGCGCCGACAGCATCGATGTCGGCTTTGGCCAGGATAGCCTGCTCGCTCCGGGAGTGGCGCCCAAATCCTTGGAATTCCAACCTTTTTCTTACTCTTCGGCGGACCATGTATCGCACCGCAGGTCTAAGGGGCATGGGAAGGGCCCGAAAGAACTGGGCCGGGCCTTTGGCAAAATTTTCCTCAACGCACCAGCGCTCCGCCACCAGCGCCCAATAAAGGTGCTCTTCGCACATTTTTTCGACTGCCCAGGCACATGCTCTCTGTTCCGGGCCGAGGCCCGCATCAAAATCGAAACCGTATTTTTTCTCTATGTGATAACGGATAAAGGTCGAATCGGCGATGATCGTGCCGCCGTCATCGATGTAGGGGAGTTTCCCCTTTGGCGCGCGCCGGAAGCCTTTGCGGTTTTCGACAAAGGGGAGACCGGCGAATTTCAACAAAAGCATCGCCTTCATAACAAAGGGGCTTGGATCGGGAAGCCCGAAATAGCGTCCGAATGTGTAAAGAGTGATCATGGCGTCCTCGGCTTAGGACCGATTGGTTCCGACCCGGCACCCCGTCTGGCGCTTAATGCGGGTGCGCCGCAGCAACCCCGGATGGCTCGACCAAAAATTCTTCGGCGTCAATCTCCGCATTGCCCGCCAAAGTCATCAGTCGAACGTGCAAGGGAACAACGACATGCGCCCGCGGAATTGGCGCAAGCCAAGCTTCAATATCCTTGTTTTCGGCCATGAATTTGGTGGATTTGGAGTCGCGTGAATGCCCGGCAATCGGCGTATAGCGCGCGCCGCAGACGGAAACTGGGCCGGAATAGCCGGGAACCGAGACGGTTTTCATTCCGACGTAATTGAGCGTGACGTTGAACCGGACATAGCCGTCAAAGACGGGGATTGTGCGGTTGCAAGCGGCGGGACCGATGAGCGGCTCCCCCTCCGGAATAGGCATGATCAGGGCGCTCGTTGGATCAAGTATGTTGCGCTTTTGCGCCTCGCTCACCGGGATTCGCCCGGGTTTGTCCTCGAAGGGTGGGACAATCTCGACGGACTTCACATTTCCGGCGTCAAGCGACATGCGCACCGTACGGACGCCTTGGTTATTCGCTGAGGTCGTGGCATAGGTCGAAGGTGCGAGGCCGTTGAGGCGAAGCGCACCTGCCGAAGCGAGCGCGAGCTTGAGGTTGGAGACGACCGCCGCAATTCCGGTTAGCTTGGCGTTAAGGTTGACTTTGTAGTTGTTCGATCCAAGCGTTCCTGCAGCCGCCACCTCCCCGATGCGCAAACCGATCAAGTTCACCGTGTAGCGCACGCGGAACTCATCGGCTGGACTGGGAGCTGCGCCCTGACAGACAACTGTGAGGAGTACGGCCGCGAAGGCAACGGTGCGGCAGCAGGCTTTCCCCTTATGATCAGCCATTCCGGCCACCATGACCCAAAAGCACCGGCAAGACAACCTCACAAAATGCCCGATTCGCGTTGTGCGCATCTTACCAGAGCCACAGTTTCCCGTCAGTGCCGAAGCAACGTCGGCGCCAACGAAGCAAGAGGCCAATCCGGCACATCGTGTCAGCCGAAACATTTGCACGTTGAGGCGAAATTTGGGCTAATGTCCGGCGGCACGAGCGGCAAACAGTCCGGCGGGGCGACAGGGAACTCGCGGAGCGTAAGAAATGGGGCGCAGGCGTAGCTGGGCGGTTGAGGCAGCTCGAAGCGGAGGTTTTGCTTTGCTCTTAGGGTGCGCTCCGCCCTTTTGGTGTGCCCCGCTTTTGGCCGGCAGCCGCTCCCCAACGGGCATTTGGGAATTTTCACTTGACGGCGATACCGCGAGATGCCGGATTGGGCTGCGCCCGGAGATTTCCTCGTCCGGCAGCTTTCAGGTAACGGTCCCAGTGGCTTGCCTGCGCACGTTTCCGGTCCTCGGGCCGGTTGAGTCCTGGAACATAAGCGGCGACGATCGCCTTGCCCTGCTTGGCCGGACTGGCCAGGCGGTTCTCAATTTTGCAGCGGCAGAGGGTGTTTATATTGCCGTAGGCCCGAGCGGCGAGACTTACCGGCTCACTGCTTTAAGCAATGTAGCAGAAGAGCATGCGCGCCGCGGCGAATCAGAAAAGCCTCCCGCCGCTTCGCCCGTTGCGACAGCCCCGCCCCAAGCCGCCGCTGCGCCGGTGGACGCCCAGGGCCGCTATTCCATCCTTCGCGAGGGCGGAAAGGATACCGGCTGTATGGTGACCCTTGACGTCAGGCGAAAGGGCCAAGCGAGAGGCAAGGCTTCGCTTGCGCCTGGCTGCCGCGACCAGGGTATTGTGGTTTTTGATCCTTCCGGTTGGGAAATGGCGGGAGGGCGGCTGGTTCTGGTCGCGCACAAGGGCCACAAGGCCCATCTCGACGCCCAGCCCGACGGAAGCTGGAAAAGAGATTCCGCCGAGGGCAAGGCCCTTAGCCTAAAGAAGCTCTAGCCGATTGCCACGATCCGCCTCTCGGGAGCCATTTAAGCTCTCGCCCGCAAACCTATGACTGCCCGCCTGACTTTGCACTGCATTCCGGAGCGGCCTTAAGCCGCCTCCGGAACTGCATGCGACGTCATGCGCTCAACTTTCGGCCGCCGGTTTTTTCGGACCGCCATGCGAGGCATGCCCACCTTTGCGGCCTGCCTCGGATGCGAGGGCGTGATTGCGCGAAAAGCTGCGTTTGCTCGGGTTCACGCTTTGGCCCCCTTTTCGGCCAGCTTCGGCGGCAAGCCGCGGGTTTTGCGAAAAACTGCGCTTTTCGTGCGGAACGCTCTCACCGCCCTTACGCGCAATAGCCCGTTGTTTTTCGGGATCCATCGACGCGAATCCCCGTGTTGACGCCGCTGGCTTCTTCGGACTTTCCATCGTTGCGCTCATCATTCCTCTCTAAAAACGCGTTTGACCATTAAATTAGATAATGTTTGGCCCCGGTAAAGGTTGCCATTTTGCGTTCAAGTTCGTGTGACCCAAACAGCCGCGGCGGCAAGGCCTAACGAAAAGAATACCGCAAAAGCGCCGGCGTTCCGCCGCTGCAATAGCGAGCCTGCAGCTCGAGACTGCCCGGCGGCGCGTGTTATTCCGGCAAGGCACAGCTTATTCTACATTCAATTGGAATTCAAAGATAGAAATTATAGAGCAGGTTTGAACAGGAAAGCCCGATGCCTTACCGGTGCCGCTCCGGCAAATTGAGCCATGTCTTTGAGGATCTGCGTTCGCTTTTGGCCCGCGCCTCGCCGGACCGGTCTGGCGACCGCCTCGCCGGGCTCGCCGCCGAAACCGACGAAGAACGCGTAGCTGCGCGCATGGCGCTCGCTGATTTGCCGCTTGCCCGTTTTCTCGAGGAGCCCCCGGTTCCATACGAAAAAGACGAGGTAACGCGCCTTATCCTCGACAGCCACGATAAAACGGCTTTCGCGCCCGTCGCCTCCATGACCACGGGCGAGTTTCGCGATTTTCTGCTCTCCGACGAGGCGACGGCCGAATCCCTCGGGGCCCTGGCGCCAGGCATTACGCCCGAAATGGCCGCTGGGGTCTCTAAGCTCATGCGCAATCAGGACCTCATCGCGGTTGCAAAAAAAATCCCGGTGGTGACGCATTTTCGCACGACCGTCGGCCTTCCAGGCCGGCTTTGCACCCGGATCCAGCCCAATCATCCAACCGATGATCCCGCGGCTATCGGCGCGGCGATCCTCGATGGACTCATGTATGGCTGCGGCGATGCTTGCATCGGTATTAACCCGGCATCGGACAGTGCAAAGCAGGCTTTAACGCTGCTCGAGCGGATCGAGGAGCTCCGGCTGCGTTTTGAAATTCCCGTTCAGTCCTGTGTGCTCGCCCATGTCACGACAACTCTTAAGGTCATCGAGCAGGGCGGACCGGTCGACCTCGTTTTTCAATCCATAGCTGGATCCGAAGCGGCGAACCTTGCTTTCGGGGTAAACCTCGCTTTGC
>Ga0187783_10002605_pt1 | contig 13354 bp, 9 predicted proteins | sample 1015_SJ02_MP02_2_FD_132471 | JGI IMG/M metagenome (GOLD analysis project Ga0187783, IMG submission 132471) | Tropical peat soil microbial communities from peatlands in Department of Meta, Colombia - 1015_SJ02_MP02_20_MG | ecosystem: Environmental > Terrestrial > Soil > Wetlands > Peat | place...
CTGGACTACGCGAGCTAACGGCCAGACCCGCCAGCCGCCGTTCCCGGCGGCAGCGGGCACCCGGACCAGTGAGCCGGGCCCGACCCCCCGCCGGGCCCGGCTCACTGCATGTCTGCAGGGCTGTACCGGCTGGGCCGTGCCTACTGAGCCTCGGGCTGCGGCGAGTCGCTGCCGTTGCCGGCCGCCGGTGCCTCCGTGCTCCAGGCGCTCTGGCTCGCCAGGCCCAGGCTTGTCATCCGCCTGGAGTGCTCGTCGGTCAGCTTGGCGAACATCCGGCCGATCTGTCCTAGCTGGGCCGGGTCGCCGCCGACGAGCAGCCCCGCGAGCGACTCGCGCTCGGCCGCCACTCGCTGCGCCTGGCTCAGCGCCTCGCCGACCAGCCGCCGTGCCCACAGCGCCAGCCGGCCGGCTACCTGCGGATCGGCCTCGATGGCCTTGCGCACCCTGGGGACCACGAAGTCGGAGTGGCCCGTGTCCGCCAGCACCTCGTTGACCAGCGTCTGTGTCGTGGGATCGAGCAGGCCGGCAATGGTGCGGTAGAAGTCCGCCGCGATGCCGTCGCCGACGTAGGCCTTGACCAGTCCCTCCAGCCAGTCGGCCGGGCGGGTCCTGGCGTGGAAGGCATCAAGGGCCTGGACAAACGGCTGCATGGCGGCGTCAGGATCGGCGTGCAGTTCCTCGAGGCGGCTGAGCAGCCGGGTGAAGTGGCCGTACTCGGCCACGGCCATCCCGGCCAGGGCGGTCTTGTCGGTCAGCGATTCTGAGGCGGCTGCATCGTCGGACAGCCGGAAGAAGGCGCTCAGGGTGGCGTAGGCCAGCATGCCGAGCAGGTCGACTACCCCGCCGCGGCCGTTCCCTGACGCTGATGCGTTATCGCTCACTGCGAACCGTGGGGCGTGACAGGCCGTGGGCCTGACCTGCCCCGCCCTCCTTCAGTCCATGTGCGGGCAGGACATATCTGGCTTTAAGATCTTTGCCAGTCTATGCCAGCGGCTGGCGGAGCGCTGCCGAGCAGGCCGGGTTAGCATTTTCTGCGGCAGGAGGAGAACGATGGCAGAGCGTCGCCCGGTCCTGGATGGCTCTCCGGCTTTCTGGATGTTCCTTAAGTACGTTCTCCTAGGCCCGGCATTGCGGCTGCTTTTCCGTCCAAAAGTCACTGGGCTCGAGCATGTCCCGCGCGAAGGCGGTGCGATTCTCGCCGCCAATCACGTCTCATTTCTTGACCCGCTGCTGCTGCCGCTTGTCGTGCCACGGCGGGTTATGTTCCTGACCAAGGTTAAATACATCGATAAGCCGATGCTGCGCTGGTTCCTGACCGGTGCTGGCGTTATTCCGGTGGCCACTGACGATCCCTCCGCGGTCGGCGGAGCCGTCACGGCAGGCGTCGAGGCGGTGCGGGCCGGCCGGCTCGTGGGGATCTTCCCCGAGGGGACCAGGTCGCGCGATGGGCTGCTGCACCGCGGCAAGACCGGCGTGGCCAGGATCGCCATGGAGACCGGGGTGCCCGTCATCCCGGCTGGCATCACGGGCACCGACCTCGCCTTTCCCCGCGGCGCCAAGCTGCCCAGGCCGCATTCAGTGCACATCACGTTCGGCCCGCCGATAACGCTTGCCTGGCCGGAGGGCAAGCACGATCCGTCCCGGGGACGCATCGCGACCGATCAGGTGATGGCAGCCATCGGGGCGCTGTCTGGCCAGGAGACCGGCGAGGACTACAGCCCGGCCGAGTGACAGCCGCACGGCGCAGCCGGCGGGTCGGTCCGCTGGCCCGTCCGATCGCAGCCCTAGATGTGCACCCGGCAGCCTGCCGCCCGGCCGCGCACGCCGCCATCTCGCCTCGGCGGACGGCCGGGCCGGGGCGCGAGCCGGCCGGCATTGCCAGATTTTCTATTTGATCACTGTCAATTTCAGCATAAGAACCGCAAGATTTCCTGACGGCGACGCGACCGCCCGGACGCCGGCGTCACCGCGTCGACCCGGCGTTATGCGCGGCGAGAGGCGTTGCCGTTTAGAGGCGGCTGGCAACCGGGTAAACAGCGGCCAGGCCTGCCTCAGCAGTAACAGAATTCGCTACTTGCACATATGAAACTACTGCCACCAATGCCGCCAGATCTGTCATATTATACGGCTTTTGCCTGGCGGTTGAGTCGTCATTGACACGATATCCCGTCGGGGCGTATGTGTTAGTTAACGATGCTGTTATCACTGGGCCGCGCGGGAAAGGGGATGCCATCGGTCTTATGTCGAATGGTCCGCTATAACCTAGTTAAAGGCGAAAAGACGTCGATACAGCAGAACAAATCTGACGCGTTCTGCGGGAGTAATGCATGCACTGAATTGTCTTTAATCTGCATGCCTAGGCTGGGTTAGGAGGGTAGGAGTGTCTGATATTACGCCTTTGCGGGGCGAAGGCCGTTCAATTGGCCGGATCACGGGCCTGTGGGGCGAACTGATGGCAGAGTTCCTCGGCACGCTCGTCCTGATCGCGTTTGGAGACGGCGTCGTTGCCATGGCAGTGGCCGCACTGCCCGGTTCGGGCCGGACAGCAAGTCCCACGACCATCTTCGAGGGTGTAGGCGACTGGACGCTGATCACCTGGGGATGGGCCCTGGCGGTTGCCATGGCGGTCTGGGTAGCGGGCGGCGTGTCGGGCGCGCACATCAACCCGGCGGTCACCCTGGCGCTGGCAGTACGGCGCAAGTTCCCGTTCCCGAAGGTGCTCCCCTACTGGGGGGCCCAGGTGGTGGGCGCTTTCACCGGTGCCGCCATCGTCTTCTGGGTCTACCGGAGCGCCATCAACGCGACGCTCGCGGCGGAGGGCCTGACGAAGCAGTCGGGACACGCGCTTGCTACGTACTCGATCTTCGCCACGTTCCCGGCTGCCTATTTCCATGGCTCTGCCTGGGGCCCGCTGCTTGACCAGATAGTCGGCACGGCATTCCTGCTGATGTTCGTCGTGGCGATCACCGACGCGCGGAATCAGCTGCCGGGATCCAACCTGGCACCGCTTATCGTCGGCTTCGCAGTGGCTGCCATCGGAATGTCCTATGGCGCCAACGCTGGTTACGCAATCAACCCGGCCCGCGACTTCGGGCCCCGACTTTTCGCCTGGATTGCCGGGTGGGGAAAGGTGGCCCTTCCTGGGACCGATCATACGGCTCCCTTCGCCTTCAGTAATTATTTCTGGATACCAATAGTCGGGCCGCTGGTCGGCGGCATCATCGGCGTCCTCGTCTACGACTTCTTCGTCGGCGATGTGCTGCACGCCCGGCTGGAGAAGGCTGAGCCAGTCGAGGTTCCGCCCGGCCGCGCCGCTCCTGAGCACCCGACCGGCGAGGAAACCTAAATCAATGGCTCGACGGGCCACCGCGTGGGTGCGCTGCGCACCCCGTGGTGGCCCGTCGGCCGACGACTAACCGGACCAAATCGTCACGCATCCATGCAATGGGCACCGGAGAGGCAGTGCGAGACCGATGAAGAAGCTCATTAACGACCCGGCCGACGTCGTCAAGGAGGCTCTGGAAGGCGTGGCCGCCGCGCACCCGGACCGGCTGCGGGTGCAGACCAACCCGAACGTCGTGGTCAGGGTGGATGCCCCGGTCCACGGCAAGGTGGGCCTGGTCTCAGGGGGCGGCTCGGGACACGAGCCCATGCACGGCGGATTCGTGGGCGTGGGCATGCTGGACGCGGCCTGCCCGGGTGAGGTGTTCACCTCGCCGACGCCCGACCAGATGCTCGAGGCCACCAAGGCGGTCAATGGCGGCGCGGGCGTGCTGCACATCGTGAAGAACTACACCGGCGACGTGCTGAACTTCGAGATGGCCGCCGACCTGGCCCGCGAGGAGGGCATCGAGGTCGAGGCCGTCGTCATCGATGACGACGTTGCGGTGCAGGACAGCCTGTACACGGCGGGCCGGCGTGGCGTCGGAACCACCGTGCTGGCCGAGAAGATATGCGGCGCTGCCGCCGAGCAGGGCAGGTCACTGGCCGAGGTAGCCGAGTTGTGCCGCAAGGTCAACGCCAACGGGCGCAGCATGGGCATGGCCCTGACCTCCTGCACGGTTCCGGCCGCGGGCAAGCCGACCTTCGAGCTGAGCGCGACCGAGATCGAGATCGGCATCGGCATCCACGGCGAGCCAGGGCGCGCGCGCAGGGAGATCGCGCCCGCCAGCGAGATCGTAGAGCTGCTGACCACGCCCATCGTCGAGGACCTGCCCTTCGGCTCCGGCGACAGGGTGCTGGCCTTCGTCAACAGCATGGGCGGGACCCCGCTCATCGAGCTGTACATCGTCTACAACGAGCTGAACAAGCTGCTGACCGGCCGCGGCATCGAGATCACCAGGAACCTGATCGGCCCGTACATCACCTCGCTCGAGATGCAGGGAACTTCGATCACGCTGCTGAAGCTGGATGACGAGCTGACAGCTCTGTGGGATGCGCCAGTGAACACTCCAGGCCTGCGCTGGGGTGCCTAGGGTGGCTGTTTCCTCCGCCGAGGTCGCCGACTGGATCAGGGCGTTCACCGCCGCCGTGGCGGAGAACAAGGATTACCTGACCGAGCTGGACTCTGCCATCGGCGACGCGGACCACGGGATCAACATGAACCGGGGCATGCAGGCGGTCGTCGGCAAGCTCGATGCCGGTCCCCAGCCTGACATCGGCGCGCAGCTCAAGACTGTCGGCATGACGCTGGTCTCCACCGTAGGCGGGGCAAGCGGCCCGCTGTACGGCACCTTGTTCCTGCAGATGGGCTCGTCGGCGGCGGGCAAGACGGAGCTGTCGGTGCAGGACTGGGCCGACGCCCTGACGGCCGGCGTGACCGGCGTGCGGAACAGGGGGAAGGCCGAGCCCGGCGACAAGACAATGATCGACGCCCTGACGCCTGCGCTGGACGCGCTCAGTGCGGCCATCGCCGACGGGGCCACCTTCGATGACGCCCTGCAGCGGTCCGCTGCGGCCGCGCATAGCGGCATGGAGGCAACTATCCCGCTGGTCGCACGGAAGGGCAGGGCGAGCTACCTGGGCGAGCGGAGCGCGAATCATCAGGATCCGGGAGCAACCTCCTCGTGGCTGCTTCTGCGCACGGCAGCGGAGACATTTACCACCAAGGACGGCCAGTAGCGGCAAGGAACGTGACTGATTCGCGAATCGGCCGACTCGCGTATCAGCCGGCGATCAAGAGTCTAGGGAGAGAACAGATGGCTGACTACGCAGGAGCGCTCGACCAGGGCACGACCTCGACCAGGTTCATGATCTTTGACCATCGCGGCCAGGTCGTATCCATCGATCAGAAGGAGCACGAGCAGATCTTCCCCAGGCCAGGCTGGGTGGAGCACAACGCTAACGAGATCTGGGAGCGCAGCCAGGAGGTCATCCAGGGCGCCCTCAGCAAGGCCAGCCTGTCGGCCTCCGACCTTGCCGCCGTGGGCATCACCAACCAGCGCGAGACCACTGTGGTGTGGGACAGGAACACCGGCGAGCCGGTCTACAACGCGGTCGTCTGGCAGGACACCAGGACCGACGGCATCTGCAACGAGCTTGCGTCCGACGGCGGCCAGGATCGCTTCCGCGGCAAGACCGGCCTTCCGATCGCCACCTATTTCTCCGGGCCGAAGGTCAAGTGGATCCTGGACAACGTCGAGGGTGCACGCGCCAGGGCGGAGGCCGGCGACCTCGTCTTCGGCAACATCGACAGCTGGTGCATCTGGAACCTGACGGGCGGCACCAACGGCGGAGTTCACATCACTGACGTGACGAACGCCAGCCGGACGCTGCTGATGGACCTGGAGACGCTGGAGTGGGACGACTCGATCTTGTCGACGCTCGGCATCCCGAAGAGCATGCTGCCGGAGATCCGGCCGTCCAGCCAGGTCTACGGCGACGCCACCGGTGTGCTGGCCGGCATCCCGGTCGCGGGTGACCTTGGTGACCAGCAGGCAGCACTGTTCGGCCAGACCTGCTTCTCGGTCGGCGAGGCCAAGAACACCTACGGCACGGGCAACTTCCTGCTGCTCAACACCGGAACCAGCCCGGTCCAGTCGCGCAGCGGCCTGATCACCGGCGTCGGCTACAAGATCGGCGACCAGCCGGCCGTGTACATGCTGGAAGGCTCGATAGCCATCACCGGTGCCCTGGTCCAGTGGCTGCGGGACAACCTGCACCTGATCTCCTCCTCCTCCGAGGTCGAGACGCTCGCGGCCAGCGTCGAGGACAACGGCGGGGTCTACTTCGTGCCCGCGTTCTCCGGCCTGTTCGCGCCGTACTGGCGCAGCGACGCGCGCGGCGTCATCGCCGGCCTGACCAGATACGTCAACGCCGGTCACATCGCCAGGGCGACACTGGAGGCCACGGCGTGGCAGTCCAAGGAGGTCGTGGACGCCATGAACGCCGACTCCGGGGTCGAGCTGACCTCGCTGAAGGTAGACGGCGGCATGGTGGTCAACGAACTGCTCATGCAGTTCCAGGCCGACGTCCTCGGCGTGCCCGTGATCAGGCCCACCGTTGCGGAGACCACCGCCCTGGGCGCCGCATACGCGGCTGGCCTCGCCGTAGGTTTCTGGGGCGAGGTGGAGGATCTCAGGGAAAACTGGGGTAAGGACAAGGAGTGGGAACCGCACCTGGACGCCGCCACTCGAGACCGGGACTACGCCCTGTGGAAGAAGGCCGTCACCCGGACGTTCGACTGGGTCGAGTAGCGCGTTGAGCTCAGCGACCGCTGGCCAGCCAGCGACGGCGGGGCTCCGCAGCCCCGCCGGGCTGGCTGGCGGCCGTATCGAGTGCGACATCCTGGTCATTGGGGGCGGTTCCACGGGAGCGGGCGTCGCCAGGGACGCAGCGATGCGCGGCTTCTCGACAGTCCTGGTGGAACGGGGCGACCTGGCTACCGGGACGACCGGCAGGTTTCATGGCCTGCTGCACTCCGGCGGACGGTACGTGGTCAAGGACCCTAAGGCCGCCGAGGAGTGCTACGCGGAGAACGTCGTGCTGCGCCGCATCGCCGCCGACTGCATCGAGGACACCGGCGGGCTGTTCGTCACCACGCCGGCCGACGACCCTGGCTATGCGGACCGCTTCCTGCAGTCATGCGCCGCCACCGGGATCCCGGCCGAGGAGATCCCGGCCGCCGAGGCGCTGCGCCGGGAGCCGCGGCTGAATCCGCGGATATCGCGGGCCATCATCGTCCCCGACGCCACCGTGGACGCGTGGAAGACTGTCTGGACCACGGCCAGGTCGGCGACCGAGCACGGCGCGCAGATCCTGACCTACCACCAGGTCGTGGACATGACCCGGGACGGCGACACGGTCACCGGCGCCGTCGTGCGCGATCGCAGCGGCGCGGAGGTCCGGATCAGGGCGGAGATCACGATCAACGCCACCGGTGCCTGGGCCGGCCAGATCGCCGCGATGGCCGGATGCGAGGTCAAGGTCCTGCCCGGCAAGGGGATCATGGTGGCCACCAACCACCGGCTGGTCAACATGTGCGTGAACAGGTGCGAGATGCCGGGCGACGGCGACATCATCGTGCCCATCAGGACCGTCAGCGTAATCGGCACCACCGACGTGCAGGTCGCCGACCCGGACGACTGGCCGATCACCCGCGCGGAGATCGACGAGATGATCACGGCCGGCGAGGCCCTGGTGCCGGGTTTCAGGGAGGCCAGGACGCTGCGGGTCTGGGGTGGCGTGCGGCCGCTGTTCCAGGACGATGCTCCGGCCGAGACCAGGGACGTGACCAGGGCGCATGCCGTCCTGGATCACAAGACCAGGGACGGCGTGGCTGGGCTGGTTACCATAACCGGCGGCAAGTTCTGCACGTACCGGCTGATGGCACAGGACGCCGTGGACGCGGCCTGCAAGGCGCTCGGCACGTCCCGGCCGTGCCACACCGCGGACGAGCCGCTGCCCGACTCGCAGGATCAGAGCTTCTATCACATCAGCTCGCGACTGGCCGGGCGGGAGCGGACGCTGCACGCCGACCAGCTCATCTGCGAATGCGAGCTGGTCAGACGCGGCCGCCTAGTCGCCGAGATCGAGCGCCGCGAGGTGCCGCCGAGCCTGGACGACATCCGGCGGGCGCTGCGCCTTGGCATGGGACCCTGCCAGGGCGGGTTCTGCATGTACAGGGCCACCGGCATCCTGCACGAGGAGAGGCACCTGTCTGCCGCCGCGGCCGACGACGCAATGCTGGACTTCCTGCAAGAGCGGTGGAAGGGCGTGCAGCCGCTGCTGCACGGTGACCAGCTGCGGCAGGCATGGCTCGATGACTGGATCTTCCAGGGCGTGCTCGATGTCGAGCACCTGCCACACGTCGAGCCAGCGCCCGCGGACGCGCCCGCCGGGCATGACGTGCCCTCGCGAGTCCAGCTGCCCGCCCAGGAACGAAAGTCCGCGCGGGAACGCCGGGCGGCAGGCCAGCGCGGCTCCGGCCAGCAGCGGCCGGCTCGCTCGCAGAAGCGGACGCAGCCGTGACCGAGATCGACCGGCGCACCGCCGACGTGGTGGTGGTAGGTGCCGGGCTGGCCGGGCTTACGGCAGCGATCCGGCTGGCCGAGGCCGGCCTGCGGGTGGTGACGGTCGCGAAGGGCCTTGGCTCGATCCGGCTGTCGCCCGCCACGATCGACATCCTCGGCTACGGGCCCGACCTGGTGCACGAGCCCGCGCGTGAGCTGCAGGGCTTCCTGTCAGCTCATCCGGGCCATCCTTACTCGCTGGTCAGCCCGGTGCAGCTGGCCGCCAGCGTGCAGTGGCTCAAGGAGCACACAGACGGTACCGCCTATGTCGGTGACCCGGACGCGAACATGCTGCTGCCGACTGCGCTCGGGGTTCCGCGGCCGAGCGCGGTGGTGCCGGAAACGATGGCCGCGGGCGACATTCGCAAGTCGCGATCGGTGGCCGTCGCCGGATTCTCGGTTCTGAAGGACTTCCAGCCCGACCTGGCGGCCGAGAACCTGCAGGCTGCGGCTGCTGCGCTGGGCTTCGGGATGACTGTCAGGCCGCTGCACCTGAACACGAGGGTCAACGGCGAGGCCGACGTCAGCTCGCTGGCGCTGGCCAGGCGGCTGGAGGACACCGCGTTCAGGAACGCGGTTGCTGCCGAGCTGACCGCCGGGCTGCGGGACGAGGACGCGGTGGGCCTGCCCGCGGTCCTCGGGCTCGATCAGGCCGCGTCGGTCTGGTCTGACCTGCAGGCGATGGTCGGCCGGCCAGTCTTCGAGATTCCCACGGTGCCGCCGTCGGCCCCCGGCATGCGCCTGGCCAAGGTGCTACAGGACCGGCTGCGGCATGCGGGCGGCCGGCTGGTGCTAGGCAGCGAGGTCGTCGGGGCTGAGGTGCAGGGGGGTCAGCTGGCCGGAGTTCGGGTTAAGACAGCGGCCAGGCAACTGGCCTGGATGTGCCGGTGGGTCGTGCTGGCCACCGGCGGGTTCGCATCCGGTGGTCTTGCAGTAGATCTGTCGGGTGCTGTCAGCGAGACGGCGCTTGGCCTCCCGGTCAGCGGGCCGCCGCCAGACGAGCCGCTGTTCCTGCCCCGCTACCTGGACGAGCATCCGATGGGATCTGTTGGCCTGAAGGTCGATCCGCTGCTGCGGCCGCTGGCATACGACGGGGAGCCGGTCCACCCGAACCTGTACGCCGCCGGAGCCGTGATCGGCGGTGCCCGGCCGGCCCGGGAGAAGTCAGGCGATGGGATCAGCCTGTCCACCGGCTACCTGGCGGCCGGCATAATCCTGCAGGAGGCTGGATGACCACGACCTGGGAGGCAGCCGAGCTCATCCGCGGCTCGCTCGACCACTGCGTCAAGTGCACGATCTGCGAGAGCGCCTGCCCGGTCGCCGCCGTCACCCCGCTGTTTCCCGGCCCAAAGTACGTAGGCCCGCAGGCCGAGCGCTTCCGCACGCACGAGCCGTCCGTGGACGCCTCCCTCGACTACTGCTCGTCGTGCGGCATCTGCACGCTGGTGTGCCCGCAGGGCGTGCACGTCGCCGAGATCAACTCGCAGGCGAGGCAGAAGATGAAGAGCCAGCGCGGCATCTCGCTGCGCGACCAGCTGATCTCCCGCACTCCCGTGCAGGGCAAGCTCGGCACGCCGATAGCCCCGCTGGCCAACGCCGTGCTCGCCAACAAGGTGGCCCGGCTGATCACCGAGTACGTGATCGGGATCCACCGCAACGCCCCGGTGCCAAAGTTCGCCGGCCGGACGTTCCAGCGCTGGGCCCGCCGCCGCCCGGCTTCGGCCACCGCCGGCACCGACAAGGTGGTGTACTTCCACGGCTGCAGCACGAACTATTTCGAGCCGGGGCTCGGCGAGAAGACTGTGGCCGTGCTCGAGCACAACGGCTTCAGCGTGGTGATCCCGCCGCAGGAGTGCTGCGGTCTGCCGCTGCAGTCCAACGGGATCTTCGACACGGGACGGTCCTATGTGCGCCGGCTGGTGCGCAACCTGGCGCCTTACGCCCGGCAGGGCTACAAGATCGTGGCGACCTCGACAAGCTGCGGACTGATGCTCAAGCGCGAGGCCATCGAGATACTCGGCGTCGACGACAACGACCTGCGCCTGGTCAGCGAGCACACCTACGACATCTGCGAGTTCCTTGCGGACCTGGACGCGGCCGGCCGGCTGCGAACCGATTTCGGCCCCGTGCCGATGACGGTGACCTACCACGCCCCGTGCCAGCAGCAGGGCCACAACATCGGCAAGCCCGCGCTTGACCTGTTCGACCTCATCCCCGAGCTGAAGGTGGTGGAACTGGACCGGGCCTGCTGCGGCATCGCCGGCACCTACGGCCTGAAGCGCGAGAAGTACGAGATCGCCATGAAGGTCGGCAGCGGCCTGTTCAGCGATATCCGCGGCGCGCACCCGGACGCAGCAGTGTGTGACAGCGAGACGTGCAGGTGGCAGATCACGCACGGTACCGGTGCGACCTCGGTGCACCCGGTGGAGATCTTGCATCGCGCGTACGGCCTGGCCTGATCACGGCGAGGCAGGGCCGCGATGGTCGGAATCGTCATCGTCTCGCATAGTGCCCGGCTGGCCGACGGGGTTGCCGAACTGGCAAGGGAGATGGCCGGGCCGGACGTAGTGATCGCCGCGGCCGGCGGGATGGACCTGCCGGACCGGCCGCTCGGCACCGACGCTGCGCTCATCACGCGGGCGATCGAGGAGGCCTGGAGCGACGACGGCGTGCTCGTTCTGATGGATCTGGGCAGCGCGGTCCTGTCGGCGGAGATGGCCGCAGAGATGCTGCCGGACGAGCAGCGGTCCAGGGTGTTGCTATGCGAGGCGCCCGTGGTGGAGGGCGCGGTGGCCGCGGCGGTGGCCGCGAGGCTTGGCGAGCCGCTGGAACGGGTGGCCGACGAGGCGCGCGGCGGCCTGGCGGGCAAGGCCGCGCATCTCGGGGCGGCTCCCCCGGCGTCCGGCGCCGCCGCCGAGCCCGCCGCGGACGGGACGACGGGCAGTGAAAGCGGGCAGCGGCCGCTGGAACTGCGCATCACCGTGGCGAACCGGCTGGGCCTGCACGCGCGCCCGGCCGCCAGGTTCGTGCAGACCGCCGGGCAGTTCGACGCCACCGTGACTGCGGAGAACCTGACCGCCCCGGCCGGGCCTGCCAGCGCCAGAAGCCTCAACGGCGTAGCCACACTCGGCGTCCGCCAGGGACATGAGGTCCTCATCCGAGCCACGGGTCCGCAGGCGGAGCAGGCTCTGAGCGCCCTGCGTGAGCTTGCCGAGCGCAACTTCGACGAGTCGCCGACGGCCGACGGCCAGGGTGCTGCAGAGGCTCAGCCAGCGCCGGCGCGCCCGGCAGCGGGCTCCCCCGCGGCCGGCTCCCCCGAAGCCGGCACCCTTCCGGCTGGCCCGCCCTCAGCTGGCCCCCCTTCAGCTAGCCCCCCTTCAGCTGGCCCCCCTTCAGCTGGCACCGTGCTGCGCGGCATACCCGGCTCACCGGGGATCGCCGTGGGGCCCGTCGTGCACCTGCGGGCGGCCGCGATCGCGGTCCCGCGCGAGCCCGCGACGGACCCTGCCGAGGAGCTGGCCAGGCTAGACGCCGCACTGGCCGCGGTGCGGCGTCAGGTGCGGGCCGCACGCGACTCGGTGGCCGCCAGGACGCGCGGCTCGGATGAGGCCGACATCTTCGACGCGCACCTGCTGTTCCTCAGCGACGAGGCGCTGCTTGACCCTGCCAGGTCCTTCATCACCGAGGGCAGGAACGCCGCGGACGCATGGGACAGCGCGGTTACGCAGGCCGCGGTCGCATGGCAGCAGCTCGCCGACCCCTACCAGCGCGAGCGCGTGCGAGACCTGGAGAGCATCTCCTCCGCCGTGCTCGAGCAGCTGCTCGGGGTGACCCGCGCGCAGCTCAGCGGACCCGGCATCGTGGTCGCGCGGGAGCTGACCCCGGCCGATACCGCGGGGTTCGACCCGGCGGCGGTGCACGGGATCGCGACGGCGCTTGGCGGCCCGACCTCGCACGCCGCCATCCTGGCCAGGGCGCTGGGCATCCCTGCCGTCCTCGGCCTCGGGGACAGCGTGATGACCGTCGGCGACGGGACGCCCTTGCTGCTCGACGGCGAGGCGGGCTCGGTGCAGGTGGCACCAGGGCCGGCCGAGCTGGCGGCGGCCGGGCAGGAAGGCGAGCGCCGGGAGCAGGCCAGGCAGCACGCCAGGCGGCGGGCAGCCGATCCCGCGGTGACCGCCGACGGCACCAGGATCGATGTGGCGGCCAACGCCGGGTCGGTGCAGGACGTCAGGAACGCCGTCGAGGCGGGTGCGGACGGGATCGGCCTGCTGCGGACCGAGTTCCTGTTCCTGTCCGCGGCCAGCATGCCGACCGAGGCCGAGCAGGCCGCGGTCTACGCCGACCTTGCCGAGGTCCTGGACGGCCGGCCGCTCATCGTCAGGACGCTCGACGTCGGGGCGGACAAGCCGCTGCCCTACCTGCCGCGGCCGGAGGAGCCCAACCCGCAGCTCGGACAGCGCGGGATCAGGCTCGGGCTGGCCAGGCCCGAGATTCTGCGCACCCAGGTACGAGCCGTGCTCCGGGTGGCGGCCCGTTACCCGCTGCGGCTCATGTTTCCCATGGTGGCGACGGTGAGCGAGGTACGCGCCGCGCGCGACCTCGTGGCGGACGCGCGCCGGACACTGGCGGCCGAGGGCGCGGCTGTGCCTGCCGATGAAGGCATGCAGGTCGGCATCATGATCGAGGTACCTGCGGCCGCGCTTACCGCCCCGGTGCTAGCCCCGGAGGTCGACTTCTTCTCCGTGGGCACCAATGACCTGACGCAGTACACGATGGCTGCCGACCGCGAGGTCGCCGCCGTGGCCGGGCTGAGTGACGGGCTGCAGCCTGCGGTACTGACC
>Ga0187783_10002606_pt1 | contig 13353 bp, 14 predicted proteins | sample 1015_SJ02_MP02_2_FD_132471 | JGI IMG/M metagenome (GOLD analysis project Ga0187783, IMG submission 132471) | Tropical peat soil microbial communities from peatlands in Department of Meta, Colombia - 1015_SJ02_MP02_20_MG | ecosystem: Environmental > Terrestrial > Soil > Wetlands > Peat | place...
CGCCTTGACGCGCATCGACGGCATCATTCAGGCTGGCATTGCGGATATTCATTTGGCCGACGACGCCAAGCACCACGAAGTTCTTGTCGTTCTCGGCTGAGTTCGCACGCGTTCGTCTAGATTCGCCCTGCTCCGTGGTTACCACCCAAGAGTTCTCGCCGGAACAACGAAAGATGGGCATGGGTGCTTACGGTGTCGGCACTTTATCCAATCAAGGGCGAGCTCCACCTGCTCGCATTGTCGTGGATCGCTGCCAGTCTTCCAGCTAGTGCCACCACGATTACATTTCGTGTTGACTACTGCAAGACATCGGCGATATCGCATGCCTGTGGGGATTGTCGTACGTCGCCCCTACTCTCGCAACGGCGGGACTGACTCTGCCCATCATCCACCCTGTCCTGATGGAGGGAGTTTCGGAGCCTGAGCAGATCCCCCATCGCGCCAGGGTAGTCCGCGTCGATCGCGATCCATTTCCAACGCTGGGTACTTGGATCGATCGCATACAGCTCGATCGTGATTTCGCCTTCAAGGTGCCGACGATCGTTCCGAGCTTCAGTATCACTTCCTGACCCGTTCGCTTCGCACTCGGTCGAAAGTAATAGTGGCGACCGCTCACCGGATGGGCCCGAGCCGACTGGAGAGTTTAGGCTCCACGGTTGACAAACAGATCGGTATAGCGACGAACTAGCTGCTAACTCGCCTTGAAAACCATTTTTCTACGCCCGCCTCCCGATCCTCTGCCATTCATAGTTCAAGTTCTTCCTTGCGCATCGAGTGTACCGGAGGAGCTTTCTCGTCTAAACGGGAAGGCATCTCCGCGGGATTTCCAGGTGAAGCCGGCCACTCCACGGCCACGCCACAAACGGCCTAAGCTTGTACATGCCACGATCCGTTCGCAACCAGCTTCCTGGCGGCATCAGCAGCATTGCCTCCTGCTGGTCACGACTCTCGCTCAAGGAGACTAGCAGCGTACCGTCCGATCGCCAGAATCGGGAGCTAAGGTCAATGTGCCCGATGTCAGCGGCTTTCACCACGACCAGCAAATAGTCAGGCTGTTGTGGAGCCGATAGCATCCGCTTGAACAGCACTTTGTTCTGTCCCTCCCGGACGCATGGTTCAGCGCATTCAAATACGCTAGCTAACGTTCCCAGAGTTCGGTCTGGATCGAAGGCCACGGTGCCGCTGAACCATATATGACCGACGACTTTGGATCGTGTGTGAATTGTGCCCCTGACTTTCACGCCGGTCGTGTTGAAGTACGCTCCAGGACGCCGTTTTGGATCATCGCCGTTATCAAACCATCGGCGCCAGACACTTCCAAAGCCCGTGACCGTGACCAGCATCTCCGTCAAGCACCTCGTAATGGCATCTTCCTCTTCCGCTCGGCATACTGACCACCAGCGTAGATAAAGACTCTTGACCGTCCCGCAGATTTCCATGCAGAGTTCAGAGCACCAAGGTTGCGCTTATCGGCCCTTTCGAGCCAGCAAGGAAAATCAATCGCAACACGGTTGGCCCGTTCTGCGTCGCTGGTAGCTTGATCACGACGAGTCCTGTAGCATCCTGCCCCGGCTCGATCCGTGAGGCGCGCATTTCGTTCTTCGCTATCTCGAGCGGTACTTCACCACGCCATTTCAATCCTCTCGTCTCGCTTGGACTCAGCTGGTAGTTACCAAGAACGTAAAGCGATTCGTGGTACTTGGGTGCGCCGAGTGCCACCACCTGCGGGCTACCCGGTACGTAGGCCTTCTCAGTTCCGTTCTGAATTGTGTACCAAACAAGAATCTCTCCATCGCGCTCCAGTGAATTCGTCAGATAAATGACGACTCGGCCCTTTCCGGAAATCCAGCTGCGTAACCGAACGGGGTTGGCTTCCATGAGCACTTCTTCGGCCGAGGGGCCGTCCGGTTCGCTGACCCGCCTGGCCACTGCCGTGACCTTCACCGGATCGGGAATTGGCTCATCGATTGCGAACACCATCTTGGGCACCGCGCCAGCGGGGTCAAGCTCATAATTGAAACGGCCTGCCCGAGTCCAAACGAACAGATTCGTAGACACGTCCGGCTCAGTGGGTTCGATAAAGACCTTATTCTCGCGCCATTCCACCTTGAACACCGGACTCCCCACCGCGACCGTACTGACCGGCTCGCTCATTTCGAGAACCGTCAGATGGTGCAGCGCAGTTTGGACGTGTATGATCTTTCCCCGATCCTGCTTCTCCACCTCCACCCTTTGACCCCAACTCGGCCCTCCAACTGCCGCAACAGCGATGCAAGAGATCCAGAGCTTCCTCACGTTCCCTCCTCCGCGGAAAAACGGCTCAGAACTGTTAACGGCGCCGGCGGCCTGACCTCGCGCAGGCATTTGTGGCATCGCTGACATCATTGACAGCTGGCTACACTCGTCTGGCTGACCTGTCGCGGTGAGTCGCTGGCAAAAGCCAATGAATGCAAAAGCCCTTTCCTTCTTCGTTATCCACTAGTACCCTCCTGTTCCGGTCACCCTCACGGCCGTTCCTTATCGAGATCGCTCCTTTGGAGCAGGCCAGTTTCTCGGCTGCCTACCATCTGCTGTTCCGCATACTCGGCGACTAACAGTCCACTTGGGTTGGTTTCCGAACGAACCGTCTCCACGAGGCGGACGTCATACCGGCTGACAATTTGATCCGTAGCTTCGGTCGCATTCTTTACCCGGTGAACTTCCTTCACTCCGAAGGCGGTGTATGTCCACGGTGTTCCCTTGATGTGATCAATGGAGCGAATTTGAAAATCGGCGATGATAAAATCGTTCTTGATTTTTCCAACGGTATCCTCGTCTCGCAGTTTGTTCATGGAGAAGGTCCGCAGGTTTGCAGTCATCATGTTGAACGCCTCGGCCAGATTCCTATCGACCGAATCGGGGGTGTAGGCAAGGTACCGCGTGAGAAATTGACGGACGACAGCCCGGCCTTCGAGATCCGTGGGAGCAGCACTCTGAGACGGATCGGCGGCCGGAGCATTCGCGGGCAACTTGAGGGACCTCATGTGCAGTGGCTGTGGTCCGCCGATGACAGAAGCATTCCCATCTGGATCGACGCGAATCACAGTCGGCGGTTGCAAGCGCACGTATATGGCAAAGAACAAAGAGGCAATCGCAAGGACGCCCAAAATCATGGCCAGCCACATGGTACGGTTCGCATAGGCACGCAGCATGCCATCGTGTTCGTAATATTTCGTGTAACGAACCTTTTCGGGGAGGTCTCGTAGCGCATACATATCTCCCACCTATCTATTCCTTTCCTCTCGTACCTCGGAAAGCAGATCCCAGCGAATAGCCAACGTACCAAGCCATCGCACCGGAAATGTTCAGAGCTCGATATTCGCCCGGCCGTGTTGACGAGCGCGGTGATCTTTCGGAGGAGCCCCGTGAACACGCAGGCCTGACAGTCGAGAGGCCTGTACTGCTGAATTGATCTCCACCTGCGTTTCCGCTCGTGCGAATCACTGATGGAGGTGTGGGCGGTGGGGTCGAAACGTATGTGGCGCCTGGACCGCCATTACCAGAAGGTCTATGAGGTTCGGGGGGGGGTGGTGGCGCTGTTCCACCTGCTGCTGCCCGAGAAACCGATGCCCCTTCGCCGCCACCCGCGAACGACGCAGCGGCCAAACTGGCGACTACACCAGCAGCAGTGGTCACGGCGCCGAGCAAAGTCAGCATTGTGTTGCCGACGTCGCCGCGAACTACGCGATTTGCGATGAAAGGAATCAATGCGATCGAAATCGAGAAGATGCTCGCGGTGAGGGCCAAAAGAAGCATTTCGCTCGACCCGACGAAGCTGTTCAGGACCCCATTCGCACTGAGCACTGCCTTAATGCTGGACAGATTTACCGCTGACATGAGGACTTGAATGATTGCGTAGGTCAGCCCCCAAGCTTGGAAAGTTGTGAGATTGATAAGGTATGTACGCGAGAGCTGACTGAGTCCGCGCGTAGGCAGCAGCGCAAGAATGAACGGACCGGTCACGTAGAGGACCGAGCCGTACATGGCATAAAAAACCGTGAAAACCAGATAGCAGACCGGAAAGATAACGAAAGCGCCGAGGATCAGCCACAGGCTGATCACGCCTGACGCCAGGCCGGTCACCAGATTCCACAAAGACGTGCTTCCATTCAATTGCCAGTATTGGGACAACTGGTCCATCCAATTCGCGAAGACATCCCCTACACCCGTAGAGCTATAAACAAAATTAGCTACGGAATTAAACATGCCGTTAATGTCACGAAAAACAGCTCCATAATTTGCGAACACCAAGCCGACAACTAGATATTTGATTCCAGAGATTGCAAGCATCCGTGCGTCTCCACCGGCCGCGAACGCTTGATACACGCTGTAAAGAAAACTGAGGAGAAGGATGGTCTCAGCGACGCCCAAGACAGCGCCAGTGACGTTGGTCGCGTCGATTCCGTTCAGAGCTGTTTGGAGGAGTTGTTCGAAATAGAACACAGCCTACTGCCTCTTCAGAAGGTTATAAATCTGCTGCTGTACTGCCGCAGTGTTCGCCGCGCCGTTTTTGACGTTTGCGCTTGCGTCGGCCAGATCGATGGCCCGCACACGCATCAAGTCTGCCGTAGCTGCCTGGGTGTACGCATTCGCCCGAACCAGCCATGCGTACGCCTGCGCCTCAATGATCGGCGCACTGCCCGGCGCCGCAGTCTGAATTCTCTGGTTGATCTGATCCGCCGCTTGAAGTTCTAGATCCGCAAGAGCATCAATCTCGATGGCCCTCTTCATTGCGGCTTGGGCTGCTGCATCGGTCATGTCAACGATATCTCGCGTTTGAGGCGAAGCGGCCTGGGCATCCGGAACCGCCCCGTAAACGGCTGTATATTGCGCACTCATTTCGGCGATCCGATTCGGATTGCGGGATAGCAAGACTTGCTCAAATTGCCGTGTTGCTGGCAGGCTCGCGCTATTCACTGGCACATGCATAATGCCTTCGATCTGATGGAAAAGTCCCTTCAAACTACCTACAAGGGCGCGAGCTTGATTGATTAAGGTTTGCGACCAGACGACGGTCTGTTCGAAATCCGAGATTTCCTTCTCAATTGCGAGAATTCCGTTGAGCCCTCCGCCGATCACGCTGCTCAATGTACTGCCGATCGTGCTCAAGCCAGCCGCTAAAAGGGCACAGCAGGGATCAAGGAATTGGCTTTTGACCGGCTTCGGTTCAGCTAGGCAGAGGACCAACAATAAGACTCCGGCGTGGATTCGATGCCTGCCGACCCATCGCAAGCCGCGCCTCAAGTTGTTGATCATCTTTTGCATCGCCCGCCTCCGTCTCTAATTCCGCTTTAAGAGATTCAAGATCTGCGTATTCACATCTCCCGTGATAGCCACTCCGCGTTTCCGGAGGGCATTTTCGTGTGCCATACGACCCCCTTCCTGGCGCAGTTCAGCAGCAAGCATTTTCTGAGTGAGCGCTTGACTCTGGATGCTTGCGACTGCCGCTATGACTGTTAGAAACGGCGCCGACCCTGGGGCTGCCTGACTGGCTCCATCCTCGATGTTGTTCGCGGCTTCGAGGGCCAGGTCATCAGCGGCATCGCTCTCCTTTAGCATCTTCAAGTTTTCGACTACTAATGCGTCATCCATGTCCACCATCGCGCGGTCTGCTGGGCTAACTCCCACAGCTGCCGGAAGACTTCCGAATGTATCCCCGTACGCGGACGCGACCGTCTCAAGATCACTCGTCTGATGATCCCGCATGACGTTTTCGAGCGTCCTAGGGTTAGGCAACGTAGCGCTTTTGAGGTTGAAACTGAAAATGTTCTGCATCAGCTCTCTGTACTGCCCGATCATTTGCTTGACTAAAGCCTTCGCTTCGTTGATCAAGGCGACAGGCCAGGCGACTTGCTGATAGAAACTGCTGACGCCTGCTCGAATGGAATGGACTGAGTTCAACGCTGAATTGATCATTCCATTGATCACATTCAGGACAGACTGAATGGCGGTCAGGAGAGTCGCCTGTGCTTGTGCCGTCGGTGGACTCACAACTGCTATTGCCAAGGCCCCAGCCAAGGTCAGGGCAAGAGCCTGCCGCCGATTTCGAGCAGCCACCATGCAATAGCCAAAGAAGACAACGAGAGCTCCGAACGAAAGGTTTGTCAGAGACACCATAGGGACTCCTCCCATGACATGTGGGGATGAGGCAGCAAATCCGTAATCCAATCGATCCCGCGATTCAGGAAATGGAACAGGAACGGCAAAAACACCAAGAACAGGATGATGAGCAGACTCCAGCCGATCCAGCGGAGCTGGGTGCAATTGCGAGGGGAGATATGGATTAGTCGCGGCATGGCTGCGCTCCCGTAACCGCGCCGGAGATCTCTTCCGGCAAAGGCGATACTTCTGCCAAACCACGAGGAAACTTTCGGGCAAGTTCCTGGTAGGTATCGAGCTGTGGACGATCAGCGCACTTCTTCAGAACCCAAGCTCTGTACCTTCTCTCTCGCGGGAATGTAGTGCAGATCCAGTAGTCAATCGCCGTTGGCGCAATGCGAATCGTTTGGGTCGTTTCGGCTTTCTCTCCAAGCACTAGGAGTACATCTGCACTTTCTCCTTTGCGTGGCGAGCTGAACCGCTTCACCTCGTTTAGTGCGACAGGATTCAAAAATAGGTGGTTGACGAGGGGGCTCACGTCTCCTGGCTGCTGGCCGATAATCTTCGTGCTGGCGTTCTTCAAGATCCCCGGACCATACTCGCGCGGTTGGAATTCGGTTCCGACAAAGTCCTCTACGGTCTGACTGATTCCCCAGACACTGGCATTCCTCTTGCGTGCCGTACGGAAGAGCTGGACTACTTCAGGTGCGAGGGTCAGCGAATCCAGGAGAAACCAACACTCATCGAGAACGGTAATGCTCGGCTGACCGGTTTTCCCGCCGGCGCGGGATGCGACTGCATTCGCGATCAGCATGCTCATGGCGGTTTCGAGTCTCGGATCAGCGCTCAATCCTTCGACATTGAAGAACAGCCAATTATTGTCCAGCCGTATCGTGGTGTGGGTGTCGAACAGCTTGGCGTAAATCCCCCTTTCTCCAGTCCATGCGCGGAGCTTGATAGCTGCCAAACGGGCCTCGTCAATGGTGCGCTGCAACTTCTCCTCGTCACGCCATTGCACGAGCTCTTCACGGAGATCGTTGAATGTTGGAATCGGGTTCGAGCAGCGAATGGCGCACCGCTTGTAAGTCCGCGCAATCGCGTCACTCAGCAGGTTGTCGACGAGCGAGCTGTCTGAGCCCGGGCTGTCGCCGATCATGTGGCGCGTGAGATTCTTGAGAAAGGCGATCTTCTCCTTGCTCGGTGTTGTTTCTCCCGCGGGGAGGTCCCACGGATTCAGCGTCTCAGAGCCGTCGAGCTTCACATCGATCACGCGGCCACCCATGAGTTCAACGAGCGGTCGATAGGAATCACCGCGTTCCACGATCGAGATTTGTGGGTTTGCTCGGCCCATCATGAGCAGGAAGAGCTGAGCCATGAACGTCTTGCCGCCGCCTGTCTTCGCCATAATCAGCATGTTTGCGTCGCCAAGACCGGCGTCGAACGGCGAGAACGGCACGAGCTGCTTGTAGGGCGTTTCAAAGAGCATCAGCGGTGAATACGGAGTTCCTCGCCACGGCATCTCAACCGGCAATAGATCGGCGGCATTGAGTGTAAGCAGATCGAGTTCGCGGCGATTCTCACCTCCCATGGCGGGAAGGCCAGCAAAGAAGAGCCGCTTTTGCGCCAGTGTCTCGGGAATTCCGCGCCCACCGTTCATCCGGGCGATGGCGTGCAACAAGCACTGGCGTCGGTCGGCCAGAATGCGCTCGGCTTCTTCTCGCTCCACGCGATTCCGGCATTGCCGAGAGGTTCTGACCATTACGATCAGGCTTAATTGGCAAGCTTTCAAAGAACTTGAAATAAGATCCTGGAGAACCTTCACGAGCTGGTGCTCAGCCACTTGTGCGTCCACGTTGATCCGAAAACCGCCATGAAAATCCTTCTGAGCCGCGAGCATCTTCCGCAGTCGGCTTTTGTATTGCTTGATCGACTTGCTTTGATCGGGAAGTGTGACCTCGGCATTGACTACGAGAGGGAAATCCATGACTACGAGCTCGCGCAAGATACCCGGAAAAGTGGCGTCTGGGAGGTCCTTCAAACTGATCCACGAATAGAGCAGGCCGCCAATCTTCAGATAGTCATCCTGCTCGTCCTCGATGTTCACGTTCGCCATCTGGCTGCGCGCGCTCTCGTACCAGAGCGACTCGTAAGCCGGACGATAGGGCATGCTGTCATTGCCCGACGGATGGAGTGCCCGTTTGATCTCAAGAAAAATGGCCTGATGGGCCATCCTGCGGATCGTCATGCCCGTGGCCCCGAGCGTCGCTTCGATGCCTGCCAGCAAACTGTTAAATTCAGCGACGAGTTCCTCGTGTTCCTGCCGCGAGCATTCAATGCAGTTTGTCGCTGAGATGCTAAAGCTCCCGCCGGATTTCATTTTTCGTCTCCACTCGAGGTCTGGCGACTGATGGTGGACCCGGGGATTCCAGATTAGATACAGATGGAGGAAATGCTGCAGATAAAAGCCAGCAGTATCTCGGTTCCGCCACAGCTCGATGCGCTGACGGTCGAGTTCGTGGAGTACTAGGCTTTCGCTTCGTCGTTCCCGGATGTAGCTCGATAGCAGGTTGCCCGTGCCTTCCGATATCTCAAACCGCACCTGCATCCGCATGGAGCGTTCCGGCAGCGATCTCACCAAAGCTTCAAGCAGGCCCTTGATCCGGTTCCGACCCTCGTCGCTCGCGTAATACGACTGAATGCCTCCCATTTCGAAGCCAGCCACCATGGAGCCGTCGATCTGGACTGCTACGTTGTCGAGCAAATCCCGAATGCGAAGTTGCTCGCAAAGGGGGGGCGCGCTCACGGATTGCTCATACCGTTCAATTGTAAGTGGCATAACTAATCTCCCCACCGCAAGTATTCCCTTGCGAGTTCGCGGTCCCGCTCAAGCGCCGAGAACACATGCGGCTTGGCGTGAAACATTACCCAGTCCCGAAGGTACCCGCGTTGTTTGCCATACTTGAAGAGCATCAGGGCGGGGACGCTCAGTACGGGCACGAAGTATTCCAAAACCATATTCATGGGCAATCCGAACATCTCCCGGTGTAGGAACCTTCCGAGGAGATTGGCAACGACCGCAAGCGTAAGAATCGCGAACAGGTCTTCAGCTTCAAGGCCGAAAAAGGTAACTCGCGTCCGGAGGTTGCGATAAACGGGTGTTATCTCAAGTGCCATCTCTTGATCTCCTACGGAACTCCCGCAGTCCCACGCGCAATAAAAAATTCAGCGAGCCGCAACAGTCCAGACAGAAGCAGGCAGAGTGCAGCTGCCACGAAGTGCCTCATGCATCCTTCTGTAGGATCGACTCGCGCGACGACTCCCATGCGCAATGCCCCAGCCGCTACCTGTAGGCCTGCGTAAACGGGCATCAGCACATTGCAAATCCAATCGACCAGAGTTACTAGAGAAACCCAGTAAACGTCCGGATCATTCCAGTCCCGCTGCGAAGCGAATGTCTCCATCACTCGCAGAAGGCCTGAAGTCATCAAGCAGAGAAATCCTCCATACATCGCGCCGGCATAGGACTCTGACCGGACAAATTTCAGAACGGCGATGGCAAAAAACAAACCAGCCAGGGTCGGCAGGATGACATTCCCCGCCCAGTTCGTGAGGTTTAGAATTCCGTTCGTGAACGACATCGACTGTCCTACGCCTCCATCGAGAGAACCAATTTCCAGATTCCTGAAACGCACAACATCGCTAGCGCAACGGCCACCAATCGCATGGCCGGCCGGCGCGTGGCGAAATTGACGATGGCGCCCACAATTGCGAGTCCCGCCGCTATCGGCATGATAGTTCCCGCCAAGTAGTTCCAGAGGCTGTCGAGGACATCAACCGTGGCGAATTGCGTGCCAGTGTTGTAGCTCTCAATCATGGAGTAGGTAGTTTGGGCGCCGAGCAAGAACATGGCGGCAAGAACGGACGGTAGTGGGTGTTCGCCCGAAGCTGTGTCAAGAATTGCGCGCAGAACGAAAAACGCCGCGAGCGTGGTGATCATCCGGCCCGCTACAAAATCTGTGACAAATTCTGATACGTCCGACTCGAACGAGGCCAGCCACGAACTTCCGATTCCGCCACCGGGCACAGGAGTGGCAACACCGAATAAACTGAACCATCCGAGGAGCGGACCGATCGTTGCAAAGACCACAGCCCAAAATATCCACTTGGTGAATCCGCCACCCACTAGAAAGTTCGTTCCGCCCTCGCGTCGGAGGCTGATTCCCGCCAGGACCAGTGAAACCAACGAAGCTGCTGGCGTGAGTTGCAGGAGAACCTCGATGATGTCGGTCAAAAGCTGTGGGACAGCCATCGCTTCATCCTTCCTTCCCGTTGTAGAGATCGGCGAACTGAGCGGAAGCTGGCAGGCAGCTTGATTGTTCTGGTCCCCTTCCCGAGCTGCCTGCCAGGTCCGCCGAGAGCCGCATGGTGCCTACGGTTAAGGCACCCCTGCGGTCCCGTTGGCGATCCAGAATTCGATCAGCCGGGTTAAGCCGGAAACCGCTAGCAATCCCGCCGCGGCGGTGAGCCATCGCCCAACACCTCTACCATGCAGCCAGGAGACGACGGCGCCAACTACTGCGCCTCCGGCTCCTACTGGGGCGATGACGTTACCAATCCAGTTGATGAAATTCAGGAACGCCCCTTCCGGCTGAGCGGCAGTTTGGCCTTGGACAGCCACATTTGTTTGCGGTTGTTGACCAAGGTTCTGCGCCCAGACGTACTGACCCGCCAAGACGAAGCAGATAGCGGGCACGGCAAGTGCTCGCCTCCATGCCTCGTCCACCTTTACCTCCATGGAATCGGTCCCCTTTCCGCTTCGCCGCCTTCTCTGGATCGACAACCGGGGCGGAGAAGCAACTCAAGCGCGTGGAAACCTAAGGCCAGTTTCTGCGTTTGTCAAAAAAGTGAGGTGTAGGGCAGAAAGCGGGTGATGGAATTCCAGAAATTCTGTGGCGACATTTTCTTCCGCAACCCGCGGATGCGATCGGCGGCGCCATCAAAGTCGGCGTGGCAGAGGAGGAGGTTGTTTTTGTCTGTTCCAATCCGGCGCCCTCCGCAGCGGCGAGCCTGGCAGCTTTGTCTACCAGTGCCCGCATCCTCCGTGGACTCGTTTCTGCTCTCTTGCGGGCGAATTCCCTGAGATCGAAGGGCATCCAGGGTGTCTTCTCCAGTTGCTTCTCAGGCTTCCGATTCGTCCCCATCGGTTCCCATCTCTTTCATTGCTGTGGTACTTATTGTGCGGCGTTTCGCGAGCTCGGTTGCTGATACAATTCACTCAGCTCTTGCCTCAATTGCATTAACTGGCGGAGTTCCTCCGCAGTTGGAAGCGGGCTGTTGCCCGCCTGTTGGGAGCGAGCAGGTCGTGCTTGCTCCTCATACGCGGTCGTTCCCTTCTCAATTACAACGTAAAACCTAGTATTCCCCGGAACAGAGACAACGATGTTCTGACTCAACGCGAAGCTGTTCAATTGTTGGTCACCTGCGATCCCGATGTTGGTTGCAACCTGGTCTCGCAGCAAGGCACCTTGCGATAGGGGTGCGTTGAGCCCATTCGATCCGACGATATACGAGGCTGCCTGACCGATACCTGTGAAGGCTCGGATAACGAAGTTTGTCCCGGTTCTCTTTCCGCTGACAACACCCTTCAATGGTCCAAAGCTCAGGCTCATTGCCGTCGCATCGATCTCCCTTGTAGACTCATCCGGCATTTGAATAGTATCGAAGCGGATTCCTACATAGCCGGATCGGTCTGCTTGCTGAAGACTGCCGATTACCTGTGCTCCTGCTGGAACGACGATTTCTCCATCCCTTTCGTAGTTGTATTCAATCGTCGCCACGACTGGCGTTTTGACTGCGCTGCTCACCGCCGATATCAAGCGAGCAACTAGCCGCGTCCCCGCGGGGAGGTCCACCGCGATCGGCTTTTCTTCCACTGCAGTCGAACCATTCATCTCAGAACTCACCACACTACTCTGAACATTCCGAACGAACACCAAGGAGGGTTTACGAAGCTCGTCCGATATCGTTTGCACGAAGGTGTTTGGCCCCGTTGATTCTTGGCCTAACGCGGTATCGGAGAAATTGATTCTCCCTAGAGCATAGGGCCCCGCGTTACTCGGGCTCGGCAGGGAGGCGGGCCGCGATCCGAGGGCCGACCGAGTCCGCCGCGCAGTCCTGCCCACCTCTTCCGGAGTGACGTCCTGATCAACCCCACTGTCCGGCTGGCCACTTTGTGCGCTGAGAAGAGGCGTCACCGACCCTTTTTGTCCACTGCGCTGCTGTCCAGGAGTCACCCTGCGCCCCAAATTCGGCGTATCCGATGCCCTTGCATTCGTGACCTTCTTAGTGTTCGAGGACGAAAACACGCCAATAAACAGCAAGAGCAAAGCAATTGCCGCTCCCGCAAGGACAAACAGAGAGCGACTGCGGTCTCGCCCTAATTCGCGCCGATTCGTGGGTTGCTGTTCCCGTCGGGCGTTATCGAATGCTTGACGAAAGATTTCACGCCACCCTGGTCGAGTTACAACATCGTCCTCCGTTTGCCCCTCCTCCGGGGCACCCGGATCGACTACGTGCGTCTGTTTCTCACTTTCTTCTGCCATTTGCGTCCTCCGAGGTGGTGCCGATCCCGAATCCAATCGGCACTAACGCGGGGCGGTCAACCGCCCCCGATTCGGCTAACTGCAGCAGAAGCGTCTCATTCGATTGTTTGTAGGGCGGGCGCTCAAATAGCACGACGCCATCGGCGCGCTCGCCCGGGCCAATGCGGCGTTCGCTCAGTCGAAAATCCATCACTGGCAATTGCTCAGCAGTTGACCACTGCTTGTGCCGTATGAGTTTTCCCGAAGTCACTGTTCCGTCGAGCTGAACCTGCGGTGGCATTAACAAGATTGCGTGCTTCGCCGGATTCATCACGGAGAAGAGAACAGTCACCTGCTGCCCGCCATCGATCACACGGCTGACCCCTGCTCGCACCCGGTCTCCTGAGACAGCTTCTTCGGTGATGTGCTCCCCGTAAAGCGTTGGCATCGGCGCGCTTTCTTGTTGTTCGAGAAGCTTGTCAAGGCCATTGCCCTGAACCTCACTACGTGAAAACTCAGAACGAGTTGAAAGAGGATCTGCTGCTATCAGGGATGCAACGTTTGTAGTCGAGGTTGAGACCTGCTGGGTTCGAGCTAGGAGAATGGTTTCTCCAACGAGCGCAGAAGGAAAACC
>Ga0187783_10002607_pt1 | contig 13346 bp, 17 predicted proteins | sample 1015_SJ02_MP02_2_FD_132471 | JGI IMG/M metagenome (GOLD analysis project Ga0187783, IMG submission 132471) | Tropical peat soil microbial communities from peatlands in Department of Meta, Colombia - 1015_SJ02_MP02_20_MG | ecosystem: Environmental > Terrestrial > Soil > Wetlands > Peat | place...
CACGAATATTCCCGCTACTTGGACAACGTCGACAAGGTCTGTCTATCGCACCGACTCAAGTCGCCCGGTTGGGAGAACTCCCGTATCATGAAGGGGGACCTGACAAAGATCGTGCAGGAGCTTCGGGAGGAAAAGGGCGGCAACATCATGATCGAGGGGGGACCACGGCTGGTCCAGGAAGTCATTCGTCGGCGTCTCGCCGATGACTACTGGTTCTTCATCATGCCCGTGGTCTACGGAAAGGGTCCCCGATACTGGGGCTCGATGAAAGATCAAAACACGCTCAAACTCCTCGAAGTCAAACACGCGGAAGACGGCGAGATCATGCTGCACTACGGGGCGGTCCGATAGTTCGGGTCACCCTGGCGAGCTCGGGAGCACTCGATCGCGTCGCTAACCGAGCCCGTTCCCGCTCGCACGAGTCGATCCGTCGGTGGGAGGAGCCCTTTTCACTTCTCTCTCGAAGAAAATCCCTAGCATCGCGCCGAACACAAGCGAGGTCGCCAGCCCGAGGCTGATATCGACGAGGTAGAAATTTACTCCATACCTCAAGTTCGCAATGTAATCCGCGAATACATGGAGAACGAACCACAGCACGAGTCCAAGAACCAACCCCTTCTCCACGTACCGTTTGCCGGGAATGTGAGCCGAGATCTCCCCAATAACTAAGCCCAACAGCAGACCCGCAGTGATACCAAACAGCACGGCGATCACCGCATCGGTCGCAACGATCAGATTGTAGTCCGCTCCGACCGAAGTGCCTGGCGGTAGTTCCGGAGTGATCACCTCTAGAATGCGGCTCTTGAAAGCGATCAGCAGGGTGACCACCACGGCGACCTCCACTGAGGCGTATACCACGCCGGCGAGCAGGCCGGCTTTTGCTCCCGCCCGGATTTCTGACATCTCAAAAGGTCTCGACCCGGCGCAAACGGGTGACTTCTAGTGCAAAAAAGCGCGGGTTAAATACCGCGATGCCGGTGCGAGCACGTCGGAGTCGAAAATGGTGGCAACGCAGTCGAAGGCGATCGTCCTTGTGCACGGCGCATTCGTGGATGGCTCGGGTTGGGAAAAGGTGTATCGCATTTTGAAGAAGGACGGTTATGCCGTCGCCGTCGTACAAAACCCCACGGAGACACTCGCCGGCGACGTCGCCGCGACGCGCGCTGTGATCGACGCGCAAACGAAACCGGTAGTCCTCGTCGGCCACTCCTATGGTGGAGCCGTCATCACAGAGGCGGGAAATCATCCGAATGTTTCGGGCCTGGTCTTTGTTGCTGCATTTGCGCCCGATGCGGGTGAGTCCGTCAATACTCTGATCGCGAACCCAGTCCCCGGGGCACCCGTTCCGCCCATCCTGCCGCCCCAGAACGGCTTCCTCGCCCTTGATCGCTCGAAATTCCCAGCCTCCTTCGCGGGAGACGTCGATGCGGAGCAGGCGGCTTTCATGGCCGACTCACAGACACCGTGGGGACTCGCCGCGGTCGGCGGCGCGATCAGCAAGCCGGCCTGGAAGGACAAGCCGAGCTGGTTCCTCGTCACCACTGAAGACAAGATGATACCGCCGGATGCCCAGCGGCTCATGTCGAAGCGAGCGGGTTCTACGGTCGTGGAAGCGACGGGGAGCCACGCCATTTTCCTCTCTCAGCCCGAGACGGTAGCCAAGCTAATCGAGAGGGCCGCCCAAGGTCACTGATTGGGCCAAGGCGATTCCGCTCTCGACGGGACCGGGCCGACCTGGGTGAAAGCACTCTTCGGCAAGTCGAGAATATCCTTGCAAACCGGCGCGGGGCGGAAGGGAAAGATGGCGGCCAGCCGAGCAACACCGGGCTCGGGGACGGTGAGGGTTGACGGGACGAATATCTTCTACCTGAGCGCCGGTTCTGGGCCCGCGGTCATTCTCATCCACGGCTTCGCCGAAACTTCCCGAGTATGGAAGCACGTCCTCCCGGTTCTCTCCCGGAAGTTTCGGGTGATCGCCCCGGACCTACCTGGTATCGGCGACTCGGAAATTCCGAACGATGGGATCGATATGACGACGAGCGCGCGGCGCATTCACGAGCTCGTCAACTCCCTGGGGATCGAGAAGTCGAGAGTCGTCGGGCACGACTTCGGCGTGATGGTGGGATACGCGTACGCGGCGCTGTTTCCCGAGGAAACGGAGAAGTTGGTGTTGATGGAGGCACCGCTCCCCGGTGTCGCGGGTTTCGATCGTGCCTACAACGGTCCAGCGTGGCACTTCCGCTTTAACGGGCCCACGCCCGAGAAGCTTGTCGAGGGAAGAGAGCGGACGTACTTCGAGCACTTTTGGAACGACTTCGCCTTCGACAGTTCCCGCTCGATCCCTGAGGAGGACCGTCGGATCTACACAGAAAAATACTCTCGACCCGGACGGATGAGAGCGGGATGGCAGTATTACCAGTCGTTTGAAAAAGCGGCCGCGGAGTTTCGCAGCTTCGCGAAGGCGAAGCTGAAGATGCCGGTGCTCGCGATCGGTGGGGACAAGTCCAACGGGCCGTTGCTCGCCGAACAGGTGAAGCTCGTCGCTACGAATCCGGAGATAGTCGTTTTGAAGGATACGGGTCACTGGTTGATGGACGAGCGGCCCGACGAAGTGATCGACGCGCTGTCGAAGTTTCTGTAGCGGAGATCGCGGGTGCAATGATGCTTGCACCCGAGGACCTCGGTTCGACTGCCGGGCGGGTGCCGGGGAGCAGCCGTCCTACTCTCGCTCCCCTACGTAGTTAAATCGCTGCGGTCGGGTGCGATTCCGATTTGCCATGACTCCGCGCAGAGTGATCGCGACCATGCAGATGACGATCGACGGCGTCGCCGAGTGGCCGGAATACCGCGAGGGACGAGACGAGGATCCCTCCGATTTTTGGAAGGCCATGTACACGAGTTACTGGGACTCCGTCGATACGCTGTTGCTCGGTCGCAAGAGTTACGTCCTCTGGTCAGCGTTCTGGCCGAAGGTTCGAAAGCAGAGAGACGCGGGGAAGTACCCACGGCTCTTTTCGGCGTTTGCGGACCGCGTTGACAAAGTCGTGTTCTCCCGAACGCTGAAAACCGCCGATTGGCCGGAATCGCGTCTGATTCGCCGGGGAATCGCGAGGGAAATCGGTCGATTGAAGTCGCAGCGCGGCGGGGACATGCTTCTCGGCGGGGGTCCCAGGTTGATGCAAGAGTTCCTACGATTGGGACTCGTTGACGAGCTGCGATTGACCGTCTATCCGAGCGTCGTCGGGCGCGGGAAGCCCGCGTTCGATGTTGATGCCTTGCCCGACAACCCCAGAGACCGGATTCCGCTCGGCGACTCATTGAGGCACGACTTCCGCCTTGTCGAAGCCCGACCTTTCAAGGGTACCGGGAGCGAGGTCTTCCTTCACTACGTCAGGGCGACTCGGTGAATCCGCCGAGGGCGTGAGCCAACTCGGATCCGAGTCGCAGCGACGGTTGCATCCCGGCGGTGTTGGCGGAACGCGCACGGGGTAACTCTCCTAGGAGAACTGCACCAGGAGGGGAATGAGATTCGCCACGTTCGGCGTTCCCCATCCCGATGCGTCATCCCAGCCGGGTCCGGCATCGAATCCGACCGTGCTTCCGTTCTCGGTGTTGTTTCCTACCGTGATATCGTGGAACGCCAGGTGATAGAGCTGGGGAATGGACCCGATCTGGTACAGTGCCGGATTGATGAACCCGACCGTTCCCTGGTGATGCTCCTCCGCGTACTGGTCCGCCAGGGCCGCGATCGACGACCACTCCGGTGATCCGAAACTCGTTCCAATGGATTCGCTCCAACCGGCTTGCGAGGGGCCGAAGCTGCAGTACATGAACCCTCCGCCGGAAGCCGCGGCGTCGGCCGAAACGTCCGGGGTGGCTCGAGAGGAAAGGCCAAGTCCGGCTTGGTACCACGGCGTAGGGAAGATCAAGCTCGGAGCGCCGCTGGTCGCCAGATCGAATTGCGGCTCGTTCCAGACCTGCTCTCCACCGTAGCCGACCGCCGTGCACGCCACGGGGGGAGTCGGCACCAGAACAGAGAGCTGACAGGACGGAGTGTTGAGAAACTTGACCAGCCCCAGCGAGCAGACGGGGGCGGATGCGCAGTTCGGAATGGAGGTACCCTCGTAGTACGGGTTGCCCATGGTGCCCCCTACGGCGGTCACCCAAGGGGACGAGGACGGATAGTCCGGATTTGCCGAGGTGAAGCCGCAGGGAGAGGGGAAGGCGTAGCAAAGGCCAGAGTTGTCCGCGCCCCAGTCGCCGGCGGACGCGAAGACCGTGGTGCCTTCCGCCGCCGCGAGGCGATACGCGTGCTCACCGACTTGGAGGGTCTCTTGAACGTAGGCCGCGCTGCAGTCGCCCGACGGGTTGTCGGTGTCGTCGAAGCACGTTCCCTGCAGCATGTCGAGCTCCGGATCGCCGAAGCTCTGCGAAATCACACTGTGGGGGAACATTTCGATGGCCTGGAGAGCCGCCTCTTCGAGAGTGAGGTCATCGTCCGTCGTGGCGACGAACAGAACGATATGCGCTGCCGGCGCCAGTGAGTGAACAGTCTGGACATCTTCGGCGATCTCCTCGCTCCAACCGACCTGATCCGGATCGTTCGGATTGAACACCGGACAGACGTTGTTCTGGCACACGATCTGGATCTTGGTGTACGGCAGTCCGAACATCGCATCGAAAGTGTTCAGGTCAGATTGAACGTCAGGGTATCCGAAGGCATCCACGATGACCACGGTTTGACCCGCCCCGTCCAGGTTCGTCGGGAAGTCGTAAGCGACCTTCAGGTCGGCCGGAGTGTAGCAGAGAAGGATGAATGGCGTACTTAGGCCGAAGTATGACGCGAAGTTACAGTACGGGCTCGGCTGACTCGACGCCAATGTCTTCCCAAGATACATCGTGTGAAGGTCGAGCGCGACCTTCGATCCCAAAGTGTCCAACGATATCGTAGCTGCTCCCGCCGGGAGCGTCACCAGGCCTGCCGAGCTGATGGACATCAGTAGGACGATTCCGACGACCACTGCGCGGGTCGAAGCGTGATGAACGGCCCGATACCCGTCCGATTTGGAGCGACGACTTGGGCGAAACATGGTAGGCGGGAGGGCGACAGCCGCCTCAAGCGTGCCGCTCGATAGTCGATCGAAATCGAATGTTGTAGGGGAAAGAAAGCGAAAAACGTGTGCCAGCTGAGCGAAATCGAATCTTCAATAGGAGTTCGAACGATATCCGACCAGGCATGTCAAGGGAGAACTCGTACCCGTCTGCGGACGCCGGTCGCCGGCGCACAAACGGCAGCGCGCGCCAAGGGCGACCGCCCTCGGAATCCGGGGGTCGCCTCGTCGGGGAGCGGAAGAGAAGCAAAGGGATCGAGTCGATGGATTTCGAAATCCTCCGAGAATGGCTGGGTCAAGAGCGCGGCGAACTCTGGTTCGATCCGAGAATCTCTCCGGAGGTGATCTCCGAGCGATTGGGGGTAAGTCCCGCGACGGTGCGCCGTCGCATCAACACTTGGCGTGCGGAAGGGTTCCTGCTTGGGTTCGACGTCTTGCCTCATCCCGAGCTCCTCGGTGGTCGCTTGGCGGCGAGACTGCTCGACTTTTCCGACCCCATTGACCAAGAGAGGGCCGTGGAGAAGCTGGGCCTCATCGACGGAGTCACGCAGATCGTCCCCGGTCAAAGCAGATTGTTGGCCATCTACTTCGTCGACTCTGAATCCCAGTCCCAGCGACGGTTCAGGCAGCTTGAGGGGATTCAAGGGGTAACAAAAGTCAGTCCCGAGATGGCCTTTGAATTCCCATCCTGCGGTCACCGAATGGCTCGTGCGGACTGGCGACTGATTCTCGCCCTTCGCCGGAGTCCCGAATCCCGCATCGCCGAACTCGCCAAGGAGGTCGGCCAATCTGGCAGAACGACCTCTCGGAGGTACAACAGTCTGCTCGACGAATGGGCGGTGATCTTCGACCCGATCCTGGATTTCTCCCGCTTTTCTCAGACGCTTGCGAATTTGATGGCCCACGTCGAGCGGAAAGATCTGATGACGGAAATCGAGCGAGCCATACGCGTCTTGCATCCGCAGTCCATTCACTCGAGCGGCCCGTCATTGCCCGATTCGTACGGAGAGACGAATACGGTGCACCTGTGGGTAGCTGCGCGGACGTCGGGTGCACTCGATGAGTTGGCGGTGCGAGTGGCGCACCTGACCGGCGTGCGGCAGGTGGACCTCTGGTACGGCCGTTCCACGCTTCCGGTGCGCCCGTGGCTGAACGAACGGATCGAACTGATGCTCAAGACAGCCCGGCCCGCTGGGTAGTAAACTTAGGCGGCCGGAGAGTGCAATGACTGTTTCACCCTCGCGCGAAGGCCCCGGGGGCTCCGAGTTGGACCGCGTTCACCAGATTCGAGAGGTTCCCGTCACGCCATCGAACGCCGCATCGTTGGAGATGATCGGTGCTCTTCGAGACACTGCCTCGGCTGCGATCAGTCGATCATGCATCTCGGGAATAGCGAGCCCAAGGAACAGCTCCCACGCATCGGGCGGCATCGAAGAGACCGTGAACGCGCTGGACGCAGTCAGGTTGTGAAGCACCTCGCGCACTTGCACCTCCGGCTTCGGGCCCCGGAGACGACCGCGGAGCGCCAGGTAAACAAATTCCGCCAACGCGATTTGAGGTAAGAAGAGGTGCCCCCTGCCACTCTCCGCCTCCCGGAACGCCGAATCTGCCTTAGCGGGCAGCTTGTCCTGCAGGTAGCGAACAAAGGCAACGGTGTCGACCAGATAATCGGTCAGAGCCTCCACTCCTTTCGCAGCTTTTTGAGGTCCTCTTCGAACGCCGCAGTCTCCACGCGATCCTCCAACAATCCTCGAAGAGTTGCTCGGCCATGCCGAACAAGGATCCCCTCCGCCGAATCAAGAATCAGGACATGTTCCCCGTCCTTGAGGTGATGTCGTTCCCGGAGTGACTTCGGGAGGGTGATTTGCCCTTTGGAGCTAACGGTAGATGAATGCGCCATCGCCGTAAGTACGAGAGTCGCGATTAATATTCTTTACTCAATGTAAGGAATCTAGATAGCGAGATGCGCAACATCTGGTCTCCGGTACACAGGCTCGACACACCGCCGAGGTAAACCACTGAGTCGCAGCGCGGGGCTGCAATGAGTGTTGCACGTTTGGCGCCTGTCGACAAAGTCCCACAGCAAAGTAGAGATGAGTCGGTCAGTGAATCCGGTCCAATCCCTTTACCATGTCGAAGTCAGAGTCGAACGATAGGATAGCCCGGTCGTTCGCTCGGACCATCGCCTCGACCGTGGCACAGTCGGCTACGGAAAGCCGGCCATCATATCCCAGGTGTCGCTCCATCGCACTTTCTAGCAGATCACCGTCGAGGAAGATTACTGAGCACGAATCGAGGAACACCTGATACAATTTCTGAGCGGGTTTACCACCACGTCGGGACCCCACGATCGTGAGAGCTTCTGACGCCGTCACGTCGAGCAGTTTGGCGCCGATCTCGACTTTGCCGATGAGCGCTCTCGCCCGCGGATGCCACTGATCCTTCTCGTCAGAGATGGCCACCCAGTAAGACGAATCAACGAACACGTGAACGAGCTCCCTGGATGGCCTTCTTACTGGCGACCGCGTTGCCACCGTGACTGATCATACCTACGATCTCATTGACCGTGCTCGGCGAGCGAACGCGGATGATGATCTCCTCTCCGCGAAGAATCCACTGAAGATGATCTCCCTCTCGCGCCATGATTCGCTCTCGCACAGGTTTGGGGACCACCGTAAGAAAGCCGTTGGAAATCTTCGTCTCACTTAGCGATTCAGTTGACATAGTTCCAGTGGAGACTATGTGACACTTACTACTTAAGGCGACACTCTCCCCGAGGAGATGCTTAGAGCACCGATCAGGGTGGAGCCGAGAGGGCGCAATGATAGTTGCACCCATCGGCAGCCCCAGGATCAGCTTCCAGCGTCCGCTCCGGTGCGCAGTCTTAAGTATAATAATACAGTTATAATCCTCGTGCCCGACTTCGAAGCCAAAGTTCGGCGGGTGGGCAGCTCGCTCGGGATCCTGATTCCGCACGAAGTGATTCAAAATCTGAAGGTGAGGCCCAATCAACGAATCCGCGTCGTCTTGCCTCCTCCGACCGATTGGTCGGACCTCTGGGGAAAGTTCGAATCAACGAAAACGACTGACGAGCTGATTCGGTCGGCTCGAACAGAACGCGATTGATGCTCTTCTTCGACTCCTATGCGCTCATCGAGATCATTCGAGGGAGCTCAGCGTATCGGTCGTATCGACACTCTGACGGCGTGACATCGAAGCTCAACTTACTGGAGGTCTACTATGTCCTACTGCAGGACAGAGACTTGGGCACAGCGGATCGAATTCTCCGAGAGAAGCTGGAAGGGGCGGTAGATTTTCCGGACTGGGCAATCCCCCTCGCCGCGCAATTGAGGCTCGCGAGACTCGGCGCCACGGGGCGGAGACTCTCGTACATCGATGCGCTCGGTTATGTCTACGCTCGCGGGACCGGGTTCAAGTTCCTAACGGGCGCGCACGAGTTCGAAGGCTGGCCGGGTGTCGAATTCGTTCGCTGAGTGCACGCGGCGATCACCGGGCGCGTGCGCTACTCGGGTTCGAGGCGAGTCGAGGACTCCAAAGTCTGGGTTCGAGCGATGGAGTTATCGCTCGATCGTCATGAGAGTAAGCGTGTGCCAGTTCTGTACGGACACGGGCAGTGCCGACGAAGAGGGATCCCCGCACGAATGCGAGTGTGACTGCCTACCCAAGGACCTGCTTCCGAATCCCAAGCGCTGCAAGGTCTGTTATCACGATCTCCGGAGGATCGACCCGAACCAGGAGTGAGACCCTCTTGCCCGCCAAGCCGTACTTTTGTCGCAAGGGCAATTGAAATCGATTCGGGGCTATCGAGAGCCCGACCAACCCTCAGTAATGATCAGGAATCGGGCCTTCCCACTGTTCGTCCGGGTGGTCGTATAGACTGAGAAAGATCCCGTCGGGATCCTGAATGTAGAACACGGTAAACCGATGCGGGTGCCCGGGCGGGCTGGACCAGACCTCCTGTTCCATCTCGGTCTTTAGCTCCTCGTTGGCGGGATATTGTCGCGCGACCAACTCCCGATTCCATAGCTTCGTCGTTGCGATTGGGATTCCCAGCGCCTTGACTCGTGCGAGAGCCTCGGGGACGCTCCGAACTCTGATCTCCAGATGGTCAAGTCCCTCCCCAACGGTGTACGGCACCCAATACGGGCTCCGCTCAGAGTACCAGTTAAACTCCATTCGTTGCCCCGATCGGCGATCGCGTAACAAGACGTAGCCGCTGTCATCGCCAACCACTCGGCGCAACTCTTCGAGGTCCAGGAATTGTCGATAGAATGCGACCGATCGGTCTAGGTCCGATACTCGGAGACCGAAGTCTCCTAGCCATGCGTCCGACATGGGCCGGAAAGCGAGCGCCGACTCATGAGCATATCTCCGACGTCTCTGTCAGCTTCCCGAGAACTGGTCCGGGACCTGAGGGGGGGGTTCGAATCGGCGAGTACCACAGACCCAGTACAGGTGCAAGGATGGTTGCACCTGCCCTTCTAGCACGTCAGACACTCTGATCAGCGACCCGGCGCTGAGTAGATCTTGGACGGTATAAGTTCTTAAGAGGGGGCTATCTGAGGTCCCACGATGGCCGTCGCGCGGACCCACAGCCGACCGGATGTAACCCTAGGCACGACCGAAGTCGTCATGAGTTTGCTTCAGGGGGCGGGAGACCCTGTTAGTCGGAACTGGCTCCTCCAACGACTTAGAGAATCGGGGCACACGACCAGTCGGGCCCGCCTCAACAGGGCCCTCGAGTTTTGCTTCGATCACGGGCTGGCTATCGAAGGTTCCAAAGGGATTCAGTGGACGCACTCGACCAGTCCGAGTCTCCTACGCGCCATTGCGAAAGGCAAGCGAGTTTGAGTTTCCCAAATGCCGTTTCGCCCCGACGAGGTGATTATTCATGATGAGCTCGAGCAGACCTACGAGTCGTGGTCGACTCTCGCTGCACAGGGGAAGAAGCCGGCTCAGTCTGTGTGGGCTAGCATGCAACGCGGAATCTCAAGGCTAAAATCCGACGCGCAGTGGGGGAAATTGATCCGGCAGCAGTTCATACCAAAATACTTCCGCGAGAGGTATGGCCTCTCGAATCTCTACTGTATCAATTTGGCCGACTTCCATCGCTGTTTCTACACTATCGTGAACCGCTCGGTGATCCTGCTCGATATCGTGGATCACCCCACGTACGACAAGTGGTTCCCAGGGAGAAAGGATCGGTAGTTAGTTGTAACGGTGGTTGCACGTCTGGGCGGACGCACCGGCCTATAGCTTTCAATAACGGCATATAGCGGCTATGTCATCAGGAGCATCGGTCCTATGGCCGTGACGACTATCCAGATCGCACCTGCGACCCGCGACTTACTCAAGTCCCTTGGTCGAAAGGGCGAGACCTACGACACGATTGTCCGCAATCTGCTGAAGAGCTCCGAGTACGTCGAGTTCGTGCAGGAGCAGTATCGGATCATTCGGGAGGAAGTCCGCTGGGTCAAGCTCAGGGACCTTCCGTGAGTCGTACGGTCCTTTTGTCGTCGCCGGCGCAACGAGACTACGAGGCCCTTCCGCCACGTGTTCGAAAGCGCGTTCGCGACGGTCTGTTAAAGTTCGCCGACACGGGTCGGGGGGACCTGAAGAAACTCAAGGGGGTTGGAGGGCGGCCGGATCTCTATCGACTGAGGGTCGGCGATTTTCGAGTTGTCTTCGACCTAGGTCCCAAGGAGGTTCGCGTGACCCGAATCATCCCTAGGAGCGAAGGCTACGACTGGCTGTGACTTTCAAAAACGGTCCCAAAGTGGGTTGTCCCGCCCTCCCCAGAGCTGTAACGGCTGTTGCAACTTCGATCGGCCTCAAGTTAGTTTCTGGCGTCGCCGATTCCGGCTATCGAGTTTGCAGCATGGACCCGCATTTCCAACACGCCGGTGAAACTCCCAAGTTTCGGGCGCCGCATTTGGCGCACCATATCGGCGCTTCGTCCTGGGCAGTTGGCTTCACAGCCCATCTCCCCCACCCGCTCTCACCATAGCTAGTCTCTTGTCGGGTGAGCGGGCCGCGGCCCGACCAGATGCCTATCGCCCCCAATAACAGGAACGCGCCGATTGCCAAGCCCGCAGATCCACCGACGGCGTTCTCTCGAGTGGTCACGGACGCAGGGCCGGAGATTGCGGCCACAAGTGCCAGGCTCGAAAGCGCCAGAAAGGCAAGGCCGAACACAAGTAGAAACGCTGTAGCTCGTTTTCTGTACGCGCTCGAAGCCGCCTTTCTAGCTTCGACAACGTCAGAGGCGGATCCCATCTCTCTCGAGAGCCGGAGGCTTTCTCGGGACATACCTCCTTGGGATGCAACGGTTGTTGCAGCCACCGTGGTCAATGACCTCGGTCACGGCACTCGAGGCACGTGGGCCCCAATTCGGGACGGCACGATCTTGGATTGGTCGCAGACGCCGAGGCGAGTCTCCTGTTCGGATCAAGAAATGCGTGGCCCGAGCTCCGCAGGCTACGTCGCCCCAGACACCCCCGCTTTGGCTCTGGAGGGTACCGCAGCGCTTGGCTACTAAGGGCCGAAGATCCGCCGCGATTAGCAGGAGAAGGGGGTGGTCGACCCCGAGTATTGGTCGATGGTACCATTGGTCGCATACACGCTGACGAAGTAATTCGCGGCCTCCTCGTGTACGCACGTGAGAAAGGTGATGGTCCATACGGGGAAGTACACCCCCTCCGAAGTCTGGTGATGCCACCCCAGGCTGTAGGTTGCGTTTGCACTGCCGTAATCCGCAACGTACGTCGCGAATCCGGGGGCTGCGTTGGCCGCCGCGGCCGCGGTTGTACTGCTGATGACGGAAGAGAACGACGACCCGTTGATTTGCAGGTTTTGGCATGCGAGGGCAGTAGTCTCCCCCAGATTCGTGACCGCACCATCCTGTGCCCAAAGCGCAAGCGCCCCGTTCGAGCTCGAGTAGCCAATCAGCCAGCCTTCGGCGAGGCCGGTCGAGTAAACCCCGTTGTATGGGGCGATGGTGTACTCGTCTGCTGACCCTGTCTGCATCGGGCACTGCTGACTCGGGAACAGCCCAGAATACTCCGTTTCGAGGAATGTCAGATCGTACCCGAAGGCGATGAACGGAACCCAAGGGCCGCCGGCGGTGGAATTCGCTAGCGAGTCGGCGAGAGCGAAAGCGCTAGTGCTGGGTCCCGGGAGGGCCGCGGGCACTACCGGAGATGAGGGACGGGGCGAAAGTGTGAGCGATAACAATGCGCCGATGACGATAGCTGTGGTAACGACCACCGCCCACACCGCCCTCCTGCGGACGCGGCTGGATGCTCTCCTGGGTCCGATTGGTTCCGAGTCTATGGCCGACGACATCACAAGATAAGGCCCGAGAACCCATCGAAACTATCGCTTCGACAAGGAACGGGACGCCAGCGTTCTAGTTAAGCACGATCGAACCGGGAGTGTGATCGATCTTCCTCGGCCACGTTAGGGAATGCGAGCTGCCCGCGACGGTCGCAATGGTTGTTGCGTACACGGGCGGCAATCCGATCTTCGTACGAGTAGGGCACGACTCCCGACGCTCACTCCATCACAGAAGTATATGTACACCTCAGCATGAGGTGGCGCGAGGAAGGTGGAGTGCGCGTCGGATTCTTTATCGTCCCACTCGCGATCCTCGCCCTGCTGCTGATCAGCGGGGCGACCCCGGGCGCGGTCCACTCGCCGGCCTCGGCTTCCCCTCCGCCGAGCAACCTGTCCACGGCAGCCGATTCCTCTTCGTACCTCTACTTCAACGGGACCGAACACGGGAACGGGATCCAACAGAACGTCTACCTGCCGACGCCACCGAACGGCACCGTGTGGGATCTGGTCAGTGCGAGCGTCTCGATCACGGCGACCTCGGCCGTGCCCACCACGGAGGTGGCGGACCTGTACGACAGCACGTGTACCCAGCTCGACATCGCGCCCGGGGACTCCAACTGCAAGGGCATCTGGGGCCCCAACGTCGACACGATCGTCAACGACGTGATGGTCGAGGGAAAGAGCGGGACGAACACCGGCTCGGGCGGGTATTCGGCCACGGAACCCTCGGGCCTGGTCCAGTACGAACACTGGTGGCAGACCATCCACCTGACGTACGACTCGTTCTGGACGTTTGAATGGTTGCTGTCGGACGGGGTGAGTGCGACCTACCACGTCGTGATGGATCCCGAGATCGGCGACTACCCGTCCTACGCGTTC
>Ga0187783_10002608_pt1 | contig 13345 bp, 5 predicted proteins | sample 1015_SJ02_MP02_2_FD_132471 | JGI IMG/M metagenome (GOLD analysis project Ga0187783, IMG submission 132471) | Tropical peat soil microbial communities from peatlands in Department of Meta, Colombia - 1015_SJ02_MP02_20_MG | ecosystem: Environmental > Terrestrial > Soil > Wetlands > Peat | place...
CTTCGCCGACCACCCGTGCTCGCGCAGCATCTCGAGTGTGCGCAAATACTCCACGAGACCATAGCTGAGGGCGCAATCAAACTGCAGCCAATCGCGATCCTTGCGCATTCCGCCGTAACGAATCAGGTTGCGCGCGTCCTGCATCGAGAAGAGATTTTCGCCGGTCGCCAGACTGCCCGCATAACGCCGCGCGAGTTCCGCTTGCAACTCAAAATCCAGCGGATCGCCCGCCTCCTCGTACCAGAAGAGATCATATTTCGCGACCGCATCTCCGTAACGAATCGCTGTCGCGAGATCGAATTTTCCGTTCGCGTCCACCGCCAACCGCTGCCCAGACCCGAGCACACTGAGAACGGCTTCAATCCGCTCGAGATCCTCTTCGAGCGGCGTGCCCCCGATTTTCATTTTCACGACGCTGAATCCGTGGTCGAGATAGCCGCGCATTTCGCACTTCAGCGCTTCGAGGTCCTTGCCGGGATAGTAGTAGCCGCCCGCTGCATAGACGAAAACGCGCCGATCGAACGTGCCATTGCCATAGCGCTCGGCGAGCAATTGAAACAGCGGTTTCTCCGCGATTTTCGCGACCGCGTCCCAGACTGCCATGTCAATCGTGCCGACTGCCACTGACCGCTCGCCGTGCCCGCCGGGCTTTTCGTTGGTCATCATGCAAGCCCAGATTTTCGCCGGATCGAGATTGACGCCGCTCGCGTCAAGCAAACTCTCCGGACGCGCTTCGAGTACGCGCGGAGCGAACCGCTCGCGAATCAAATTGCCTTGCCCATAGCGACCGTTGGAGTTGAAGCCATAGCCAATGACACGTTTGCCGTCGCGCACCACGTCCGTCATCACGGCGACCAGACTCAGCGTCATTTTTGAGAAATCAATGTAGGCGTTGCGAATCGGCGAGCTGATCGGTTTCGTGATTTCTCGCAACTCGGTGATTCTCACAGAGGCGTCCGTTCCGCGCTCGGCGCGCTCGACGACCGCGTAGCATATCACCTCGCGGACGCGCGCTCTTGCGGCGGTGGAGGTTGCGTCGAAACCTTTGGCCTCGCTCCCTTCGACTTCGCTCAAGGCCTTTGTCAGGGTCAACAACAAGGCGAGCACGTGCTATTCGAGCTCGAAGGTTTACGCGGAGCGGGCGTGGTCGTGGCGGGATTCCCAGGCGTTCGAGAGGCGGCGGACGGTGTCGCGTAGGCGGACGGCGAGTTCGGCGATGGTCTGCAAGCGAGCCACTTCGGATGGCGGCAAGCGATCCCGGCGCGCCAAGAGGAGCTCGGCGTTGCCGAGAATCCCGGTGAGCGGATTATTGACTTCGTGGCGGAGAATTTCGCCAAAATCACCTTCTAACTCGTCGCCCGGAAAGCGAATCAATCCCTGAGCCCTTTCCGCGAGGCGCACACGCCGCTCGAGAAGTCCGGCCACGATGGGCAGGAATCGATCGGTGCGGGAAACGAAATCCACCGCGCCTGAGGTAATTAGGAACGCCAGCTCGGATTGCTTTTCCGGCGCAGCCGCCACGACGACGGGCGCCCACTCGGTCAACTGAGCCACCTCCGTCGCGAGATCATCGCTCGAAGCGCCAGAAATTACCGATGACTCGTCGAGGAAAATCACGGTGGGCGAGTGCTGCCTGAAACTCTGCCGCGCCTGCTTGGCCGACGCCGCCAGCGGCAATTGATACTGGCCGCCGGTCGAGACAATCTCCCGGATGCATTCGCGCCGAATGGAGGGATCGGCGCAAATCAAGAAGACGTTTTGTTCCGCCGGACTCATCGTTTCCTCGCAGCCGCGCGAGGGGACGCGCGGCCCGCCGACCACGCGGAATTCCCGCGATTCCCCGCCGCCGGCACCCGCTCGCGAGCATTTGTGACCGCCTGGTGCACGACTTGTTTTAACTCCTCGACTAGAAACGGTTTGGCTAGATATGGCAGGCCGCTCGATTCGAGGAAATCGAGCGTGTGCGGGCTGAGCGTATCGCCGGTGACAAATATAAGGTGATGCTGCAAGGGATTGCCCGCGCTGGAGAGGGCCTTGTAGAACGCGCGGCCATCCAGATTCGGCATCTTCAAATCGCAAATCACGAGGTCGTATTCCTGGCGACCAAGGCGTTCGAGTGCCGCGCTGCTGTCCAGCAATTTGTCCACGCGATGACCCTCCTCGCCGAGGACGTCGGCAATGAGCTGCGCGACGGTGGGTTCGTCTTCAACGACGAGAATACGCTTGCGTTGCGCGGGACCAGGAAGGCGATCCGCGCCGCTTTGAACGGCGAGGGCTGCGCGTGATGTGCGTTCGGCCGAGAGAATTGTAAGCGGAGCGGCCGTGGCCGGCGGCTCCGCGGATTCGAGTTCGGCAATGGCCATCATCGGAAGTTCGATGACAAACGCTGCGCCGTCGCCGGGCTGGCTCTCGACGGAGATTTCGCCGCCGTGCTCCTGCACGATCCCATAGACGATGGAAAGGCCGAGGCCCGTGCCGACTCCGACGGGCTTTGTTGTGAAAAAAGGGTCGAAGATCCGCGAGACGATTTCTGGCGGAATGCCGGGCCCATCGTCCGAAACTTCGAGCGCGAGCCTTTCTGAGGAAGATCGCCGCGTTCGCAGCCGGACGCGTCCCTGTCCGCGGCCCAACTGAATCGCCTGCTCGGCATTGACGACGAGATTGAGCACCACCTGCAGTATCTGCCCCGCGTCCGCCAGAATGGGCGGCAGGCCGGACTCAAGCTGCACGTCCGCCTGAATGTTCTCGACCTTCAACTCGTAGCTGCGCAGCGCGAGCGCGCGTTCGACGATTTCGTTCAAGTCCACCGGCCGCCGTTCGGGCTTCGCTTCGCGCGCGAAGAGAAGCAGGTTCTTCACGATTTTCCCCGCACGCTCGGCTTCCTGGCAGATGCGTTTCGCGTCTGCCGCGCGCTCCGGACCCGGCCGCCTGCCCAATAGCAATTGCGCGTAGCCCTGGATGCTCGTGAGCGGATTATTCAGCTCGTGCGCAATCCCGGAAACGAGCTGGCCGAGCGCAGCCATTTTTTCCGTGCGCACCAGCTTCGATTGCAGCAGCCGGTGACTCGTGATGTCCCGATAAACTTCGATCCATCCGAGCCGAGTTCCCTGCGCATCTCGCACCGGCCGGATGAACCGCTCCACAATTTTCCGGACGGGCTGCAGAAATTCCAGTTCATCCCAAGCCGCCTCGTCGGCGCGTTGCCGGCGTTCGCGCCAGCGAGCGAGAAAATCGGCGCGGTGCGCAGCGTGAGAGGCAAGCGCGTCCGATAATTTCTCGAAGTCGCCCAACTCCCGCAGGCGGCGTGGCTCGAGGCTTACGATCTGGGCGAAGCGGTCGTTCGCCGCGCGAAGATTGCCGATCTCATCGAAGACGAGCACACCATTATCGAGCGAATCGAGAAGGCCATGCAGTTCCGATTCCGCGCGCGACCGCTCGCTGGCGGTCGCCTCCTGCGCGTTCAGATCCTCGAGAACAATCAGCCAGCGGCAGCCGCCCGGTTGTGAGTCCTCGCCCACTCGGCCCGGTCTCGGAATTTGTAGGCGGGGAATGAGCCGGACTGCGGCGCCGTCGCGCAAAAGCACTTCGAGCGGACCAGCCGCCGCTTCGTCCCTGAAGGCCGGCAGCGACTTCCTCCACTCGGCGAGCGCGCTGCGCGCACCCGAGACAAACAAGTCCTCAAGCTGAATCGTTCCGCTGCGAGAGGCATTAAGTCGCAGTCCCGCATGCGCCGCTCGGCTTGCCCGCGCAATCGTTCCGTCCTCCTCCAGAATTACAAGCCACTCTGGAACGGAACCAAGAAGCGCTTCCAGGGTGGTCTCCGCTTCGACCCGACGGTCTTCGCGCGTCTCGCGTTCCAGGGAAAGGCTTGCAATCGCGGCGTAGGGTTCCAAGTATTTCGCCGCTGAGAAATCGCCGGTCGCCGCGAACCCGACCAGCAATACGCCGAGCGGCTCGCCGTCGAATATTCCGAGCGGCATCGCTAACGCGCGATCCGGACGGCCAAAGCTCGGCCTACCCTGATGATCTCGGTCCTGCGATTCCGGGGCTGTGAACTTTGAGAAAATCCCGCTAGCCGATCCCACGGGCCGGGCTTCACTCAGCGCAGTTCGCCAGAGACGCATGATCGCATCGTCCTGAAGTGTTTCGCGCCAATTCTCATTCCCCGCCCAACCTTCACATTCCACGGGCCGCGTGTCCCGGCGGGCCGCCGCAACAAAGCCGACATGGACGTCCTGCGCTGCGGCGCTCGCGATTTCCGCAAGCATCGCGTCCGGGCCAGTTCCTCCCTTAGCGCTGTTCAGCAATCGGGAGAGTGCCTCCGACTCGAGTTCAGCCCGCTTTAGCCGGTCCGCGTCTCGTCGTTGCGTGATCGCGAGCGCCAGCTCGTCGCCAATCTGGCGCAAAAAATCCGGATCCCCTGCATGGCCCGCGCTGCGATGCGCCACCATTGCGACACCGACTGGAAGATCTCCCGCGCGCAGGGGAATCCACTGTACGCTCTCCATATCTTCCAGAAACTTGGGGACGCTGACGCCGGAGCCGGCTTGCCGCGTCACAGAAACAATTTCGCGGCTGCTCAGAAGTCTCTTCCAGGAAGGCGCCGAGAGGTCCAAGTGATTCCAGTCGGAAGGCATCGAGGACGGGGCGCCGCGAACGAGCCCGTTCGCGCGCTTCGAGTCCATCCCTACGAGCAACCACACGCCGGCGCGATTCGCACCGCTGGAGGTTCTGAGGAGATCTACGGCCAAATCGAGAAGCCCCTCGATGGTTTCTCCCTGGGCCGCGGCGCGTGCGATGGTGCTAGGCGAGGCTTTCCAGCGGCGGTTTTGCTCTCCGCCTCCAAGACGCCAGGATCGGATCCAGTTCGTCGCCGCCATCGCAGCATTCCGCCGAGTTTCTCAAGGCAGGCGAATTACGAGATAGCTCAGAAGCGCAGCGCTTCCGAAGAAGATGGCGATCCTGATCGCGCGCCGCACTCCGCGATTCCAAATAAGTGGAATTCTGTAGCTTGCGTAAGTCATGCTGCCCTCCCGCGGGATTGCCTTGCACCGGAAGCGCCATGCGCACAAACATCGCAAGCATCTCCGAATCAATGACATGGGAGAGCGTCATTGTCTTCGTCTCGAAAACTCCTTCCCACTCCGAGACTTCGCAATCGAGCCGATTCCATTCCGGTAACTTTGCGTTGATACGATCTCAGAAAGCATATTCACTGCTGGAGGGTGAATCGAGAAAGCGCCCTGCGAGCCAGTTCATGCTTGGCATAGATTGCACACTCTTGCGGGAAGGTGCCGACGGGAAAGCAATGGACGGCGCACGCTTAGGAACTACTGGGAGAGGCTAACCCTCCGCGGTTTGCGTTCCTCCGCCTTCGTACTGCTTGAGTTTTCTGTAAAGCGTGGTCTTGCCGATTCCCAGCAGGCGTGCCGCCGCCAGCTTGTCGCCGGAGGTCTCTCGCAGCGCCCGAAAGATCGCCCGGCGTTCCAACTCTTCGAGAGGAACCAATTCGTCCTGATCGGGAACTCGCTCCGATTGCGTATTTTGAAGGTTCGAAGGAAGATCGCCGACGTGCAGGATGGGGCCCGTGCCCAACGCAACAGCTCGCTCAACTGCGTTTTCCAATTCCCTCACGTTGCCTGGCCAGTCGTATGCCATGAGTCTGCGCATCGCGTCATCCGAGATGATCCGCACGTGGTCCTTCGAGTCGCTGAATTTCTCGAGAAAGGAATTCACGAGAAGCGAGATGTCGCTGCGGCGTTCGCGAAGCGGCGGCATCTTGATCTGCACGACGTTGAGCCGGAAGTAGAGATCCTGGCGGAAGCTCCCGGCGCGGATCGCGGCCTCCAAATCGCGGTTGGTGGCCGCAATCACGCGCGCCCGGACGCCCACGCGCTCGGTCGAGCCGACCGGCTTGATTTCCCGCTCCTGCAGGGCGCGCAGGAGCTTTGCCTGCAAATCCACGGGAAGATCGCCGATCTCATCGAGGAATAGCGTCCCTTCGCCGGCCGCCTCAAGAAGTCCCTGCTTTGAGTGCTGCGCCCCGGTAAACGCTCCTTTCACATAGCCGAAGAGCTCGGACTCGATCAGCGTGGGAACGAGAGCAGAGCAATCCACAGGCACAAACGGCTTGTTCTTTCGCGGCCCAGAGAAGTGAATCGACCGCGCCACCAGTTCCTTTCCCGTGCCGCTCTCGCCCAAGATCAGCACCGGATAGCTGTGCTGCGCCACCTTTTCGATCAGGCGGTAGACCCGCTGCATCTTCGGCGCAAAGCCAATCAGCCCGCCGAATCCTGGTTTGCTGCGAAGCTGCTCGCGGAGAATCCGGTTTTCTTGATCGAGTTCGATCCCGTGGGCCACGCGCTCCAGCTTCGAGCGAAACTCCTCCACGTGAAAGGGCTTCGTCACGTAGTCGGCCGCTCCAAGCCGCGTGGCCTCGACGGCGGTCTCGATCGTGCCGTATTGCGTGAGCACCATCACTGTGGTTTGTGGATAGTGCTCGCGAACGCGCTTCAGGAGCTCGATTCCGCCCAGTTGCGGCACCTTCAGATCCGTTACGACAATGTCCACCGGAAACTGATCGAGAATCTCGAGCGCATGCTCCGTCGTGGCCGACGTGTGAACCTGAAGCCCCGCATCGACAGCGACGTCTCGACAGAGGTCGCGTGTTGTGGACTCATCATCCACAATGAGGAGGCTCAGCGTGGCGGATGCTTCGGGCTCGACTTCGGGGCTTGCTTGCAATTCCATTCTGATGACCTCGTCTCAAAATAGGAGCAACGCCAGTGCCATTTCGAGCCGAGACCCAATTCATCCGAAACAAAGGACTTAGTTATCTTTCGGCTACGTTGCATGAGCGGTACGGTAGTCCCAATTGGGGAAATCTGTCAAGCGCCCGGGAAGAATTCGCCCGCTAAGCGTTTTTCATTCAACCGTATGCAGGATTGAAACTGGTTATGGTCCCAGAATGGGAAAACGTCGACGTCAGTTCGTCCCTGGACCTTGCGGCTGACCAGCCAATGAGTTGCCGCTGGGTTCAGTCCGGCCGATCGCAAACGCGCCATCGGTTGCCGAGCCCGCGTAAATGATCGCCTTGCCGCCTGGGTCTGCAAGCGCCGGAAAATCTCCTTGAATGAGTCCCGTGGTCAAAAGAATCCAGCTTCGTCCCTCGTCATGCGAGATATACAGACCGCCGGTTTTCATGGAAGCGACAAATGTGGATTCCGAAACGGCGATCGCGCGCAGGGGAGTCTGCGGCAGCCCGAATCCTGTCGCTCGCCATGTGTACCCCGAATCGCGTGAAATGTAGAGTCCATTTCGCGTGCCTGCAAGCACAACCTGTGCGCCGCTCGCCGCGTCCTCAGTAACGTCAATCTGCAAGACCTCGCCCGCCTCGCGCGGCAAGGTGTGCCAAGTCCACGTGCGTCCGCTATCGTCTGACTCTGCGATATCCCGCAAAGATGCGGCCCAAAGAGGTTTTCCGTGAGGGCCCACGCCGACACATTGCACCGGCAACTTGCCCATTGGACCTTCCGTCGAGGGCGACCACGTCGCTCCCGAATCTCGCGAAATCAGCAAGCCTCGATCCGTAGCCACAAACCAGTCTGATCCCGCGAAAGCCATGCCGTTCACGCTCAAATCGAACGGCCTGGAGGCTGAGGCCAGTCCGGTCGTTCGGGGCGGCACATGCGAACCCGCCGCAAGCTGACGACTCATCACCCGCCCTGCCTGAATCCACATGGGCTTGCTTCCCGAGTGGTCGTAGCTCGCCAGGCCACCCGAGCTCAACGCGGCCCACCAGCCATTCGGGGAGGATGAGCCGTAAATAGCTCTTATGTCGGCAACCGAAAGACCGGGACCGACAGGAGTCCACGTCCCGCCTCCATCGGTCGTCTCCATCAATGATTCAGGTGCGTTTGCGAGGGCGATTAAGAGGTGAGCACTGTCATCAGGATCCGCTGCAAGCGCCAGCACCTGCCGATGGAAGAAGCCTTCATTGCTTGGAGCGAAGGTCTGGCCGCCATCATCACTGACGAGTACCCCTCGCTGCTCGACGCCTACGAGCACCCGGCCAGAATCCGCCGATGGCAGGGCTACGGCCGCGATCTCCCAATCCTCCGAAGTTAATCGGCTCCAAGTAGAACCCGCGTCGGGGGATTTCCACAGGCCCTCCGTGGTCGCAGCGAAAACGATTTCCGGATGCTTTGCGTCTTGCAAGATTTCCAGCGTCCGTCGCGACGCGTAAGGGATTCCCTGCACTTTCTGCCAAAGTTCGCCGCCGTTATCGCTTCGATAAATCCCCGAGCACGCGCTGGCGAAGACCCGGCCGGGCTGCGTGCGATCCACAAGGATGCTCATTACGTCAGAGTCGTCAATCATGCCTGAGTGAATTGAATGCCAGGTCCGGCCCCCATCTGCGGTCTTCCATGGCAGGTGAAACGTGCCCGCGTAGATTACGTCCGGATTCGCCGGATCAAGGGCGATTGAATCGATGTTCCGGAGTTCCGCGTCGCCGACGGGCGAGATTCGCTGCCACGAACCGCCAGCGTCGCGCGTTCGGTAGACACCGTCGAGAGTCCCAGCAACAAGAGTGTCCGGTGAACCGGAAGCCATCGCGAGGGCTCGGACCGCCTGGCCGGCGAGCCCCGCCGCTTCCCACGTCCGGCCTCCGTCCGCGCTCCTGTATACGCCTCCGCCGGCGATCGCGTCACGCGTCCAGGTGGAAGCAAAAAGCGCATGCGGGTCGCGCGGGTCCACCAGGATCGCGGTGACGACGGAATCGTTGCGACTGCCCGTGCGACCAAGCAACTGCCAGCGAGCACCTGCGTCCTCCGACCCGAACACGTGGCCGTCCGCAGTCCCGAGAAAAACTCGTTTTGGATTTGTCGGATCCTGCCCCAAGGAAAGAACATCTCCCCCAGTGGGCCCGATCGGGTGCATCAACTGCGCGCTAAGTTGGAGACTAGCAAATGCAAGCACAAGAACAACTGCGAACGTTCGTGCCATGTCGCGTTTCATCTTACGATTCGTCTGGCAGCACGAGCAACAGCGCATATAAAATAGCCGGGCTCCGCAGAGACCGACTCACGGCCCAAGCGGAGCCCGGGTTGAAATTCAAAGTTGAGGCCTAGTAAGTCGCGCCCTCCGGCACCCAGATGATGTCGATGCGCTGATTTTCCTTGCCAGCGCCGGTCTGGCCGGTTCCGGTGCGTGTCGCAAGCCGGGAAGAATCAATTCCCTTTTCACCGAGGTATTTCACCGTGTTCGCCGCGCGATCTCCTGCGAGCTTGCTCGCGTGTGGCTCACTCGGATCGGCATAACCGACGATCACGGCTGTTGCGTGCGGTTCATTTTGCAACCGCAGCGCCACGTCGTCGAGGACGCGCTTGCAGACGTTATCCACGCGCGGAGAGCCCTTCGGCGAGAATGAGCACTCATTGAGCTTGCTCGCTTGCGGCGGCGGTGGAACGGCCTTCGCCTCGACGTTGACCGAGCAATCGGCCGCCCTCGGCCCGCCGTCGTCCACTCGTCCTGTGACGGTATAGGTTCCCGGCGCGGCGCCCGTCGTATCGAGATCCACTGCCGGGCCGCTGCCTAGAATCTGCCCGCCGTTTGTGCGCCATGAGTAGTTAAGGGTGACGCCGTCCGGGTTATTCACGTCGGACGTGATGTGTACGCGTTCTCCGACAAACACCGAACTGCGATCCGCCGAGCAACTCAGCGTGGGCTGGTGGATCGGTTTGGGAACGACCTGAATGTCAACGCTGCACGTCGCCGTGCCGCCGCGCCCATCATCCACCTTCAGAGTGACTGTGTAAGTTCCCACCGTGGTCCCTGCGGAAAGCCATCTCACGGCCGCGCCTGTGCCGTCCACCTGGCCGCCCGTGGCGGTCCAGTTGTAGGTTAGGGGGTCGCCGTCGGGATCGCTCGCCTGCGAGCTCACCGCGACGGTATCTCCAGAGTCCACGAAGACCGAGCTCTTGTCAGCCGAGCAGGTCGCTGTCGGGGGATGATTCACCGGCGGCGCTTTGTAAGGAATGTGGCTGGCCGCGATCTTGAATACGAACCCGTTGCGATCTTCCTCGTTATATAGATTGACCATGTAGCGATAGCCAGCGTCAATCGCAAGCCAGTGCGCAGGGTACAACCTCAATCCCCAAATCCCGTCGACGGGATCGCGAGGCCCGAGAGTGTCGTCCGGCGTCGAATGGCCGAAGAAGACCTCGAAGTTGTATTCGGTCATGAACTGAATCCGGTGAGTCGGGAACAGGATCAACCCCACTCCGCTGTTCCACTGCCTCGCTTGGTCCATAACCGCGGTTCCATCGAACCGCGGGTCGCGCACCATCCGTACGCCGCTGTTCAGCGCAAGGACGACCTGGTGGTAAAAATTCTTGCTCAAATGCACGTCGAAATCCCAATTGACTTCGCCCGTTTGCGTTCCGTCCACCTGGAGGGCGGAGAATTCCTGCCGGGTGGGAATCAAGAAATCAGTTGAAATTGCGAAGCTCAACGGCGCCCCGCGATCTTCGGAGAAGAGTCCGTAATCCACTCCGACTGTCACCGGCCCCGTTCCGTGCCCCGTTTCGGACGCAAAGGGATAATCTTCCACGTAAAAAGGCTGGTAGTAAGGGGTAAAACCCGAAGTCGTGATCGGCGTGATTTCTCCGGGATCGTTGACGTGTACGTGCTCACCCGGAATGAAATTCGCATAAATAGTAAGCGCGTTGGTGACGCCGTAAGCTACGTTCAGGCCGGATTCCGTAACAACCACGCTCCCCGGCATTCGCCCAAAGCGATTCAAATACCCGGAAACCATGAAACCGTACTTCGGCAAAGTTTCGCCCGTGGAATCCGTGAACAGTCCGATTGTTCCGTCCGTCGCGGGCATCGGCGCGAGTTCTGTAGAGGTCTTCGCGCCCGTCTTCTTTTCCTTTTTTGGCTTTTGAGCGTCGGGGGCCTGTCCCGGCTCATTTGCGGGCGTTCCTGTCGTTGCCGCCGGCGCCGCGGGAGAGGAAGTTGGAGCCGCGTTCGCGCCCGCAGGAGTGCCCGCGCCGTTGCTTGAATCGTCCGTTCCCGGCACGGGCTTTGAATAGGCGGCCTGCACCATCAAGGCGCCCAAGGTAAGAACAACCCCAGCGCGGAAAATCGATCGCATCATTGCCTCCAAATCAATGCTCATGAATGTCAGTTGCCCCAAGAGAAAGAAATCCCCCGAATCGCGCCCGCAAATCATGGCGGGTCGGCAATGCGTTCTAAATTGTCGTTCAAAAACCCTCGGCGCCTGACGGCGCCAATCCACCCCAGGTTCGACTCGGAAAATGCGCTAGCCGGGGAATTATAAGGCAGAATATGCCCTGTGAAAACAAGGTTTTCTACCCCTTCCCGTCTCCACGGTTGCTGCCGAGCCCAGCATGTATCTTGCGCCTTTTGAGATTCTCTCCTTGTTAGCGGCATTCTCTGCTGCTGAGCTTGGCATTGACGCACGCTGCTGGTAAGCTAGTTTCCCGGAGGCGAGCTGTCACGGATCGCGGTGGCTGTTCCATTGCAGCGCGCTTAGAAAGGCGCTGGATTGGAGAGCACTTTGGCGAATCTATCGACCACGGAAATGCGTGGTCGTTCCGGGCGCAGACGTCTCGCAGGCAGAGCCGCGCTTGCTATGGTCGCGCTCGCGGCATGCAGCCTCGTGCTGCTGGCCGCACAGGCGCCTGGCGGACCGTCTCCGACGGCACCGCAGGCAACAGCACCCCCGCCGGTCATCCGAGTCCAAACGAATGTAGTGCTCATGCGAGTGGTTGTACGCGACAGCCACGGCAACGCGGTGGCCGACCTAAGCCAGTCCGACTTCCAAGTATTCGACAACGGCAAGCCGCAAACGATTTCATATTTTTCCGCCGAGAACGCCGCGGGCCCTGTCCAAGCTGCTGAAACGCCATCCAGCGGCGAAGCCACCGCGACGGCCTCCAACCCAGTTCCGTCCTCATCCGGCCCACGCTACACGGCGCTTTTCTTTGACGACTACCATCTGCAACCTGGTGAATTGGTCCAATTCCGGAAGGCGATGCAAGGATTTCTTTCAAAAGCATTAGGCGCAGGCGACCACATCGGCGTCTTCACGCCGTCAGGCAATGTGGAACTCGATTTCACGACCGAGGCCGAAAATCTTCAGAATGCACTCGCTCAGCTTCGCGTCCAGCCGAACCTTGCGGCGGGAGAGTGCCCCAACCTGACGCCTTATCTTGCGCAAGGCTTCTTGGACAACAACCCATTGGTCGTTTCGAACGTCATCAACATGACAGCGGAATGCATTTGCGGCGGGCCACCAAATACATGTGAACCGGGCACTGATCTAGCGAGCGCCGCCCAAAATACCGCACAGAGGGTGGTCGCCCAAAGTGACGCGGCTACTCAAGCCACGCTTGGAGCGTTGCAGAATCTGGTCCGGCACGTTGCCGAATTCCCCGGCGAACACAGGATCGGGCTGATCTCTGATGGTTTTGGTGGCAATAAAGCACACGAGGATCGCCTGAACAAGATCATCGACGCCGCCATTCGCAGCAACGTCACGATCAATGCGATGACTGCATACGGCTTACGCACATTTGTCCCTGGCGGTGATGCCAGCCAGTCGTCGGCGGGATCGGGACCCAGCGCCGAGAACGAAATGGCAAGCCTAGAGGCCGACGCAGCGGTGATCGAGGAGGCAACAGAAAGCACAGGCGGCGTCTTCATCCGCGGCACCAATAACTACGATGAAGGGCTTGCGCGCATCGGGGCCGTCGCGGAGGCATGCTACGTGATCGGCTTCACGCCGGACGACTTGGCACTCGACGGTCGCTATCATAAATTAAAAACAATGGTGATCGCGCACTCCGGTTGGTCGGTGCAAGCGCGTCCGGGCTATTTCGCCACGCCGCCAGAGGAGGCTTCGCCCAATCCTAATTTGGGTGCTCCGGGAGTATCGAATGCTCCCGCCGCCTCATCGGCCAAGGAACCGGTGGCGCCAGCGCCAAGTCTCGGCTTGCAGGAAGAAACCAGTTTCAAAACAATCGAGGGAACTGCGGATGTGAACCAGCAAATTCAGCTCAGCAAGGGTTTTCTTCAAAATTATCCTGCGAGCCAGTTGGCTGAACCTGTGGATAACATTCTCCTCGTGGCGTACTACTCAAAAAGAGACTGGGATGACCTTTATACGTTGGCCGAAAGTGCGCTCGCGAAATATCCTGACGACGTGGACATATTGGTTCTGGACGGCTGGGTAATTTCCCACCTCTACAATCCGAACGACGCAGACGCGGCCGCGAAGTTCGATCAGGCTGCGAAGTACCTAAAGCATGCGATTCAA
>Ga0187783_10002609_pt1 | contig 13340 bp, 9 predicted proteins | sample 1015_SJ02_MP02_2_FD_132471 | JGI IMG/M metagenome (GOLD analysis project Ga0187783, IMG submission 132471) | Tropical peat soil microbial communities from peatlands in Department of Meta, Colombia - 1015_SJ02_MP02_20_MG | ecosystem: Environmental > Terrestrial > Soil > Wetlands > Peat | place...
TCCCCCGTCCGCCTGATCGGCCGGGGTGACCTGCACCACGGCGGTATCGCCCTCCGGCAGGGCGGCGGCCTGCGGAACGGTGTCGCCGCCGACGGCGGCGGAGACGGCGCCTTCGGCTTGCCCCGGCTGCTGGCCGGCCCCGCTGCTCTGGCTGTCAGGAGGGAGCACGGCTCAACTGTAGAGGCGCGAGGTCGCAATTCGGCCTAGCCGCCTGGGCCGGCTCGCCTGGCGTCCTGACCTGGGCAGGTCCGCAGCGAAGCGAGGCACCCAGACGACCACGTTCCCCGATCTTTGCTTGCTAATTGTGATTGCTCCTGTTAACAGCACGTACGATGGACCGCGACCCGGCGGCCGGGCCACGGACCAGCCCGTCGGCAGGACCCCCGAGGAGCTATGCGCCGCTACCACAAATCTGGCGACTCAACCTGGCCGGGCCAGCGCCCAGCGGGCCGCCGCCGGATCAAGCGCCGCGGCCAGGGCTGGCTTCGCGGGCACTCCGCGCCCACAGTGCTGCTCACCGGGATCGCGGTCTTCGTCGCGGTCGTGCTGGTCGGCGGCTCGCTCGCCGCGTATATGAGCTATCGCAGCGTCTGGGACAGCATCAACCGCATCGACGTGCAGGGCGACCTGACCGGGAATCGGCCGCCGCTGGATCCGCACGCGCTGAACATCCTGCTCATCGGCTCAGACAGCCGGGCCGGCGTGAACGGCCAGATCGGCGGCCGCGCAGGCATCTCCGGTGCGCGGTCGGACACGGTCATGGTCGTGCACATAGCTCCCGGAGCCCACCAGGTCGTGGTACTCAGCATTCCGCGCGACTCGGTCGTGCCCATCCTGAACTGCACGCCCGAGGACGGCACCTCCGGGCAGACGGCACAACCGGCTGCAGACGTAGAGCAGATCAACGCTACCTTCGCCTACGGCGGGCCCGGTTGCCTCTGGGAGACCATCGAGCAGACCACGGGCATTCACATCAACGACTTCGTGGAGCTGACGTTCTACGGGTTCGAGAAGGTGATCAACGCGCTTGGCGGCGTCAACGTCTGCCTGCCGGCCGCAGTGGACGACCCGATCTCCGGTCTTGATCTGAGCGCTGGCCTGCACCATGTATACGGCAAGGAGGCGCTTGCGTTCTGGCGGACCCGTGAGGGCCTGGGCGAGGGCGACGATCCGCAGCGGATACAGCGGGACCAGTTCCTGATGGCCGCGCTGCTGCAGGGCCTCGAGCACAGCGGCCTGACACACAGCCCGAGCAAGATGCTGGCCGTCATCAGCGCGCTGACCGGCCATGGCTATGTGACCACTGACAGTCAGCTCAGCACCGGCCGGATGCTGCAAATCGCCGAGGCCCTGCGCGGGATCTCGACCGAGTCGGTTCAGTTCGTCACGGTGCCCTGGGGGGCTTACACCGGAAACGCGCAGTGGGTCGATTCCGCGCAGGCCCCCGCTAGCGGGAACGCGGACTGGGTCCAGTGGCTACAGCCGGACGCGAACAGCCTTTTCTCGGCCATAGCGCACGACACCAAACTGCCCGGCACGCCGAAAAAGCGGAAGGGCAAGACGATTACCGTGACCCCGGCCGACGTCCAGGTGCGCGTACTCAATGGCACGGATACCCAGGGCCTAGCGGCCAGCACTGCTACCAGCCTCAGTGCCCGCGGCTTCCATGTCGTCGGGGCGCCGAGCGACGCGCCGACCGCTGACTACACCAAGTCGGTGATCGAATACGCCACCCCGATCCAGCTACCAGAAGCCGAGGAACTCGCGAAGGTCATCGGGAACGTCACGCTAGAGCAAGACGGTCACCTGGAGAGCTCGACCCTGCACCTCATCCTCGGCTCCAGTTTCACCACGCTGAAACCGGCTCCTGCCGCCAGCGCGATCGAGAATCTGGCCGGGACTTACGGCGGGATCACCGGGAACGTCAACATCTGCAGCGACAGCAACGCGTTCTCGGGACCCGACGGCGATTAGCTAAGCCGGCTTTGTGGCTCGGATATACCGGAAATAGGTTAGACCCAAAGATTACCTGCTACCCAGCTTGTTTTCAGGAATGGCTCGTACTATTGCCGCAGCCATGGGCGGTGGGCCAGCGTTTTATTCGGCGCTGGCCCGGGCAGAAACTGTGCCCGGAGGCAGGCATGACGTACGGCCGGGGTGGCGGGGAGCCGACCGGGCCACGCCTTGGCCGTATTCGCCTTCGGCGCCCCGGCAGCGGTCGGCGCCGGCATTCCGTAACGTCAATAATCCTGGCCAGTCTTGCCGTGCTCACTGCGACGGTCTTGGTCGGCGGCACGCTGACCGCCTACCTCGTGTTCCGCCGCGACTGGAACGACATCAACCGCATCAGCGTGCTCAAGGACCTGGGCAAGCAGCTACCGCCCGCTGACCCGAACGCGCTCAACATTCTGCTGATCGGATCTGACAGCAGGGCGGGGCCGAATAAGCAGTTCGGCGCCGAGGTCGAGGGACAGCGCTCGGACACGGTCATGGTCGTGCACATCGCGCCCGGAGCGCACCAGGTGATCGTGCTGAGCCTGCCCCGCGACACGATGGTGCCCATCCTCAGCTGCACTCCCGAGCCCGGAGCGCCGGGTCAGCAGGCTCAGCCTGGGCAGGTCGAGCAGATCAACGCCACCTTCGCCTACGGCGGGCCCGGCTGCCTCTGGGAAACAGTCGAGGAGACCACCGGCATCCACCTCAATGACTTCATCGAGCTCACGTTCACCGGCTTCGAGCACGTCATCGACGACATCGGCGGTGTCAACGTCTGCCTGCCGGTGGCCGTGCACGATCCGGATTCCAAGCTGAACCTGAGCGCGGGCGAGCATCACGTCTACGGCGCGCAGGCCCTCGCCTTCTGGCGCGCCCGCTATATCGGCGAGGGTTCTGACCTCGAGCGGATTGAGCGCGACCAGTTCCTGATGGCATCACTGCTGCAGGGCATCCAGCGGACGGGGCTCGCCCATAGCCCGGCAAAGCTGCTGAGGGTCATCCAGGACGTGGCTGATCACCGGTACATCACCACGGACACGCAGCTGACCGTGGGCAGGCTCGTCACCATCGCCGATGAACTGCACGGTTTGCTGCCGGGTGCGGTGCAGTTCATCCAGGCACCGACCGTGCCCTACCCGGCGAATCCGGGGGCCTGGGTGCAGTGGGAACAGCCGCAGGCCGACAACCTGTTCTCGGCCATCGCCCACGACACGACGCTGCCGAAGACGCAGGCCAGGAAGGGCAAGCCGCGAGCGCCGGTCCTCGACAGCGTCAGCCCCGCGCAGGTCAACGTCACCGTTCTCAACGGCACGACCGTTCCCGGCCTCGCCACCTCGACTGCCGCTAGCCTCGCGGCGCTCGGGTTCCATGTGGTCGGTCCGCCGGCCGACGCCGCATCGCCGGACTACACGACCTCGGTCATTGAGTACGCGTCCAACGCCGACCTGGCTGCCGCGCGGACCCTGGCCAGGACCATCAGTAACGTGACGCTGCAGCTCGACGCCAGCCTGGCTCCGGGCACCGTCGACCTGATCCTCGGCTCCAGCTTCACGTCCCTGGCCTCGCCAAGCCCGTCGCCGTCTGCTGGCACGCAGAACCTGGCAAGCCAGTATGGCGGCATCACCGGGAGCACCCCGATCTGCAGTGACGCGGCCGCATTCGCCGGGCCCGACGGCGATAACTGACCACCGCTGGCGGGTGCCGTTGGCAAAATGACCCGCATCGGCGGTTAACGATCACCCGGCTGGCAAGGATCTCGCGAAGATCACGAGTCAGGGCGGGGGCGTGAACGACAACCACCAGGGCGGATCCGGCCGCGCGCAACCTCAGGCCGGGTTCGGTGGCTACGGGCGGGGAACGCGGTCGGCGCGGGCGCATGCCCTTGGCTGGGTCGCGGTCGCCCTCGCGCTCTGCCTGGTGGTGGGGTCACTCGCCGCGTACCTGAAGTTCCGGTCGGTCTGGGACAGCATCACCCGCATCGACGTGACGGGCCTCGGCCAGCAGCCGCCCAAGTTCACCAGTGCGACAAATATCCTGGTGATCGGATCTGACAGCCGAGCCGGGCCAAACCGGAAATTCGGCGCCGGCATCAGCGGCCAGCGCTCGGACACGATCATGATCCTGCACATCCTGCCTGCCAGGCGGGGCGTCGTCGTGCTCAGCATCCCGCGGGATTCAGTCGTCCCGATCCTGTCCTGCCAGCCCGAGGACGGCACGCCAGGTCAGGTAGCCAGGCCGGGGATCGAGCAGATCAACGCCACGTTTGCCTACGGCGGGCCAGGCTGCCTGTGGAAGACGGTTGAGCAGACGACTCAGCTGCATCTCGATCACTTCATCGAGCTGAACTTCACTGGGTTCGAGCAGGTCATCGACGATGTCGGCGGGGTCAGCATCTGCCTGCCGTTCCCGATCGACGATCCGCTGTCCAAGCTGCGGCTGAGCCAGGGAGTGCACCACGTCATGGGTGCTGAAGCGCTCGCGTTCTGGCGAGCCAGGTACATCGGCGAGGGATCCGACTTGCAGCGGATCCGCCGCGACCAGTACCTGATGGCATCGGTCCTGCAGGGCATCAAGCAGAAGGACTTGCTCGGCAGCCCGGCCCGGCTGCTTAAGGTGATCACGGACGCGGCTAGGTCGATGACCACGGATTCCGGCCTCACGCTGGCTGGCATGATCACCATCGTCGACAGCCTGCGTGGCCTGCCTCCTGGCGCTGTGCAATTCATCGAGCTGCCGACAGTCGAGTACGGGCCCAACCCCAACTGGGTGACCTGGCCGGCCAGCGATACGGCATTGTTCAGCGCGATCGCTCATGACCGCGGCATTCGCTCGGTGCACACCACAGCGGCCAGGCGGCCGGATGCGCCGGCGCCGGCGCCGGCTGTCGACGGCGTCACCGTCCGGGTGCTCAGCGGCTCCGGCGTGACCGGGATCGCCGGTCAGGCGGCCGCCGATCTGACCAGCCGGGGCGTCCGGATCTCCGGTACTGGCGATGCCGCCGCATTCAGCTACGAGACCTCAGTCATCCAGTACCCGTCGCCAGCAGAGCAGCGGGCCGCGGCGGCCGTCAGGACCATGCTCGGCGGCGGCCAGCTCCAGCTAGATCCGGCTCTGGCGGCCGGCACGCTGCAGGTCATCATCGGCGCGGAATTCACCGTCGGCCGCAAAGCAGCCGCGGCTGGTACCGCCGTGCCGGCCGCGCAGACCGCAGCTGCCGCCGCCCCGCCAGCTTCGCCACCCAGCCTGGCTGAGACCTACGGCGGAATCACCGGCAGCACGAACGTGTGCAATGACGGCGCCGCCTTCGCCGGACCGCGCGGCGGTTCCTGACCGGTGATTTCGTAGCTCAGTGATCGCTCGTTACGTCCTCGGGACGTACACGATCGTCTTGGTCAGCCCCGGCAGGTGCAGCCGGCGCCAGGCAAGCACGCCACCCGGCGTGCGAGCTAGCAGGTCGGGCACTGTCTCCCCGGTCCAGGTTCCGCCGCAGCCTAGGTAATAGGCGACATACGACGAGGGGATGACACAGGGCGGGCGGACGCCAAGCTTTCGCAGCGCATCGGCCTTCGCCGCAAACGGCCGGGCTGCCGTCTGGCTAGCTATCTCCCGGTTCAGCACCACGCGCTGGGTCAGCACGCCGGCCGCGAGGAACGCGCAGGCGAGCATCACCCCGGCGGTCTGCCACTTCCACTCGGTGACAAGCCAGCCGATCCCATCAGCAGCCAGGATCGCCAGCAGCACAAGAGCCGGAAGTATGTACCGCGGGGCAGCAAACGGGACCAGGAATGAATAGCATCCGACGACCCAGACCGCGGTCACGGCCGCCAGCGCCGACGAGGCCTTGGCGGGACGCCGCCAGGCGACCCACAGCCCGAGGATGCCCAGGGCCAGCAGCGCGGCGAACCAGAGCGTCTCGCCTGGGAAGTCCCAGCCTGGGCAGCCGCCAGGCGACGTGCAGTACCAGGGGCCGCTGAGCACCTTGACCTGGAACGGGAACGAGAAGTACAGGCCGAAGCTCGGTGGCTCCATATTGGCCAGGTGGATCCGGCTGCCCAGCCCGCCGTACCACGCGTAGGCCTCAGCGACCCACTGCAGGCAGCCGAGCGCGATCCCAGCGGCCATGGCCAGCAGCACCCTGGGCTGGCGCCAGCCGGGCACCACGATCGCGGCGGCGATGGCCGGGGCGAGCAGGAAAACGATGTTTTGCGGCCGCATCAAGACGATCAGCAGCGATGCGGCGGCGATGAGCGGCAGCACCACCCTGGAGCGCATCGTGCCGGTCACTGCCTGCAGGAAGAGGCCGGTCAAGGCGAGCAGCCCGACCGCCCCCCACCAGTCCGGATATACCTGGACCCCGCTGTTCTGCGTGATGGCCAGGCTGCCGAGGATCAGGCCTGCCAGGGCCAGCACCCAGGCAGGGCGAATCCTGCGCCAGCACAACATGCCAAGGCACAGGCCGACCGCCGACAGCACGGCCATCCAGACCCGCAGCGCGAGCAGCGACGTCGTGAGCAGCGTGACCGGGGCGGCGAGCAGTCCCGCACCCTGGCCGTGCACTGGCGGCAGCATAACCGCGGAAGCGTGCGCGCTGGTCCGCGCTATATAGCCGATCTCGTCGGCGCCCAGCGGCATCCTCAGCAGTGACGGGGTAAGTTCCGCCGCCAGGAAAAGGGCCGAAACCAAGATCAGCCAGAACCAGCTGTCCCGGCTGAGCCAGCCGGGCCTTGGCCGGGGCGGTGCAGTCGCCCCAGGGCCGCTTAGCTTGACGTCATGCACGAATGACTCCCTCTGCGGGCGGCGGCAGCGGTCCGAGCCTACCTACCAGGCCAGCGGGGTAATCCCCTGGGCCAGTTTGGGACCTGCCCGGCACGGTCAAGTAACTGGCAGCGGCCAATTGTCCCGGTCGCTGTAGACCGTACCGTAAACTGACCGGTAAATTTTGCGGCGATCTCGCAGCGCCGCGGAAATCGTGTGCAGGAACTCCGGCCGTGACCAGCGGCTGTCACGCTGGCCGGGCGGCTGCGCTATCTTTGCTGCGGCAGTACCCGGCCAGAACCGGCGAATTCGGCGCCCTGGCAGACACTAATAGTCCCCGGAGGAGGTAGCGGTGACGAGACTTGCCACCGAGGTGGTCGAGTCACCGCAACAGCCGCCGCAGCGCGGGCGGCTCGCCTGGGCCAGAAGCCCGCAAGCCATCATCATTTACTGCTACGTGCTCGGCGGGTTCTATGTGACGTCGAGGCTGTGGACGGATCCGGCGAGCCTGTGGCAGAACGGTGACATCCAGGACGTCAATCAGGCGACCTGGTTCGTCCGCTATAGCGCGACCGCCGTTGAGCATTTCAGGCTGCCAGCGCTCACCACGGCGACCATGAACGCGCCGCACAGCGTCAACCTGATGTGGAACACCGCGATTCTGCTGCCGGGAATCGTCGTCTCCCCGATCACATTGCTGTTCGGACCCCAGGTTGCCCTGACCAGCCTGCTGGTGATCGGCTTCGCTGGCTCGGCCGCAAGCATGTTCTATGTGCTGCGCCGCTGGCAGGCCAGCATCCTCGCGGCGGCGCTTGGCGGGGCCATGTACGGGTTCTCCCCCGCGCTCGTGGACTCGGGCATCGGCCATTACTCGCTGGTGCTCGCGATGCTGCCGCCGTTGATGATCGATCGGCTGATGCGGATCGTGACCGGCAAGGGCAGCCCGATCCGCAACGGGCTCTGGCTCGGCCTTCTCGTCGCCGCCCAGCTGTTCATCAGCGAGGAACTCCTCGTCGACACGGTGATCGCCGCGGTCCTGCTGCTGGCGGTGCTGGCCATCAGCCGGCCGCGTGAAGTGGCGGGTCGCATTCCGGCCAGCCTGGCCGGCCTCGCAGTCACAGCGGTGGTCGCCCTGGGCCTTTGCGCCAGGGCGCTGTGGGTCCAGTTCCATGGCGTGGCCGCCAAGGGCGCAGCCGCCAGCGTGGTCATCAACTACGACGGCCACCGGACGAACCTCGGCACGCTGCCGTACGCGTTCATTACCCCGTCCAACGGCGTGATCCTGCACACCTCGCAGACCGAGTACATCGCCAATAACTACCCGCAGCCGCTGCCCGAGTACCTTGCCTACCTGGGCATCCCCATGATCATCCTGCTGCTGGCCGCCATCGTCTACTTCTGGCGGAACCTGACCATCCGGGTCGCCGGGATCAGTTGCGTGCTGCTTGAGTGGCTGGGGCTTGGCGCCAAGCCGATGATCCCGAACCAGTTCAAGCTGCCGAGCTTCCTGCTGCCCTGGGGATACGTTCAGCACCTGCCGGTGATTGGCGGGATGGTGCCTGACCGGCTGTGCATTCTGGCTGATGCCTGCGCTGCCGTGGTCCTCGCGGTCGCGCTGGACCTGGCCCGCAGCGGTTCGGTCCAGCCGTTCTCCCGCTGGCGGAACGGCGGCCGGATCGCGACCGGAGCTGCGGTAGCAGCCTTGCTGTTCATGGCACCCACTCCGTATCCACCGGTCAGGACTAGCTCGCTGCCGAGTGGCTGGCAGGCCACGTTCGCAGCGCTGCACCTGCCCGCTAATGCGCGCGTTTTGCTGGCGCCATTCCCTAACTCAGCCACGTCGCAGACGCTGCGCTGGCAGGCCGATAGCGGCGAGCCGAAGATCATGATCGGCGGCGACTTCATCGCGCCGGACGAGCAGGGCGAGCTGACCGGTCCCTACTACAGCGGGAGTAAGAGCCGGGCTGGCCGGTCAGCCCTGACCCCGACGACGATCTACATCAACGAGCTGTTCGCTCAGATTCCCGGCGTGCTTCCGCCGTCCGCCGCGCAGGTCCACGCCGATCTGATGGCTATGCAGCCACAAGCCCTGGTCGCCGTGGCCTACCCGGGAAGTGCGCTTGGCCAGTTCCTGATCCAGCTATTCGGCCCGCCAGCTACCCGCATCGACGAGATCATGGGCTGGCGCCTCACGCCGGCCGAGGTCGCGGCGGCACGTTAGCCGACCGCAGTCGCGAACGCCTCCACCAGGTCGGCTACCTCGGCCTCGGGTAGCGCCAGCCGTTCGAGAATCGTGTACCTGCCCGGCCTTGTCGACGGGGCGTAGCACACGGCCTTGGTGAATTCGGCGTGCGACATCCCCAGGTCGCCGGGCGTTCTGGGCAGAGCGTGCCGGGCCAGGCAGGCTGACACCAGCCCTGCCTGCTCGAGGTCGCCGCGCAAGTACGTGCAGAACAGCGCGCCGACTCCGGCAAGCTCACCATGACTGCCCGCACCCGGGTACAGCTGGTTGATCGCATGCATGATCTCGTGCTCGCCGCCGCTGCCAGGGCGGCTGCTGCCGGCCACGGCCATCGCCAGGCCGGACAGGATCAGTGACTCGGCGAGCACGGTGAGGAACTCATCAGACCGCGACGAGCCAGGCTGGTGCAGCACTGCCTGGGCGGCCGACCTCGCCATCGCGACGGCCAGCCCATCGACCTTCTCGCCGAGGTCAGCGGCGGCAAGCTCCCAGTCGGCGACCGCGTACAGGTCGGACACCACGTCGCCGACGCCGGCGACGGCCAGGGAGCCCGGCGCGGCGCGCACCCGGTCAAGGTCGATGATCACCGCGACGGGCATGGCGACGCCGTGCGAACCGGTGCCCGACTCGTGCCGCAGCGTGCTGATGGGCGAGCAGATGCCGTCATGAGACAGGCTGGTCGCGACCGCGACCATCGGTATTCCGGCCATGTGCGCGGCGAACTTGGTCACGTCGATGGTCTGGCCGCCGCCAATGCCCGCTACCGCCTCATACGAGCCTGCCCGCAGCCGCTGGCCGAGCTCGGCCGCCGCGTCATGAGTCCCTCCTGGCACCCGGAAGATTTCCGCGGATCCGAGGCTGAGCTCGGCGGCCAGGCTGTCACCCTGGCCAGGCCCGACGGCAACTGCCACCCGGCCCTCGGTGGCGATCCTGTGGTCGCTCAGCAGCTCGCCCAGGGTCGCGATCGCACCCGGCCGGACGTCGATGACAAGCGGCGAAGGGAGCATCCGGGCTAGCAGCGGCATGGTGCCCTCACCTTAGCAGCGGCCTGCGATCTCCCTGGCCCGGCGCAAGTCCCGGTGATCATCCACTTCGACCCACTCCACCGCGCCAATCGGCGCCACCACTACCGCGCCGCCGCGGTCGGCTAGCTCCTGGTAGCCGTCTTCGTAGTACTGGCCGGGATCGCGCCGCCAGGTTGTCTCGAGGGCGTTGGCCAGGGCAACTGCAGAGTACGGTGCGATCAGGCTCGCGCCGATGTACTCGCCGTGCGCCTGCGCAGGATCCAACTGCTTGGTGATCCTGGTGACCAGGCCACGCTCGTCCAGCACGACCTTCATCTCCTCGGCCGCCAGCGGCTTGACGTCGTCAATCGCGAGGATCAGGTCAGCGCCCGCGTTGGCGTCCCGGGCGGCCAGCAGTGTCTGCTCGACGCTGGCCGGATGCACGGTGTCGCCGTTGACGAGCAGCATCCCGTTGCCGAAGTGCTCGCGGGCGAGCCAGAGCGAATAGGCGTTGTTCCATTCCTCGGCCCGCTCGTTGTACACAAGCTCGAGCGCCACACCGTGCCGCCGCTCCAGCTCAGGCACCCGGTCGGCGACCACGCTGGCGGCATAGCCGACCAGGACGACGACATCGCAGATGCCGACGGCCGCCAAGTTGCGCAGGGCTATGTCCAGGATCGTGACCTTGCCATCGACCGGCAGCAGCGTCTTGGGCAGGTGATCAGTATCAGGACGCAAACGGCGGCTCGCGCCTGCCGCCATAACCAGGCCGATCACGGCGGAGGTCCTCCTGAGGCGCAAGACAGCTTGTCACGATTTTCACACCGATGAGGAGTCCAAGATATGCGGCCAGCGCCAGGTAGGCGAACGTGGCTATCCCCATGGCCGCGGCCAGCCCGGCCAGGAGCATACGGCCCTCCCAGCCGAGCCCTGTGCCGCGCTCAACTCGGTCGGCCCCAGTGCGACGCGACTTGGCCAGTAGCACCGGCCGGCCGGGGAATGCTAGGTCGCAGTAACGGAGCAGGAGTGCCGCGACCAAGGTGAAGATCACCGGGCCTGGCACTCCGGCGGCCAGCCCGGTAGCTGCGAGGTACAGGAACTGGGAGCCGAGCAAGAGCACCGGCACGAGCCAGTCGAATCGTCCGGTGTGCGGATGGCCTGAACCCGGCGCTGCCAGCAGCATCACGATGGCTGGGGCGATCATCAGCACACCGGGCAGGCCGTGCAGCCCGAGCAGGGCCAGTGCCGCCACCGCGACCAGGCCAAGCAGAGCGGGCGGCAATGGCATCAGGTTCCCCCGCACGAGGACGCCGAGGCTCCGGGCAAGCACGCCGTCGTCCCGCAATCGCAGCACCCTGGACGGCGCCCCGACATCGCCGGCCCCCGGCACCCGCACCCGATCCTCATCGGCCAGGCCGGGCACGGCGTGCCCTGCGATCCCGTAACCCACCGAGATGATCGCCCAGTCGAGCAGCGCGAACAACGCCGCCCTGGCGCCCCAGAACGGGGCCACGATGCCGATCAGCAGCACGCGCCCGCCGATTGGCATAGTCAGCACGGCAGCGGCGACCTGGCGCAGCAGGCTGTCTGGCTTCTGGCCGAAGCCGGGCGGCGTCGAGCACGCGGTCATCAGGTTCCGGACCGCAACCAGGCCAAGGACGGCCACTGCGAGCGTCCACACGCCAGCCCAGTGCTCAGCCGCCGCGCCAACGGCCAAGCCCGCGTAGGCGACGCTCTCGGCCAGGCTGCCGCCGAGCGCGGCCAGCCAAGCGGCGCCGACATGCCGCCGCTCGATGCCCTTGACGACCTCGACCGCCGGTCCAGGGCCAATGTCCGGGCGCAGCACCGCCTGCACCTGGCTCGCCGGAGCGGCCAGCTTGAGCCCGGCTGCCAGGACAAGGTAACTGGCCCACAAGGCGGCAACGCCGCGGACGATGTCCGTCCTGGTTCCGGCCGAGAACCAGGACGCCGCGCAGACGGCCATTGCCATGGAAATGCCGGTGGCCGAACTCAGCCCAAGCGCGCGGCGATGAGCCCAGGCCACGGCGGCCCGGCCGGCGTCAACCAGGAAGAGAGGAACCGGCTCGTCAGCTGTGGACGGCCCGCTGCCGGCCGCCGGAGCTGCTGGGGCCAGCGCAACCCCAGGGCCAGCCCGGCCGGGCTCTGCGCGGCCGGGCATCACGGGGCCGGCCTGACCGGTGCCGGCCTGACTGGTGCCGGGCAGAATCGCGCCTGGATTGTTACCCGATATCAGGCCGGAAAGCAGGCCCATAGGCTCGTTGACCAGCGGAACGGCGCCAAGCGGCGAGCGCGGCTCGATATCGGCCGCTGGTTCCCCGTCCCCGGCCGTGCCTGCAGCAGATTCGGTCGCTGGCCCGCTGGGCCCAGCGCCGACTTGATCCTCCGTCGTGATCGTCCCTGCAGCATTCGGTAGTCAGTGCGCTACTAAGCGTACATAGCAGCCATCGCGGGGCCGTGCGGCCACCGGCCGGAGTCAGCCTGCCGAGGCGATAGGGTCCGGCCATGCAGACGGTGGCAGTAGTGCTGGCAGGCGGGTCGGGGCGCCGGTTCGGCGCAGGCAGCCTGAAGCAGCTGCGTACGCTAGCCGGGCACACCATGATCGAGCACTGCGTTGGGGCCTTCAGCAAAGCCCCCGCCGTCGACGAGGTGCTCGTCGTGGCAGCCGCCGAGATCGCGGCACAAGTCCGGCAGGATCTGGCCGGCCACCGCAACATCGCCGCTGTCATTCACGGCGGCGCCACCCGGGCCGACTCGACCAGGCAGGCCATCTCTTGGCTCGTGTCCCGGCGCAGACCGGCCGGGCACGACTTCAAGATCCTCTTCCACGATGCCGCCAGGCCACTGGTCGACCAGCGAATCATCGCGGACTGCGTAACCGCGCTGGATCGGTGGCGAGCTATCGGAGTGGTCGTGCCCTCCTCTGACACGATCGTGGAGGTCGAAGACGACAGGATCAAGCGCGTCCTGTCCCGCGACTCGCTTGCACGCTGCCAGACGCCCCAGGGGTTCTGGCTCTCGGTGATCAGCAGGGCATACGAGCTGGCCGATGCTGACCCAGGCTTCGCAGCGGCCTCGGCCACCGACGACTGCGGCGTCGTGCTGCGATACCTGCCCGACGTGCCTATCGGCACGGTCGAGGGCAGCGAGCGCAATCTCAAGATCACCTATCCTCGTGACCTGGTCGTCGCGCAATCTCTGCTGGACTGCGCCGCGGATGAAGGCCCGTCGCCGACCTGACAGGCTGGCCGAAAGCGGGCGCCGGCCCGCAGGCAGTATGACCGGGCAGCTGACGGCGGGCCGACGGCAGCCGACGGCACCTGCGA
>Ga0187783_10002610_pt1 | contig 13337 bp, 12 predicted proteins | sample 1015_SJ02_MP02_2_FD_132471 | JGI IMG/M metagenome (GOLD analysis project Ga0187783, IMG submission 132471) | Tropical peat soil microbial communities from peatlands in Department of Meta, Colombia - 1015_SJ02_MP02_20_MG | ecosystem: Environmental > Terrestrial > Soil > Wetlands > Peat | place...
CGGCCGACCAGGTCGGGCAGCAGCCAGGCGCCCACCGCCAGGCCCACCCCGGGAGGCCCGACCCATCTCAGGCGCGCGCCGGGACCGGCGATCCTGATGTCCGCCGCCGCCGCCAGTTGCGCCCCGCCGCCTACTGCCGCCCCGGTGACCACGGCGATCACAGGTCCCGGCCTGGTCACCATGGTTTCGCACGTCTGGTAGACCAGATCGGATACCACGGCCCGTTCAATATCAGAAATCGACAAATCGGCACCGGCGCAGAACACCGCCGGATCGGCGCTGCCGAGCAGGACGGTCGCCTCGGGCTCGGCCGCGAGCGCATCCCTGACCGCGGCCAGCAAGCCCGGGTCCAGGGCGTTGCGCCGTTCCGGCCGGGCCAGGCGCAGCCAGCTATAGCCCGCAGGATGATGCTCGACCAGCAGCTGAGGGTGCGGCATGAGGGGCTCCCGAAAGGTCTGAAATATGGTATACCAAATGAACCAGGAGCCTGAGGAGCCAGCAGGTGAAGCCAGCGCCGTTCGCCTACCACCGTGCGCACAGCGTCGGCGAGGCGGTTGCGCTGCTGGCCGAACTCGGCGACGAGGCCAAGATCCTGGCCGGAGGGCTCAGCCTGGTCCCGATGATGAATTTCCGGCTGGCCCGCCCGGCCGCCCTGGTCGACGTGACCAGGATCGAGGGCCTGTCCTACCTGCGAGCCGACACGGACGGCCTGAACATCGGCGCGCTGACCACGCACCGGGCGGTCGAGACCAGCCGGGACCCGGCGGTCCGCAACGGCTTCGGCGTGCTGCCGCGTTCGGCCCACTGGATCGGCCATTATCCAATCCGCAGCCGCGGCACGTTCGGCGGCAGCATCGCGCACGCGGACCCGGCCTCGGAATGGTGCCTGCTCGCGGTGCTCCTCGACGCTCGCGTCGTGCTGACGGGGCCCCAGGGGCACCGCGAGGTCCCGGCCGCGGAGTTCTTCCAGGGCTACTACACCACCGCGGCCGAACCGGACGAGATGGTCACCGAGGTGCGGTTCCCGCGGCCGGAGCCGCGCGCCGTGCTTACCGAGTTCGCCCCGCGGCAGGGAGACTTCGCGATCGTGGCGGCCGCGGTGACCCTGGACATCGGCGAAGGCGTCTGCCGGTCCGGACGGGTGGTGCTCGGCGGTGTCGGCCCGCAGCCCGTCCCTGTCGCGGCCGGAGCCCTGGCCGGCCAGCCCGCCGGGCCGCAGACCTGGCAGGCCATGGGCGAGCACGCCGCGAGTGAGATCGACCCGCCCGAGGACACCCATGGCACCAGCGAGTACCGGCGCCGGCTGACCGCCACCCTGGTCTCCCGCGCCCTGTCCGAGGCGGCCGCGGCAACCGGGGCAGCGGGGGCAGCCGGGGCAGCGGGGGCAGCCGGGGCAGCGGGGGCGGCCGAGCGTAGCGGCGGTAAGCCGTGAGCCAGTGGGTCGGCGCCGCGCTGCCGCGGAAGGAAGACCGCCGGATGCTGCTCGGCCGGGGCCGCTTCACGGCCGACCTGAGCAGGCCGGGCCTGCTGCACGCGGCCTTCGTCCGCAGCCCGCATGCCCATGCCGGGGTCGGCGCCATCGACGCTGACGCCGCGCTCAAGCAAGACGGCGTGGTCGCCGTCTTCACCGCGGCCAGCCTCGGCCATCCCTACCTGCTCGGGATGCTGGAACGCGAGGAGTTCGTGCCCACCCGGATGCCGATCCTGGCCGGGGGCGCCGGGGACAGGGCCAGGTTCGTGGGCGAACCGGTGGCGGTGGTGATCGCCGACGACCCCTACCGAGCCGAGGACGCGGCCGAACTGGTCGAGGTGGACTGGGACCCGCGGCCCGCGGTGACCGGCATCGATCAGGCCCAGGCTCCGGATGCGCCGCGGCTGCACGAGCAGGCCGACGGCAACCGCCTGGTCGACCTGCTGATGTTCGACGACGACCGGCTGGCCGCGATCTTCGCCGGTGCGGCGCTGACCGTCACCGCGGAATTCGCCAGCGCCCGCGTCGCCGCGCTGCCGCTGGAGGGACGGGCCTGCCTGGCCGAATGGGACGACCGCGACGACCAGCTTGTCGTGCACGTGTCCACCCAGGTCCCGCACCAGGTCCGGTCAGGCATCGCGCAGGCGCTCGGACTACCGGAGCGCGCGATACGGGTGATTGCCCCGGACGTCGGCGGGGGGTTCGGCCTGAAGTGCGTGGTGGGCCGGGAGGAGGTGGCCGTCGCGGCGGCCGCGCTGCGGCTGCGGCGGCCGGTGCGCTGGGCCGAGGACCGGCAGGAGAACCTGACCGCCGCCTTCCACGGCCACGAGCAGCGCTACCGGGTCCGTGCCGCCTTCGACCGCGACGGCCGGATCCTGGCCCTGGACGCCGAGATCGACTGCGACACCGGGGCGTACTCGGTGTTCCCGTTTACCTGCGCGGTCGAGCCGCTGATGGCCGCGACCGAACTCCCCGGGGTCTACAAGGTCCCCGCCTACCGGGCCCGCGGCCGGGCCATCGCCACCAACAAGGCTCCCTCCGCCCCGTACCGGGGGGTGTCAAGGCCGCAGATCGTGGCGGTCATGGAACGGCTGATGGAGAAGGCCGCGGCCGCGCTCGGCCTCGACCCGCTCGCGGTACGGCGGCGCAACCTCATCGGGCCCGGCGAGTTCCCTTACACCGGCGTCAACAAGATCACCTACGACGAGGGCAGCTACCGCGAGGCCCTCGACCTGGCCGAACACCAGGTCCGCGAAAGGAAATGGCAGGCCGAGCGAGAAAGGCTCAAGGATCGCGGACAGCTCGCAGGGATCGGGTACGCCTGCTTTTCCGAGCGCACCGCCTACGGCACGCCGACCATGTCGCAGCGCCGGATGCGGATGACCCCCGGCTACGACACCTCCCTGGTCCGGATGGACCCGACCGGCGAGGTGATCGTCACCACCGGGACCTGCGGCCACGGCCAGGGGCACGAGACCACGTTCGCCCAGATCGTCGCCGACCGGCTGGGCGTGCACCCGGATCAGGTACGGCTGCGCCAGGGCGACACCGACCTGGCCTCCTACGGCTGGGGCACGTGGGGCAGCCGCTCGGTGGTGATCGGCGGCGGCGCCGCGGGCCGCGCCGCGGACATCGTGGCGGCACAGCTGAAGAACGTCGCCGCCAGCCTGATGGAGGCGAGCCCTGACGACGTGGAACTGGCCGAGGGCACCGCCCGGATCCGCGGTGACGCGACCGCCGCGATCCCCATTCCTGAGCTGGCCCGGGTGGTCCATTTCCAGTCCCACCGGCTGGCCGAGGACCTGCGGTACGGCCTGGAGGCCCGCGCCACGTTCGACCCGCCCGGCACGTTCTCCAACGCCTGCCACGCGGCGATGGTCGCGATCGACCCTGGTACCTGCGCGATCAGGCTGCGCCGGTACCTGGTCGTGGAGGACTGTGGCGTGGTCATCAACCCGGTGGTGGTCGACGGCCAGGTCCGCGGCGGCGTCGCCCAGGGCGTGGCGGCCGCGCTGCTCGAACGGATCTGCTTCGATGCCGACGGCCAGCCGGCCAGCGCCACGCTGATGGACTACCTGGCGCCCACCGCGCTTGAAATGTGCGACATCGACGTCGTCCACCTGCAGACGCCGTCCCGGTTCAGCGAGACGGGGGCGAAGGGGATGGGGGAGGGCGGCACGATCGGCGCGCCGGCCGCCGTCCTGAGCGCCATCAACGACGCGCTGTCCGGCACCGGCGTGTGCGTCGACCACATCCCGGTGCTGCCACAGGACCTCAGCGCCGCCCTCAGCCGCTCCGGAGGTACCCCGTGACGGACCTGCACCACATAGCGCTGAGGGTCAACGGCCGGCACCACGAGCTGGCCGTCGAGGCGCGCCGCACGCTGGCCGACGTGCTCCGCCACGACCTCGGCTACACCGGCACGCACCTGGGCTGCGAGCACGGCATCTGCGGCGCGTGCACGGTCATCCTCGACGGGCAGCCGGCCCGGGCCTGCCTGGTGTTCGGGGTCCAAGCTGACGGTGCCGAGGTCCGCACGGTGGAAGGGCTGGCCGACGGGGAAGCGCTGTCGGACCTGCAGCAGGCGTTCTCCGATCACCACGCGCTGCAGTGCGGGTTCTGCACCCCCGGCTTCCTCATGCTGATCGAGGCCTACCTAACCGAAACCGGCGCCGAATCCGGCGCCGAATCCGGCGCGCCCGGGGAGATGACCGCGGAACAGGCCCGCGAGCTCGTCGCCTCGAACCTGTGCCGCTGCACCGGTTACCAGGGCATCGTCGAGGCCGTTCTGGCCACCGCGCGGGCCCGCCTGGCCCAGCGGGGCACAACGTGAGCGCGATCGGCGCCCGCCTGCCGCGGAAGGAGGACCCGCGGCTGCTGCGCGGCCGGGGCCGGTTCGGCGACGACATCAGCGCCCCCGGCCAGCTGTGGGCCCGGGTCGTCCGGTCGCCCGCCGCCCACGGCGACATCACGCACCTGGACGTCACCCAGGCGGCCAAGGCCCCGCGGATCGCCGCCGTCGTCACCGCCGCCGACCTTCCGCCTGGCCTGGTCATCCCCGTGCGCCTGACGGTGCCCGGGCCCAACGACCCCGACCTGGGCAAATACCTGCAGCCTGTGCTGGCCCGCACCACGGTCCGTTACGTGGGCGAGCCGCTGGCGGTCGTGATCGGGGACGATCCGTACGCCTGCGAGGACGCCGCCGAACTGGTGGAAATAGATATTGCCGAACGGTCCGTGGTGCTCGACGCCCGGAGCGCTGACGCCCCCGTGGCGGCCGAACTTACCCGCGGCTACGGCGACGTCGAGGCCGCCTTCACCCAGGCCCGCCACGTCGTGCGGATCGCGCTGACGATCGGCCGGCACAGCGGCGTGCCGCTCGAACCCCGCTGCCTGCTGGCGGTGCCCGATTGTGACAGCGGCTCGCTTGACATCTTCGGCATGACCAAGGTGCCGGTGTTCAACCGCGACCTGCTGGCCGGCCTGCTCGGCCTGGACGAGACGCTGATCCGCGTGCACGCCGTCGACGCGGGCGGCGGGTTCGGGGTCAGGGGCGAGTTCTACCCCGAGGACTTCCTGATCCCGTGGCTGGCCATCAGGCTGGGCCGCCCGGTCAAGTGGGCCGAGGACCGGGCCGAGCACCTGGTCGCGGTCAACCATTCCCGCCAGCAGCATCACCGCGTCGCCGCCGCCTTCGACGTCGCCGGCCGCATCCTGGGCCTGCAGGACGAGGTCATGCACGACAACGGCGCCTACTGCCGCACCCACGGCGTCGCCGTGCCCGAGCTGACCGTGGCCATGCTGCCAGGCCCCTACCGGGTGCCCGCCTACCGCGGCCGGGTGCGGGTGGTCCTCACCAACAAGACACCCTGCGGAACCTACCGGGCGCCGGGCCGGTTCGAGGGCACAGCGGCCCGCGAGCACCTGCTCGACGTGGCCGCCGACCGGCTCGGCCTTGACCCGATCGAGCTGCGGCGGCGCAACCTGCTCACCCGGGACGAGATGCCGCACCGCCGCCCGATCGCCACCCTCGGCACCGACCTGATCCTGGACACCGGCGACTACCCGGCCCTGCTCGACGCTCTGCTGGCCGAGGCCGACCGCCTGGACTACCGCGCGCCGCCGCTAGCCGCCGCCGAGCCGCTCGCCGAGCCCGGCACCCCTCCCGCCCGGCTGCGCGGCTTCGGCCTGGCCATGTTCGTGGAGAAGAGCGGCCTCGGGCCGCAGGAGACCGCGGACGTGACCGTAAGCAAGTCCGGCGCCGTGCACGTGTACTCCGGCGGCACCTCGATGGGCCAGGGCATCGAGACCGTGCTGGCGCAGATCGCCGCGGACGCGCTCGGCGTTGACCCGCGCGTCGTCCGCGTCACCGCCGGCGACACGGCCGCGCAGCCGTTCGGCGCCGGGTCCTGGGCGTCCCGGTCCACGGTGGTGGGCGGCAGCGCAGTCCACCTGGCCGCGACAGCGGTCAGGGACCGGGCGGTCGAGCTGGCCGGGCGGATCCTCGAGATCGATACCGCGGACCTGGAGGTCCGCGACGGCAGGGTCACGGTCCGCGGCGACCCGGAAACCGCCGGGATCAGCCTGGCCGAGATCGCGCGGGCCGCCGTCCCGGCCGGCGGCCAGCTGAGGCCAGGCGAGCCGGCCGGCCTGTCGGCCCGCCGCCGGTTCGAGGTCTCGCACATGACCTACCCCTACGGCGCGCACGCCGCGGTGGTGGAGGTCGACCCGGGGACCGGGCAGGTCCGGGTGCTGCGCTACCTGGTGGCCTACGAGGTGGGGCGGGCCGTCAACCCGATGCTGGTCGAGGGCCAGCTACGCGGCGGCGTGGCCCAGGGCATCGGCGGGACCTTGTTCGAGGAATTCGGCTATGACGACGCGGGCCAGCCGCAGGCGATCAGCTTCATCGAGTACCGGATGCCGACCGCGGCCGAAATCCCGCCGGTCGACCTGGTGGTGTCCCAGGAAACCCCGGCCCCGGGCAACCCGCTCGGCGTGATGGGCGCGGGCGAGGGAGGCGTCAGCGCGGTCGGCGCCGCGGTGGCGAACGCGGTCAGGGACGCGCTCGGCCTGGCCGGCAGCGTCGGGCGGCTGCCCCTCACCCCGGCCCGTGTCCGCCAGCTGTACGAGGAAGGCGCCTGCCGATGACCCCAGAAGGCTACGTCAGCAAGACCGACCTGGTCGCCGCGCTCATCCGCGAGCTGGTCATCACCGGTGAGCTCGCCCCGGGCGAGCAACTGCGGCAGCGCGACCTGGCCCAGCGGTTCGGAGTCAGCCAGACCCCGGTCCGGGAGGCGATGCGCCGGCTGGAATCCGAGGGGCTGCTGGTCTGCGACGTCCACCGCGGCTTCACCGTGGTGGAGCCCGAGGTCGGCCGGGTCGAGGATAACTTCCAGATCCGCGCGGCGCTTGAGTCGCTGGGCGCGTCGCTGGCGGCCCGCAAGATCGACGCGGCCGGCCTGACCCGGCTGCGTGACCTGAACGACCAGATGCGGGCGCTGTCCGACGACGACCCCAAGTACGCCGAGCTGAACCGCGAGTTCCACTTCACCGTGTACGAGTACGCCCGCAGCCCGCTGCTGCTATCGCTGATGCGACTGCTGTGGGCCGCGCTGCACGGCGGGCCCCGGGTATCCCGCACCCACGCCGAGTCCGCCCGCCAGCACGACGAGATCCTCGCCGCCCTGGTCGAGGGAGACGCCGCCGCCGCGTCATCCCGCACCTACCGGCACATCATGGGCGCCCGGCCGGTGAAATCCCCGCCAGCGAAGGAGTAGGGCATGCCGCGGATCGTGACCGACGACGGCGTCGCGCTGCACGCAGAGGAAACCGGCCAGGGCGAGCCGCTGCTGTTCATCCACGAGTTCGCCGGGGATCACCGCAGCTGGGAGCCCCAGGTCAGGTACTTCTCCGCCGCCTACCGCTGCGTGACCTACGCCGCCCGCGGCTACCCGCCCTCGGATGTGCCCGCCGATCCGGCCGCGTACTCGCAGGCGCGCGCGGTCGCCGACGCGGTCGCGGTGCTCGACGGCCTCGGCATCGAGGTGGCGAACGCGGTCGGCCTGTCCATGGGCGGGTTCACCACGCTGCACCTGGCCATGTACCACCCGGATCGGGTCCGCTCGGCGGTGGTCGCCGGGGCCGGGTACGGGGCCGAGCCCGAGCGGGCCGCCGTGTTCCGGGCCCAGTCGCAGGCCGTCGCGGACGCGTTCAAGACCGAAGGCGCGGCCAAGGTCGCCGAGAACTACGCGGTCGGCCCGGCCAGGGTCCAGTTCCAGGACAAGAACCCCCGCGGCTGGACCGAGTTCGCCGCCGCGCTGGCCGGGCACTCGTCCCTGGGCAGCGCGCTGACCATGCGCGGCGTCCAGGCCGCCCGCCCGTCCCTTTACTCGCTGGCCGACGAGCTGGCCAAGGTGAGCGTCCCCGTGCTGATCCTGGTCGGCGACGAGGACGAGGGCTGCCTAGGACCGGCGCTGATGCTCAAGCGCACCATCCCGGCCTCCGGCCTGGTCGTGCTGCCCCGCACCGGGCACACCGCCAACCTGGAGGAACCCGACGCCTTCAACCGGGCCGTTGACGGCTTCCTGGCCGCCGCGGCCCGCGGCGCCTGGCGCCCCCGCGACCCCCGCTCGGTCTCCGCCTCCACCATGGGCCTGCGCTGAGGCCGGTCCGGCATGAGCGACAGCGCTCCAGGGGAACCGGTCTCGCTGGCTTCGCTGCGCGAGGCCGCTCGTCACGTGTGCGGCAGCGATCTTGCTGGCTACGCTCCCCAGGAGGCGCCGGGAGTAAGTTCATGACATGTTCAGGGTCGCCGCATGCTGATCGAGCGGCCTCCGGGGCTGGCGGTCCTTCCGGCGGGTTACGGACCGCTGTTCGACCGGGCGGCTTCGGTCTTCGCGGCAGATGACCGGGTCCGCGGCATGTGGGTGCACGGCTCCGTGGCGCGAGGAGCCGCCGACGCCGGGTCCGACCTTGACGTGTCCCTGGCCGTCCGCGACGCCGACTTCGGCGCGTTCGCCGGGGAATGGAAAACGTGGCTGGCGGCGATCTCGCCCACGCTGACGGCCCGAAAGATCACCGACGGCAGCTTCTACGCCCTGACCGCCACGTGCGAGCGGTTCGACGTGTTCAGCGAGCCTGTCAGCAAAGTGCCGAGCACCGTCCTGACCCGGCGGATAGTCGTGTTCGACCGGGACGACCTGCACCGGCTCATCCCGCCGCCGAGGGACCCGCCGCCGGACACCGGGAAGATCACCTTCCTGATCGAGGAGACTTTGCGCCAGGCGGCGAACTTCCCCGCGGTGATAGTCCGCCGCGACTGGCTGATGGGTGTCATCGCGGTCCAGCAGGTCCAGCTATTCCTGTACGAGTTGTTCGCCGAGTCGAACAAGCCGATGCCGCCGACCGGCCCGAAACAGTGGAGCTTCAAGCTAACCCCGCGCCAGCGACAGCTGCTGGAAGGACTCCCGGTCGCGGCTCCGGCGGAACAGCCGGTCATGAAGGCACGTGAAGCTGCGTTTTCCCTCTTCTTCGCTGAGGTCCCGGAGATTGCCAGCAGCAGCGGTGTCGCCTGGCCCGGCGAACTCGAGAGGGCGGTCAGGACCTATCTTGCCGATGCGCGTCTACCGCTGCCAGGTCAAGGCGGTCGCGCCGCGGGCTGAAGGTGACGCGTCTGGCCATGGCGGTCCGCGCGGGTTAACCTGTCCCGGTGACGCCGGGGACTGCTCGGTACGACGGCCATGCCGAGTGGTATGACCGGACCTTTTCCGCGCTTGTCAACGAGGAGGAAGAGTCCTTCATCCGGGAAGGACTCGGCCCGGGCGGGGGAGAGATCTGCCTCGATGTGGCCTGTGGGACCGGGCGCTACGGGCGGGTTCTCGCGGATGCGGGCTATCGTGTCGTCGGGCTGGACATCTCCGCTGACCAGGTTCGGCTCGCCCGGCGCAGGGTCGGTGCCGTCATGCGGGCGGACGCCAGGTTCCTGCCTCTGCGCGACGCGGCGGTGGGAGTGGCCGTCGGCATGTTCTTCCATACCGACGTGGAAGACTTCGCCGCCGTGGTGCGCGACGTGGCCCGGTGCCTGCGCCCCGGAGGGCGCTTTGTCTACCTGGGCACGCATCCTTGTTTCGTCGGGCCGTTCGTTTACCGGATGACCGAGCCCGAGGATCTGACGCTGAGGTTCGTGACGGGGTACGGCCGGACCGGCTGGGCCGATCGCGGTTCGGGTGACGGCTCGATGATCGGCGGGCGGGTGGGGTTTCACCATAAGACCCTGGCCAGCTTCCTTGGGGCCTTCGCTCAAGCAGGTCTCAGCATCCGCGCGGCGCGCGAGTTCTCCGCGGGCGGCCACGCGGTGCTCCCCTGGGACATCGCCGTCGTCTCAGAAAAGCACGCTAGCCCTCGCGATGCGAGGCCTGGATCCAGGCGATGATCGCCTGCGTGTCGACAGGCCGGGTCGTGTCGACGGGAAGGACCGGTCCGACCTGCAAGGGCCGGGCTGTAGACCGGCAGCGATCCCATTCAGCGTCGGTGAGCAGGTCACCGTGGATCAGGTGGCGTGGGTGGCGCGCCTCGTAGCGCCGCCGCGCGGTCTCCAGGGAGACGTCGCACCAGATCTCAACCGCCGCGGGATCGCCCGCACGGCTCAGGCCCCGCACGACGAAGTGGCGGACGTCTGCCGGCCAGTACGACTCAAGGACCGCGCCGGCCGGGGCGTCGCCCAGCAGGGCCCAGATGGTCTCGCTGGCCGCGGCTCCGAGCACGGCGTTCCAGCGCCGTTGCGGCCACACAGCCAGTTCGATGCCCAGCACATCGGCGTGGGCCTCCTTGATGACGTCCTTGCTGAACAGCGGCAGGTCCAGGATGCGGGCCAGAGAGCGAGCCAACGTCGTCTTGCCTGACCCGGGCAGCCCGTTGACCAGGACAGCCAGGGCCTCGGCCATTCCGCCACCTTACTCGGTGACCATCAACGGGTCGCGGTGTGGCAGAGGCGGTGTACGTGCTCCCTTCGCGGGCACGGGGGAACCAGGCTCATGGGTCAGGGTGCTGCCAGCCCGGTCCTGTGTGCCTGTGCCGGGCGCTGCCGGGGTGCCGTGGTCCCGCAGGTCCCGTTGGTGTGCCCGTTTCCCAATTGCGCGGAGGATCGGGCTTTCGCGGTGGATCGGGGCTGCTATAGCGGCCATTTTCCTCCGCAGAAGCCCTATCCTCCGCGTAACTCACGCCGTCCCGCTTTCTTGTGCGAAGAATGTGGCTGGCGTGGCGAGACGGGCAGGCGAACCCGCCGGTACCACGCGGTGAGCGCGGCCGGGCCGGGTATACGGGCGCTTCGCCGTGGCCGGCCCTGGATGCGGACGATGGCCCTGGAGCGCGGGATCGACCAGGCCCTGGCGGGGTTTCGCCTTACCGTGGACAACTACCTCGTTGTGGACGCGGCAGCGGTCCACAATCTTGCGGGTGCCGCCCTTCCTGGTGTGCCGCTGCCTGGGGGCTGATAGCAGCAGTGACGCTCGCCACGGCCGTAACACGCTGATAGCGGCTTCGATGGCTAGGCGGCGGGCCTGGCAGGCCGTAACGATCCCGTATCGCAGTCGTCGTAGGCTCGCCATGAGCGTGGCAGGAAGACGCCGCAGGATCGGGAGGGCCACATGCCGCAGCAGCCAGCCATGACCGCGCGATCCGCGCGTCGTGGTGGCTCCAGCCTGGCCTGGGCGCTGCTCGGCCTGACAGTCGTGCTGCTGGCCGCGAGCCTGGTGCTCGCCTTCACCGGCGGCGAGACCTGGAACGCGAAGCTCGCCACCATACCGGTCATGTTCGCGTTCGCCGTGGTGGGCGCGCTGGTCGCGGCGCGGACAGGGAACGGCCTGGGATGGCTGTTCCTGGCGGCGGCCGTGGCGGGAGCCGTCAGCGTGGCGACGGAAGCCTATGCGGCGCGGGTCCCGGCCGCCGCACTACCCGGCGCGGCCTGGGTAGCCTGGTTCTTCACCATGGTGCTTGGGATCGTGGAGATCTTGTTCTTCCTCACCCCGCTGCTGTTCCCCGATGGCCGGCCGCCCTCGCCGCGATGGTGGCCGGTGGTGTGGGTCGCGGTCATCGCCGGGATCGCTCAGGTTGTGGCCGTGGCGCTGTCCAACGCCAACTTCTCCAATAACTTCCCTAGGCTGCGGGATCCGGTGACGGTCGTCGCGCCGCTGGGGACGGCCTTCAACCTGGCCGAGGAAGTCGCGCTACTGGTGTTCCTGGCCGGCGTCGTGTCCATGATCGTCCGCTTCCGGCGCTCCGGCACCGAACAGCGGCTCCAGCTCAAGTGGTTCCTGTACGCGACGACCGTCTCGGTTGCGGTCGTCCTGGTCGCGGGGGCGCTCACCAACAATCCGCTGCTCGAATTCGAGATCGTGTTCCCGCTGATCCCGATCTCCGTGGGCATCGCGATCCTGAAGTACCGGCTGTACGACATCGACCGGCTGATCAGCCGCACCCTGGCCTACGCCATCGTGACCGGGCTGCTTGTCGGCGTCTACGCCGGGCTGGTGCTGCTGGCCACGCAGGTGTTCCGGTTCCACAGCACGGTGGCGGTGGCCGCCTCCACGCTGGCCGCGGCGGCGCTGTTCAGCCCGCTGCGGCGGCGCGTGCAGCGGGCGGTGGACCGTCGGTTCAACCGGGTCCGCTACGACGCGGACCGGACGGCCGCGGCGTTCGCGGCCAGGCTCAGGGACGCGGTCGACCTCGACACGGTCCGGGCCGACCTGCTGGGCGTGGTCAGCAAATCGGTCGAGCCCGCCCATGCATCGGTCTGGATAGCCGGCGACCGACGGTTACCCCCCGATACTGCGCGACCGCTGGTCCACGCCCAGCTCACCGTAGGGATAGTCGACCGGGTGCGGGTCGCTGGCGGCGTCAAGCGCGGCGGTCTCAGCCGCGGTCAGGTGCAGGCCGGCCGACCGCAGGTTGGCCTCGAGCTGCTCCACCGTGCGGGCGCCCAGGATCGTCGAGCTGACCGCGGGCCGGTCGTTCACCCAGGCCAGCGCGACCTCGGCCATGGACGCGCCGCGGTCCTCTGCGATCTTCTGCACCACGTCGATGACGGCCCAGGTTCGGTCTGTGCCGCGCCGATCGTAGGCCTCCATGCCGCGGTTCGGATCCTCGCCGAGCCGGGTGGCGCCGGCCGGCCGCTGGTCGCGCCGGTACTTTCCGGACAGCCAGCCGCCGCCGAGCGGGCTCCACGGCAGGAGCCCCATCCCCGCGTCGATCACGGCGGGCACGATCTCCCACTCGATCTCCCGCGCCAGCAGGCTGTACTGCGGCTGGAGCGTCACCGGTCCGGCCACGTTCAGGGCCCGGGCCAGGTGAACCGCCTTGGTCAGCTGCCAGCCGGTGAAGTTGGACAGCCCGTAGTAGCGGATCTTGCCGGCCCGGGTGAACTGGTCGAGCGTCCGCAGCGTCTCCTCCATCGGCGTCAGCGCGTCGAAGGCGTGGACCTGGTACAGGTCCACCGCGTCCAGGCCGAGCCGCCGCAGCGACGCGTCAAGCGCGCGCGTCAGGTGGCGTGCCGACAGCCCGGCGCCGTTCGGTCTGTCGTGGTGCGAGGACCCGAAACGGCCCTTGGTGGCCAGCACCACCGGTTCGGTGACGTCGGCCGGGCGGCTGGCGAACCAGCGGCCGATGATCTGCTCGGACCTCCCGCCGCCGTACGTATCGGCCGTGTCGACCATCGTGCCGCCCGCCTCGACGAAGCGGTCGAGTTGCTCGTGGGCGACGGTCTCGTCGGACTCGGCGCCGAACGTCATCGTGCCCAGGCACAGGCTCGACACCGCGCAGCCGCTGTTTCCCAGAGTTCGGTACTCCATGAAATCCAGGCTATCGAGCGTCC
>Ga0187783_10002611_pt1 | contig 13337 bp, 12 predicted proteins | sample 1015_SJ02_MP02_2_FD_132471 | JGI IMG/M metagenome (GOLD analysis project Ga0187783, IMG submission 132471) | Tropical peat soil microbial communities from peatlands in Department of Meta, Colombia - 1015_SJ02_MP02_20_MG | ecosystem: Environmental > Terrestrial > Soil > Wetlands > Peat | place...
CGGTGTTCGACCCAAATCTGTGTGCCTTCGCTGTCGAACGGCACTATAATCGCTGTGAGAAACAAGGGGAGGACGACCTTTATGTGCAAGGTCCAAACCTCAGCGCTCTTCTTGTTGGTCCTGGTAGCGGGAATCATCTCAGCAGACGCGCAGACTTACACGGTCCTGTACTACTTTGGGACGAGCAGCAGCGACGGCACCGCTCCCTATGGAAGTCTGGTTGCGGATAACACAGGTAATCTTTATGGCGCTACTTTTCTTGGCCCCGTAAGTGATGGGTCCGCCAGCACGTTCGGCACGATTTTCAAGTTCGCCCCGCCGGGCACCCTGACTACCTTGCATACTTTCACGCCTTCCGAGGGCCCTTTCGCCCCAGGTGTGACGCTGGGCGCCGATGGCAACCTTTATGGCGTGACTGGTATTGGCGGTACTGGCGGCCCCTCGCATGCTTGCCCAAATCCTGAGGGCATCAGCGGCTGCGGCACGATTTTCCAGCTGACTCCTGGAGGAACCTATTCCGTTCTCTACAACTTTGACCAGACGCATGGTTCCTTCCCCCAAAATCCCCTTACTCTTGGCAGCGAGGGCAATTTCTACGGCGCCACATCCGCCGGGGGGGCTATTTTCAAGATTACGACACAGGGTAACTATTCCGTTCTGCACTATCTTGATAGCACCGACGGCAGTGATCCTGGTCCTCTGCTTCAGGCTATCGATGGAAGCCTCTATGGAACGACGACGGCGGGCGGTACCAACAATACGGGCACAATATTTAAGATCACTACGGCGGGCCAGTTCACGGTTGTTTATAACTTTGGTCCGACGGATGGCGGGCCTTACAGCTTGGTGCAGGGGGAAGACGGCAACATCTATGGCGCAATGGCGCTGCCGTATGAGAACGTACAGTGTGGCCCTACCTTAGTGTGCTACTGCGTCGCCGTTTGCGGCGCCGTCTTCAAGATCACTCCCCAAGGCAGTTTCTCGATTCTCTACGATTTTCCTGCTGGTTCTGATATCTCGCAAGGCGCCGAGCCCTACGCTTTGGTTCAGGGCGCAGGCGCCAACTTTTTCGGCCTGGCAGGGGGCGGGAACAACATCCCAGGCTGTGTCGGGGGAGTGGGAACAACTGGATCGTATTGCGACATTATCTTCCAGATTACTCCCAAAGGCGCTTATTCAGTTGTGTACGACTTCGACCACATGCATGGTGACGACGGCAACCCCCCGATTCAAGGCAACGATGGCAACTATTACGGGACCACCTTCGTGGGAGCAGGCAATGGGATTGGCCCTGGCCCCGGTGTTCTCTACGCCCTGGTGATGAACGACTTCTCTGTGGCAGCATCGGCGTTCAATCCAGGCACGATCAGTCCGGGTGGGTCGTCCACCTCCGCCGTGAACGTGGCCGCAGTCGACGGGTTCGGCACTGCGGTTGCGCTAGCCTGTTCAATTCAGCCAACCGCTGCCCTCGCTCCGAGCTGTTCGATCAGCCCCAGTTCGGTAACTCCCGGGACGTAGCGACACTGACGGTGAGCACGACCGCTCCGAGCATGGCCGGTTTGCCCTCCGGCGGTCGACTCGGACCGTTTTATGGGTTCTGGTTACCGCTGGCTGGATTGTTCGTAGCCGTGGTGGATCTCGGTTCGGATCGAAGCAAACAAAGAATGGCGGTGCTGCTGGTGCTCGGTGTTCTGCTCCTTGGCTTGGTGTTTTTCACCGTGGCCTGCGGAGGCGGCAGCACGATGAACACCGGTGGCACGGCTAGTAAGGGCACATCCGCTGGAACGTACACCATCACAGTGACCGGGACGTCGGGTTTCCTGCAGCACTCCGCAACCACAACCTTGACGGTTCATTGAAAGCGAAGAGAAGGCGACAGTTTTAAGGTCTTGCGCCGTCTCTTCGAAACCGGATGAACGCGTTGGACAAGCCCGCGACCCAGAGCTCAATCGAACTTCTTCATCTGCCCCCAGACGTCCTGTAGCTTCCATTGCACGCCGCCAAATGGCGAAGTGCTTGTCGCGGCAGAATCCTTAGTAGCTACGACTGCGACCGACTCCACGCTGGCCAACGCTTCACCGTCGCCTCGGCCATCGCTGCCGAGCAATCGGGGTTCAATGACCTGGAACGGGTCATCGCTTCCGAACCCCACCAGGTCCGCCTTCACCCTTGCCCGCGGCCGGACCCCCCTAGCCGTCACTTCCCGCTGATATTTTCGCTCTTGAGGATAAAGGCCGCGACGTTAGCGTGTATCGCCCTGAGCGATGCCTCATGCGCATACACCATGTGCCCCGATTCGTAAAACTGGAATTCGATATTCTTCTGCAGATCCGGCGGAATAGGTAGATGTTGCATTTCGTAAACGCCCTGGTAGAACGGGGTTGCAAGATCAAAATATCCCGCGTTCAAGAGGACCTTGAGTGTGGGGTTGTATTTCATCGCGATGGCCAGGTCGATCATCACGTTCGTTGTCTGTTGTAGGGGGAAAGGAACTCCGGGCGCCCGATGCGTGAAACTCCACCATTGGAAGACGTCAGTTTCGGGCTTGTATTCACGGTTCTCGCCAAACTTCAGTTCTCTTCGTACGTAGTCGTTGAAGGCGGAAACGTAAGCTGAAGAAATCGCTGCCGACTGGGGATCGTACTCAGCCTCTTTGCTGAGTGGATCAAACGTGGGCCCGGAAAAACGAGTATCGAGCCGGCCGGTGGTCAGGTTGCGGTCGTCCTGGAGATTCTTCTCGAATTCCCCGCCATTGATGCGCAGATCTGCCTTCTCGATGTAGGCAACTGGGAGGCCGGTGTATTGATGGAGCTTCGCGGCAATCGCATGCCGCTCGTCCGACGCCAGCGTGTTACCGGCTTGCAGGGCCAGGGCGTAATCGTTCATGGCAAAGTGCTCGACCTCAGCCAGCAGCGGCGCCAGTTCCGGGCGCGGCTCCGCCAGCTTGTGGTGGTACCAGGCGGACGCGGCATAGGTCGGGAGAGTGAGTTGGTAGGCCACATCGACGCCGGGGTCGAACTCGGGGATGTCCGAGTCAAGCGTGAAGTTCAATATCTGGGAAAGCAGAATGATGCCGTTGAAGTCGACATCGCGCTCCGTTTCCAGCACGTTGGCCAGCACTGCGGAGCGGGTAGTACCGTAGCTTTCGCCGAACAGATACTTCGGCGAATTCCACCGTCCATACTTCGCCAGAAACTGCACAATGAAATCGGCAAAGGCCTGCGCGTCTTGATCGACCCCGTAGAAGGCTTTCTCGCGGTCTTTGCCGCTAAGCCGGCTGAAACCAGTGCCAGGCGCATCGACAAAAACCAGATCACTCACGTCGAGCAGGCTGTAGTCGTTGTTGACCACCGAGTAGGGCGCGGCTGGGGTATGGGTATCGTCGGCAGTGACGACGCGCCTCGGCCCAAAAGCGCCCATGTGAAGCCACACGGTGGAGGATCCGGGACCGCCGTTGTAGAGAAAGGTCACGGGACGAGGAGCGCCTTTGTTATCGGATTTGAAGTAGGCAACGTAGAACATGCTGGCTTCTGGAGCCTTGTTCTTGGGGTCCGGATCGGCATTTTGCGGGACGTCATCCCAACCTTTGGGATGCACCACCAGCGTGCCGGCGAACGCGTCGTAATTGATGACATTTCCGCCAATCGTGACCGACCCTTTGCTTGCTTGTTGTTCTGGTTTGAACTCGGCCTTCCCAGCGTCGGGCTTCGCCGCTGCGGGCTTGGTTCCCGGTGTTTCGTCCTCGGCCTGAGCGTGAAGCGCCGTAAGCGGTAGCACGAGGCATGCAACGGTTAGCGTGAGTACCTTCAGAAAGAACGTGCGCATCAACCATGTCTCCATTAGGGGAATCCCCAGTTGCAATCGATCGGGATTATCCTCGATCGCGAAAGTCAATGTATCACGTTCACGCCTAAGAGGTTCACCACCGGTCTTCCCTGTGTTTAGACAGGTGGGCCTGTGGGGCAGTGGAGCGCCCGTTCCCATGGCAGGGAAGAGATCCTCGGTTCGAATCCGACCAGGTCGAGCGAGTATGCCTTGGCCCGACGAACTGGAGTCCGTACCGGCCAGGGCCAGATCGATGCCAGCGCCATTCAGGATTGTTCCGCGCCACTCGAAATGCCTGGATGAGCGGAATCACGGACGGAAAAAGCCTGGCGGCCGAGATCGGTCACTGTGAGGCGGCATCGTCGCGCTGCTTCTGGATGTCGATCCCGAGCTGCTCCGCCTTCTTGTACAGATGACTACGCTCGAGTCCGAGCGCCTTGGCCGCATTGGTGATGTGGTAGTTGTGCCTTTTGAGTTCGGCCAGGATGTGCTCCCGTTCGAAGCTCTGCACGCGATCGGCAAGGGAACCGGAAGGAGTACGCGGGAGATGCGCGTTCATACGGGAAGGGAGCGCCGACAGCACGGTATCTTGGCTCACCTCGTCCCCGGTCGTAAGCAGCATCACCCGCTCGACCACGTTGCGCAGTTCGCGAATGTTTCCCGGCCAGGGGTAATTGCTCAGAGATTGAATCACGTCAGCACTGAACCTGATCGGCTTCCAATTGTTCTGAGCACAGATCTGACGAGCAAAATGCTCCACCAAGGCGGCAATGTCCTCGCGCCGGTCGCGGAGCGGCGGCAGCATCATCGGAAATACATACACGCGGTGAAATAAATCCTGACGAAACTTCCCCTCCCGGACAAGTTCCTCCAGATTGCGATGCGTTGCCACCAGCACGCGCACATTCACCAGGATGGGCTTGTCACCCCCGATACGCTCGATCTCGCCTTCCTCGAGCACCCGCAGGAGCTTGGCCTGCATCGTGAGGGGCATGTCACCGATTTCGTCAAGAAAGATCGTCCCGCCTTGCGCCTGTTCGAACCTTCCAATGTGGCGGCCGGTAGCACCGGTAAACGATCCCTTCTCGTGGCCGAACAGTTCCGACTCAATGAGTTCAGCGGGGACGGCGGCACAATTCAGGGTGACGAACGGCCCCGCTGCCCGCGGGCTGCGCTCGTGCAGGGCACGGGCGATCACCTCTTTGCCGGTGCCAGTCTCGCCGAGAATGCAGACTCGCGACTCGCTGCCGGCCACGCGGTCCACCTGGGCCATGATTTTTCGCATGAGCTCGCCTGTCCAGACGATCTCGTGCTTGCCCAACCGTTGCTTTAGATTGCGGTTCTCCGATTCCAAACGCTGCAGCTTGAGCGCGTTCTCAACGGTCAGCAACAGGCGATCACTCAAAATTGGCTTCTCCAGAAAGTCCACGGCGCCGAGGCGTGTGGCGCGTACCGCCATCTCGATATGGGCCTGACCGGACATCATCACCACGGGCGTGGTGATCCCTTGTGATTTGAGATCTTCAAGGAAGGAGAGGCCATCCTTACCGGGCATGACAACATCAGAAAAGATGAGATCGAAATTTTGTGTTTTGGCCAGTTCGAGTGCTTTTGCGGCGTTGTCGCACACCGTGGCATCGTGTCCGGCCAAGCGGAACGCGCGGGAGAGCGAGGCCAAAGTGTTGGCTTCATCGTCCACGATCAGCAGGTTGGCTTTTTGTGGCACTCGCCCGTCCTAGCTCCCGGATGTCGTGTGAGCCGCTTCCGCGGGCTGGAGCTTATCGGCATTCCGCGGCAATTCGATAGAGAAAGTCGTTCCTTCGCCCGCGTTGCTGCGCACCGTGATCCTACCGCCATGGTCGCTGACCACCGACTGCAAAATCGCCAGCCCTAAACCGGTGCCGTGCTGCTTGGTCGTGAAATAAGGGGTAAAGAGGCGTTCGCGCTGTTCCGGTTGCAAGCCGGATCCAGTGTCGGAAACCTCCACGTAGAAACGATCCCCTTTCTGATGTGTGCGCAGCGTGAGAGTGCCTCCGTTCGGCATCGCCTCGATGGCGTTCAAGATCAGATTCGCGAGCGCGCGGTGCAACAGCTCGGGGTCAGCAGCCAGGGGCTCCAGCCCCCGATCCATTTCCAGTCTACATTCGATCGGCGGGTGTCCAGGCGCACCCAACTGCGATTGAAACAGGCGCACGCCGTCGTGCACAAGTTCATTCAGTTGGACTTGCTGGAAGCGTGGCTGCGGCATTTTGGAAAACTCGCTGAAGCGCGAGACGACGGCCTTGAGATTCGCAATCTCGGCCAGCAAGGTTGAAGAACCTTCCTGGAAAATTTCATCGAACTGCTCCCGACTGCCCTGCCGGGCGCGCAGGAGATTTTCGATGGTTAGCTGCAGGGGAAAGAGCGGGTTTTTCAGCTCATGGGCGAGTCGGCGAGCCAGGTCGCGCCAGGCGGCCACCCGTTCCGCTTGCACCAGGCGCTCGCGCTGATCCCGCAGCTCGCGAGTCATGCGATTGAAAGATTGCGCCAGATCCCCCAATTCATCGTGAGAGGTGATGTTGACCTCGGAATTCCAATGGCCTGCGGCAATTTCCTGTGCGGCATGCGCCAGCTGCTCCACCGGCCGCGTGACTCGGGACGCGATCCAACCGCTGAGCAGAATGGCAAGCACGATGCCTGCTGCGCCTGAGACCACGGCCGCTGAGCGAATCTGCTGTTCGAGTTCAACATAGGCTTTACGGGAGGTGGCTACCAACAAGATTCCCAGAACTTCACGGTCCGCACCGGCAAGTGGAATCGCGTCTATCATTTCATCATCCGCAGCGTCGGAGGACCAATGGATCAGGCTCGTGGTCTCTTTGCCTCGCTGCTGTACTTGTTGGACAATCGGTGCCAGCAGTTCCCAAGGCTGCGTTACGCCGGTCGGAGTGATGAGAAATTGGGGCGTGAAGCTGGGCCCAAGATTCTGGTAAAAGAATGCCTTCATTCCGGCGGAGGGCTCAAGACTGGCGAGAAAATCCTTATCGAGCTTACGGCCTCCCATCACGTACAGCGGAGAATCACCCGCCGGTATCCGCCTGACGACAACGAGGGCCAAGGCCATGCTGTCCGGTAGTTGCTCCTGCTTGAGAAAGCTGTCTCGCGGAGCGGCCATGACCGGAAAGCTTTCCTTGTAGCCGAACTTTGCCGGCCACGGCGTGGAAGAGAGGATGGTGCCTTCTCCATCGACAAACTCAAGGAAATCGAGTTGCCAGGTCTCGGCGAGAGTTTGTGCTTCATTGAGATAGGCTGCGTAGTCGGGCGGTCCAGGGCTCAAACTCAAGGCCATGCGCGTTGCCGCCTCGCTCTTGGCCACAGCATCAACCCGCCGGGCAATCTCTTCTCCTCGGCGATCAAACTCGCGGCGAAATTGCGCCACCAGTGCGGCGGTGCGCTGCTCATCGGCTTTCTCGAAGACTCCCCTCGCCAGAGCGGAACTAATCCATGCCACCGCCGCCACACAAACAACCACGGTCAGCGCGAAGACAAGCAGGAGCTTGCGGCGAAACTTCATGGTCTCCCCGGGGCTAGCCAGACATTCGGCAGACGCCAGGCACCGTCGCGGGAATCATGCCAGTTCCTCACAGTTTTAGACACCGCCCAGGCCGTCCGCAGGTGCAGTAAGGGAAGCACGCGTTCGGACTGCACCATGGCATTCTCGGCATGATAAAGATCGTCGCTCGAATGGCCGAGAAAGTGAGGCGCGGGCAGCCCCATGGAGCTGGCAAGTTCACTCAGGGCCACCTGAGCGTCGAGGGATGTCAGGTCGACGCGCACCAGTCGCACATCGGGGGTATTCGTCGTCGCCAGTTGCAGGCGAAGTCCAGCATCACCCGCATTGAGTACGATTCGCTCCGCGAGCACACGCTCCAGGGGGTCGCTCCTATCGTAACCGAGACTCCACAAAGGAGCTTGGGGCACTTCGGCGCGCAGTTGTTGCGCGTGGGTTAGATCGGCACTCACCGGGAACAGGAACGCGTATCCGCTCAGCCAATCCGGCAGCAGTCCGCCCGCCGGTTGGCCGCCGCCCTGCAGTACCACACGATTGAGCAGATCGCGGTCAATACTGAGGGCCAGAATTTGCCGTTGCTTGGTCTCTTCCGGGGATTGAACATCGCGCGCAAAAAGCAGGGCTACCAATTCGATCGGCTCGGAGACTCGCAACGGGCCAGGGTCGTTTGCGTGACCCACCTGGCCCGCCGGGATTTCGATTACTTGCGATTGCCCCAATTGGTAAGCGATGGTCTGCTCCCGGGTGTCCTTCCCCATTTCGATTTCGACGGAATCGAGGAACGGACGTCCACCCCAATAGTCATTGCGCGCCGCCATTGCAAGTTTCTTGCCCGGATCCCACTGGCTGACCACGAATGGGCCGGTACCGAGGACCTTGCCAGCTTCGAGAGTCACAATGCTGTTTCGTGGCAGCGCCAGTTCGGCGGGCAGATCCAACGACGCGGGATCGACCTGAATGATCACCGCATTTTCCCGCGCCGTCACTTTCCATGCGGGATTCGCCCTGCGCAACGATCCGGCCACCACCTCCGGCGTCAGGGGTGTCCCATCGGAAAAGGTAACACCCGGGCGCAAGACAAATTGCCAGCGTTGGTTGCCGGCCTCAGCCAGCCACGAGATGGCCAGCGCCGGCTGTGGCTGTCCGCGATCATCCAGTGCGACCAGGGTGTCGAAAATCAAGTCCAACAAGTTGCGCGCGGCAAGTGTGCCCCGTTGACTGCCATCAGCCGGATCCATGGAATCTAGCGTGCCCGCCATTTGAACGTGCAGAGTTCCCCCGTAACGCGGCCGCGTAGCCGCCGCGGCTACGGCCGCGATCAGTAGGCTACTGATGGCAATCAATCGTGAGCCGGTAAACCTCATACTGACCCGTTTCACCATTCCGAGCGATCGCGGTGACACCGGTTGAGCCAGAATTCGACCACAAGGCGGTGATTCCGCCATTGAACTGGGCCGGTGCACTCACGGGATTCGGCTGGCGGTCCGCAAGCTCGAACGCCCTCACCTCGTCCGTCGAACCGCTCTCGTTCGAGGTGGTCAAGATTTGCCAGCCCGGACCGCAACCACTGTGCACACTGGCAAGATCGCTACCCCACCCCAACTGAGAGAAATCCTGTTGGCCTACGCCGTCCAGGAAGTGAACCTGACCGTCCACAGCGGCAAACGCCCAGAGCGTGTAACGGTCTCTCGGCAGTGGAGCGGCCGAATAAAACGCGGGAACCATCGTTTGCTTCTGGATTCCCGGCGAGATTGCGCCGGTAAAGAAATTTCTTGACGCAGAAAAAAAAGCGTTCAACTCGCCGGCATTCTCCGTTAACGGCCAGGGATCATCGGAGTCATCACAGCTCATGCTCAGTGGTGCGGTGGGGGTACTGCGGCAATACACACCCGGCAAGTACGCATCGAACAGATGATCTTTGCGCAAGAGCAACCGTCCTCGAAGATCGCGCGGCCAGGGGTGCACATGCACAACGGGAAGAATTTGCTCCGGTTGCCACTGAGCATTCTGGGAACGATACAAGGCAACGCTTTCGCCTTCGAGGACAATCATGTGAGCTGGGTTACCGTCGATGACCGCAACATCGAGAATGCGGTTTTCATCACTCCAGAGAAGTGACTTGCGGATGGTTAGCGGACTTGCTGATCGATCTCCCGATCCTTTGAGCGAACCCGGGACAGCGACCGTCACGATCACTGGTTCGCTTGCCCCCTGATGAATTTCCGCCACCCAGATATAACTTTGCAGATTCTCGGACAAGGAGATTTGCACGGTGGCAGCGGCTTGATCCGAGGTTGTCGATTGTACCCCGTAGGCGGCCAGTTCGCTCAGAAGCTTGCGGCGAACGTCATCGGCATCCGAGGGACTCAGGGACGAACGGTTGAGGACGCTTACGCCAATGGCGCCGGGACCGGTGATGCCGGCGATCCTTTGCGCCAATTGGCTAGCCGGTGCCTGCCAATCGCTCGCGCAAGCGATGCCTGCGATCAGCAACAACCAAAAAGCCGGCCGCGAGACCCGAACTAAAATCGGCATCGGTGGATTGCGCGCATTATAAACCGGATTGTGCCGGAAGCTTTGCATCGCACGTTCACTACTTTAGTTCTCGGTGATCCTGGCTGCACCTCGACTACTTCTGCTCCGCTTCGTCCGCTTGGCTGCCCCGATTTGCCAGGTTCATGCTGCGCAGCACGTCGTTCGCAAAGAAGAATTTGCCGTCCGCCGGCACCATCATGATCTGCAACTTGTCGGAAAGCCTCTCGGCGACGATCTTGTTAATCAGCAGCGGATTCTGCTTCAGAATCGCGCCTTCCTTTTCCATGCGCTCGGCATCAGCCGCCGCCGTCACACGGATGCGGTCGGCTTCGGCGCTTGCCAAGAGCTTGCGTCGCTCCGTCTCAGCCTTACTGTCAATCACTTTGGCTTCAGCCTCCGCCTCCGCATTCTCGACGGTTGCCTGCTTCCGCGCCTCCGCTTCGAGTTTGGACTGCTCGATTTGCTGCTGCTTCAAAGGCAGGGTGAACTGCATGGCATCGGCTTCCGCCTTCGCCTGCAGCACGCGCACCTGAGCCTGTCCTTCGGCTTGCTTCACCTGCTGTGCCTTGCTCGCCTCGGCTTCAAGTTCCGAAATCCTGACTTGCTTCTGCTGGATTTCCGTTTGCACACCCATCTGGTCGTTCTCTTGTTCCTTGAGCAGTAGGTTTTCGAGGCCTTTGGCGTATTCCGGTGGAAGCTGGATGTCGCGCAACATGACCTCTTTCACGATGATTCCGTCCGCCGCGAGCTTTTGAGCGATGGCAGCGGATGCCCGTTGGCGTACTTCCTCGCGTTTCGTAGCGAAGACGTCGCGTACGGTATAGTTCGGCACAAGTTCTCGCCAGGCGCTGGCCACCACAGCCGGCACGATTTCTCGTTCGACCGGCAGGGGCAAGTTGCCCTGAATGTAATCGAGCCGCTTGGGATCAAGCCGGTAGCGTACGGTAATGGCCAATCCCAACGTCAATCCTTCTTTTGCCTGCACGTTGAGCGCTTCGAACTTCTTCGCCTGTCCCGAGCTTCCGTCTTCGAGCGCTCCCGTGGTGAATAGCTGGTCGCGTGTATCGAACAGTACGACAGTCTCCGCCAAAGGGACCACCAGATGTGCACCCGGATACAGCGTCCCGGGCAGAATGCCTAACGTCTGACTCACCAGAACACCTGCCATGCCGCTGGGTACCAGCACAATTCCTAGAGCCAACAGAATGGGCCCCCACGCCAGCAGTGCCAAAGCCAGACTCGTTCGCCAGCGCACCTGCGGCGCCGGCCCCGTGCCGCCCGCGGCGATCGCCAGTTTGGATTGCCATTCGCGACGAAGATCATAGACCAGGATTCCGGCGGCGGTTGCCATCATCGTGATGCCGCCCCACAACAGAACATGTTTCAGGAACAGCATATCCACCTCCTTTGGTTTTTGTGCACGCTGCCATTGGACCGGGAGCAAGCCGAAAGTGCGGTCATCTCCTCGCATAGAAGGCGACGATGGGCGCGGCTTGTCCAGATTTCCTCGGCTCCGCTCGGGGACAGCCCTTCTCTGCGCAGGAAGCTCGCAGGATCACAAGCAATCTGCGCCACCAGGCTTTCGCCCGGCTTTCGCCCGCGCCGCCTGTCTAGCAAACAACGGGCAGAAGACTTTGCCAAAGATCAGCTCTTCGATCAGCAGGCCGATGACCAGCGAAAGGCTCATCCCGGCCAGCACGGTCATGAAGCTCATGAGTGTTTCCATCGCGCTCCTCCTGCGGAAGGTTGCTCTTCACGCCCAGAAAAGGGCAGCTAGGAGGCCACAATCGAACCCGCTGAATTACCGCCGGTTAGCGGATGTTGTACGGATGAAATCGTGTCCCGGCGAACACAGTGTGTGCCCTGCAGACACGGGATTCGAATCGAAGCTACGACCAACTCCCGCCGAATCAGCGGCTCGAGCGCGGCTCACGGCATGCATCAGCCCTTTCCAGCTGCAACTGCAGCAAAAGGTGACACATGAAAAATTTCAGATCCGTAGCAAAGGTGACGGATGCGGCAAGCCGCGTCCCGTTCAGCGGCAAGCTCGGAGCAGCGGTAATCTCCGGTTTGCTGGTCGGTTCTTTCATCGTAGTGGGATGCTCAAAGAAAGAAAGCAGGTCAAGCGAAACTCAAACTCCCGCAAACCAGATGACCTTAAACCAGCCACTCGGACCCGCGCCGGCGAGTGCAGCGGGGACCACAACTCCGCCGCCCACTCCCAAGAAAGTGGTGAAAAAGCGGCCTTCAACCGTGAACTATAGCGACCAGACCTACGGCGTCTCGTTCCGCTATCCGCGGGGGTATTCCCTGAAAAGCGGGAATGACATCGATTCGGCTTCCGTGCTGATGGACTTCGTGCAGCCGGGGGGTGTGACCACCGTGTCCGTTGAAGTGCCAAAAGACTCCTATCCCGGCACTGACTTTGTCTCGGCATTCTTCCGCGTGAACCTCAACAAGAGCCTGACCGAAGCGGAGTGCGGACAGTTCGCCGTGACGCAGGCTCTTCTTCCTGGTCAAGACGCAGTCCAGCCGTCGTCAATGGCTCTTGGCGGAATGGAAATGAAGGAGATCGAGGACATCTCGAGTGAGGCAACCAACCAGGCGGATACGAAATACTATCACCTGTTCCAGAACGGCGCCTGCTACGAATTTGCACTGGGCCTTGCCACAGAAAGCACCGGAGACGATGAGACCATTACGGCAGTGAACCGCGAAAAGGTCTTTCAGCATCTAGGGACGATTCTGGCGACAGTGAAGATCAAGCAGCAAGCGGCTCCCGAAGTCACGGCCGGACCTACCACCGCGCCCGCGGCGCAAGACGGTGTAGTCAAGTAATGAGCGGGCCTTGAAGGGCCGCGCCTATTCGAGCGTGGCCCTCTTCGCTGCAGAGCCCGACAGCAAAGCAATTACATAATGGCGACAGGTCGACTTTGGTCAACGGTTACGGGCAAGAGGGTAATCGCGCGCCCACAGTCGGCAGGCTCATGACAAAGCAGGATTGCTCCGCCTCGTCCGCTTGACCGTAACCCCTTGGACATGCTGCCCGACACAAACGGCTACTCTCGGCAGCATCCGTTCAGTCTCTGCCCGGCAGGGGCGGTTATGGACTCGGCCCACGGTGGGCGGGCCAATCCCAAGCACGAATCACCAGTTAAAATCCTCATCCCAGTCGTTGCCCATCCGGGCCAAGAGCTTTTGAGCGACACCAGTGAAGTTTTCCTTGCTGACAATATCGTTGCCCAGGCTGGAGCAAGAAGGATGACCAAAGTAATCGAAGCATGCGGCAAGTTATCTTGAACAATAACTCCCATAATTCAAAATGATCCTGTCCTCCTGTGGCGATTCGCACAAATCGAATGTGACCGGGCAGCTAACTTCGAGGATTAACCTTGCACACGAGATCTCGGTCAGCAAAACCACAACA